>Ga0315904_10000145_pt1 | contig 115273 bp, 177 predicted proteins | sample LakEriMetagenome_6_FD_203529 | JGI IMG/M metagenome (GOLD analysis project Ga0315904, IMG submission 203529) | Freshwater fungal communities from buoy surface, Lake Erie, Ohio, United States - Buoy 12 MA120 | ecosystem: Environmental > Aquatic > Freshwater > Lake | place: USA: Lake Erie, Ohio...
TATATATAAATATAGGGGCAAAATGTTCGCTTTACGAAGAGCTATAAAAAATCCCTGAAAATCTAGGAAAAATGTCTAACAATATGAATAAACATATATAGAATATAACAAAAAGTATATAAAATATGGCAAAATATATACAAAATTTCTACATATTTAAGCATACATTTATGCCAAAAAATACATTGACATATGGGCAAAAATATGCTTTTACGAGAGCTATTGACAAATCCTGGAATATATAGTATATGTGGGGCCATGTGGAGCATTACGGAGGGAAGTGGAGGGCACCTGCTCCATTACTAGTATAATGTCTATATATATAATTAGTAATATTTACTACTGAATTAATAGTATTTACTTTGATAGAATACTGATAGATATGGCTCTAATTGGGCTTTAAAGGGGGTTTTTAGAGATGAAAATGTGGGGGGTATACTAGATGTATTGACGAAATTCTTTAGGCATATAGGCAAAATCCTCAGCATTACAAAGCTTCTTTGGTTTATCTGGATTAGAGCCTATACAGCCACATGCTCCTGGTTTATCGCTATATAAATCATTTGCTCTAATATTTTTATTAAAATACTCTCCAAATGACTCAGATGCTTTAATAGACTTTAATTCATCTACAGATACTGGATAATTAGCTGGATTGCCATTATCAAATATGGTTGTTAATATAAATACACCTAGTGCTATGTTATACCAGTATAATACCTTACCTAGGCTAGAATTGATCTCACCTTTGACCCCGCCCAATTCCATAACCTGTTCAACATCATCATCTCCAATATCTTCTATTCCAGCCTCTATGCTTTCAGCAGTTGTTATTACATCACGCCATTCCGCCTCAGTATCCCAATTTTCGACTAAATGATAAGATTCATCAGAATTAGTATCATATTCTTTTTCTATATAAAACATTTGAAATGGCTTTTCAATAATAGATAATGGGATAGATTCTAGGTCATCTGCGTAATATTCCATAGCTCTGAAATTTACCTCTACAATTTCGCTTTCACTTATATTGTATAATTTCATGTATTTGGCAATAAGATCTGATCTCATATCTTTAACTAAATCAGCAACCATATATTTCTTCATATCTTTATTATACCCTACCTAGGAGTTGCAGGTAAATCTTGACCTATTTCTCAGCTCATTATTGGCTATATTCATGGCCATATCTTGGCTTCTTGCATAGCCATAAGTGAGAATTTTGCCATTTGAGCTTAGGGTCCACATCCATTTTAAATAAGGTATTCTAAACACCTTATCTTGAGCTTTGTCTCTTTTCTCTTTACGAGATATATATGGCTTATCCTCTTTAATGGTTATTTCCATCTAACCCTCATTTTTTTATATACTTTATATCCAGCATATATACCTACAATAATTAATATTATTAATATGGATCTGCTTAAATGGCTATATGGTTCCCAACATACATTTCCTGTATAGCAGTCATCTGTCACTCCTCTTCCTCCATATCTATATGCTCTTCAAAGTCCAGCCATGCTTCCAAATTATCTAAAAATCCCATTTTATATCCCCTCCCCGCTACCGCTCATTAGCCTCATTTAACCATTGATCTTCCCATAAGCCCATAATAGACTCATTGCCTATATCATCAAAGTAATACCTATTCTTGCTGATATTAAAGCTCCAGCCCTTCCAAAGACCATCTTCATCCCAAGTAAGATTAGTAGGTATTTCATTCTTTTCATGTTCGGCAAGCATTTGTAGCAATTCGCTATTATCTCTTATTAACCCCTTAAGTGCCCATCTAAACTTAAAATATCTAATCATTCTTCATCCAATTCATCTAGTAGATCCTCAATATCATCATCAATCCAAGCTTTAAATTTCTCATAAAATCTTGTGGACATTTCTTCTAATTCATTGATAATCCAAATCATCTCATTTTGGCTAAAATCATCAATATGGTCCAATATAAAGTCATCAATTAGATTAAGGGTTTCATTTCTAAGGTCAGGTACTGACATTATGCCTTCTCTCTTTTCCGCTTCACTTTTCGCTTGCACTAATTGGGATCTATATATTATATATTATATATATATTCTAGTCAACTGATTTATTTAAGTCTATATTCATTCCTTTTGGAGTCTGTCTATACCAGGATTCTGGATAATCTATATGTTTAAGTTTGGGGACTATTCTTCTGATCTCGTATAGACATATAAGGCATTCTCCTATATATAGGTAATTACCTGATTCAAGGGCATTTATAGCTGTAGTCCTGCCTCTTACTACTATCTCACAATACTTGCAATAGGCATCAAATTCTTTCACTATATAGCCTCTCTATACATGCAGGTAGGGCATTTATCTTTATTTTGTTCTATCTTTTTAAAAGTAGTATCATATCTTACCCCGCAAATATAACAAAGTTTATTTACTTTACCATTAAATCTACTTTCCCAATATATCAAACTTCTAAATTTAATCATATTAACCTCCCTCTAAATGTGGTAATTGGACCCCTATAGTCATCCTCATCCGACCACTTGCCTGTGCTATACCCAGCTTCTGATATGTCCAATAGTTTATCCTGAATCCATTTGTTTTCAGTTATAATTGTAGCATTTTTAGTTATATTGCAATAGCCATGGGAGGGCTTTACATTTTCAATAGTATTGTCTCCGCCCCTAGATAATGGTATTACATGATCAATATGTAGGCCTTCCTCCCAACCCTCTTTTCCTACCTGCCTTGGAGCATCTAAGTCTATTGGATTTTTGCATATATGGCAAGATGTTCCATATTTTTCTAATATATCTTTTTCTAGTATTGTATGATTATTTAATGCTGCCAGTCTTCTTGCACGAGATTTACGGCTATTGGATCTTATTTGATCTGGGCGTCTTTTTAATTCATTACGCCAATACATTATTTCAGCAGTTCTGCATTCTTCACACGCTAACTCTTTAGCGTCTCTTCTGTGCCAGTCATAGCCAGACCTTGTACCGCAATCTGGCTTGACTCTATGTCTTTTGCCCAAGACTATTTATTCTTTAATTTTACCTTTTGCGTAGCTTGTTTAAAACCCAAGCCATATGAACCTAACATCAGTAATACAATTGCTGCTGAATGTAATAAATAGAACATATCTCTCCTTATTTTACGTCAAATCGGTCTAGCATCATAACCTTGTCCCACGCTGAAACGAAGTCTTTAATAAATTTATCTTTAGCATCATCCGATGCATACACCTCGGCAATTGCACGAAGTTCTGAATTAGATGCAAGTATAAGGTCTACACGAGGAATGCCGTTTGCTTGATTAGCATTGGTATACGATAATAGCTGAATTAAGTAATCATTATTTAATTTATTATTGTTTAATGATCTTAAACCAGATAGCAATACTACTAATTCTACTGGAGTTAGGCCAAGAAGATTAGCTTTTTCTACCAACAATACCTCTTCTGGTATATTAATATCCTTGTGTACATAGTTTCTAAATCCATCAAATTTTGGCTCAAGAACTGCAAATGATTCAACATCAGTCTGTTCTTGTGTTGCGTCTCCACGTCCTGGGGTAAATGGAACTTTAATTTGATCCTCCGCAATTTTTTCAATTGCAGCACATCCTGCTAAAACAATTAAGTCGGCAATAGATGCATTAGACTCATCTTTAATAGATTCTAAGAAATTAATAACCTTTGATATTACCTCTTGATTATTTACTTTCCATGTATTTTGTGGTTGTAATCTTATACGGGCACCATTTGCTCCGCCACGCTTATCTGTTTTACGGAAGGTAGAAGCAGAAGCCCAAGCAGTTTCTATAAAATAAGACATAGGAATATCAGAATATTTAATTTTATTCTTAATACTATCTGTATCAATATTTGTATTGGATGAGCCTACTGGATCCTGCCAAATTAATTCCTCTGTAGGAACTTCTTTGCCAAGATATCTTGCAATAGGTCCCATGTCTCTGTGTGTTAGCTTAAACCATGCACGGGCAAATACATCTGAAAAATAATCAAAATCTTCTAAAAATCTTTTAGAAATTTTTTCATATTCTGGATCAAATCTAAGTGCTAAATCTGCTGTAGTCATTACTGGAGCATGGAATTTTCCTTCAATGTGAGCATCTGGAACTAAATTAGATGCAGAGTCATCTGTAGGTATCCATTGTGTTGCTCCTGCAGGGCTTTTTGTTTGAGTCCATTCATATTTAAATAATAATTTAAGATATGAGTTATCCCATTTAGTTGGAGTTGGGGTCCATGCGCCTTCAATACCACTTGTAATTGTGTCCTCTGCATTTCCTTTTCCAAATGAATTTTTCCATCCTAAACCTAAGTCTTCAATTGGAGAAGATTCTGGATTAGATCCGACATGAGACGGGTCACCAGCGCCATGAGCTTTTCCAAATGCGTGACCTCCTGCAATTAAAGCAACTGTTTCTTCATCATTCATTGCCATACGAGCAAATGTTTCACGAATATCTCTTGCAGAAAGAATTGGGTCTGGCTCTCCGTTAGGTCCTTCTGGATTTACATATATAAGACCCATTTGAACAGCAGCAAGTGGATTTTCTAATTCACGATTTCCGCTATAACGATTATCTGCAAGCCATTCCTTTTCTGTTCCCCAGTATGTATCATCAGACTCCCAGACATCTTCTCGACCACCAGCAAAACCAAATGTTTTGAATCCCATATTTTCAAGAGCCACATTACCAGCAAGAATCATAAGGTCTGCCCATGAAATTTGTTTTCCATATTTTTGTTTAATTGGCCATAATAAACGACGAGCTTTGTCTAAGTTTCCATTGTCTGGCCATGAATTTTGTGGAGCAAATCTATGCAGTCCTTCTCCAGCACCTCCACGCCCATCAGCAATTCTGTATGTTCCTGCTGAATGCCAGGACATACGAATAAAAAATGGTCCATAGTTTCCGTAATCTGCAGGCCACCAATCCTGAGAAGTTGTTAGTAGCTGATTAATATCATTTTTAATAGTATCAAGATCTAAACTTTCAAACTCTTTAGCGTAATTAAAATCATCTGACATTGGGTTAGATTTTTCTGAATGCTTTCTTAATCCAGATAAATCTAATTGATTAGGCCACCAATCATTATTATATGTTCCGTTATTATTTAAACTATTTCCTGTAAATGGACATTTTGCGTCGCTCATTATTTATCTTTCTACTAGTAGTTACTTATTATACAATATAATTGACAGTTTAGTCAATAGGTTTTAACAGGTCTCTTCTGTGCTTGGGGCAGGAAATTCGCCATTCCATGAAGCACCGTATAAAGTATGCCTCCAATTTCCAGATGTAATTCTAGTTACTCTATGTGTAAATTCTTCTGTTACTGGGACTAGTACAAGCATACCAGCTTTAGGTTTAATTTTATATGATTTATGTTTAAACTCTAACTCTCCACCTTCAAAATCATCATTTAAATAAATAGACAACGATCTATTAAATGCGGGCATAGGGCTGCCTGCAGCCCACTCTGAATGCCAGTCCATTGCATAATCAATTTTTGATGCTTCTTCTAATGTAATATTTTTAGCTTCCGCAATTTCTTCATTAGTACAATACTTAAATGTTTGAAGAGCATTATGAGGTTTATAAATAGGTGGCATTACCTTAAATAATCTATCATATATACCCATAGGTCTATGAAAAACTTCATGATTTATTACAGGTTCATCTCCAGGAACTCCAGTACTGCCGTCAGGTCTTCTTGGTAAATCAACTGATATAAATTTATTTAAAATATTTTTATATGGAGAACGCATAGTTGTGTACCACCCTTGATGGTCATCCATGTATGGCTTAAAAAAATCTAATTCTTCTTGTGTTAAAAAATTATCAATATATTGAAGATCTCCTTCAATTGTAATTAAATCAAGATTATATTCCACAATTATTCTCCTTTATTTATTGAATTGAGGCTATTAAAGAAACCCTAGGCTCATTTATTATAGATTGATGAATTATTCCTTTAGGCATATACAATACGTCACCAGCTTCTATTATAAAGGATTCATATGGTTCATTTTCTAAACTTAACGGCTGTTCAAATGGATATTCACTACTATCTTTATAAATTTTATACTCTACAGAGTTTATCCAGGTCCAAGAATATACTTCTGAATAATCTTTATGTATACTATTATTTTCTCCAGAGCCTAAAAAATCTATTAATATTTTAAAATTCATTTGATTAACGTGTTTTTTATCTAAAGAAAAAATATTGGACATTTCATCACACTCTGGTAAATTTATAAACCATGCCTGTAAATCAAGTGCTCCATATTTAAATAAAGGAACAGTTTGATTTTTTTTATTTTTTAAAAATTCATCATGATTTATCCACTCACCATAATTTGGAATTTCATTAAATTTTTTATCTAAATATTTCATAACATAGTTCCAGTCTGGTGTATCTTTTAATATACCTTTAAATAAAACTGGTTTATTTATATTTTTAGCATTATTAATTTCTGATTTTATTTGTAAATTATTCAATTATTATTTCCTATCGTTCCAAATATTCCTCTAAGTCTTCTTTGATCTTTATTAAATCCTCCATTAACCGCATGAGCTAATTTAAATAAATCTGGCACCAATAAGTCCCCCTGTTGCCATATGTGTTCAAGTTTTATATCGCTGTCTAACCAAACTTTAGTAAATATTTCATCGTGCAATAAATTAAATTTATCTTTATCTAACTCAGTCGGAGGCATTCCGTTAATAGAATGAAGATTTACTTTTTCACCTCTACCATAAAATGTTCTAATAGTTTTATCATTTGTAATCCAATGATTTAATACTAATTTATAAATTGTATCTTCACTATTTTTATTTTCATTTTCTGATTGCCAATAGTTTTTTATTGAAACAGTACATGAATTTAAAAATTCTTGATCTGTTGTTGTGAATGAGTTATATATTTTTGACATATCTATAAAATATGTTTTACCAGTGTCTGGTTCACAATTAAACAATTCCATGTTCCACATACCGCTTACATATATATTTTCATTATCTTCTACATGTTCTTGATGCCAACCAAGTATAATTTCATTTTTATTATTTATATTTTTTTCAGTTATATGCTTATGATGATCTTCTACATACTCTGAAGGTTTAGTATCCTGTGAATTTGGATACCAATTTAAATTATCCCCAAACAAATGCATTATTTTTGTTTGAGTTTCAAAATCTACATTTGCATTTCTAAATGCAATTATTTGTTCATTTAAAAAAATATCCTTGTAAATATTAAAATTATTTTTTAACTCATCATATCCAGGAAACTCTATAGTTTTTATTGTATTCATTATTATTTATTAACTGGCCTATAGGAAGTTGCAGAAGTCTTTGGCATAATTTGTCCTTTAGCCCACTCTTCTCGTAATTTTTCTCTTAAAGGATTACTATCTTCTTTTATTTTTTTTAAATCAACATCGTATACGCTATCTGCGTAGTCATATGATCCCATCATTGTGTATCTAGTACCAGATGTTACTTCAGTAACTGCATGTACATTTTTAATCCCTACATCAAAAACAATGACTGATCCAATTTCTGGTTTAAAAGCAAGCTTATGATCTCTAAAAGTTAAAAGTCCTCCTTCAAAGTCATCATTTAAATATATCATTGTAACTAATTTATTTTCCTGCCAAGCATTAGGAGTGCCATCAAGTTCAGTATTATCTGAATGATCCGCTGCAAATGCTCCTGGCTCCCACCTATGCGAACTCAAACTTATTTGTTTTAATTTTCTATTAAATACTTTTTCTGCTAATTCCTGTGAAGCTAATTGAAATTTTCTTAAAGATTGTCCACCCTCTGGAGTATGTGGTTTTTTACCAGCTATAGTATACATATTGTAAAAGCAAGACAGCATCCAGTCATCAAGTTCTTTCCAATAAGAAATTATATAGTTGCACTCTTCTTTTGTAAAAACATTTTTATATTCAACAATGTCAGATTTATGTATAATTTCTGTCATATTTGAGGGGTAAGTTATTTTTTCCATAATGTCTATTATACCATCCTATCCCAAATAACGTAAGTGGATTCAGTTTTTCTTTTATTATATAGGTCTATAGATAATTTTTTATTTGTTCCTTGATAGCGCTCTCCAGTTTCCATATCTACTAGCATCCATTTTGCAGGACATTTTGTATAGACTGTAATTGTAACTGGATTTTCCAACTCCTCAACTTTATCACCATTTAATAACTTTCTATGTTTCATTAATTTAGCCAACTAACTATAGAATATCTAGTTCCATTTTTTATTGGTTTTACTGAATGATTGTATACGTACGTTGATGGGAAAACAAGAAATTCATTTGCCTTTGGCTTATATTCAATATTAAATCTTGGAAAACAAATTTCTCCACCCTCATAATCATCATTTATATACCAAACTGTAGATATAGTTCTTGGTTCAAATATATTATGGTCAATATGATCTGAAAACTGAGATCCTTTGGAATATTTTAAAATAGAATATCCTCTGTGTTCTGGAACTACAACATTATAATAATTTTGATAATCTAATTCTAATGGTGCAGAAAACTCTGTCACTTTATCTCTTACATAAGATTCCAGCATATGTTTTTGAGAGAATATATCATTATTTATTTTATTGTACTCAACAAAGTATGTTTTTGAGCTTCTGCTTTGATCAATTGTTGATTCTCCATCTTTATAAACATATGAATCGGCCCAAAAAATTTCTGGATTATTAAGGTCCATAAAATGTTCTATGGCTGGAATGAACTGTTCATGGGTTTTCATAACATTTGAATATACCATAATACCTGGAGCTATTTCCTTTTTATTTATCATTAAACCACCAATGATCTGACTCAGCAAAATGAAAAAATATCATTGCTACTTTTTGATTTTCTGGATTTGGAAAACTTTCTCTCCAATGCATTTGATCTTCTCCGCAATAAGCTATTGCTTCGTTCGGATACAGAGTATAAGATTGGTTTTCTATCCATAGGTCCCAGGGTTCGGTTTGATATACACACATATCTATTGTATATGTGCAAGCATTTTTATCTTTATGTTTAAATAAACTAGCATTGTTTTCATAATGAACAAATAAAGAATATGTAGGGAGTATATTTTGATTACTAAATATATTTTTAGCAATAGGTAAAATTTTGTTAGACCACTCTTTTAAAATTGGTCTTCCAACCATGTCTATAGAATATCTGGAAAACTCTTTTTCTATTGGAAATGTATTATAGTCAGTAAATGAATTAGATATGATATCAAAGTCTTCTTTATTAAATAAATTTTTTATAATTTTTGGTTTAAAAGATTGTAAATCATAATTCATTAAATAATTCCTATGTTTTCAAATCGATCAATTTGATCATCTATGTCATTTAAAATATCAATATCCAGATCTGACGAACTGGATATTGACTTTGTGCACATAAACTATACTTTCTTTGGCCTACCTGTTTTTTTAGGACCCATATTTGTTTCTCTACGGATGCCATGTTTATTACGATCAACTCTTGTCATTGATCTTTGATTTGCAATTCCAGATCTAAACTTACCTTGATTTGGATTTTTACGAGTAGCTTCTTGAGAAGTTACTGCACCAGATGGCTCATTATTTGGTGGAGTTTGCATTCCAGTTCCGTTATCACTCATTGATGAATGAAGTTCTTTGTTGTGGAGTTGCTGTCATGTTTAATGTTAAACCAGCTTCTCCGTCTCTTGTTACATCTAACATAGGAGCAGAAACAATTCCTGTTTCGCTACCTACTGATTCGCAGCCACATTCGTAACACATAAATTACTTAGGGCCTTGTGCTTGTGCTTGATTTGAAACATCTGTTGATGGGAATGCTGCCTTTGGTGCTTCTGTGTATGACTCTGTTGGCCATGGTGAAGATCCTGCTGGCTTAGTCTCGTTAAAGCCTGTTAAATTTTTTCCGTCTGACATTTTATATCTCCTATAGGTTGTATTTAGATGGGTCTAGAAGTCCATCTATGAATATATTATAGCATTTAAGAAATTACTACCCCAAAACGGTGTCTAAGCCACGATATTCTGAGGGCCAGAAGAAAGAAACTATAACATTTCTTTGACCTTCAGTTACTTTAGATACCCTATGTGGTAAATCATGGGATCCCTGAAAAAAAATAAATGTTCCAGGATTTGGCTTAATGTAAAAATTTTCTTCTGGAAATTCTAATATACCGCCTTCGTATCCATCATTTAAATAAAGAAGCCCAGACCAATCGTCTTTTGAATTTTTTCTAATACTTTCTATATTATCAATTTCATGATAATTATCAGTATGTAAATCATTTTCTGATCCTTTTAACATTAGGCTATAAAACATAGTTTTTATATCCATTTGTTTATTTGTAAAATTAGATATAGTATTAGACATTGAGCTACAAACCATGGTTAATAAATCGACTGCTAAGTCATGCTGATTTTCATTTTTGTATTTTATTATAGGATTACCACATTGATACGTATAGCCATCTTCAGGTTTTAATGATGGACCACCTTTAATTTGAAAATTAGGTGTATCTGATAAATCTTTATTAAATACCTCTGTAATAAGATTTGCACTACTAGTAGATATATAATTTTCAATTATATAAATTTTATTGTTTATATTTTTTATCAATTCCTATATTTTCCGTAGCATTCTTTACATACCCAGGAGTAAACATTTAAATCTTTAATAATTTTTGTTGCTTTATTTTCACAATTGTCTTTTTCACACATGCTATGAATTAATGGATTTTCTGACTTTATTACTGAACTCACTTTACCTTTTTCCCAAATTTATCCCATGCTCTTTCATGTAGAAAGAATCCTAGCATTTCGCATAGTGTATAAATTATTGCAAATGCTCCAGCATATTCCCAATGTGCCTCACCAGTAATAGCTTTTTCAAATAAATATACTAATGTGCCAACGAATAAAATATGTACTGCTGGCCATGTTAGTGCTTTATATAAACTTCTTTTTTTGCTATCCATTGTTTCCTCTACTTAATTTATTATATATGTAATTAATTACTTCATTAGGCTTCCACTCATATGGTAACTCTAAATATTTAATTTCTTTTAATATATTCTCTCTTATTTGATCTTCTATATAATCCACATATATATTCTATCATTTAAATAAAAAAAGGGCAAGGTTTCCCCTGCCCTTTATTTAAAGAATTTACTTCTTTAAAGCAACCTTCTTTTTAGGAAATGCCTTATTCCAGGCTGTAGCTAATTTATTGTAATCAGCCTTTTCCTTAATAATTGCTGCATCGGCAATTACTTTTGCTGCTGCTGCAGCATCTGCTGCAATTTTATTAGCAGCAACTGTTGAATTAGCATCTGCCAATTGCTTAGACAAAGAATTAATTTGTGCTTGCAACTGTGCAATTGTTCCATTCAAATCAGTTACTGTAAATGATGCTACAACTGCCTTTACTGGAACATTTAATCCAGTTACTGCTGTTGCTGAAGAGGCACCAGTTACTGCAATAGTTACTGTTCCAACTGTTGCTACTGCCAAGCTTTCTTTCTTTGATCCTAGAACTAATGTAGAGTCTGCTGCAACTTGTGCTGCTGTAGACGTCACAATTTGTTTTGAAATTGAGCCATCTGCCCATACTCCACCAATTAATGTTGCAGTTACTGTGTCAGATACTGGGTTTCCAAATACATCTGACGTGCTAACTGTAATTTGAGGAATTGTTCCTACTGCTACTGCAGTTGGTACGGATACTCCAACATTTGATACAGAACCAGCAATTCCCTTAATGAAAACAACTGTTGAGTATGATCCATTTACAATTGTAACTGAACCTGTCGATGTGGATGTAGTAAATGCATACACAGTTACTGCAGCACCTGTAGAGGTTACTGAGTATGATGTTGCACCTGCAGAAGAGTTAACTACTGCATTTGTTGCACTAAGTGCTGTGACTAGCTTAACTCCACCTGTTGCGGTGAATGAAACTACAGTTCCAGTGTCTGCTGTCGCTGCTAAAGCAACTGCATCTGCTGAATCTACTGTGTTGTCGGCTGGAACGTTCGCAGTCGCAGGCGCTGTAGATGTTGTAGCATTTGCTGAACCAGCAACGGTTACCACAAGTGGTGCTGCTGATGCATTAATTGATTGAATGCCTAGTAATGCTAGGGCTGCAGCCGAAGCAACGGCAATCTTTTTTAATGACTTCATATTTTTTATTTCTCCTTTATATCCATTTTTTTACAAAATGGAATTCTGTTTTTGGGTGTACTCCCATATATATAGACGTTTAACTTGTCTAGTTGTCGCTTTTATTGATCCCAAAGTTTTATGTGAAAACTACAGGGATCTCCACCGTCTTCCCAATCTTGCATTTCTTCATCAGTTAATGGAGGACCCTCATGAGTATCACAAAATACTTCAGATACCCAATTTTTTTCTCGACCATATTCGTACCAAGATTGAACATCTAAGAATTCTATAGCCATTGCTTTAGCTCCTCAACCATTTGATGTTTTGGTTTTGCACCAATAATTCTTTTTACTGGTTTTCCTTTTTCAAATATTATTGTTGTTGGAACTGATGAAACATCATATTTGTAAGCAGTGTTTGGATTTTCATCTATGTCTAATTTTGCAATCCATACATTATTTTCTTTAGATATTTCATCTAAAATTGGAGAAAACATTTTGCATGGTCTGCACCATGTAGCCCAAAAATCTACTACTAAAACATTATGTAAAGACAATAATTTATCAAAATTTAACTCATTTGCCTCTAGCATTATTTGTTTTTTAATTCCTCCGCTGCAGAATTAAACTTGTTCATAAATGTTTGTATTACAAAAAATGTAGTCTCTCCAGCATTTTTAGCCATAGCCTGAGAGGCCTCTTCGTTTTTTTCTGTCTCTGGTACAGAGTTGTACCACTTTTGGTACAACTCTGCAGAAACCTCTTTAATAATTTCTTCTAATACGGTAATATTAGCCATTTATTTTTTTAGCCCATTCTAATTTAATAGCAGCAAGCTTATCAGCAGCAGCCTTAACCTCTGCTTGATATTGAGCCTCAGCAGCAGCAATTGCTTTATTTGCTTCAGCTATTATAGCAGCTTTTTTCTCCGCAGCAATCTGCTCTGCAGTTTTTGTTACAGGAGCTGGTATTGTTGTTACGGTACTTGTTGCTGGCACTTGAGCCTCAATTGGAGTTTGAGATGACGGTATAAGTTTACCATATTGACCTCTTGCACCTTTAATTGGTTTAGAGATAGCATTTAATTTATTAATAACTTCATCATATGACTTTAACTGTGACTTCATATTAATCCACATTGCAGCAGCAACTTGTGTAGAGATAGAAGATCCTGTAGCATATTTTATTGATCCTCCTGGATTGACAACTTGCATATTACCTATAGCATAAAAATCTAATCTATCTTTATCAAAATTAGAATAATTATCTATTTGTTCATATTGATCGGCCATACCAATTGATATTGAATCATTAATGCACGCTGGCCAAGATAATCTAAAAAGATCTCTCATGTTTCCTGCTGCAAAAAATACAGGAGTACCAGAAGATACAAGAGAAGAAATTACTCCACGCAACATTGTGCTTGCTGGACAATAGTCTGTTAAAGTAGTTAGTATATTGTGATTTGCCTGAGACATAGCAACTGCTTGAATATTAAATTTAGATTGATTATCTAATACCCATTTAAGCGCTAAAGATACACCAGTTTCACCAGTAGATTGTCTTGCACCAGAAGGAGTATTTCCAATAATTCTAATAAAAACAATTTTAATATTCGGATTAGTTCTAACAGCAACAGATGCCATTTGAGTTCCGTGATCAAACCCATTTTTAGAAATTATATTTGAAGGAAGAACTGCAGAACCTGTTCCTTCCATATACTTTTGTCCATTTGGACATGAGGCCCATTCTAATACACAAACCTCATATACAATTTTATCTTTAAAAATTGGTAATGAAGTATCTAATGCTGTGTCTAAAATAGCTACTGTAGGGGCTTGTTGTTCCGCCTTAGCCTCTACAGCAAGAAATAAAGTAGATAGTAGTGATATTACTGATACTGCACTTATTAGTTTTTTATTCATAGGTACATTCTACTAAAATGTACCCAAATATGTCAAGGGTTTTTGTCTATGCGCCTTTGATACCATTTACCAGCGTCTAATTGAGGTTGTGGTAAGTTATTTGCCTCTAACAATGTAGCAAGCATATTATTTAATAAATCTAATTCAAATTCAAGTCTAACAATCTGCATCTCTAGCAGTCTTAATCTTTCTGACTTTCTCATTTTTACCTATCTGTTGGGGTGGGAGCAGTTGCCAAACTACCACAATTTGCACATTCCATGTCTAAAAAATAAGTTGCAATGTCAAAATCTTCAAAAATTACTTTTAGATTCCAAATAAAACAACCACAAGGACAAACATGGGTTGGGGTTCCTCTTAAATCCATAGCCATATTATAATTTTCTGGCTTTAGATTATTTATATCCATATAATTAATTATACTCTAGACTTCTATGATTGTAAAGGGTGGTCTAACTGACATGTTGAATTTTGCAGCAGCCTCTAGGGCCATTCTAACACGTTTACGGGGGGTCTTAATAGATGTAGTAGAGAACAAAGATCCTAGCGCTAACTCTTGTCCAGCACCCTCTGCCATATATTGAATGTCTGCTTCTCCTATATGGAAGTCACTATCCATGGTAAATATTCTTCCAGTAGCTTGAACTGCTATTAAGAATACTCCGCCTTCATCGCCATCTTCTGTAGAGCCTGCGGTTTGATTTCCATACCCTTGTTCTTTAAATGCTTCTTTGATTGATTCAACAAATTTAGTACGCATAAATTTATCTAAATTTTTGAAACCTGCTGTTGGTTTATAAATTGGTGGAGTCCAATTATATTGAAGTATTTGTCCCATTCTAAAACTATCAACAAATGCTATTCCAAATTGCCCCACTCTAAAAACTTTTGGGTCTACTCTGGAAAATATTAATCCAGTTTTATCGTCGGATGCAGCAGAATCTCCTCCTAGGAGGACTTTATTTTCATGAATAAGGGCTACCACTGCAGTCATAAAGACTAGTATACTAAATTAAAAATTATCTGTCCAAAACCTCGTTTGTTTCTATTTCTGAGAGGCTTCTGAGGGCATCTTCGAGCTCAGATTTAATTAAAATTAATTCTTGAATGGCTTCGTAATATTTGTCTTTCCATTCAGTTAATTCTTTTTCTATTTGATACAATTCAATTTTAAGATCTTTTACTTCTAATTTTAATTGATCTTGCTCACGCTCTTTTTGTCTATTTTTTTCTTTTTTACTTTCGTTCAGACCAGCAATAATTGCCGTCCCCATGCCAGACAATATCGCAGCAGATATTGCAATAATTATAGAGTTCAGATCTAGATTCATTATATATCATATTATACAGCAAATGTTTGCTAAATTAATAATTCAGAAGCAGAGATTTCATCTCCAACATATTTCTTTTTTAAAACAAATTCTCTAACACTTTCTGGACCACTTTGTCTGCCAGTAATAACAATTAGCCATCTTGGTTCAAATTTTGATTCTATACATCCTTCACACATAAATAAATTAATTGGAAGTAATGTAGACTTTTTAAGGTTTAGTTTATTTTTAGTTTTATTGCAAGAATAACAAAGAACTTTATCCATTATATTCCTCTTCTACATGTGTAAACACAAGTTCATCCATAATTGAAAAATCTGAATTGTCTACCAACTCTTCGTACTCCATTTCATCCTTTTTATATTTTACTATAGAAGCAAACGCTCCAAGTTTTTCTGTAGATCCGTACACTCCTAGATCATGAATAAATACAATTAGTACTCTATCGTAATATTCTTTCACTAGGAACTCCTTCCAGCTCACATCTTACGCCATATGACTCAAGTAATTTTTTTACTTTTAATACATAGTCTATGACCATTTCTTTTTTAACGCCTTCAAACTGTATAAAGTTATCTTCATATAATCTTATTGCTAAAAATTCTGGATATTTTACTATATCCATCTGTAAGTTGTTAACTGGCTTTGTAATTCCTCTTATTGCTTTTGACATTTCTGGTGTATAAAATACTGGCTTGTTTGGTTCGCCAGTCCATTGATTAATTCCATGTTTAAAATGATTTTTGTTTTTATCAATAAACATTTTTCTTTTTCAATCTTTTCCATGTGTCACTTGTTTTATGTAAATTTCTAGTTTTATCAATTGTCCCAGAGTTTAAATAAACTCCGCCCCATACGCCATACTCATTGTTATCTGATCCAGATTTATAGCACATTGCTATAACAGGACATGCTAAACATGCTTCATCAATATTTTTTGCAATTTTAGAATCGTTTTCATATTTATCATAAAATAAATTGGTGTCCATGCCTCTGCAAACTGCAAGGTGCCACCAGTCTAAATCGTCTTTATCTACCCCTAGATCATTTAAAATATTTGACATATTGTTTAGGTAGAACCCACATTCCTTTATTGTTTACAGATACTTTATCTGCTATTCCCCAGTGTTTATTAAATAATCCATTTATATTAAAAAATCCGTTATGATTCTTTTTCCAAATAATTAAATCGTAATTATTCCAATATGCTTTATTTATAATTGTGTTGTATCTATTAATAAATACGTCAACACCAGTTTCATTTAAATGAATCATATTTCCTTACAAATAAAGGGCAAATCCCTATATACTATTATACAGGGATTCTTAAAGCCTTGTCAACTGATTTTATTACTTATTTTTTGGTATTAATTTTTGAGGGCCTTCTGTACCAAATAAGGATTTTTTAATTGGAACACAATTAGGTACTTGTCGACCATTTTTATTTTTCATTCCTACTTGCTTATATCCTGACCAGCATGCTTTTTGTAAATTATCCCATTTATCTTCTTCTTCATTATCTGACTCATAATCCTCGTCCTCTTCATCTTCTTCATTTTCTGGCTTAGGATCTACAGATTTTACTAAAGTATCTTCTGGAATTTCAATAACTGTATCTATTGGATTAATTGCATCTTCTAGCATATCTTTAATTTCTTCTATTACTTCTTGTACCTCTATTGATTTTTTCATATTTTTCTCCCTATTAACTATTTTACGGGACCAAGAGAATCCTGCATCTCCACCCCACGCTAACCACATAATTTTACCATTAGATGGGTTTTCAGCATTATTAAAATCTTTACCTTTTTTATCAACTTCATGACGTGAAAAAAATGAATACATACGCTTAACTGTAGAAAGACTTAATGTTTCTCCACGAGCTAATTGTCCTGCACGAGTCCAGCCTACTGCTGTTCCTGCGCCTTTAGCCTTACCCTGCTCTTTTAATTTAATAGCACGACGTGCTGCTGATTGCATACCAGAGGTTGGCTTATATCCTTCTTTTGCCATATTATTTCTCCTTAACGTTAATTATTTTAACGTTTTTGATTTCGTCATCTACGCCAAATATATCATTAGCATAATCTAGAGCATCATTTTCGTCAAATGCTTCTACTTCTACCTCTACTTCTAACTTTACTTTATAAATATTCATTTACTTAATTGCTTGACCACACTCTGAGCATGTTTTTGCCTTTTTAGTTGTTTTTGCAGCAGGTTCAGATTTTGCAACAGCGCTTGCTCCAAATTTAGGTCTTCCAAATCCAACAATTGAAACCATTATATTCTTTTTATTTTTTTTATATGCACGAAGCTTTTTGCAAACTTCTCCGCCATTTCTTTGGCTTCCTTTAGGATCTCCAGAAGTATTACCTTCAATGCACCAAACTGTTCCGTCACCATTATCTACTGCGACTATTCCTACGTGTGATATTCTATCTACACCATCTGATGGGAAATCAAAATATGCAACATCGCCTGGCTCTGGATCTGCAATGTCGCCATCAATCCATTGACCAGCTTTTTTAAATGCTGCTGCTCCGCCTGGAGTATAAACTGTATTGGGAACTTTTACTCCTGCTTCGTTTGCACACCACATAACAAATGATCCACACCAAGGTTGGAAATTAGCTTTTGTAAATGCACCATATTTTGTTTCATTATCTTTAGGACCCTCAACAGTTCCTATTTCAGCAGTAGCAACTTCAACAAATTTTTGTGCTGTTGACATGCTTACTCTTTATCCCAGCTTGTATCAACTGGTTGTTCTGCTGGCATTGCACCATCTGGCTTAGCTAGCCTACGTGCTTTTGCATCATCAATTTCTGCTTCTAATTTTTTATCTGCTTGTGTATTCTTGGCATCAATTTCTTTATTAGCAATTTGTGCAGACATTATATCTTTTGCGCCTGATGACCCAATTAATAAACCTGCAAGAGTTCCTGTAATAAATGTTGCAACTGATCCAAGAACATTAAAGAACATTTTATCATTTTCAGATTGACCTGTAATTGGTTGTGTTACAAATATTAATGCATACATAATTCCAACTGAAGTAATAAATAGGATAGATCCTAATGTAATTCCTAAAATAAACTTTAATCTTGCATCTAATTCCGCTGGGGTTAATCTTTCTTTAGCCATTTACTGTTTCCTTTGTGTCCGCTAAATCTTCTGGACATGCTCCGTTAGCCGTACAGATTGGTGGTTTGCATTCTGCACTTTGCCAGTTAGCAGGATCTTGACATGGATATCTGTAATGACCATCATAGCCACATCCACTAATAGACAATACTAAAAGGCTAGAAGCCAAAAACACCTTTATTTTTTTCATAAGTCTATTATAGCAAATGTAAGGTTAGTATGCTATTACTCTTCTTTTTCTGCTTTTTCCCTAATTCCAATAGTCATAAACCATATAGCTACAGAGGCTAAAGTTACATATCCTACTACTGTTTTAGCGCTGCCCTCGAGAACAACCCAGGCTACAAAAAATCCTAGAAATGTAAAGTTTTCGCTAAGAATAGCTATAGCTCTTTTTTTTAACCAGTTCATATTTACCCCCTTATTCTCATTATTGTACTACCAAGTATTACTTGACCAACTAAAATTGCTGCAACTAAAACTTCTTTAGCATCTTGTCTTTCTTGTGGAGACATATCTGCTCCAATATTTGCTAATGCTTTACTCAACTCACACTTTTGTTCTTCAGTTAATCCTTCAATTGCTTCATCTGGATTAAAGCATCCAGCAATTGCATTAACAAGTGCTGCTGGAGATTCTAACGTGAGTAATGCTGAGGCGACTTCTGCTGTAATAACTACTGGATTACCGCTAGCATCTTCTCTAACTTCTACTGGAATTGATGGTGGTAGGTCTCGGTATTCAAGGCCCGCTGCTTCAATTGCTGCTGCTTCTACTGGAGCACCTTCTGCTGATGTAACTAAAACATCTGCAACTAAATCTTTTTCTGCTAATGTCAGAACACCATCTTCAGATAATGCTTCAGATAAATTAACAACTTCATTTACAGTAATTTCTCCATCTGCAAAAAGTATTTCTGTAATTAATTCAGATTCTTCTATAGACAATCCGCCTTTAGACAATGTAGAAGATATCTCAGAAATAACCTCTTCTGAAACTTCTCCGCCTTCAGAAATTAATTCTAATATTGCATCGGCATCCTCAGCTGTTAAATTTCCATCTTCAATTAAATCACTAACAACCTCTTGAGCCTCTTCAACAGTTAATTCTTGCTCCTCTACTGCTGGTTCGTCAATAACTGGCTCATCAACTACTGGTTCTTCTATTATTGGCTCTTCTATAACAGGTTCGTCAATAACTGGCTCATCAACTACTGGTTCATCAATAATTGGTTCATCAATAATTGGTTCTATTGGTGTTATGTAAGATGGCTGTGACGGCACACTAATTATTTCTTCTTGTGGAATTGTAATAATAGTTTCAACATACTGGCTTACTGGACCAGACCAGTTTGCAATTCTAATTGTATATGAAGCACCTTCTGTTAATCCAGTTAATTGAATAGATTCTGGTGCGCCGTCTGTATTATATGTCCCACCAGCATAAGGATTTTCTGCTGTTGGGTCGTCAGTAATTACTTGATAAAACCATGTGTTTGGAGTATATCCAGAAGGCAATTCTGGTGTAACAGTTACTGTTGTGCCATCTACTACTGCTTGAGATATTATTGGCGCAGGAGTTGGTATATTATTATTAATAACGGTTATAAGTTGATTAGACTTAGTATTTAGTGTTGATTGCAATGATGTTTTTGTTGATAGTGCTGAATTTAAAGTATTTGTTAAAGAATTTGTATTAATAGAATTTATTACAGAAGTATTTAAAGTATTTTGTGAAACAACTGGACTCAAGCTTTGGTTTAATTGTGTAATAGTGGCATTAGCTGCATCTACTGCTGCTTGAACGGTTGATGTATTTGGATCTACATATGGAGTAAATGATGGACCCTGACTAATTTGTCCAGAAAATCCAGTACCAGTATTAGTGTCTGTAATTTCAGTAATTGTGCCATTATTTGTTTCTCTATAATTAAATCTTGCTCCGCCTGGTATTGGTCCAACTGCTGTTACATTTGCCATCCATGCACCATCATTTGGATTTACATCTGCATTGAATCTAATTTGAACCATTTGTGTAGAAGCATCTTGTTGTGGATAAGGCCTTAAATCCCAAGCAATGTCTAAACTTGTTCCAGTAGTTGAATATGTAATTCCAGTTCCTGTACTCCAAGTTGTCCAGTCCCATCCAGCAATAGAAACTGATGGGGCATCTGGAGTTTGATAATAAACCCATCCCTGATCGACACCAAATGTTATTGTTGCATTTGATCCTACATAAACATCATTATAAACTGTTCCGCCCATTTGCATTCCAAAAGGTAAAGTCATTCTTACTCCAGCGTCATCTACGCCAGCCAAAACGTTTGTTGTTGTTCCAATAGTTGCCTGTAAATTATTTACTGCTGTTTGAGCATTATCAATAGCAATATTTGCCTGAGTTAATTCTGTTTGAGCAGTTGCCTGTGCTGTAGAGGCTGCTGTTTTTGCTGCAGTGACTTGAGATATTTCAGTCTGTGCTGCGGTAACAGTAATGCTATCTATTGATGTTTGAGCAGATGTAATAGTTAATTTAGCATCTTGAACTATTTGAGAGCTTTGATCTGTTGGTGTTGCTACTATATTAATATTATTTATCGTAGTAGTTGCAGTATCAACTAAATTAATTGCTGTTTGGGCCATTGAAATACTTTGAGATACTTGTGTTACTGCTGTTTGAGCTTGAGACAACTCTGTTTGTGCCACTGATACTAGTGCTGTAGATGAGTCCGTTGCTGCAATAGCTTGTTGAACTTCTGTGTTAGCTATACCAAGAGCATTATTTACTGCTTGTTGCGCTGGGCTTACTATTACCTGTTCTTGTCCGCCCTGCTCTGTAGCCCACGCATAACTTGGCCCAATAAAAAATAGCCAACCTGTTACAAAAAGGCTAGCTAAAAAGTATTTTAACTTTCTACTCAATTGGTTCTCCAATGCAACAAAATTTTTGTTACATTGGAATTATATCATGTTTACTTATTTAATTTATCTTAGTTACTTAGGATTATCTGTTTTGTAAAAACCAGTTCCTTTAAACTGTACACCAACTGTTCCATATGATCTTGTCATTGAGTATCCGCAAGAAGGACAAGGTGGTACAACTTCTGTTTCATCAAACTTACGAGTAACTTCTAATGACTTATCGCATGTTATACAACTGTATTCATATATTGGCATTACTTACCGCTTTTCTTTCTCTTTTCTGCTAAGGCAACAAAATCTTTAACCTTAGTCTCTCCCATGTATCCCCAAGCATATCCATCTTCAATCATCTGCTCATTTACAGATTTTGTATTACCATCAAGATAAACCCATCCAAGTATTCTGCCATATTTTTCTGAACTGTCTGGCTTTTCTGTTTTTACAACTATATTCTTAGCATCTTTAAATTTATATTTAAGATACTCTTTAGATTCTAGTCCTAAAGTTTTTTCTAACTTATCTGTTGTTCTAGATTCTGGGGTATCTATGCCAGCTAATCTTAATCTTTGAGAATATGAAATACTAAATCCAAGATCAATGTCAACATCAATAGTATCTCCGTCCACTATTTTTGTTACTTGCTTAACTCTGTACTCAAACATATTTCTCCTTAAATTTAAAGAGCAGTTTCTAGACATGCTCAGGTCCATCCAGTTATTTAATGTCGCTGTCTCCCCCGACGGTATCTGCGACTCCCCAGTGACGGGGTGCAGACTTATATTATATCAGTCGTTTATATCTTTTATCTTAAATGTTTTTGGTTTTTGATCTTCTGGGGTGTTTTTAAATAAAGAAACAGCCAAAATACCATTCATCCATGTAACATGCTTAATCTCAATATTTTCTGCAAGAGAAAAAGTTCTTGTAAAGTTTCTGGTTGCTATACCCTTATGGATATATTTTTCTTGACCATCTTCTTCAATATTTCCTTTGATAGTTAAATTATTTTTTTCTTGAGATACTTCAATGTCATCCTTAGAGAATCCAGCTAATGCTAGTTCAATCATATAAGTATCATCAGTAAATTTGATTAAGTTATATGGTGGATAGTTTGATGTGTTTTTTGGAAGGCTTTCAATTTCTTTAAAAAAAGAATCCCAACCAATAAAAAATGGATCTTTAAAAAGATCCATAGACAATGTACTTACCATTTTATTCCTCCTTCAAGCGAATAAGTTAATATAGGTCCCATTCGGCGACCTATATATATTATATCATAGGCTAAAATAGTTGTCTATTTATTATTTCTGTATAGAATTCTTCAGCCATATGTATATGTTTATGTATCCCCCAATGACCAAAACTATTTTCGCTAAAATCAGCAGCATTATTAAATAAAGGGTGTTCGCTATACTCTTTGTGGCATTTTAAATGAATAGTTGATTGATTTTGAAATGACTTTGTTATATCTTCAGGTCTTCCTGCAAAATAATTATTTAAAATATGACTAATTGTATTATTATTTTTAATATATGAATATATCAAGCTATTATTATCTTCCCAAAAATTCCAAATTAATTTTATATCATTTGAATTACAATATTCTTCTAACATTTTAATAAAAATAAAACTAATAAAAATTGCATATTCTCCTGGAAGAATGCTTTCTGCGTTGTATGGTGACTTTGCATATTTTGGTCTTTCTCTATTTCTTATGTTAACAGAAAGAATTGTTTCTTTTGTATCTTTTTTTATGTTATTAAAATTAGGTTCAAAATAATTTTCTATATTTGGAAACTCTACTCTAAAAATTGGAAATGTTGCAACTATTAACTTTGGCTTTCCAATTTTATTAAAATATTCAAATGCCTTTATTACTTGACCTTGTAATGAGTCACCGCCTAGAGCAAGTCTAGCAAAATTAGTATTTAATTTTTTTGATAAAATATGTGGCCAAGTAAAGTCATCAATCATTCCATATCCATAAGTTTGAGAGCATCCAAGTATAAGAATATCTGCTGGATCTATAAAGTTTTCTGATCTATAGAAGTCTGAATTTATTTTATATTCTATTTTTAATATTTTATCATTTTGCATGTAAATTGGAGGCGGAACATCTTTAGGATTTTTTAAGTTATCGTTTGGAGCATTATAATTTAAAGAAGATAAGTTCCTATAAAATAAATCTGGGTACAGGTCTATTAAATTTTCACTATGCACAAAAGATTTAGGAAATTTCTTTACCATATAATTCTTTCCAAATAATTGTATCCCCTTTATCGTTTAATAAAGGTTGACCTTTTACATTTAAACTAGTATTAAGTAATATTGGAACACCAGTTCTTGAATAAAATTGATTTAAAACTTTCCATAAACCTTCATGCTGTTCTCTATTTACTGTTTGAACTCTAGATGTACCATCTGCATGAACTACAGATGGTATTAATTCTGGTTTTTTACATTTAACTGCATACTGCATATATGGCGATGTAAAATTCATTTCAAACCAGTCTTTGGCAAACTCTTCCATAACTACTGGTGCAAACGGTCTAAATTCTTCTCTTTGTTTAATTAAATTAACTTTGTTCTTTATGTCAGGATCTCTTGCATCTGCCAATATGCTTCTGTTGCCTAATGCTCTTGGACCATATTCTGCTCTTCCATTGGCAACGGCTACAATTTTATTTTTTATTAAATTTTCTATAATTTTATCTACTGGGTAGTCCCCTTTAATATTGTGTCCAAGATATGGAGTTTCCCAATTTAAATGTTTACCGTATAATGCTGCTGCTGCTCCTAAAGAACTTCCAGCATCTCCAGGGTTTGGCATAATCCAAATGTCTTTAAATATTTTCCATAGAATTGTGTTAGCAGAGCAATTTAATGCACACCCACCCATAAACACTAAATTATTTTTTCCAGTTAACTCTTTTGCCATATTCATAAATTCAAACAGTCTAGACTCATACACTTCTTGAACTGCTGCTGCTATATCAAATTTATCTTGCTCAGTAACCAAGCCCCAGTCATTAATTCCTTTATGAAAATTATATTTTTGATTATTAATAGATGAAAAATATTTATTGACTTTTAAACGATATTTATTTGCATCACCATATGCAGCCATTCCCATTAAAATATACTCTTCTTCATTAGGCTTTAAGCCAACTAATTGTGTAAAAGCTGAGTAAAATAACCCAAAACTAAACGGGTAATTCTTTTTATACACTTGTTTAATTTTAGATCCTTCACCAATCCAAATAGTTGATGTATTCCATTCGCCAATAGAATCAAGCACAACTATTACAGCATCATTAAATTTACTAGTATAGTATCCAGCACAGGCATGAGAATAATGATGTTTGAAATATGTTGTTGGAACTATTCTATTAAACATATTAGTTATTTTATATTGTGGAAGCCAATCGCCATTACCACCTTTTAACAATAACCTAGAGGCCTTTAATAATGGTTTTTCATAATAAGCTATTTTATCTGGAAAGCCATGTTGTATGGCGTCATCAATTAAATCCTTATTTGTATACCAGTCATTTTTCTTTTTACTATATCTTTCAGCATGTCCAGCAAAAAGTATATTCCCATCTTTAATTAAGGATACAGATGCATCATGCGATGTTTCATTAATTCCTAAAATGATCATTGTAAAGCTTTCTGAAAATACTCTGCGTAATGAGTATGCATATGTACGCCCCAATGTGCTCTATCTATTCCATATTCTATATCGCTACCACGATCAAATATTTCATTAAAATCATTTTTTAAATTAATATGGCAACCATTGTTAATTTCTTTTTCTATATGCTCTGTATTAATTAAAAAATCAAATTCGTTAGACTCAATTAATGGAGGCAAAAATCTATTGTCCCAAGTTGACCAAACTAATTTAATATTTGAAGATTTACAATACTGCTCTAAAATTTGTATATACTTTATTGATAGCCATCTTGGAACAATTAAGGGCATTACGTCTTCTATATAATGTGGGGCTTTAGAGTATTTTGGTAAATCATGATGGTGTTCTCCTAAAAATATTCTAGCTAAATCTTTATTTAGTTTATCACTCTTTGAGGTCCAGATTTTATTATCTACTGGCAATTGTATTCTATCTAGGTCTGGGAATAAACATATTAAGTTTTTAGGATTTCCATATTCTTTAAAATATGCAAATATAGAATTAATTATAGATAGTACAGATGCTCCAGGGTATCCTAAATTAGTATAAGATAGCGACATATTATTAGCAACTTGAACACCCCAAATTTTTTCTTCTGGCACTCCGCTACCAAATGTAAATGAGCAACCACCAATTAATATATCCGCTTTGCCAGAAATTTCTTTTCCTCTAAAACCATGGCTATTTATATAATAATATCTTGTTGGATCCGTTATTTCATTTAGACCACGCTCTTGATACCCATATCTTTCAGAGGGCTCAGATTTATTTAAAAAACTATAAAACATTTTTGAATTATCATATTGAGGATAGATAGAGTTAAACATTAATATATAAACCTATCATTGTTTTTATTTTTTTTAAATATCTTTTTAATGTTATAAAAAAATATATAAATGTAATATTTAATCATCATCAAGAGGCATAATTCCTTTTTCTTCAATAATTCTTTTAGCTTCCTCTGTTAAACTAATAGTTGCCTGTAAATTTTCATTATATTCAACTGATATCAAATCTTTACTGTATAGATCAAGTAGTGCTTCATCTACATAATCGGCATGAGCTTTCCATAATTCTGGGGCTATTTCTTTTGCCTTATCTGTAACTTTAAAAACTATTTCACCAGATTCATCAATACCAGATAATTCTATTGCACCAATTTCTATATAATAATCAAACAAATCGTTATCCTCTGACTCTTCCATGGCATCTCCTTGTGCAACAGGTAGGACTTGAACCTACGATTACCGAATTATGAGTTCGGGGCTTTAACCAACTAAGCTACTGTTGCTTATAAATAACATTATATATATTATTTATAAAACGGTCAATAGCTTAAAACTTATTATGCTTATAAAAATCTTTAGTATGAATAAATCCAGGAAGAACGTAACGCATAGGTCCGTCTTTTGGTGCCCTTACTCCGTGCTCAAATTCTTCTGTTCCAGGAAATATTAATAATGATCCTGATTTTGGTTTTATTTCAAAATCTTTTTTAACAAAATAAAATTCTCCCCCATTATAATTATCATTTAAATATATAATTGAGGCATATCTAATTGATGGGTCTGTGTGTTGATCTACATGGCTTTTTAATGGAACATCTTTATATTGTCTTTGAATGCTTCCAAATCCAGGTACATCTAAGTCTGGAAAATCTTTTAGAACAGATTTTAATCTTTCTGTAATTTGAGTTCTTTCTGGCAAATTATTTGTACTTATTATTTTATCTGCCCAGTTATCTGTAATTTCAAATTTTCCTTCTTTAACTAAATTATCAACATCATCTCTTCCAAATTTTTGCATACAAAATCTTTTTAGATTTTCTGTATATTCTACTCTCCAGCCGTCTTCATCAGTGTTCTCTGCAACATTAACTAAAGTATTTATTTCCTCTTTGGTTAAAAAATTATCAACCAATAAAACTTCGTCAATTACATATCTAGCGCTGTATCCGTTTTCAATAAATTTAGTTAGCATTATTTTCCTTTGATATGTTTACTTCAACAATATTTTGCACGTATTCAGAAAAATGTTTTCTAACGTTTCCAGGTGGCCTAGACCCTATTGCATTCCAAATCCTTGTATATTCTACTATATTTGAAAATGTTGTTGGGCATACCATGTTACCATTATACTCTTTTAATACTGTGGGCAGGGGAACATGTTTACCACAACACTTGCACTCTTTAGCTTTTTCTTGATATATACTCATATTATCATCATCCTATCCATTGCTTCTTTAAGATCATCTGGCATTCTTGGTGCCCTTATCATATTTACAGAAGATACCTCTGGGTTATCTTTACTAAAATCATTATCATAAGACATTGATTCATATGTATGTATTCTAATTTCTTCATTTGAATCAAACCTAGTTCCACTTATTGCATTAAATATTGAACCGCAAACGGCGTCAGCCAAGTCTTTTGATCCTTTTCTTGGGTGATCAACTTTATCTCTCATAATTTTTAATTGCAATAATTCATCTATTAATAGCGGTATATGTGGACCCTTTAATCTTTCTTCTAAAACAATCATTGCCATATCATCATAATGTTTTTTAGCAACAGATAAAATTTCTGTGTTAATTCCATATTGTTTTAACTGTTGCATCATATCGTGCGAATTCCATCTATCAAAAGTACATAACCTTATTTTAAAACCCTTTGTTCGTAATGATAAAATATAATCTCTTACTTCTGTAAAGTCTACTGATTTATCTGGTGTTGGCGTCCAAAATCTTACTGCATCTACTTCTACTATAGGGGCTGGCTGTGTGTAAGTATCTGTAACTTTTACATTTACCCATCTTTGAACATGTGCAAGTGAAACTGCACAATGGTCATGTTTTTGAGCTAAGTCTACGTGTATAAAATATTCTTTATCTGGATCTGGTGTGAACCAATTTTCAAATCTTCCAAACTGATCTATAGCAACCGCTGTATTATTAAATGCAGTTTCTATTTTTTCTCTTGATTTAAAAAATGCATCAACTGCATCTGATGGCATGCAAGCAAATCTTCCCAATGCATCCATTGAGTTTTTATAAAATGCTACTTTAAAATCATCAATACTTCTAGTTGGATTAATTTCCCAAGTTGGTCTCTTTAATGCATATACTTTTGGAATAGAATAAGAGACTATATGGTCCTCTTCCCATTCAACTACAAACTCATTTCCTTCGGTTCCGTCTGGTAGATCCAAGTCCATTTTAAAATTATGGCTTCTTACTATAACTTCTTTTTCAGCAATAACAGATTCATAAAATTTTTGAATTGGATCATTTTTAAATCTTGGGAAAGAAAGCAATATTACCTTTCCAAAATCTGGAAAACGTGAGTCTACTGACGCTCTATACATTTCATATATGGCATCTGCGGTTTTAGCCTGATCATGACCTGTTGTATTTTCTGTAGCAAAGCCAGATATTTCATCAAGAATAACAACAATAACGTTATATCCTTCCCATGCTTCACGCTCAGAGTGACCAGAGTGAACTGTAATTGATTTATCGAATTTCATTTCCGATGCCTTATCTGTATACTTCCCAGTAAACCACGGAGACTTTTCGATACGTGTTTTAAATCCTTTAAAGAAAACGTTATTAGCCTGTTGAGCGTTAATAGCAATATTTAAAATATCAATTGCATCTCCAGGTGGTTTACCATAATATGATGCTGGGTCCTTCAAGCATAATAATAGGTATACAATATATGAAGTTGCAATTGTTGAACAGTAATCTTTTCCAGAACCCTTGCCAAGTTGAGCAATAACTTCATTAGCTGTTTGTTTAAATATTCTAGAGCCTTCTTCTTCCCCAAATAATTTAATTAATGTAGACTCTTTGTATATCTGTGAAGACTTTTCTATTAAAGTATATTGATATTCTGATAATGGTGGGAGACCTAGGTAGTTTGGGCTTGTAACAAATTCTTGTAAATTTACTGGTCTTTCTTCAAACTCTTCTCCGTCAAGAATATCAATTAAATCATTAAAATTAAGATCCATTTGCCTCCTGAATTATTTCAATTGGCTCTATGACTCCTGTAATTTGAGATAATCTTCTTGCCACATCCATTTTACATTTAGGACAAGATGCAGTAACCTCTTTTAATATCTTAACTAATATATCTTGTTTATGTTCTGTTTCTGCAATCTGTGCTGCCATTTCGGCATTATCTAATAGTCCAACTTCTTTAAGCATAGTAATTCTTTTTGTTTCAATATCTGAAATTAATTTAAGGGCATTGGCTTTTACATTTAATTGACCTGCCTGATCAGCATCCTCTACAGTTTTCCACGCTTCTTTAATTAACATAGAATAATGTTGGTCTGCTCCTGAGATGGCCTCTTTAGCCCTCTCCTTAGAGCTTGTATCGTTGTATACGACAGTTTTCCACTCATCTATGAGTTCTACTACATCTGACCGCTTAAAGCCCGTTAGAGAGGCAATCTGGGTCGGATTATTGCCCTTTAAAAGTTCGGCAACAACTTTATTCATGCGATCAAAATGATCAGATAATTCAATTTCCATATATATGAATTATAATTCTAGTTGACTAAAAAGTCAATTAGATTTGGCTATTTTATACAACAATAGATATCCAATTAGGTCATCTATGTCATTGTCTCCTGCAAATCCTTGATTATTTTTAACCCTATTTAATTTATCATCAATACGAACCTTTAATTGCTCTGTTGAATCCGCCGTTGAAAATATTCTAATGGGATCTAATGCTGAATTTCCATAAGATATGTTTTTTTCAATAAGCATTTGAGCAACCTCTAAGCATGCATTTAAAATTTTATGTCCAGCTGGCGCTGATACGGCATGTAGATATAGATCGTCGTAATGAAAATTTTTAACATCTTTATACACTGGTTTTAGCATTACTACTCCATTTCCTTATATAGTTGTTTTAATCCATTCAGTGTGCCAATATCCATATAATTTCCAGTTGGCCTTACCGCCTTTACATTTATTCCAGAGTTTATCCAGTCTTGAATTTGTTTTCCTGGATGATCTTTATCTATATCTATACTATTATACATATTCCTTAGCAACATAGTTCCCCACATATAGTCATAATCACAATTTGGGTCTTTGTCCATAGAAGAAATTACATTGTCATTTTCTATTTTAATTTGTCCGACCCTTCCTTTTATACCAGCATGGCATTTCCATGCACCAAGTACTACGTTGCCATCTGATTTTATCATTTCTTTATAAATATTACTAGTGCTATTTATAATAAAAGTATCTGGCATTCCTATTAATAAATTTTCATTATTATTCGACATAAATTTAACGGCATCTGACATGGTGGAGGGCTCTTTTACAATTAATTTAATATTCATGTCCATGCTTTGAACTATTGGTACCCAAGCAGATCTTGTTGACACCCTCACTTCATCACATACTTCTAGCATTTGCTCTACATGCCACTGAAGTAACGATCTTTCATCTGATATAGGGAGACAAAATTTAGGTATGCCTCCAATTCTAGACGCTTTGCCTGAAGCAGGTAGTAGACCTATCGTAGCCATTCATGATCCCTTCTTCTAGATAAAGACCAAGGTTTTGCAATTTCAAAATTATTAGATTGTTTATATTTATAATACTCTTCATTTTTAACAAATGTTTCGTGGTTAATATTTTTTAATTTATCATCACTGTTAATTGTTTGACTTCCTAATTCAGGAGCTGTGCTGATAGCTGTTGAAACTATAGTATTTTCTGGGCAAAATCTTGCAACTCTTTCATGAAAATCATTATCTTCAAAATAAATTGGATAGTAGTATTCATCAAATAAGCCAACTGTTTCTATTACATTTTCTCCAACAGAAAAACAGCCGTAGGCATCATTTGTAAGAATTAATTTATCAGGCCCACTTAATTCATCTATTTGTTGTAATGCAGTATTATCCCAAGTAGTATCAGCGGAAGCAAAAAGCCAATATTTTAAATGAGGATAACATTTAATTCCTAGATTCCATGCAGCTGATAGCCCTAGGTTTGCTGGCATATTTAAAACTTTAATGTTTTCTTTTTCTGTTTTAAACTTTCCACCGTTATCAATAATTAAAATATTGTCTATTGGATAGTTAATAGATTCCAGCATAGATTCTAGCAAATCGTATCTATTTAATATTGGAACTATCAGTGCTGGTATGCTCATCTTTTTTTAATTAATCCAAACTGATCTAGGTACCTTTGTATTGTCATGGCGGAAACACTGCACTCTATAGCAATTTCAGTAACTGTTTTCTTTTGAATTATGTATCTACGATACAGCCAATCTTTACTTTGATATAGTTTCATCTTTTAGTTAATACCTGATTTGAATAATAAGCTATACCAAATGAATCTGCTACGTCAAAATCATTTAATGATAAATTATATTTATTATTAAAATAATCTACAGTTCTTTGTTTACGCATATTTCTTAATTGATTTTTATACCAAGAGTCTGCGTACCCTGGATTTTTTAATCTTATTGCAGACTTTTCATCTTTTGTTGGATTTTTGTTACCAATAAACGCCTGCCACGAGGATGGGCTAATTGTAATAACTTTAGCGCCAGTAGACATAAGCTCAGCAATAACAACTCCATAGACATAAGACAATTTTATCACAGCATCTGGTGATCTGACAAGGATTGCTCCTTCTACCGCAATGTAATCGCTTTTTAATTCTTTAAGCATCATATTCATTCTTAGTTTAGCATTATATATTTTTTCATAAATATCTTGACCAACTAGATCTATCTTTCCCCACTTTAAAGGTATATCATTTTCCATTAAGCAAAAAGCAATAGAGTTTGTAGAAGCATCTATACCTAAAACTCTGTGGGCTTTTGTTTTAACTAAACTAGCTAAGTTCACCGAGTATACCCCATATCGCTTTTTTGCTTTCATAAGTTATATTTTTTTCACATACAGAGCAAATATTGTTTTGATTGTATCTACTTAGTTTTGTTTTACAAGACTTACAATGTCTAACTGCTCCATTTTTTATACTCTTTTTTTCATAATACTTTTCCATAATTCTTTTATTAGTTGCAATTCTACAACACTCATCGGTACAGTATTTTTGATTGTGAGTTTTTGGATTAAATTCTTTTTTACATTCTTTATTTAAACAAATCATATTTTAGGAACCTTGTATTGATCTATTTGAACTGTTCCTATTAACCCCGCATAGCATTCTTTTTTAATTGGACAATAAGTACATGGCATTTTTGATTTAGAGGATCCTTCTGGACGCATTGGCAGATCCCCCTCTTTAAAGTTATCCCATACCTCAGACATCCATAAAAAGGTATCCTCAATAATTTGAGTATTTTTTTCATTCATTGAAACTGGTATTACTATAAGTTCTTGTGTGTTTTTATTTTCATACAGAAAGAATCCTTCTTTGGCATTCTTTAATTTCATATAAGTTAATAACTGAAGCAAATGATTTGCAGTTGGTTTCATCTCTGATTGTCGAGCATCCCACACTTCTTGTTTAGCAGTTTTAATTTCACCAATTACTGTTTCGTTATCATACTCCATAATTAAATCTATAAAGCCACGGATGGGAGGATATTCATTTACTATCTCCTCTTCTTCCGCTCTCCACTCAGGCATTGACTTAATTAAATTTTGTAGTCTTTCGTGAGCTTGAGTTCCTTGAGCCATATTGGCAACTGCAACTGCATCGTTGTCATCAATAAACATTGCACCGTTAAATGCCATATACCAATATCTAGGGCATGTGCCATGACCATATCCTAAAGAACTTGGACTAAATGATGTTTTAGTAACTTCTCCATCTGCACGTTTTGTATTTCTATATGATTCATCAAGTAATTGTGCAAAGCGTTCTGGATCAAAATGCTTTCCTGTATGCTTTTTAAATTTAAGATTTTTTACAATATCTCTGCCCACTATTAACTATACCTAACTACATACTTAAGTGCATCTACAAGTTTATCTATAGACTCTTTTGCTGAATAGTAAATGTTTTTCTTATTGTTATTTACAGTACCAGCTTTATCTTTAGCAATAGTAGAATATACTGATGCCATCATAGAAAATTTAGTTGACATGGCCTGTAACTCTATAATTAAATATGGTGCTTTGGCAGATGGCACATCTGGATTCATTAATAATTTAACTACAATTGCTAGTGCTTTATCTAATTGATCATCATTCATGTATTCATGCAGATCATTAAATTCAGTAATAGAACTAATTAGCTCTAAGGTATTTTTATCTTCCACTATTTAACCTTTTTGCTGTTTGTTTTATAAGGACCAAGATCAGCTTTTATAGTGCCATCTTTTCTAAGTCTTATAATTCTACCGTCTTTAATAATTGTTTTATTAAAAGGTATTTTATTATTGCTTCCCATTATGCTCCTCCCAGCAGTTAATTAATTCTTCTAATATAGACCACTCAATAATTCCTAATCTTACTTTTGCATCTTCTCCAATAATAATTTTTAATGCTGGGTGCATGTCCCTGCTTACCTTAAAGGTATCCGTACATATCTTAGCCCATACATCTTTATTTAAATTAAATGATCTGGATGATTCTTTATAATCTACTACAAACTGGTTCCATTTAGCATCGCCCTTTTGATAGTCACCACGCCCGCTATTTTTTTGAGCCTTAGCTCCGTCACGTTTTACTTCAGATCTTTCTGACATTATCCGTTAACCTTATATTGATTTTCGTGTCCATCTGGGCATTTCCATGAAATAATAAATGTTGATGGATCCCAAAATGCTTTTTCTGCATCTTTATCGCATTTAGAGCATGGCTTTGTTCCAGGTATTTCTTCAACACCATTCTTTTGTAAAATTTCTGGCTTATTAAAAAACTCTTTAAGATTTGGCATTTATATCCTCAATTAATTTGCTAACAACTTTTGGATTTTCTTTTAAATATGCAACTGCTTTGGCACGACCTTGAAATCTTTCTCCATTAACAGTATACCAAGCGCCACCTTTTTCTACAATACCGCACATTTCTGCAACATCCAGTGACTCTCCTATTTGATCTACACCAAGAACTTCTCCTTGATAATAAAAATCATATTGTCCAGATAAATTTGGTGGCCCAAGTTTATTATAATCAATAATCCAATTAACTGGTCGACCTACTCTTTGTTCAATAAGTTTATCTCCAACTTTTACATCAGCTTTAATAGCATTAGCCTCAGCTTCAGATGACCAAAGTTTAATTACTGTAGAAGAAAAGAATTTAACAGCCATTCCGCCAGTAGGAATATGAGAAGCATGCATTGAACCAAATTGATTTCTTTGTTGAGAAATTAAAACTAGTAATGTATTTTTATTTGCGTAGTTAAGCATTTTAACCGCATGAGTCATATCTTTTGCTTCAGCACCTATTTGTTTTGTATCTTGCAAATCTTTTAACTCATTGCCATCTTTTTCAAAATAAATTGCTGGTAGTAGCGCTGAAATAGAGTCTACAACTATAATATCAACTTCGGCTTCCATTAATTTTGTTGCAACATCTACCATATCATTTACTGTTTTTGCAGACGAATATATTAATTTAGATGAATCTACGCAAAGCTGTTCTGCCCAGGATTGATCGTATGATGCTTCTGCATCTATCCACGCACAAGTCTTTCCTTCTTTTTGTGCCATTGCAATCATTTGCAAACAAAATGAAGATTTACCTGCAGACTTATTTCCCCAAACCAATACCTGTCTACCAAAACCTAGTCCGCCCTTTAGTGCCATATTAAGACCAATACTTGGGGTAAGTTGTTTTTCTACCTTTACATCTTGTGCTGATTGAACTCTTGCTCTTGTCTTTGGATCTAATTTTGATAATATATCATCTATTAAAATTGTCATTTATCTGCTTTCTATGTCTTCTCATTATATCATTAAAATAAATTTTTGTTTCTTTATAACAAAAATCATCTGATCTTTTATTTAAAACAGGAGCAACTGGCTCATCAATTTTATTCTGTAGGAGCATCCTGATTATCAGCTGGTTGTTCAATGTTCTCCTTTAATTGAAATACAAATTCTTTTGTCTCTTCATTATATTCAACATTTAAGTTTTTTTGTTCAGCACCTGAACTAATAAATACATCAAGCGGTATGTTTACTACTTTTTGAGTATCTAAAATTGCTACTAAAATTTTTGTAGCATTCATAGCTTCAAATATTTCATTTGGCGTTTGAGTCATTTTATTTCCTTTATCATTAGGGTTCCATCGTCTAGTTTTGACAGAACAGGTTTGCTTTTCATTCCTTCACGCATTTTTGCTAAAACTTTTGCATACATTGCTGGGAAAGCAATTGCTCTGGTTAGCTCTTTATTTTTATCTGTCATTACAATATGCGCCATTGTTTTGCCAGCTTTAGTTTTATATGGACTAAAATTAATTACAAGTTTTTCATCATCTTCTAAATCATATTCTTTTCTATATAAATAATCTACAAATAAATCTGGTCCGTTTGGATCTATGTCATTTACTTTTATATATCTTGCAATTCTATTATCTCCCACAAGAATAAAATACATTTGGCCAGTTTCAATTTGTGTCTGCTCATTATGAAATAATCCAATTGATCCAGTTTCATCTACCAATTCTACTCTTGCCCAACCAGTACCACGTTTAATGCTTTTAACCATTCCAAACATTGGGAATGAGCCTAAATCATCAAAGTCTTGAATTGGTTTTGCTTGAGCTTTAATTCTTGGTGGTATCGATTCTAAATTAAATGTAGGTATTCCTAAGTATTCGTAGTAACTTTCTTTTTCCTTACCGCCTCTAAGATTGTCCTCGAAAGCAGCACCGCCAATAGCATTGAGAGCAGATACAGCCCTACTGTTAATACCACTACCTTTCGCAGAGGCTTTTTGTATGAAGTCGGAATAATTGGCATATGGCCTTCTTTCTATAATTTTGTTTGCAATGCTATCTGAAATAAATTTAATTTCAGCCAAACCAAACTGAATCGCATTTTCTTTTAATGAAAAATATACATCTGATTCATTAATGTGTGGTAGTAGTATTTTAAGATTTAATCTTTTAGCTTCAATTAAATATTCTGTTCTTTTGTCTTTATCATTTTCGTTTTTAAGAATTGAAAAAATAAATTCAAGTGGGTAGTAATGCTTAAGCCAAGCCGTATAATAACTAAGCATGGAATAAGCAACAGCGTGACTACGATTAAAAGAATAACCTGCGTGAGCTTCAAAATCATGCCATAGGGATTCCGCTTTCTTTTTAGAAATGTGCTTTGAAGCCCCATTAACAAATTGATCTTTGAACTGGTCGAACTCTTTTGCATCTTTCTTCTTTCCAATAATCTTGCGGACCTTGTCAGCCTCTGACCAAGACATTCCACCTAAGTAGACGCAAGCTTGCATAACTTGCTCTTGATATATAATAACACCATATGTATTCTCTGTAAAAGGCTTCATAATTTCATGGACATAACTAACATTTTCTACGCCATGTTTTCTATTAATATATGAAGCGCCTACTGTATTCATTGCTCCTGGCCGAACTAGAGCATTTGAGGCAGCAAGGTCTTCAAATTTATCTACACCCATTTTAATTAATAAATTTGTATAAGGGGTTGCTTCTGCCTGAAACACTCCCTTTGTATAGCCTTCACTTAATGTTTTATAAACATCTGCGTCATCAAATGGCAAGCTAGACAACACTATGTCTTTGCCATGTCTTTCTTTAATTGCTTTTATTGTATCTGAAATTACTGATAGCGTTTTTAATCCTAGGGCATCTACTTTAATTAAGCCAATATCTGCTACAGTATCCATATCATATGCAACTACTGGGATTCTTCCTGAAACTTTATCCTGTGAATCTTCACGAGATTCAATAGGTGCAAAATTTCTTAAATCATCTTTTGCAACTACTACTCCTGCAGCGTGGACTCCAACGCTTCTAATTTTTCCACGTAATCTTTCTGCAAGCCATAACACCTCTGGATACTTCATTCTAAATTCTTTAGTGTTTGGAGAATCCATAAAATCTTCAAATGTATCAATTGATTTCATTGCACGATTTACATCTTGAAGTGGAACCATAAATACACGAGCAGCATCTCTAATTACACCCTTGTCTTTAAAATAAGTGTAGGTGGAAATAGAAGCAACATGCTTAAACTTCTTCTTTAAATAATCTTTAACCTCTTTACGACGACGGTCTTCAAAGTCTGTATCAATATCTGGAAAGTCATTACGCTCAGGATTAATAAATCGGAAGAACAGCAAGTCATATTCAATTGGGTCTACATCTGTAATTCCAAGAGCATAACAAACTAAAGATCCTGCAGCAGAACCACGACCTGGCCCTACCATAATATTATTTTCTTTAGCCCAATTAATCATGTCTGCTACTACTAGGAAATATGATGCAAAGCTTTTATCTTTAATAATTTCTAATTCTTCAATTAATCTTTGTTCATATCCGTCATTTCCAAGCCATGACGAGGTCAGGCGTAGTGTTTCTAGGCCTTTAAAGGCCATTTGGGACAACTTTTCATCGGCATCTGTCTTAGGTACTGGGAGGAGATCTAAACCCCTGTTAAAATCGTATTCTCCAATTTTTTCAGATATCTCAATAGTATTATCATATATATCCGTACGAGTAATTCCAGCCTTATTAAAGTCAGCCTCAATTTCAGACCTTGATTGAATAAATAAATTATAGTCTTGAAATGATATTCTTCTGTCTGGGTACAGGTAATTAAATCTATCCAGCATATTATTCATATTCTTGGACATTTCAAAATCTGCTTCTTTATCTGATTTAGGAGATGTAGATAGAATAAGCATTGCTTCTTCTAGTATTTTATCTTCTCCTTTAGCAAAATGAGCATCTCCAGTTGCTACTGGCTTTATATTTAATTTATCTGCTAGATCTAATAAATTGCTATTTATTTCTTTGGGGTTATGAGATTGTACTTCAATGTAAAAATCTTCGCCAAAAGTTTTCTTAAAATCTTTAAGTAGAATTTCCGCTTCCTCAAGGTTTCCTTTTTCAATGCACTTACTAATAAGCCCATTAAGGCATCCAGAAAGAACAATAATATCTTCTGCATATTCTTTTAGAACCTCCCTGTCAATTCTAGGCTTATGATAAAAACCTTCATTCCAAGCTAACTCTTGAAGTCTATTTATATTACTTAATCCATTTTGATTTTTAGCCAATAAGATAATGTGATTATATGCCTGAATACTTTTATCTGTTTTTGATGACCTATCAAATCTATCTGTTGGTGATATGTAAGCCTCTACTCCAAGAATTGGTTTAATTCCAATTTCTTTACAGGCCAATTGCATTTCTCTATGTGATGAAAGTGTACCATGATCTGTTATGGCAATAGATGTCTGTCCAGCATCTTTTGCAGCCTGTGCTAGTTCTAGTGGAGAGTTAAGGCCATCCATTAGGCTGTAGTAACTATGTACGTGTAAGTGTGTAAAACTCATTAATAACCGCCTAAACAAATATTTCGTGTATGACTTAGCCTAGTTTTTGTTATTATTTTTTTACTTGGAGCATACAATACCTCTAGGCAAGTACTGCATTTATAACTCCACTCTTTGGCAAAATAATCATATATAGCTCCAGATAGTTTAAGGTTTCTGTTTCTAACAAATTCCATAAATGGATCTGGTATCTCATAAGTTTGCATGTATTGATTCTACTAAATAAAATGAGGGATGGCAATAGCCACCCCTCAGATTATTAAATTACCACTCTACGCTGCCTGCTGAGGCGTGAGTCTCTTCATTGTTACTGTCGCCCATATAGAAAGCTTCTTGCTCTGCATATGGAACATGCCTTACGGCAGTTTTTTCAAGATCAAATAACTCTAATCCTGAAAAATCAAAAGGTGTTTCATCTTTTGCCAATGGGATAATTGTATAGCTTGTATCCGTTTTGCTGCCATTTCTTTTAATGCGCCACATTAAGTTTGTAATGCTTCCCATTTCGCCAGCATACTCAATAAGGGTAGGAGTAATTGTTTTTCCACTGGTTCCTTGAGATAATATTGCAACATATGGTTCATTTTTTCCATCATCAACTAATACATTTATATAAATACGTGTTCTAGCTTTCCAGCCAGCTTTTGGATCTTTGCGATGTTGTTCATTTGCCCAGTCACGACCTTCTGTTTCCATTGTGTCTAAGGCTTTACGTCTGTAGTCTTTTGGATTAGTGTGCTCTAAAGCAATAAATCCACATCCAAGTTTATCGTTATAGTTGGGAGAATCTGCATCCAACTCTTGGAGAAATCTAACTTTTACGCTTTCTCCGTCTTCAATCTTTAACCAACGACCTTTATTTTCTTCTCCACCTGAATATACAGGCTTGTCTAGTGCTTTATTTAGGTCTTTTAGACCCTTTACTATACTCATTTTTTCTCCTTTGGTGATGGTATATATCCATCTGTATGGTCATTATATCATTAATTCCAGGATTTGTATTCTACATCAGAAACCGAATTCTTAATACAAGATTGGATTTCTTCTTCGGTCATGTCTCCTGAATCTTTTGCATTGTGAGGATATATCTTACCATAAGAATAAGATGCCCACAAGATATCTTTATTTTTTAATTTATTAGAAATTGATAAACCTAATGCTCTTCCAGCTTCGTCTGCGTCCGTCATAATAGTAATTTTGTTAAAGTATCTATTTAATAAATTAATATTGTCTGAGGATATATGTCCGCCAAGAGTGGCGACCACGTTTGGGAAACCAGATTGATGCACACGGATTGCATCAAAACTTGATTCTACAATTATGACATGATCGCCAATTTTTTTAGCACGATGTATATTAAACAAAGTTTTATTCTTGGGAAGGTTTGTGCTATTTTTAAATTTCTTTTCTGTAATTGATCTACCCACTAAACCAACTGGAATTCCGTCTGGACTATGGACTGGGACAATTACCATGTTTTGTGCTTCAGAATATCCTAATTTAAAATAGGTCATTGATGCTTGATTGATTCCACGAGATTCAAAATAGTCTCTTGCTTGCTTATTTAATGTAAGTTCAATCGTTAAGTCATCTAATTTCTTTTGATCAAATTCTATAAAGTCAGGTTTTTCTTCAAACATTTGATTTAAAGCTTCATCAAAATCATCTAGACCTTCGGATTCTTTTGATGATATTAGCCTAATAGATTCAAAGTCATTTTTACCAGTAACCTTTTTAATTAATTGAATTATGTTTCCAGTTTCTCCGCAGGCTGGATTAAAGCATAGCCATGCACCATTTTCTTCGCTAATATAAAAACTAGGGCTATGTGTATTATTATGGAATGGACAATATATAACTAGGTTATTATTTGATTCACTAATTATCCTTAAACCAATTTCTTTTACTACTGCTTTTATATGGTTTGGTGCATATTGCGTGGAACTAACTTCCCTTGTGTTATTCCCTCTGATTCCCATGCTTTCCGCCTTCCTGTATGTATCCCATGTAGAGTCATTAAAAATCTCCATGTTTCTCCTGTAAATTCTACTGAAAATGCAGTGTCTATGTCAAGTACCCTTGAATATCCTTTGTCTCTCATTTGATGAGTTAACATATTTTCATATTGATTTCTAAGTCTAATTAGATCTGAATCGTCCTTAAACTGTACATCAATTTGAAATCTTTTAATTGGCTTGTGGTGGTACATAATCATATAGTTCTTTAATAATACCTCTATTGATATCCCAATCTAAATGGAAATCAAATTCATGTCCATGACGATTCTTTCTTGAAACCACTTCAATTAAATTAGTTCCTGGATATCTATGAATAGCCATAGCCATATCAGCATCATATTCAATTGCCTTAGACCAAGCAACCTGTGACATCATTGGGGGATTATCTTGATCAGAAATGTCATCTGCAGTTGCTGCGGTGATATCAATAACTGGAATATTATTAGTTACAGCTAACAATTTAAATTCACGAGATACGTTTCTATTTCTTTCTACTTCAGAATTACTTCTTTTATTATCATTAAACAATTGATGATAATCTAAAATAACTAAGTCTGGTTTATGCTGATCAATCTTTCCTTGAATGGTTGCTGGAGTAACGTCCCCTGCTCCTTCATTTGATACCAGAACAAAACTATTTTTACCCTCAAACTTTTTTTGACCCCATGATTTAAAATCATCTATATTAATATCACCTTTTGATAAATCGCTAGCCTTAAACAAACCTGATCCAAGCATTGTATAAATACGATCACGCATATTTTCAGGAGACATTTCTAGAGATATAATCATTGGTTTAAATCCTTGCTCCCAAGCTTTACATGCAAGGTATGAAGTAAACCATGTTTTACCTTTACCTGGCCAACCAATTGCAACAATTAAATGCCCTGGGGCCATTCCAGTTGGGTATGCTGTATCAATTGCTTGAAATCCTGTTTTAATTCCTGGACTTCCACCCATTGCTAATGATCTATCTTTAACAGACATAAAATGTCTTTCTGCTGCATCTAAGTCTGTTACATCTAAGTCTCTTACGTTATTTGTAAATCTAGATAAACTAGCAAGCTTGCTTTGCATATCGGCTAAAACTCTAGATGCTGCATCTTCTTTTAGTGCTGATCCGCTTTGAAGAATAATACCTTTTAGTCTAGAAGATAAATATTCATTTTTTAATTTATCTAAATAATATCCAGTTTCTGCTTTTACATTAGTGTCTGGTTCAAAGTCTTTAAATTTTTCTTGCAACACACCAACTTCAGGTACTGCTTTAAACTTATAATAATATAACTTTAAACCTTCCCAGATATCTCGATGAGATGTAAACAGGTCATCTACGTTATCTGCAAGTAATGTGCTGATGTCTTTGTTTTTACATACTGCTGATATTAGTGTTGATTCAGTATTCACTCATTTTCGCCTTCTACTAATTTTTTGGTTGCTTCTTGAAGAATGCGACGATTTGTTTTATCCTTCTTAATTTCTTTTTCCATTATATCAATTTTATCAAAGTTAAAAAAGAAAAATTGTAATGGGTGGCCATTTTTACCTGTAGTAAAATAGTACTCTATTAATTCTTTTGCACGACTATATCCTATGCTATCAATAACATCTTGCATGGCCCATTTTTCTCTATATTTATTTAGAGATGGCATTTTGCCATATTTATTCTGATACATATTTTGATATATGCTTAATAGAATATAGGGCTCTTTACTATTTGCCACTCTTTAACTCTTTCTCGACTTCTTGAGTTTTTTCTATTAGCTTATCTTCAACAAATTTATATACTCTTTCTGTAGCATCATTAACAGTTTCTCCATCTCTGACAGAGTCTTCTACCCCAACTCCAATTTTAATACTTTCAAAATTACCAAGATTTCTAGTAAATGATAAGTCGATTTTAACAACTGTTGTCACTTGTGCTCCGCCTTTCTATGCCTACTTAAAGTATCGCTTCCAAAAATAGCCCAGCGCAATTCTATCTCTTTGTTGCAAATATCACATACAACAAATCTGCTAGACACTACTCCGCCTTCCATACTGGTACAAATCCAGAATCGGTCTTAGTATACAATATAATGTTGTTTTTGAGAAGTGCCCGTAATTCTGCTTTTGAAGGTAAATCCTTTGTGTACCCAGCCTCTAGTATATATTCATGTAATTTAAATATATCAGATTCACTAAGCATAAATTTATACCATGAGCTTTCTGGATTACTTATAGGATAAACCTTTTGTGGTATAGAAATTTTACCTTGAAGTATATATTCTTCAATTGTAACTTTATGTCTACCAAGTATTTGTCCTGTTTGCTTAATTGTATAAGCAGTCTCCATATTCTTTTCTGCATCTGAATACGAGTACATAACTCTTTTTTTGTCTGGGTAGCACCATGCAACAACTTCATCTTTAGCTCTAGATAATCTAATTACTTTATGTAATTTATTATTTAAGAAGAAATAGAGAAATTTTTTGCGTACTCTCGATCCTTTTTTTCTAACCATTTTCCAAATCTATTCGTTTCTTTATTAATCATCCATCGTTTTCCGCATAGAATACAAAATAGTTCTACATGAAGTTTTTGAGAAAAAACTCTATCTACGAATACTCTTCCAGAACATTTACCGCACCACATTATAAAGTAAACAGCTTTCCATCAACAACGCATGTGTAGTCTGGTGATATATGTATCATATTAACGTGAGGGTATTTTCCATTCTCAATATGAGCAACAGCAAATCCTTTTTGCCAATCATGGTGTTGAGTATACTTCATACCTGGACCCTTTTCGTCACACATGTGTCCAATTTCATAGCCTCTAATTGTTTCACCTTTACCCTTGTTTCTTAATTCATATGTTACCATATGTGAAGCAATTCTATGTGAGTGTCCACGAATTAATGAGATCTGAAGGTCTTCCATATCTTTTCTAATTGCACCAGTGGCTGAAACTGACATGCCGTGGTGTACGTGGATATCTCCAAATCTACGCTTAGGCAATTCATTATAATAAATATAGTCATACCCTAAAGAATCTAAACTCCACAAGGCTTCTGGTGTTACATGCTTTGCATACTCTGGGATTTTTTTATCTAAATAATCAAAAATTCTAATATCATGATTTCCTAATGCAGAAAATAATTGTGCGTCTGGGAGCATCTTTCTTGTTCTAGCATAAAATTCACGAGCACCACTTGCCTCTAATTTCATGTCTTTAAGCATTAACTCTAAATCATTTGTTACGTTATCATCTTTATATGCTTTAATAAACTCTGTTGGCTTGCCATCTGTATATTTACTGTAGCATGCCTGATCATCTGTATCTCCAAGATAGTCTACGACATCTGGCTTAAACCATTTCATTACCTTAAACCAAAGCTCAATTGCTTTATTATCTTGATATGGAAATTGTTGATCTGAAGACAGCATCCACTTTAAATCATTAGACATCTAATATCCTTAAATTAAAAAAGTCACGGTTTCGTGACTTTATAGAACATGCTATATTTTAACATATTCTTTTGATCTGTCAAGCATTAAATATTTTTAAGTTGTGTGGCCATCCAATTAATATTTACTAACATTGTAGCTTTGGAGTTATTGCTTACGGCATATATTGTTCCACCTGTTTTATCTGCATTTAGTACTGTAGCGACTGAAACAACACCTGTTGATGCAGTTAACGCTTGTCCCATAGAGGCAACAAATCCAGTTTCTGATCCAGCAATAAAAGATGGTGTAAATGTTACTGCTACGGATACGGGAGTTGTTCCTTTTAATGTTACTGATTCTGATCCTTGATCAGAAACTGCTACTCTATTTTGACCGCTAGCATCTTTTGTAGCATTTAATAAACTTGTAGATTTTGTAAAAACGTCTGTTAAATTTGACTGTAATTGATTTAAATCATTAGGGTCAAATGGGGCACCCTCATTAAATGTTACAACTTTCCAATTTGCTGCCATTATAAATTTTCTCCTAATTCATGTGAATTTATCTCTGACTCACTGACCTCTACTACCTTAGACCTATTAAGTCCATATTTAGAGAATGAATCTGGGTCCACAATATGACGCTTTTTATTTTGCGATATTAAATACATTTTACCATCTGCAATGTTCTTGATCAAAGCGCCATCTCTAAATCCTAATTTGCCAGACTGCTTAATCAAAGATAATGCTGATTCTGTAGCATTTACTGTAGTAAAAGACCAAGACTCTTCTGCTCTCTTAGATATCAATTTATACCTTTTCCCATCTTTAATCCAGTAGGTGCCCTTGTCTGTTTTAACAGCAATGCCTGAAGGAAAATCAGTCGGAGAGGTTATTAAGATGCTCTGAGTATTCTTCTTTAGCTTTAGCATTTTCCTTTTCCATAAGCTGTGTAATCTCTGCACGTAATATTGCAATTTGAGTTTCATAATTTGATACCAGTTCACCCATTCGTTGCTGTAGAGCCGTGATAATTAATTCTGCTTTTTCCATTTTAACCTATGCTTCTAGTTTTGTTTTTTCTGAATTTAAAGCTGAAATTTTTGTAACAATTTTCTCTATCTCATCGTTTAAATTAGATAGAGCTGCTAAGTTAGGACTTGTAATAGAGCTTTCTTCAACAATAGATAATTCAATATTGTATTTGCTATTTTCTAAATTTTTAATATGCTGTCCAATAATAGCTATTTTTTCTTCTTTAGTAAGTTGCATTTTTTACCTCCTTTATTATTATAACATAATTAGACTTTTTTAACCAGCCTAATTTAAACATATTTATTTCTAATAGAATACGCAATTCCTACCCTTGGAGCAGAAACTGTTGTTACTTCATGCGGAGTTCCTGTTGGCAAGTAAACCATGTCTCCTGAATTTAATATCTTTTTAATTAAAGACCCGTCTCCCTTTTTAATTTTCCATTCTGCAGATCCTAAACAATTTAAATGTATTTGTTGACAAGAGTCTTGATGCTCTTTTAATCCGCTGGTGGGTCCAAGTGTATCTGACATAATAACTGCTGGTTCGTCCCAAACAAGGTCCCCCCATATTTTATAAAGACCATTTCTTAAAATATTAAATCCGTCAAATTTTTTCATTAAAGGAGACCCTGTAGTTTCAAAAGCTATTGACAAATTATTATTTTCCCATCTAGTAGGTCTTCCATAATTTGCCTCTTTGCGATAATTTAAAAAATCTTCCCATGATTCTTTAAAATCAATTTTAGATTCTATAAAGCCAATTTTATTATTTTCTTTTAACTCAATAAGATTTTTTATCCAGTCCATTAATCAAGCCAGCTAACTACGGCATACCTTGTGCCGTTATATACTTTATTTACTGAATGATTGTATACATAAGTTGATGGAAATATCAACATAGAATTTTTTTCTGGCTTATAAGATAAATTAAATCTTGGGAAATTGATTTCTCCTCCTTTATAGTTATCGTTTATATACCATGCGGTTGAAATTGTTCTTGGATATGTTAAATCATCATCTAAATGATTTGAAAAAAAATGTCCTTCTCCATATTTTAATAATTGATAAGAGTCATGTGTTTTTGTTTTAACTCCGTACATTGATTTATAGTCTTCTTCAACTGGGTGCATAAATTCATAAAGTTTTTTTCCTAAATTATAATCAAATATTTCTTTAACATTTTCTGGCTCTATCTTTTTTAATTTTGGGTAAGAACAATGAAATACATGTAAATTCCTTACGCTATAATCTATAACATCTTTTCCATCTTTTAAAATATGTGGCTCAATCCAATTTAATCCTGTTTCATTTAACGATAAAGACTCTTCTATATCTTCTATAAAATTTAAATATGAGTTTTTTATGTTTCTATATATTACAATACCAGGAGCAATTTCTTCTTTTTCAAACATTACCATTTACCTATTGGGCATTTTGATTCTTCTAGTTTAGTTTTTAATTTCATAAGGCATCCACATTGTTTGCATTGTGTTGTTAATTTTATTAATTCTGGGCATGAGTAACATATTTGCATTCTATTATTTTTAATATCGTCTGTGGCAATTTTAACGTGTGGATTTAAAAGGTCTAATGGAGTTGTGCCATTTTTTTCTTTATATTGTTGCCATTTACTTTTTTCTGTCATTCATATTCTCCTGGAATTATGAACTGCCCATCTACGTACAGCCAGCCAGCCTCTGCCAACTCGGCATGTCTTTGGACTGCTTTGTCAACATATATAAATTGAGGGTTAGACAAAAAAGCTGCCTGAGTCATTTCATTACACAAAATTTGATCTGCTGTTCCGTTATATGTAAATGATAAACAAAATAAGCCATTTATCATACCACACTCAGAAAAACCTGTTCCATTAATAATTTTTTCTGCAATTTCTTCTTTTACCCCGATAAAAAAAGCTATTTCTCCATCAAGGATTATAGCAATTTGTTTTGCCAATTCACCTAGTTCTATTTTAACTTGTTTTACTCCTGGAATAAACCAGTCTTCTTGTTGTAAATTAATCATATATAAATTATACCTTTTCTAATAAATTTTGTAAATAGTATATTTATCATGAATATTGAGCACAACATATTGCCCTGGATCCGTCTGAGTTATTATACGCATCACATGCTCCTGGTGAAAAACATGTATAATAATTATTACTTGCAGGGTTTGTTACATCGTAACTCTTACATGTATATCTATATTCTATACATACCGATGGAGTAACGGCTGGAGTAACGGCTGGAGTAACCGCTGGAGTAACGGCTGGAGTAACGGCTGGAGTAACGGCTGGAGTAACTGCTGGAGTGACTGATGCAGAAATTGGTGGTGTATATGATATTGAACTTGAAGCAGAACCTCCTGTTTGATTTGCTCCATTATATACTGTTAATGAAATAGAAACTTCAGCTCCCGAATAAACCTGAAACGATGATCCCGAATCAGATACAGAAGAACTAGTTTCAGTAGTTCCATAGTCTAAATAATTAGCAACAAATGGTTGCAATACATTTAAGAAATATGACGCTTGACTTGTAGAAGACCAACTTACTGATACTGTTACTAATTGTGTAGATGATGTCGTAGGTGCTGATGCAGTTAGTGACGTAATTGTAGGAGGTGAAACTGGTGATACCGCTGGAGTGACCGCTGGGGTAACCGCTGGGGTAACGGCTGGAGTAACTGTACCTCCTTCTGGTACACAGATTGTAGAGCTAAAGTTAACTGCTACTCCGCCTACCGTTGCAGATATATAAGCATAATGAGTAAATGAAGTATTTACTCCAGTCCATTCATAACCCTGATCAAGTAACGGAACTGTATTGGAGCTAAATGCGCTTCCATCACACCGATACAATCTAATTGTTGCATTTGTTGAATTAGTTAATACTGCTGTGCTTCCAGTACTAGAGCTCCAGGATCCTCTTGTGCCGTCCGAAGATACCGCTCTAACCCAATAATAACGTGTTATAGGGTTGTTAGTTAAAAGACCGTTAGTGTCTGTTAGGCTTGTAGTATTTGATGTGTAAGAAGCAATTCCTGTGTTTGAGTCTGTAGTATTATATGATATTTCATAAAATGAAGCATCTGATGCAGCCGACCAGGTTAGATAATAATTAGCATCTGCGCCCCAAGTCCATCTTTGTATTTTATAACTTGTGGAAATTGCTTCAAGGCTAGTACTTATTCTTTGATTTGAATAGTCTTTTGTATGACTTAAATTTTGTGGAGTTCCTGGTGTTATTGTTGCCGTTAGAGTTTGTGCAGTTGTGGATTCAAAACCAGAAAATCCAAAATAGTTATCAGCACCAACCCATAAATAATAAAGTGTATTTTGAAGTAATCCAGTAACTTCTGTGCTAGTTGAACTGTATCCTCCTGAAGGGTAATTGCCTCCATCTGGAGGAGCGTTGCTTGTAGTAATTGCCCAAATGTATCCTGTTGGTACCCCGCCAATTGGGTTAGCCTGCCAACTAAATGTTAAACTATTTGTTGTAATATTACTTACAGATAAGTTAATTGGTTTTCCTGGTTTATTAGAAGTTAATGTAGTTCCACTTATTTGATTTGAAAAGTTACCATAATATCCATTTGCAGATGTTCCTGTCCACGGAAGTATTCTAAAATCATATTGTGTTCCTTCATTTAATGCTCCAACTCCTCCAGATCCAGTTGAACCATCTACTGTTACCCAGTCTAGCCATGTACTACTTGAGGATTGTTTATATTGTATTACTTGAGATCCAGAATGTTGTGATGGGGTCCATGTAAAACTTATTGAATAGTTATCCGTGACTGCATTATACTCACTTTGACTATATGTTAAGTTAGTAATATCTCTTGGCATTTCAAATGTTATTGGGTCAGAATCTGAGGTTGTTGAATTATTGTTTGATGATGTTGCTGTAACTGAAAATCTAAATTGATTTTGTTTATTTGGGTACATATTAGACTGAGGTACGTCGTACGTTTTAGTATTTACTGATCCAACAGATGGATTTGTAATGTTACCTGAATCCATTTCAGGAACAACCCATGTTGTAAAATCTAAATTATATTTTTGAAATAAATAAATTCCACTATTAAAATTTGTCCAATTATAGTTTCTACCAGTTAATCTTATAGTGCCATTTGCATTAGTTGTTTTGATAATTTCAACCTGTTCAGAAATTACTGGAACTAGCCCAGCTGACCAAAATGATTTCCATGATCCAGATACATTTATAAATCCATTTATAATTTTTTTCCATGAACCATTTAAATTGATATATCCATCAATTATTGTTTTCCATGAACCACCCTTATTAATAAATTGAGGCATTATGGATTGTATACTAACATGATAAGGCCTTCTTGATTAGCAGGCCAGGATTGATTAATTGTTGATGCTCCTCCAAAAACTGAATTTGATATAGCTGCAATTGGTCTTAGCGATTGTGCATTTATTACACTGTCCGCAACATTGGTTTTACCTGTAGTTAATTCTGTGTAACCGTCACTTCCACTTATAGTAAGACCATCAAATTGATCACTTAATTGAATGTTAAGGTATCCACCTGTGCCATATTTCCAAAGTCCAATTTTTGGAGAAGATCCATTGATAAATGTGGATGACGGTGCCCCTCCAGTTGAAATAAGAAGCCCGTTGTGTGAGTCTAGTGGTGATATATGTGCTATTGCTTGTGAGTCAGAGTCATAAAAAGAAATAGCATTTGTTGAAGAATCTAACACTGTTCTTCTTCCGCTGGCAGAAGATGAAGATGTTACCGTAGATCCGAATATACTAGATCCAACAATATCTCCTGATAGGGTTAAAGCCCCATTAGATGTTGTTAAAGTAAATTTACCACTAGGAGATCCCGATCCGTTATAGTGTGCAATTTGAGAAGGAGTAAATCTTATATGACTTGAATCTGGACTTCCTAAATACATAGCGGAGTCATTACTATTTATCTGAAATGTGCCAGTAGTATTCTGTAAATAGCTTCCTGATATTTGCCATCCACCAATTGTTCCAGATTGTGCTTTCAATGTACCGTTTCTAGATACACTAAATGGGGCTAATCCAAATGTTTCATTTCCTAAATATATTCCGCTTGAATCTGATTTAAATATTGAAGTCCCTGATCCTGCTGAAAGATCTCCAGTAAATATTCCTCCTCCATTAACTGTTAAGCTTGGGGTTGGGCTTGAAATAAATTTTAATAACTCTTGTCCGCCAGTTCCATATATTACAAATGGTGTTGTAGATCCTGATAATTCTACTCTTGCTCCGCCACTAATTCCAGCAAGTATTTGTGCATCTGCTGAAAGGAATCCTGTTTTAATTTCGCTTGCTGCTACCTTATCAACTGTAATATTTGTTGGGCTAGAAGAAACTGCTGTTGATGTTTCAACTGGTGGTACTGCAGCATTTACAGTTTTAATCTTAACGTAATATGGCACACCATATTCTAATTTTGTCCCAAGCGATTTATCAATTACAGTTCCAACTCCAATTGATACTTGATTAGTTCCGTTTGCAAAGTTTAATGAATGAACCCAATTATTATCACTTGTAACAAACTCAGCCGAGGTTCCTACATAAACCTTAGCGCTTGCAAAAGCCCCTTCAGAAAAATTGCTGGCAACGCCATCGACTAATTTTTTACCATTCCAAGAAACAATAATTGATGCTAGCCCTGCAGTTAATGTTGGAACATCTGGGTTTTCTGGACTAATTATTGTCTGTCCAGCATCAGCCACAGTTACTGTTCTTGAAGTGCTTACAGGAGACGTACTTCCATAATTAGTTACTGCATACAAGGCAACTATGTATTGTCCTGCTGGTGCGGCAATTGTTTGTGTTCCTGAAGTTTTAAAGCTACCAGCTGGTTTTAATCCATTAAATGGAGAACCATCTATATATATATCAACTCTATCTATGTTTGTTATTGGTTTCCCAGAACTATCATTTCCATTCCAAGTAACTTTAATAAACCCTTTATCTCCAACAACATCAGAAACTCCAAGATTTGGTCTGCCTGGCACAATTTCTCCAGTTGTTGTTATTATTTTAGTAGCACCCCATAGCCCATATGTGCCATCTTTATATTTCCATCTAAATTGAATTGGATATGTTGTATTTAAATTTAGATCTGCGACTGTTACTATAAAATAGTTGCCGTCTTCAACAGCAACCGATGTGTCTTTTAGCAGATCTTGATATGCTGACATTTTAGTTCCAGTCTAGGTCTAATTTATATTCTATATCCAAAGACCTACCAGCAATTTTTTTAATGCCATAAAAAGATCCAGCACCAGATACTGTTCCAGTATTATTTTTTGAAAGTGTTACTGTATTATTTGAAATATCAGTTATTAGAGAACCAGACGCTATTCCAGTTCCAACAACTGGTTGACCTACAAACAGATTATTTATTGATCCAACTGTTATTGTATTTTGTCCCGATGTTCCAGATATTGATGTTGTATTGTTTACAACAGATCTACTGATTAATCCAAAAAATGGATCAAATGTATCTTCATCATTAATTCTTAATCCATCAAAGCCAACATATGTAGTATTGCTTCCAGATGGTGTAATTGTTATTCCAATTTTATTAATTAATTTTTTGTCTGGGGAAACAGCACTTGTTCCAGCATATACTAATGACATTAATATATCATTTGTAATTGCATGTCCTAACTCTTGAGATGGCATTATTTCATATTCAAAATATTGAGTATCTGAGCTATACAATTTAATTTTAATAGATTCCAGTTCTTGATCTAATTTATTATATGCTAATCTTAAAGTGTCGTTTACGCTGTATCCAGATAAATCAATTGGTGTAATGTTATAAAAATATTCATTAGCATCTGGCCCGTCTGACTGCATTACTACTAAATTGTTACCAATTCTTGGATTGTTAGTAGAATAGTCTGCTTTAAATAAATCTTCATCTGTCCAGTCTAAGTAGCTAGAAAAATCTGTTAAAAATTTACTATCATAATTATTAATTGAAGTTCTGTCCGATGGGTAGAGTCCTATCTCATTAATATGTCCCTCTACATCTTGCGGTATTGATGTTTTAAAAATTGCAGAATATGTTGATGTACCGTCAACTGTCTGTATGTCAGATGATCCAAAAAATACTGGTACTCTATAAAACTCAAAACCTAATCTTGTGTCATTTTCTGCGGCAGTAGTGTAGTCTATTCCTATTGCTATGTCTTTTTTTAAATTAGATACGTTTCCAGCTATTGTATTTGTTAAAAATCTTTTTCCAAATTTTGTAATAACATTTGAAGAACGGGCAATTTCTTTTCCGTCTTGATAATATATATATGTTCCTTTAATCATTTTTCTCCTAAATTGGTGTAGAGTATGAAGATGAATACTCTATTCCATTTGTTCCTGTTACTACAGTTTTTACTCTAAGCCATCTAAATGAAGATGTTGCTGCTGTATCTCCATCCCTTGAACTTACTCTATAAGTTTTCATTACTCCGCTACTACCAATACCATTTGAAGCAGATGTGGAATAAACTTCTGACCCGCTGTTTAATGCCGTGGCGGTAGACGAACTTGATGAGCTTATTATCCAATCATATCTTACACTTGAATATGACCCAAGTCCAGAAACGTTATTCCATCCCCAAAAAATTTCTGTGCTGTCTCTCTTAAAATAAACAGCAGGAACTCCAGGAGTTGGAGTAATAAATTGTACGGATGTAGATGTTTTGCTTGCAACCTGAACAATTGTGGTGGGATTAAATATTCTAGCGTCTACTCCGTCTACATTAATTTTATTTTGACTTGAATTTCTAATTTTTAATATAGCCCTTACTTTTTGTACCTTTGTTGCAATGTCATAGTATGGCTCATAAGTTATACTTTCTATATCCGATAACTCTGGAATATCTAATAGATCTTCTAGACTTGGCAGATTAGTATTAACTTCCCCATCTTCATTTACATATAATCCGCTACCAGATCCCGCCGAATATAGACTGGCAGATAAATATTTAGAATAATCTATTGAGCCACCTTTTAATATTAAATATGTTCCTGGGAAAGAAACTATGGTTTCTGGACTTCCCTCAGTTAAAACAAAAACTTGTCCTCTATTAAGGTCGCTTAAACTTAATCTTTTATTTGGATTATTCATATATTTTTATTATACCATTTTAAAACTATAAAGTTCTACAGGTAATTGATGTCTCCAATCCTTCAGAAAATGATTGTTTTACTTCAGTTACAATAAAGTTTTCTGTCCCTGCAAGACCTTGATATGTATGCTTTATTGAAATAATATCTCCTACAGAAATAAGAGGATTTCCAAAAATTGTCATATTTACAATTTTACCTTTATTTACTATATTAGATTTAATCCAAGTAGCAAGAGATTTGACATCCGACTCATTCTGTAGCCAACTAGAAATAAATATTGCTGGCTCTTTATTTACGTAGTCATTTAATTCATCAGTAGAATACTCTAGGTCTCCTGAATTTCCTAAGCTATTTCCTAATAATAAAAATGATGCTTCTGCTCCATTTGATAATGGAATTGTTTGAGATGTATTATTCATGACAAAAACTTGTGATCCAAAATTAGAAATTTTTTCCCCAAGTATTTTTGCAAAAGGATTTATACCAGTGCTCCACATTACTGGGTATGCTGGCCTTTTATTAAACGTTACATCTTTTTTAATAATTTCTCTTACTACTGTTCCAAATTCATCTATTGCTATTTCTTTTTTATTATTCATAGATATTTCATCTGCTTGATAATTTGCCATATAGATTAAATCTCCATATGATGCATTTATTAAATCATTATTAAATTGACCTTGATACATATTTAACTCTGAAAGTCTGTCGTTGTATTGATTTTCTGTTATTGAATATCCATATCCATAATCAAAAGCTACTTCTCCTCTAGTACACGCTAAACCTATTTTTTTGGTGGGAGGCAAAATTGTTGATTTAATTTGAACTTTATTATTAATTTTATAAGTAGTATCTACTGCTGTTATTCCGTAACCATTTATAAAGGCATTAATAATAACTGTTTGATTATCTATTTTAACCTTAACATCAATATTGTATGTTCTTCCTCCAAATATTCCTTCTATATTAGACTCAGTTCTTGTTCCAACTTCTTTAAGTGGTATCTTATTGCTGCCTACCCATTTTTCAATTCTTACTGATTTTTTATCTAATATTGCTGATGCTGAGGCAGTTGATTCCATTACAATATAGTACCCACTTGTTCCTGTCTCATTTAAAAAGAATCCTATACCGCCAGCATGCAATGTATTTTCTAAAGTATCTTTCATTATTAAACTTGTTCCAAAAGAAAAGTATCCAGTGTTATATGAATTTCCATTTGTTTGCGATACAGTTTTAGTAGTTGGTATTGTTATAGAATCAAAATTTCTATAAAAAACTGCAGACTGTTTATTCTTATATTGTGCAGCAGTTACTGCTAACTGCAGATATGATTTACTAACTTTAAAATCTTGTCTTGTTGAAGAAACTGTTTGCCCACCATAACTAGATATAGTGCTAAACTTTTTTGTCCAACGAGGTCTCATTGGGGCAAATACTCCATTTAAAGTTGGTATTACAACAGCCTCATACGAAGTTCCACTTTTTAAACCACTTACTGTAATTGATGTAGTTAGTGTTGGTGGATTTGGACTAACATTAAAATCTTGAATGATAACTTGCCCGCTATCTAATATTTCATTTATTACAACATTATAATTAGTAGGAGCATCATATCCATCATATGTGTCTACAACTATTATTGCTCCATTTTCACTAGGATTTACAACTAAATCTTTAATGATTGTAAATGTACTCATCCTATTAAAACTCCCGTCCAAGCATACTGTGAGGACGGTGCACCGCTATAATTATGAGCAGCAGCGGTAGTTCCTAAAGCACCTCTTGTTTTAATTCTGTATCTACCATTTGGCTTTATATTTATTTGAAGAGTTGTACCAGTTGGCGGTTTAGACAAGGCAGTATATTTGCTCAAATCTGCAGAAGACTCTATCCATATATTTATTGGATTAGTACCATTATTCAAAACAGTTCCGTTAATTGCATCTGTAACAGTATTGTTTGTTGTTTCTGCTGGTATGTATTGATACCCCATTGCATCGTATTCAATAATTTCTGAATCCACCAAAAAATACCCTTCAAAATTAAATCCAGATATTAATTTGTTATATACACTAGGTCCAGATAAATCAATTGCAATATTATTATTTCCAGAAACTCCTAATGATTCTGTAAGTCCGCCAGCCACTATAAATGATTGAGAAGACTGCCACAATGGATCTGAGGACTGTAGGTATTCGCTGGTTGTTGGTGTACTCCACCTTACTTTTACTTGATTGGCAGACGGCATTTCTTTTTTAGAAAATTCAATAATATTTGGTAAAGCGCTTCCCTCTACTTCTTGATAAAAGTTCCAATCTTTTGTTGTTCGTGAATACATATAATTTCTACTATAAAATTGAAGTATATCATTTTCATCAATAATTGCATTCATTTGAATATCTCTACATAATTCTTGTAGGTATTCCCAAACAGTTTTAGAACCATCTGTCCAAAAATAATTAATTAATGGAACAGAAGAATCCGAGTTAGATGATAAATTAAATTTATAATTAGTGTATCCTACTGAATCTAGCAATCTTCTAATAATTGCAGTTACTGGATATGCTTCACATAGTATATCTGGGCACACCACTTCCATTAAATATTTTGCTGAATCGAGGGCGCTGAGTGATACTTCTCCGTAACTAGAAATGTTCCATTCATTTATATAAAAATATCCCTGATTAACTTTATCATATTTACTTGATCCTTCTGATATTAAACCATCCTGATGATATATTTTAAAAAATGGAATTACTTTTGCATTTTTTGTCATATAGGTTAATGAAGAGTTTAAAGCAATATTTCTATTGTATGAAACATATTGAAGTGTGCTTTGGTTATATTTAACTAAATTTAAATTAATACTATTTGCTGTTATTTTACCTATTGGCAACAACTCTTCTGAGCTAGATGACGATTCTTTACTTATATCAAATGAAACTACGTCTGAGGAAATATCTTTTATCCATCTTGCAGAAATTTCAGTTACACCAATTATTCTATTTGTACCAGCACTTGGAGTAGTAACCGTTATTGATTTAATTGATATTGGATCTGAAAATGATTGTGGTTCTGAGGGTGCTGACGTAGACCATGATGTTCCATTGTAATATAATTCAATAAGTCCACTTAATGGTGTTGCTAAGGCATTTGCAATAGTTTCTTCTGTATTATTTGATTTTGTAATTTTAACTGTATAGGTTCCTGGAAGACTGTGTGTGCTTTCAAATTTTAAAACTATTTTATTAGTTAATGCATATTGAGTTAAATTTGTTAAATAGTTAACAGTAATATTTACTCCAGTGTCTTTAGGTGTTACCCAGTATTTATAATATGTGTTTGCCCCTGGATAATATATTCTTGGTTGTGTCTCTGGATATAAAACTGATCTATAGTTAGAAAAAGTATTTTTTTGTGTTTCGGTTGGTCCACCATTTGCAACTGGTTTTTCTAAAATAAAATATTTAATTCCAGAGGCTAATGGTCTAAATGGCTTAATAATTGAATCTACTGGAAATAGTTTTTTATATGGATTTGGTCTGCCATTTGGCCAAGTTGGCTGCCCAATTATATCTACAATTTGTGATGTATACGATGTATCCGTTATATTAGTAGATGCCGATACTCCGTCTAGCATTGTGTTCATGTTGTACTCAATATAACAACCAGAGTTAATTTTAATATTTGTATTGTTATATAATAAAGTTTTTAAATTTGCAGGTGCTGATATCATTTATACCTCTACCAGGGTTAACGATACACTCCAAAATGGCTGAAGTCCTCTTTTTAATACAGAGAAATTGCAATCTCCAAAGACAACCGTATACTCTTCATATCCAGAAGATTCTTGACTTGAACCATTTTTTGCTAAATTAACTCTTATATTAAAAGAAGATTGTCCTTCTGCACTATTATAAAATGATCTTAAGTCTTCTGCTCCCCATGCTCCATCTACAGTTAATGTTCTATATGAGGGAAGCATGTCCCAAGATAAAGAAAATGTTTTTTTATCTGCAATAAAATATTTTCTTAATGATCCGTTAGACATTCTAGTGCTTTTTTCAATTCTTTCATTGCTAATATCAAATGCAGATCTGTTATGTTCTGTAACTTTATTATATTTAAATGTGCCATTTCCACCATTAAGGGATAAGTCATATGCTCTTATTTGTAATATAGATCCTCTTGGCATTGATACTGTACTCATGAGTATACTCTATTTAACCCCTCTTTTGACTGCATTCTTCTCATTCTTTCCTCTATAGTTCTTGCAACATCGTCTGCTGTTAATTCTGTTCCATTAAGTGTAACATTTATATTATACAAAGCATTTGATGTAGAAGCATGTCCAGCGTTAGACATATTTACTCGTCCGCCCATACTCATTTTAGGAATACTATATTTTGTTGCAATTCCGCCTGCTGACATTTTATTAATTCCGTCTAAGAAAGATGTTCCGACTGCTTGTACGGAAGCTGCTCTTATTACATATTCACCGTTTGAAAGCATTGCTGGAATTGAATCGGAAGTTCCAGTTCCTGGTCCTACCACCACACCTGCTTGAGCATATTTTTTAATAAAGCCACCCATTGCAAGTTTTGTGCCATATTGTTTTGCAATTTCTTTAAATTCTTTTGGACTTAAATCTTCGTATACTGCATTTCCTGCAGGATCCATAATATATCTAGATGCACCAGGTGGAGTATAAAGTCTTCCTGGCTTTTTGTTAACAGCATCAGCATACCCTCCCCAGCCAGAATTAGGAGTATTATCTGCTGGTCCTGGTCTTCCGCTTCTTGATCCTGCTCCTCCTCCTGTTGAAACTGGAGCGGGGTCTGTATCATTAACTAACTTATTTCTAATTTCTTGTAAGTAAGTATTAGATTTATCAATTGCTGCTTTAACAAGAGTGTCTGTACCTTTATTTAAAGCATTCTTTAACTCTAGTCCAACTCCAGATGTTAAATCAAGATTAACTTTTCTTGTTTCCCTATCTTCTCTTACAAAATTGCTTGCTGATTTTGAAAGTCCAAGATCTTTAATATATTTGTCTCCGCCTTCTGTTTGTTCTAATTTTCTAACTAAATCATTAAGTTGACTTGCGGCGGTTGCTTCATCTATATTGCCCAAAGAATATTGTTTATATACTGATTGAATTGCTTCATATGTTGGTCTTGATGGGGACTGTGCTGGCTTAGCTGTGCTGGCAGCATTACTTACAGCAGTTGATTTTTTATTAAGAACGTCTATTTGTGCCTGAAGAGCATCTATTTTTGCTTGTGCTGCTGAATCTATTGCATCCTCTGCGGTTTTTAATTGTTGTTGGCCAACAAGTCTTTGAATATTAATTTGCGCTTGTGCTGCAGATGACATGTCTCCAGCAGCCAAAGCCATTTGATAACTTAATTGTTCTTGCTGTATCTGTAATCTTACATCTTCAATTTGTTGTTGATCTCTTAGTGCTTTCTTTCTTGCATCAGCTTCTTTTTTAATTTGATCTATTTGTTTATTTTTTAAATCAATTTGTTTTTCAAGATTTTGGATAGCAGTTTTACTTGCAGTAACCTGTTTCTTTTCAAATGCATCAATATCTTTTGCCCATTGACCAGTCATTTTATTGCTTTGAGCTTCTTTGCTAGATACGTCTAACAATTTCTTATAATATGAGTCAATTCCTTCTGCCGCTATTGCATATTGCATTAACTGTGCTTCTGATCCGTCTAATTCTTTATTTACTCCAGCTACAGCTAATCTCCATTTTGCTAAAGCCTTTCCAACCGTATCTGTTCTATCTAATATTCCAGCTAGTATAGGATCAGTTTTTGATAATTCTACTATTTGATCTTGAGTTATTTGAACATTTGCCTGACCAGATTTAGCAATAAGATCAAACTGTTCTTTTAATGCTGCGCCCTTATCATTTGATTTTGCTATATAGTCTGACATTGAACTAAATACTTGAAGAATTCCAGCTGCTTTATCTTTGCTAGTCATAAATCCTTCTAGGGCTTTTAACATAGAAGATATTGCAGTTTTTGCGTCTACTATTCCTTTAACTCCTTCAGATCCTAAAACAGATTGTATAAATCCAGTCTTTCCTGTTTCAGCCATTAAAGCTGCTATTTTTGTATTTGCTTGTGCGGCAGAATCTCCTGCTGCCACAAATTGTGATTTTAATCCTTCTGCAACTTTACTCAACTTATCATTTGGAGTTTGATTAAATAACTTTATTAATTCTGGGTGAGTTGATTTAATTTTTTCTCTTAAATCTGCAAATTCTTTTATAGTTATAGTTAGTCCAGATATTCCAGCAGAATTCATTTGAGCATGCAATAATTCTGATGCAGCCCTTGTATTTTCAATATTTTCTTTAACTTGTTTCAATTCTGAATCAAAATCTTTAATAGGTTTTACTCCGCCAGAAAATGCAAGTCTATTAATTCTTCTTGTTTCTTCTATTTTAGCATTTAGCTTAAGCAATACTGCAGTTGCGCCAACAATTGCTGCTCCAAATGCTACGTATGGATTTGCCAAAATAGGGCCAAGTCTTCCAGCAATACTAGCTGTTCCAGTAGATGTTTTTCCTAAAACTCCCATTTTAGATATAACTTTATCTAAAAGGGCTGGCACGAGCATCATGCCAGCAAAACCCCCAAGTTGTCCACCAAATTTACTTCCTAAAGAATATCCTCCCATAGAGCCAGCCATGCCAATTAAATTTCCAGTTAGCATTCCTCTTTGTTTTGGCATTTGCTCGTCTGGTTGCATTTGTGTTGGAGACTGAAGTCCCATTTGTTGAATCAATGGTGGTTGATTTAATCCAGAAGTATTTAATCCTGGAATTCCATAATTATTTTTTCCACGTCTTACTCTTCCTCCTACTACTCCGCCCATGTTAAGTTTTTGTAATGCCATTTTTCTTAATGGGTCTGGCGTTTTAGTATGTGCAAATAAATAACCTTGTTTTAAATCTCCCTCTAGGGTTCCAAAATTTATTACTTTACCATCTTTATCTCTAATTTTTATTGTTTGAGGGCTAGTAGACGCTCCAGATTTTCCACGTTTTGCTGTATTTGATCCTGTGTGCACTGCAACTGTACTTGAGTATTGTTTCCATAAATTCTTTGCATTTGAGTTACCAACTAATTCTTTAGAAAGTATTGAATTTACAACTTTCCAATATTCGTTATTTGTATCCCATACTTTATTTTTACTTAAATAATCAAAATATTTTGCTTCTATTGCATCTCTAATATTTTTAGCTTGTTTTGGATCTACTATTCCATTTTTTGCAAGTGTATCTAAAAAGTTATCTGCAGATCCTAGATTAACTCCCTTTGGCCTTGCTTTAATTGCAGCTTTAAATAAATCTCCTGGAATCTTATAATTTGTTCCTAAGCTATTAATAGTTGTTCTACTTATGACTCCATTTTTATTTACAAGATGTGAATATTTTTTAAGTATTTTTGGATCTGATATGTCTCCAATAAAAACTCCAGCAGTTCCTTTAGCTTGATAATATCTTTGAGATCCAGAAAATCCAGGAACTAATTTTTTCATTTGATTTGCACTTAATAGTTTAAGTAAGCTTGTTGTAGGTATTCCATAATTATTTTGTGATTTAACAACTTTTCCGCCAGCGGCAAATTGATTATTATATGCTTCAAGCATATCCAATTCGTCTGATGTAGGATTTTCAATTAAAATTTCTCCAGGGGTAACCATTGCTGGTACCATTCCGCCTTTATTAAATCCTAATAAATTATCAGAAGCTTTTCTATTTAATACAAAAGATCCTTCTGGTAAGTATTCAAACTGTGTATCTGTTGTGTCTGACCTAGGTCCATCAAATACTCTTCCTCCAGTAGCAAAATTCTTTGGTTTTGTTGTTTCTATAGAATATCCAGCTCCAGAAGTTCTTACTCCCAAACCTCTTGCAATTTTATCAATTATCTTTGCAACTGGTCTTTCGGGTCTAAATATTTCTCTAATGTTTGCTTTACCTTTAGCATTTACTATTGGTTGATTAAGCAAAGGAACTTGTGTAACAGCGGCATTTCTGCTAAGGGATGCTGCTACCTGTTGTGTAGTTTGAACCATCATTGTTTCTATTTGTGTATTTAAAGCAATAATTTTAGCTCTTGCAGCATCTAAAGTTATTTTATTTGCTTGAAGTTCTGCAACAATTTTTGCAGATTGTGCCGCAGCATTAGATGTTATCTTAGTCATGTGAGGCAATAATTGTGAAAATGTAGCACTTATTTCTGTACTAAAAGTTCCTGTTCTGGCAATTTCTTTTTGTAGATCTGCAACTTCTCTCTTTGATAACATAGAAAGTGTTCCCATAAGGGCATGCCATTTTGCCGCTTCGCCAGCAACTATTCCAGTTGAAATTCCCCTAGATGTTGTTAGGCCTTCAATTCTTGGAAGATCCTTATTCATAAATATTTGAGGAACTGCACCAATGCCTCCGTTTACTGGAATAGCTTGTGGAGTAATTCCATGTATAGTTGTAGCATTTCTTTGATTAATAGACATTAGAGATCTTGGATTATGATGTGCCCCAGCTCTTGTTCCCATATCTCCAACTAAGGGATGTTTTGGATCAACAATTCTTGGTCCACCTGCAGCAATTATCTGTGTTCCACCTACTGTAGAAACTCCAGGGTTTGTTACAATTCTTGCACTATTTGCATCTGCTGCTAGTTTTTGATAAGAGGCGGATAATCTATCTACTGCTGTTTTTAATATTTCTGCCGCTTTTGCATCGCTATAAAATGTTTGTTCTACTAAAGATCCAGCTTTATTGGCTGCAAGAATTTCTGGAGTTAATAATCTCCATCCTTCTCCACCTTTAAACATAGATCTAAAATGTGAAGCTCCTTTAATTACATATCCAAAGAAGTTTGCAAGAACACCAGTTAACATAATTAATGGTCCTGCAACTGCTGTTAGTCCTCCAAAAAATGCTAAGATTGTTTTAATTGGTCCAGGAAGTTTATCAATAAATTTTAATATTCCACTAACAATATTAATTAAATGAGTATTGATTGTTAAGAATTGTTCTCCTACTTCTGCAAGATCGGCTTTTAATCCTTCTAAAGCTCTACGATATTTACCAGAAGCAGACTCTGTTACCATACTTAACTCTCGACCTGCAATATTTGCTAGGTCTTCTGAGCTTGCTTTCATTAAATCCATTACCTGCAAAGTCTGGCTTCCTTGTTTTCCAAGGTTTTCAAATAAAGCATTCATACGAGCAAATTGGAATTTACCAAATAACTGTTCTAATGCTTGTTGTTTTTGTAATGGGTTTAAAGAGTCTAATGCTGCTTGCAGTGCTAGTAAAGTTTCAGTTGTATTGCCAGCATTTTTTTGTACAATATCTGTTAAGGATATTCCAAATCCCGCAAACATTTCTTTTGCAACCTTTGTTGGATTAATTAAAGATGCAAGTCCTGACTTTAATGCGTTAGCTCCTTCTGATGCATTAATTCCACCTTCTCTCATTGCAGTGAGATAAAGGGCTAAATCTTCTACGCTTCCTCCAAGACCTTTAATAATTGGACCAGCTTTTGGAATTGCTTCTACAAGATCGTTAAGCGTTGTTGATGTCTGGTTTTCAACTGCGTTTAAAAAGTTAATTGATTCTGCTAACTCGTCTGTATTTTGTTTAAATGCAGATTGAATTGCTAATGTTGCTTTCATTGCATCTTGTCTATCAACTTCTCCGAGAACTGCTAATCGGGTTGTTTCTTTAATGGACCCTAATAACTCATTACCCTGTTTGCCAGTGGCAGCAATATCTGCACCTAAAGCAATTGTTTCTTTAAATGATGCGCCATAAGATTTTGAAAGTTCTGATGCTGTGTCGGTAACTTGTTTTCTTATCTTTCCTAAATCAGAAGCAGAGGTTGCAGCAAGTCCTCCGTAAACCTTAGTTAAACGTGTTAATTCTTGATCTGCTTCTCTAAATGCTTTTGCAGATGCTGCTCCAAATGCTGCAAGCGGTACAGTTAATCCTACTGTTAATTGACGTCCAGCCCACTGTGTATTTTTACCCCAATTAATTAATGAGTTTGCACCTTCTTGAATTACACGATTCATAATCTGCAATTCTTGTCTTGCTAAAGCTGTTCTGCTTTTTACCCTATCTAGGCCAGCTGGTATATGCACATTGTACTGCATCAAACCTTCTGCGTTTTTGCCAAGAGGTTGTAATATTGCATTTTGTAATTGAACTTGTTGAGTTGCAAGTTGTCTAATTAATCCGCCATTAGTCTTTAAATGACTTTGATATACTTGAAAAAATTGTTTTAATTTAATTTGGCCTTTATCTAATTGAGTTCCAAATTTTTCTACATCTGATTGTAGGTTTACAAAGTGGCTAGAAAATTGACCAGTGCTTCTAAGTGTTTCGGCAAAAGAACGATTCATCACAGCAACTTGTGATGATAAATTTTTGTTTGTTGCGTTTAGCTTTGATTGTAAAGTAGTTAAGGCTGAAGAAACCTTACCGAGATCTGCAATAAGGTTTGAAAAGTCGGACGTAGCGACTATTCGGGTGACTATCTGTTCTTCAGCCATTTACTATAATTTTACTCCTTAGAGTATCCTAAACCTGCTCCTATTCCGAATCCAGCTTCTGAAGCAAAACTGCCTTGTAGTGATAATACATCGTCACCTTTTGCATTTACTCCAAGTGCCTTTCTTCGAATATCATCAAAGGTAGGACCTTCTTTTTCTTCTTCGCTATTTAAGTTTACTCCCTGAAGTGATGCTAGGAATTTTCTTTTTTCATCTTCAGTTTTTTGCATTGACTTAAATGTTTGTATCAGTTCTGGCATTGAGAGGCTTTCTTCTAGTTCTTCGTAATTTTTCCAATTACCTAAAAGAAAAACTTCTCCTAACAAAGCGGCTAAATCGAGTTCTGCCCAGCCAGAACCGCTGCCGCTAGAAGGTTTGGGTCGTCAAGTTTTATTCCACCACATACTTCTAGAATGCGATTAATGGTTGGCATATCTAATGCCTCTTCTAATTTATCTTTATCTGCTACTAATTCTGGCACCTGAGACTCAATTGCAATTCCACATGCTGTAATTAGAATTGTAAGAGTTTCATCTTCGCCAGAAGAATTTTCTGTCTTTTTGATTTCTGTCATGAACTTTCTTAAGGCTTTGATAGTCAATGGTTTTAGCTTAACCTTTGAGCCATTTTGAAGTTCAATTTCTTCTACGTCGTATACTGTTGTAGCCAATTTATCCTCCTAGGATTGTCTTAATTATTATAACATAATGGTATTATCACCACAAATAGAAAGACCCCCAAATTAATGGGGGCTTCTATAATTTAAATTAATTAAATTTATGCTGTCAATACACGGTCAATAATCTTGCCGTATTCTGAGCCAGAGTAGTTAGCATCTGGTAGAAGACGGAATGTTACTGGGAACGTGGTTGGAGTTGTACGAGCAAGTGAGAATTGTGACTGTTGTACAGACAATACTCGACGTGCATAATATACACGCTCTGTTGCTGTTGCACTAGCAGTTGGAGCTTGTCCTACTGCAATTAGCTGACGCTCTGTTGGAGCTGCACCAAGTGCACCTGCTTCTAGACCTAACTCTTTCTTGTTTGACTGTCCAGTCAAACCATTGTCTGATAGTGATGATGCTGATTGTCCGAATACTGCTACGATATTTTCTAGAGTACCTTCTGACATTTCTGTTGCAATCATAACCTCCATTGCAGATTTGAACAGCTTAGCTGTATCTAGCAATTGGTCAACAGTTACTGAATCGTATGTTGGATTGTAAGTGATTTGAAGACCGTTGTTAGTAAAACCAACGTTACGATATCCAAACTTACCTTCTTCCTGATTTACTGCATTTAGTGAAGTTGTGTATGATACACCTGTTGCGAAAGCTGGAATTGCTACATTGCCTGAACCTGATGCAATTGCTACTCCTGCTTCTGCGTTAGCGATATAATCTGAGTCGTTTACGTCTACTGTTGATAAAAACAGCGGTGACGCACCAACAAGAATATTTTTAGCATTACCTACGGATTGTGCCATAGTATTTGTTACCTCCTGTGTTTTAAACTATATATATATATATTTTAAAAACCAAAGCTGGCTAGGCTTCTTTCCTCATGTCCTATGATACGGCATATCAAAGCCTAAAGCAATTTAGAGGAATCGGCCTACTGAGTCTGTTATTCTTGAATATTTGACCTCTAGAATAATGTCTGTTGAAAGAAAGCCCTGTAGTTCTTCAGAGGGCTCTGTGGGAGATATGTCGGCTATAAAAATACTATGGAATTTAAACTTATTATTTAATTTTTGAAATCTATTGATATCTTTTGCAGAGTCGTCCATTCTCCTAAATAGATCAGTCATAAAATTTCTTATTTCATTGATCTCTGATACATCTATGGAATATACAGTAAAAAGAACTTGCTCACAGCATATCAACCAATTGTCCTCATATGAAAGACCTATCTTGTCATAAATTATATGCTTTTTTCCACTTAAGAATTGGTTCATTTCTGGGGCCTGCTGAACTGGGATTATAGGGACTACGGATTTTCCTATATTATCGCTATAATACTCATCTGAGTCGAATATGCCTGCTTCTACTAATTCTGACCAGAGGAACTTTCTAATTTCTAGCATAGCATCTAATTTAAAATCAGCTGTCATAACATGTACCCTCCAAATGCTTTTTCTGATGCTGCATCCGCCATTGATCTAATTAAATTTGGAGAGAATGAATATTTAATTGTTCTAATTGAAGCTGGGATTCTTAGAGCCTTTAATGACTCTGAATTAAATAATTCTTTGAACCCAGATTTTTTAATAGAGTTATTTATTAATTCTCCACTAAAGAATCTTGAATATTGTAATGTAAATTGATTTTTGACACTAGTTCCTCCTGGCCTTTTAACGGTCACTGCGGCCCCTTTGGGCATAAACACTGTATTACCATCAACTTCAAATACTAGCCTCTCAGAATGGCGTGGAGCAATTTTAAGGGGCATTCCTGCCTCCATCACAGAAGCTTTCATTGCAAATGTATGCCTACGCTTACTATTTGATGATGGAACTAATGATTTAGATAATATAAATTCAAAATCAATTTTAAATGATATTCCCTCAGAATCCATAGATGTTAATTTAAATAATCTAGCATTCTTATTTCCAGACTTTTTCCATTCATATACATGGTGAAATGATTTAGGCTTTGACCTTGCTTGAGCATCTATATAATTACCAAAATCTTTTTCTATCTGAGTAAATATTATTTTCTTAAAAGAATTTTTAAACTTTTTGCTATTGCTTAATTTGGATATTACATTGGCCTGATAATATAGGGCTGCTGATATTTGGGCCACGTTGCTATCATTAATAGCACCTTTGGGATTTTTATTATACATTAGTCTTTCAAGACCAGAGGCAGCTTGTAGAAGCATTACGTTAGATTCCAATTTGCTGATTCTCCGATCTTTTTAGTGTTGAATTATATGCTAAAACTTGTCCAAATGGATCTGTTATTGGAGTTGTTCCAATGACTTCAAAAACGGTTGGGGTGTCAGATGGATAATTTAATTCTGTCCAAATTGTTTTTTCATTGCTATCTCTAATATTAGTAATTTTTTCTCTAGCCGTAAGTCTATCTGAAGTACGAACTTGGATAACCTGTTCATTAGTATATTTGTTTCCAAGTATTTGCTTGTCACCAGATCTTGTTGTTGCAGAGTTTGTTATTACTCCTTTTGCATGACAGTTCAATGTTTTATAGTAGTTCCATTCTTTTACTATAGCGCCAGTGTCTGGATTTTGTATATCAAACTGTTTATATATATCCATTTTCATGGATAGCACTGCTTCCATGATATCAAACATTAAATAATCACCATATTTGTTAAAACATATGGGGAAAGTAATTTGTCTACATATGAAGAACCAGTACCAGTAAATGCTGCGTCTGCGTACTCAAAGTCCCAATCAAATGTTGAAACGCTCTTCAAGTATCTATCTGTCCACAATCTATCTTTAGCAAAATATTGTCCCATTAATTGTATACAGGCCTGTTCAACTTGATCTGGTACCACGTCCCAACCAAACCTTCCTTGTACACGATATGTATAGTCTTTAATAAAAGCTCCATTATAAGAATCATTAATAGATGGAGGCACCATTCCATTAGCTGAATAAACTGTGTTGTCTAGAGTACTTTGTCTATCGACTCTTAATCCAAATCCAGTTTCTGAAATTCTTGTTGTAAAATTCCAATTATTAATTTCATTTATTGTATCTACAATTAGCACATCATTTTGATATAGTTCATGCAATGTATTTAATTTATATGGTAAAGGAAGAATGTCTGATCCTGATCCATACACTATGTGTACGTCGTCGTATGTTGCAAATTTTTGTCCAGTAAATTCATCAATTATTTTTCTTGCATATTTTTCAGCCATTACTAACTCATGGTATGACTTGTAATTTGGATCAGATGGGTCTGTTCCTAAACCTAAATCATCAATTGCTTCTGCTAAATTACAATATGGCTTTACTACATCTAATGTAGTGTAGTGTTGGTGCGCCTGTCCATTGATAGAATAATTCCATCTTATTTTAAAATTTTTACTTCTGTTTGCTAAAGAATACGGTATATTAATTTTATATGACCCAATGTCAGTTTCCGTTTTTGTTGCTTGAGTTGTGTATACTGAGGTGCCAGGATCAACTGCAGGAGTTACGGCAGGGTCTTCTGTAATATCAAATACAGTTACCATTACAGCACCATCAGCATCTACAATTTCTCCCCCATAAATAATTTTAGTTGATGTTATTGAATTGCTATCTACATATACTTCAGCCATATTATAGGCTTAGATTAGTTATAGAAGTCTTGAACTTCCTTTGGTGTGGCTAATCTAAAACCTTCCTCCCTATCAAAAATTTCTTGAGCTTGTTCCTCAGACATTGCTACAAATGGGTGTGTACTTGTAAATGTAAATCCCATAGTATCATATCTATGATTTGCTCTTTCCATTCTAACTAAAACTGAATCTTTGTCTTGATTCTTTTTAGCATCAAACCTTGGTAAAACCTCAATCTCTTCTGTGGCATCTGCTATATCTTTAATTGTCTTTTGATATATTGACCAGGTTACGCCTTCTTCAGCTAATGCTGCAATAATATCGTTCTTGCTTTTTAGTGCTTCTATATCTACGCCAAAGTCTTCGGCTACTTTTTTAATTTCAGATAGTTTTAATGTCTCAAATGACATATATTCTCCTTAGTCTAGTTCTTTAATTATATCATTACTAAATTTAAATGAAAAGCCCCCAAAATTAATTGGGGGCCTTCAATATGGTTAATTCTTAATTAAGAAGCAACCTTTACGTTCTTTACTACTACCCAAGCATCTGCTTGCTCAATTTGAACGCCAACACGAGTATACATTGTGTACTCGATTGAGTCCTTCTTTGGCCAGAAGAATCGGTATACAGTTACATCACGCTTGATACCAATAACTACGTTATTTGGGAATGTCAAGTGGACGTCACCGTGTGATCCTGTTGCTCCTGAGTATGAGCCAGTTTGTGTCTCATTTAGTAATGGAACTTCAACGATTGGAATACCAAATGCGTATGGAGCTACATATCCAGCTGGGCCAGATACAGGTGCTACCTCACCACGAATAATGCCAGAAGCAATATCTTGTGGGTTAACGTTTTGGATATTTTGTGAAGTTGCATATAAGTAATCTTGAATCAAGTTTGAACCTGACAAGAAACGTAGGTCTGTACGGCGTTGCTTGTATTTACGTGGAAGAGCCTTAAGCGCATCATTAAATACTGCACGGGAGATTGTATCTCCACCTGCGTCAACTACGTGACCGTTTGTCTTTGAAAGCTTAACTGCTCCGTCAAATGCCTTGTAAAGCTGATCAGATGATAGAGATGTGTTTCCGTTAAGAACCAAATCTTCAATGTCGTTACCAGCTTGTGTTGCCATTAGACGTGCAATGTGATCTTCTAGATCTGCACCCTCAATATTGTCTTCTAGAGACTCAGTTGAAAGTTCCCAATCTAGACGTAACTTCTTTGTTGTCAAAGAAATCTTTGAGAATGTCACTGCAGCGTTGTCGCTGTTTGTGTTATCTCCTTCTGTCGCAAGTTTCATAAGCTTTTCGCCTACGCCCATGCGATCAATTTCAGTTGTATCAGACTTCATTCTGACGGTACGTGCGACTTTACCAATTACGGTTGCGTCGAACATATAGTCTAGGAATCGAGCTGACTGTTCTGGATTAAGAAGACCACCGTTGCCATTTTCTGACCCTGTGTGGATTCCTTCTCCTCCAGTTGCTGAAGCAAATGTACCAGTTACTGTCGTATCGGCAGCTACTGCTTTTTCTAATAATTCATTGCTCATTTATTTATTTCACCTACCCTTTATTTAAATAGTTCGTTTACGGAACCGAGGAAAGAACCGTTCCATTTTGATTTTTGGATTTTTACTTCCCTAGACCCGCCAAGGTCTGAGGACTTCTTAATTGCAGTCTCTGATTCTACTGCATCGACACGCTTTTCTACACCATCAATCGTGTTCTTGATGTTCTCAACAGTTTTGCTGAGTTCTGAGTGTTGTTCTGCCAACTCTGAAATTCTAGTTTCTACGCTCTTGCTAAAAGATTCAACTGTTTCTTTAATAGTTGTAACTTGTGCTGCATTTGCTTCTGAAGCTTTGCTTAGAGTTTCTGAGAAAAAGCCTTTTAGGTCACCTAACATTTTTGCAAAATCAGGTTCATCAACGACGACTTCTGAGACGTCTGCTGCTTTTTCAACGGTTTCGGCAGAAGTATCTTCGGCTACTACATCTTCTGTAACAGCTTTTTCAATTACTGCCTCTGCAGCGCTTGAAACTTCTACTGGAGCAGTTTCTTCTACTGCTACTGTTTCTGTGTTTTCTGACACTTCATTACCTCCTTCTGCGTTTGCCTGTTTTGCTATTTGTGTTTCAGGCAACGTTAATCTTGACTTCTTGAATGAAGCAAGAATCTTTTCTATTTCTTTTGCTTTATTAACATCGTTACTTTCTACCCAACCAATTAAACTTGCTAATTTACCAGTTACTGGTGAGGTATAAGTTGCGTCTGTTGACATGAATACGGAATCGCTATCTTCACAATAAAAAATATTTTCCGTAACAGTATCTGCTGCTATTCCTTTAAAAATTAATTGTCCATTCATTTTTTGAATAGATAAAATATTACATAATTCATTTGCTGGTGAGTCTACTACTGATAGCTCAATCAATGAATACTCTTTAATAAATCTTACTGGATTTCCTGTAGACTTATTTACTTCATTCTCTGAATCCACAATTTTTCCGCCAATTGAAAATCCTTGTAGTGTTCCGTCTAAAACTTTTTCCCAGGTGTCTTGTGCGCCCTTTGAGATATATGCGTCTACATATACTCCGTTAAAAAATTCACCTGACTTTGGGTCATAGTAAGTTTCTGGTTTAAATGAAACCATTTTACCGACTGCATTTGATCCGTGCATCTCACGGATATTTCCTCTAAAGTTTTCAAAAGCTTTTAAGCTGGCCTCTGCAGTTACAACATCTCCTGTTTGATCAATGTTGTCTAGTGTCGCAAAACCAGAGACAGTTCTCTTTTCACGATTGACTTTTGTGAAAGGAATAGATAAACTGATATCATCGCCATTGCTGGACCAATAAGATTTTTCAATATTCATATGCTTAATTTTATCTTTGTATATATAAAAAGGCAAATAACTAGTTGCCTAATAATTAAGCAGTGGTTCGACCCTCACCTTTTGGATTTCTGGCCTCCCCAGAAATATCTGGTGAATTTGCAGATCTCTCCTGAGTCCTATTTCTAGAATTCATTGCTTGAGCGGTTTGTTCGGCTGCCCCTTGAGCTTTTAAATCAACAACATTATCTCCGCCATCCCTAGGCACCATACCCTTTCTAATTCTAACTTCATTTGGAGTAATTACCTGCATTCTTAAATAACGTTCATCAATTTTAGATTGAGTATCTTCGTCAGTTAGGGTTAATTCATTAAATTTAAGAATTAAGGCATCTGTTTTTTCAGAAATAATTCTATTTAATTTCTTCTCTAAAATATCCTGTGCTGGACGACATACCTGCTCTTTGAACATTTTATCTGCGTCTCTTGCAGATGCTAGACTAATTCCTTCTGGAACTCCTATTTTATTAATAGGAACTCTGTGAGCTAATAATATTTCGTCTCTATTTGCCTTTCGGTAAACATTAAATGAAGACTCTTGAGAGCTTGCCTCAATAGGCTCCATTTTAAATTCAACCTTTGAGTCTGGGCTGTCTGGTGGAAGCGGTACATATAACGATCTATGATTTTTACCTTTTAATCCTACCTGGAAAAATTCTAATAATTTTCTTTCGGATTCTGGGGAAAGCTTTGCTCCCTTTACAGTAATAACATATCGTGGAACTGCTTTATTTTCAAAATAGTCTAAATTATATTTACCAGCAAATTCATTTCCAGCCATTGATGTTTGTGCTGCAACTATATCTGGTAGCCCGTAGTAATTATTCATTGGAGTATATTTCTTTAAATGAATAATTTCATTTGGTCTATCTGTTCCATCCGCTATTGGATTAGGGGTTTCTTGATCTCCAAAGTTTCTAAAATATACAGCCTTACCATATAGCAATTGAATAAATCCATCACGCAAACGACGAACACGCATAGTCTTTGCTGGGATATGTCCTATGTATCCTATATTGCCAGCAGTGGTTCTACCAATTTCAATAAAGCCATTACCAGTAGCTTCTAAATCTGTATAGGCTTTAATTAATGTTTCTGTAAATGTTTCTTCTTCGTTTGTTTCTTCTAGCCAATAATCTAAATCTTGACGAAGCTTATTTAATTTTCTACGTGCCCTATCTAATTGTTTTTCATCTGAAATATTGTCTAGTGCATCATTTGCTTTTTTTGTTTCTACGAACGTATACCCAAGCCCTACAATATTTGCAACTTTTGCATTAATTGCTGCGTAATTATAAGGAGATATTTCATAAATCTTTGATAGATATTCTAGGTTGTATACTGGTTGAACGAGATCGAACATTGCATATCCCGTAACTGCCTGCTGCAATAAATTCTGCTGTGTTCCAGTTCCATCTTGACCGATAAATCTTTTAGAAAATTCTCTAGACATCTTTCTACGAAAACTTGTTCCAAGACCATTAACTTTTTTTAACTCTGCTTCTCCAATACTAAATGGATCATTGTCTACTACAACTTCTTTGCTGTTAAATCTCATCCAGTCGGCAGAGTTTGATATATCTATATTTTGTGTAGGATCTGTGTCGTCGTTAATGAACTCCATTATGGTCTTCCTCCATTTTTAATTGAATCTTTATATACACCAATATCTAGTGGGTCTGGTGTTAGTCCCCAATCTAATCTTTGTTTTTGATATTCAAATTCTTCATCATCAATTTTACGTCTGCCTGATAAAAATTTAGGCTGTCCCTCATAAATTCCATAAGATCTTACGGCTTTTGCTAATGTGTCCATTTTTGAGCGGTTGCCTTTTTTAGATGTTATTGATAGAAAATTGCCATCGTCATCGCCAATCCATCTTCCGTCTGGCATTTCCCACACATATATTCCTAGAGTTGTTTCCTCTATTACTTTTTGATTAACATTTTTAATATCCATTAGGTCTCAATTCTACCATTACTTACGGTTAAAGTCCATATATTGTCAAGACAGTTGACATAATTATGAGTTTTGTACCACAATCCAGTCATTATTATATAGATTAACTGAGTTTTCTGACATAAACATGGAAGAATAACTTGTTTGATATAGGTCTCTAGAGGTATATAAACGATAATGATTAATTATAGTATTATAACTTAATGAATTCTGGTAAAATGACATATATTGATATAGGGCTTTTGTTGAACCAGATGACTTGTAGTTGATTGTTGCTAGCCCATATATAGGGTCTGTAAAATTAATCACAACGTGATGTATATCGTTTAATGTAAATATATTAGATATGTCATCTTCTAGAGAAACATCTATACCATTGACATAAATAGACTCTATGTTAGTTTGATTAATTGATCCATCTGTATTCCATGAATATTCGCTGGCTGCCCCGTCTTCATCTATAATTGAGCTAATTAGTAGACCTTTATTTAAACTATATGGTGTATAAAAAAATTCTATTGATTGTTTTAATTGAAATAAATTAATATTAAATCCAGAGTTACTTGGACACAATATTCCATTTCTTGGATCCCTAGATAAAATTGGGTATTTATTTTCTCCTAAATAATAGTCTTTATTTTCAATTTTTGACAAATAGCTTGTTCCATTTTTTGAATACATAATTTGATTATTATAAAAACTAATATTTAAATTATATAATTTTGGTAAATATTTAGAAATGTCCGTTGAGCCTATTGTTATTTTTATATTTAAAACTCTACTATTGTTAAAATTTAATGAGGTGTATTGTGGTATAGACTGTCCGTTGATACACAATTCATAATCTTCTCCATTAATACTAGTTTCAACAGTAATTCCATTATCTCCAAACCAATCTATTTTTGAAGAATTTATAGAAGTTGCTGCTGGTAAGTATATTGTATCTTCTATTACAATAGACTTAGACTCTTGTACGCCACTTTTTTTAATTTGTATATATTGATTTGTTTGGTCATAATATAAATCTTCTGTCACGACTTCTTGCCAGGGCCTATTTAAAGGATATGAATAAGAAAAAACTTTACTTATATCTGTATCGTAAAATTCAAAAATTTCTCCATTGTCTACTTGTATTATTTGAGATGGATTTGTATAGCTATCATTATAATAATGATCTAATATTTTTATATTAGATAGACCATATCTATATACTGCTATATCGTCTATTAAAAATTTATCGTTTAAATTTGATGTGGGCCCAGAGGTTAATAAAATTTCAGTATTGGTAAATGGATTAGAAGATATTGTTTTACTAATGGATAGTTTGCCATCTATATATAAATGAGCTTCTGTTACTAAATATACTGCAACTATATGCATTGATTTATTTATAATTGGTAATGTATATTCTAAAAGTTCTTGATCTAATTTAAAAATGATATTTCCATTTTGGTAAAATATGCCAACATTTTTACTACTATCGGCAAATATTGTTGTTAAAGAATTAGTGGTTATTTCTGGGTAGATCCAGCATTCTAGTGTAAAATCATTATCTCCATAATCTCTTGTAGCAAAACCGCCAGGTGCATTATTTTTATAGTAACTATTAATTATTGGGAAATCTATACTTTTAGATGATGTTATATCTATAGAATATCTTCCTCCTGGAGATAAAGGAAAATATTTTTTATTAGTATCAAAAGTTCCGACATACAGTCCAGTATTAGAGCATCCAGAACTATCTTCTGCAAAATAGTTTATATTTGCATAGTCTTCATATGCATCTAATAAATCTTGATAGGTATCATATTTTTCTAAAATATCAGTAAAGTCAAAAGTAGGATTTGTAGCCACATCATCAAGTTGCCAAAATCCAATAGGATGGTCTTTTAATATTTTAAGTTTATATGACATTTATTGACAACCTCCAATCTACTTATTGTGAGTTAATATATTTCCAGCAAAATACCAATTATATGGATCACAGCTAAACGTATATACATTTTTTGCAACATCTAAAGTTTTCTTTTCAACTTTATTTATTACAGTTTCAGTTATTACTTCTGATATATTTATTTGTTCTTTTAAGAGACTTATATTTATAATTATAATGATATCTCCCTCTTGAACTGATCCCGCTTCTACTACACGATATTCATTATTTCGTTTTACGAATATTGGGTGAGTTTCAGTAAATTGAATTTCTGTATTTTCATTAAAATAGACTCTATCTGTTTTATCAGAAACAATTACATTTGTAACCTGTGTAGATCTTAAGTTTGTTATATTAAGATTTTTAACATTAATTTCAAGTGGGGTTGCATTTGGTTGATTAGACAATCCTAATGCATCAACTGTTAATAATGTATCCCCGACCTTAATATCTTTAGCTGGCTTCATTCCTTCGTTAGTTAACACTAAAGTGTTTTCATCTAGGCATGCTGGGAAATAAGGACCCACTGGGGCAAATCTTGGTGGGAAAAATGGAAAGAACGGTGGGAAATAGGGTGGGAAAAATGGAAAGAACGGTGGGAAATAGGGTGGGAAAAATGGAAAGAACGGTGGGAAATAGGGTGGGAAAAATGGAAAGAACGGTGGGAAGAACGGCGCAACATACACATAATATTCAACTGAAACTTGTGATCCCAAAGTATATAATTGACCAGAAGAAATACTTTGTGAATATATTTTTAAATTATCAGACTCTGTTGTAGTATCGGTTGTATTATATATATAAACAAATCCAAGATTTGTTAAAGATGTTTGCGTGTCGGTAGAAGTTTGTCCTAAATAATTTGGAACATTTGTTTTTCTTGTACCAGATCTACCACGATTTCTTTTTGGCATTTTAGACGCTCAAATCGCCTACAGCAACCCAAAGATTATTTCCTCTTTTAATTAATGTTGCAGATGACCACTGTGCTCTTAATTTTAATCCTGGGGTTGAGTTTACTGTTACACCAGTATCTCCGCCTATTGTTACTTGCGATGATCCAGTTTGAATTATATCTATAGTAGATCCGATATCAAATATTTCTGAATCTGTTGGTATAATTAGATCTCCGCCATTTGACATTTCTATTAATTTTCCAAGATCTGATGCCACTAATGTGTAAGATGTAGATTTTTGTGATATTGTAAATACTGATGTAAGGTCTTGACCGTCTGCTCCGTCTGCTCCGTCTGCTCCGTCTGCTCCTGTTAATCCTGGTTCGCCTTGTGGGCCTTGCGGTCCTTGTGCACCAGTTGCTCCAGTATCGCCAGTATCTCCCTTATCGCCTTTTGGACCCTGTATGCCATGCTCTCCTTGAATACCTTGTGGGCCTCTTATTGTTCCAACGTTTATCCATGAAGATGTTGATTGAGACCAAACATATAAATCATTATCTATTAAATATGCATCTCCAGAGCTTCCAGTTGGATGTGCTGTCTGTAGTGCTGTAAGATTAGCATAAGAACCTAATATATTAACGCCAGTTCCTTGTTCTCCTTGTATGCCCTGGTCACCATCATCACCTTTTTCGCCTTGTATACCTTGAGGTCCTGTTGCGCCAGTTGCACCAGTATCGCCCTTGTCGCCCTTTTCTCCTTGTATACCTTGAATTCCTTGTTCTCCTTGTATGCCCTGTATTCCCTGAATACCTTGTGCGCCAGTTGCACCAGTTGCTCCAGTATCGCCACGAGGAATTGTAAAATTGATTGTTTGCTCTGGTGATGTACCAGTAATTGTAACTGAGGCTGAAGACTCTGCTGGTCCAGTTGTTACTGTTCCGACTGATAAAACGTTTGCTGGTCCTGCTGGTCCAGTATCCCCCTGCTCACCTTGTGGACCTGGGTGAGAATCTATATACTCTGAAATATCTGCAGCTAAATAAGAAATATCTCTTGGTATATCTGGTGAATCTGTGTAGTCTGGGAATCTCCAGTTTTTATCATTTGGAATAGTGGCCATTTTTAAATTATACCACCTTGTCTACTTTACGCCAAAATCCAGGAGACATATATTTAATACCAGAAATAACTGGTAGGGATTCGTGGTAATATGGCTCTACAGATGGGAATATCACAATGCTTCCTGCTTCTGGTTTTATTGTTATGTTTTGATTTGGGAAATTAATCTCACCACCGTCATAATTATCATTTAAATATAAAACTACTGATATGTTTGGGTCATCTCCATTATTATAATCGTCTACATGAGGGCCCATAGATTTTCCAGTGGAATACTTACTTATAGATAAAGGCATTAATGTTCCTATATTTATACCATATTCTTTTGAATAATCATTAGATGCATCTACAATAGCATTTTTTAATGTCATATTTATTTTTTTAATTTCTAGAGAAGTATCAGCTTCAACATTATTGTTAAATCTTTTTTGATAACCAAATTGATAAGGACTATCTCCGCTAGCATTCCATTCTTGCCAACTTGGGATACTAGTATCTGACGTTAAATTTTTATCTGACTCCTCTATTAAATTGATTAGTGATTTAGGATCGTCTATAACGTTTTTATAATATGATATTTTTTCAAATCTTTGAACATTAGGCATATTTATTTCCTTTTAGCCATTCTTCTTTTTGTGCAGCCTGTTCAATTCTAACTTGCTTTTCTTCTTCTTTCCATTTTTCTAAAGTAGCATCGTCATATACTAAATCTGCAAAATCCCAAAATGATACCATAGTGTATCTTGTTCCTTTAGTAATTTCTGATACTCCGTGAATATTTTCATACCCTCCAGGAAATACATAATAAGAATATACATTTGGTTTAAATGATAGATATGGATTCATCTCATTATCTTTATCGCAAAAATATAATTCCCCACCCTCATAGTCATCGTTTAAGTATAAAATTCCAACATACTTATTTATTTCAAAAGCATTAGGTTTTCCTTCATTATCTGAATTATCTGAATGCGGGCTTGCAAATCCTCCAACATCCCATTTTTGTGCATGAGAAGTATTTGCTCTAACTTCTCTGCCGAATACCAGTTCTACTGTTTCCTGATATTTATTTTTTAACTTATCAAAAAATTCATCTGGCAATCCAAATTTTTTCATTGTTTCAGAGTCAGTTAAAATACCTTTTCCAGAAGATCCGTAAAACGCAATATCTCCCCACTCAACATTACAATTTTCAAAAAAATGAATCATCTTGGGAACTATTGCTGGGTCAATAAAGTTGGGTATTTCTACAATTTTATTGGTATAGACTCCAAGTACACCAGCTTTATTTTCTGGAACTTCTTCGTCTTGCAAAACAATAAATTTACTTTTATCTAAAACATCTATCATGCCGTCTTTCATTATTGGCTCCTTTTTCTTTTTATGAGTTCCATCACAATATGGATACGCATTAGATCTTCCACAAGTACATTGTCTCATAGTTTAATTCCATTATCTTTTCCAAAAAATTTATGCATAGACTCTCCTTCAATTTGATACATAAATCTTTCTTTGCTAATTCTTTTTTCTTCCATAGACGCCCAAACATCTTTGCCGTATTTTTCTTGATTTTCTAGCCATTCTTTTGATCCTTCATACTCAAATTGCCAAAATGATCTAATCATATATCTATCTGTTCCACTAGATTTTCTAACTGCATGATAGTATGGTGGCTTAGATGGAAATACTATTACGTCTCCCTTTTGTGGTTTATGAGAAATAAAATGATCATTAATTTTAAAACAAATTTCTCCATCTTTATAGTCATCATTTAAATAAAATGTTGTAGTAATTCCAAATTTAATACCACTTGAATCTTCAATTTCTTGATTATAGTCTGTATGGTAGTTCATTGAATAGTTATCAGATATACTTGATCCATCATTGTATCTATTAACAGAAGCGGGGTTTTTTATCCAATTTTGTAATGAATGCTCTGGATGCATTTTTATATAATGACTTGTTACATCATAAAATATTTCTGCTACTTCTTCTGCTAGCTGTCCTCTTATTTTTGAATTTTCTGTACCGTCGTCCCATTTTCTTGATGTCATATACTCATCTTTATTTGGAAATGAATCAAATTTAATTGGCATTTCTTGAAGAGCAAGCATTGATCCAAATGTATACCATTGCTCCCATTTTTCACATTTTTTTGCTTTTTCTAAAAAATCATTTACATCCTGAAAAACATTTCTGTATACGTTTACTCCAGGATATATTGTTATAAATTCTAAATTTTTCATTTTATATTTAATCTTTCATTATCTCTAGAATAAGAAGATGCGTATTCTGATGGAGAAGGTATATTTTCTATGGTATATTTTTCTAGTTCGATTCTTTGCATTTTTTCCCACTCTTCTTTACCGTATTTAAGCAATCCCTCATGCCATTCAAGACTTCCTTCGTAAGAAGATAGCCAAAATCCTCTAATCATATATCTATTTTTATTTTTATGTTTTCTTACTCCATGAAAATATGGTGGTCTTGATGGAAAAATAATCATATCTCCAGCTTTAGGTTTATAAGAAAATAAATCGTTATCTATAGCAAAACACAACTCACCGTCATCGTAATCATCATTAAGATAAGTTGTTACTGATATTTCAAATTTTAATCCTGGCCAATTTTTTTCTGGCACAATAAAGTCTGAGTGATAGGCCATAGAGAATTCTCCGTCATGTCCTTTTGCTATATCATATTCACATAAAGAGGAAGACTCGTATGCCCATTCGTTTAAAGTAATTAAATTATTATCTATATAATGTTTAGTGTTGTGATAAAACTTATCAATATACTCTAAACTTAGTTGTTGATTTTCTTGTAAATCTATAGACTCTTTAAATTCTTCCCAGGTTGGAAATTTTTTATATTTAGCTGTTTTCCCGCCAATTCCTATATATCTTCCAAAAAATGACCAATCCTTCCAACCAATTTTATATTGATTTAAAGACTGCTTTAAAAAAAAATTAGGATCTTTTATTGAATTGTGGTATACATATATTTTAGGATATATTTCTGTGTAATCTACTGTCATGGCTGCTTATCACCAGTATGTTTTAAAATTGTCCAAAAAAATGGAATAACATATCTAATTCCATTTGTTATTTCTTTTACTCCGTGACTGTATCCTACATCTCCTGGGAAGAAATATGCTGCTCCAGGTTTTGGTTTAAATTGTACATCATGATGCATAAAATAAAGTTCTCCGCCTTCGTAGTCATCATTTAAATAAAATAATCCAGCAAGATCATACCAAGGAAAATCATTTGGCTCTCCATTTTGCAACTGTTTGTCTGCATGTGGCTCTTGTCTATATCCTTTCATCCATCTAACAATTGCTGGACTTGTAGGTTTAGCATCAACATTAAAATGATTATCAACTTCAACTTTTAATCTTTCAACAAGTTTTTCAATTACAACAGATATCTCTGGATTTATTTTATCAAGAATTGGTCTTGATGCAACACGGTTATCCCAATAAGAAGAGTCATAAATTACAATTCCGTCATCATTATAATGAGTTTCGGTTCTATCCCACTCATTAATTGATTTAGCTGATTCTAATAAGAATAATCTCTCTTCTTCAGTCATAAAATTTTCTCTTGCCTGAATATGCTCTGGACTGTTGCCAAAAAATCCAGGTGGTGTTATTGAAACACGGTTATCCCAATTTGCTGCACCATTTGCTAAATTATTGTCCATATATTTATTATATCATTCTATTCATATGTTCTTTTAGACCAAACTTCATTTTTATAGACTCCACCATCTTTTACTCTATATTTATCACTATTTTTTTGATTCTTTTTGTATAAATTATTTGGATTTTCTATAAATATTTCTGATGACCAATCTTCTCTTTTAAATGGAATTATTTGAGCATATGGAGTTCCTGCTGGTAGCACTCCTTCAAATCCTCTAATTATAAAAAATGGCATTGTTCCTGGTAAATTAATTTTATCATTATCTACAATTCCAGTAGTCATTAAAAATGGTAAATCAAACCTATTAAATGGGGTTGTGTATAAAGCACTGTATCCTTCTGGCAACTCAATTGCCCAGTCTGGGTACCATGCAAAATGTTCTTTATGGTAACCTTTTGGATGAACAAATTGTGGCATAGGGTCTCTTTGAGAACAAAAATCTTTATACCTATCTTCTTTTATTTCAACAGACATTTTATTATTTTTTAAATAAAATTTAATGTCGCATGGTGTTTTAAGAACATAGCCAGTGCCTAATATATCAAATATAGCTGGGCAAGCCTTCCATGTAGGAACTTTGCCTCCGTCTGGCCCTTTCCAATAATCTTTAGTAATTGGATTAACTGCAAATCTATCTGCCTTTCTAAACCATTCTGGTATTTCTTTTATGGCTGCTGTTGGCTTAGAAATACTTTCTTTATTTAACCAAGGCCTATTTGATACAAATTTAATTATATTAATTGTTATTTTCCTTTGTTGTATTATCTATTACTTTTAATTTTAAAGCTTTAGTTTCATGCTCTCCAATAGATGTGCCAGTTTCATCAATAGCATCTCTATACCAATCTGTCCACTGTCCAGATTGATTTATTACTTGAGCAGCATCTCCATAACTTTTTAATTTAGCATCATAATCTTCTGGCTTTATAAAATTTTCTATTTCTATAGATTCATCTTTTAATGATGTAAGAGAAATCGGAATAATTGTAGCAATGGGAGTGCCAGCTTTTATAATAATTTCTTTATTTGGAATTTTAACTTTAATTGCTAATGGAAAATCAACATTAAAAAAAGATGTACTTATTAATGATGACATTACTTCAAAATCTTCATAAAAATAATTTTGTGGAGTAATACTTAATACACTTATATGTTTTTCTGATTTTAGAATAAGACCTGTATTAAAACTTACTGAACCTTGGCCTCTTCCAGTGTAACAATATTCTTGACCAGATAAAATTTTAACTCTATCTGGCGTTGTGTCTATTTGCCCATCCCATATAAATGATACGTCCACTGGACACGATAATGTCCAACCTATTGTATTTGCCATTGTTACTGGAAAACACCTATACGCATGACCGTCTGGAGTTTCGTCCATCCATTGTCTTTTTACTGAAATAGGTTCAATTATAAAAGAATTTGGATGTCTTTTATATGCCTTTAATATAGACACTAATTACCAGTATCTTCGTACATTGCTGGAGTATGAAATTTTGCGCTATAATCTAACATTGTAACTAATGAATATTTTGTTCCAGACTTAACTACTTTTGCTTGATGAGGATACATATATGTTGAAGGGAAAATATATAAATCTCCAGCTTTTGGTTTAATATTTAAATTTTGTAATCTGAAATATAATTCTCCGCCCTCGTAATCATCGTTAATATAGCCAACTAAAGATACAGTGCAATTATATGAAAATCCATGATCATGGTGCTCCATGAAGTGATGTCCAGGAACATATTTAATAAAATTAAAAGCTTCCCAATATTGAAGTTTATGTATATTATGTTTTTGACAATAATCTTCTACTGCTGGTGCTTGCCTATCATAGCAGTCTTGCCACAATTCTTGCATTTTTAATGATATAGGAGACTTATCATTTGCTATATCTGATTTTTTAAATTTAAAGTCTACGCAGTCTCTATATTCTGGCATTCTTTCTTGATATCCAACATAAGCTGGCTGCCAAGTCCAACCTGGAGTGCTTCCATCTAAATTTGTTTCTAGCCTATTAATAATATCTAAATCTTTTGTTAAAACATCTCTATATACCCAAATTCCTGATCCTAAGTCTTCTGCGCTTGACCAAGTTTGTTTATTCATTAATTGTTCTCCTTATGTCCTAATAGGTTAATATCCATCATAATTACAACAGAGTATTTATCTCCAGAAATCATTGGTTCTGAAGAATGTTCGTATATATAGTTTGATGGAAAAATTACTACGTCACCACGTTTTGGTTTATATACTAATTTATCTAATCTTGGAAATGCTATCTCCCCGCCCTCGTAATCATCATTTAAATATATTACAGCTGAAACTGTACAATTATAGTGTGGACCATGATCAGCATGAACTCTAAAATGTTGTCCTGGGCTGGTGTATTTCACAAAATTAAAAGCTTCATAATATACAACATTAATTCCCCAATATTGACAATAATCATCTACGCATTTTTTTAATACATTATAAATGGATTCATGCATATCTAGAAGTTCTGCATTATTTTCATTTCTTTTTCCAAGATTTTCTGGTTTAAATTTAAAATCTACGCAATCTCTTGCAGATTTTACTGGTTTGTCTGAGGTCGTAACTTGTGCTTCTGACCATTTATACATGTTGCCATTTGTTAGCTTATCTTCTAATGTTTTAATTGATGTTTCGCAAACACTGCTTGGAATAGCTGATTCATAAATATTTAATCCAATACCTGGATTTAAAACTTTAATATTACCAAAAGATCTATTTACCCTAAAAGAAGTTGATTCTGATCTATCTTTTGTAAACCATGGATTATCGTTTATATCATAAATATCTTGCATATTTTATCTTTCTACTATGTATACATTATATATAATATATAATTAACTGTCAAGAATACTAAAGCCCCCGTTTGGGGGCTTTAGGTGATTATTATTTTACTTATTGTGTGTTAATATATCTCCTGCGAAGTACCAATTATGTGGATCGCAGCTAAATGTGTACACATCTTTTGCTAAATCTAAAGTTATTTTATCTACCTTAGACACTTCAACTTCTGATATTACCTTGGTCATATCTAAAGTTTCAGATAAGTTATCTACTGAGATATTTATTAAAACATCTCCTTGTTGTACTAGTCCTGCTTCGACTACACGATATTCGTTATTTCGTTTTACGAATATTGGATGAGTTTCTGTAAACTGAACTTCTTTGTTTCCATTGAAGTAAACTCTGTCCTGTTTGTCTGAGACTATAACATTTGTAACTTCTGTGTGTACCATGTTACTTATCATCAAATCTTGAACATTAATTTCAAGAGGTGTTTTGTTAGGTTGATCGGCTAACCCTAAAGCATCAACTGTTAGTAGTTTATCTCCTACTTTTATCTCTCTAGCAGGTTTTGGACCTTCGCTAGTTAAGATTAAAGTATCTCCGTCAACACACGCTGGGAAATATGGACCGAATCTTGGTGGAAAGAACGGTGGGAAGAACGGTGGGAAGAACGGGAAGAATGGGAAGAACGGTGGGAAATATGGGAAGAACGGTGGGAAATATGGTGGGAAGAACGGGAAGAATGGGAAGAATGGTGGGAAATATGGTGGGAAGAACGGGAAGAATGGGAAGAACGGTGGGAAATATGGGAAGAACGGTGGGAAATATGGGAAGAACGGTGGGAAGAACGGTGCTGTTGTAGTAACAGAACCAGTAGTTGCTCCTACTGATGTTCCATTATCGTTAATTGCATAAACTGTATAAGATTGTGAAGTTCCAGCTGTTTCTGAAATAGTTTTTGGTGAAGTTGAATTTGTGTATGATGGTCCATCTGAAGATATTACGGTATAACTAGTAATTGTTTTACCACCAGAAGCACCTGCTGACCATGAAACAACATCTTCGTTTGCGTTTGGAGAAGCTGCTGAAACTGATTGTGGAGATTGAGGAACCGTAGTTGCTGTTACAGAACTAGAAGTTGTAGCAGCAGAAGTTCCTGCAGCATTGCTTCCAGTTATTGAAAATGTATAGGCTGTATCTGATGATAGCCCAGTAAATGTAAAAGAGGTATTAGATGTAGTTTGTGTTGTTGATGCTGGGGTTGTTGTAATTGAGTAAGAGGTTGCTGGAGGTGATCCTGCAGGTAACTCCCATGATAGATTTACTGCTCCGTCATTGTATGCTCTAGAAGTTCCTACATCTGTAGCTACTAAATTTTCTACAGGTTTTGGCTCTAAAAAGTCATTTGCTGCTTGGGATTTTCTACCAGATCTCTTACTCATTTATAATTCTCCTTATGATTTCAAGTCGCCGTAAACTACCCAAGAATTTTCTGCTCTCTTGAGTAATGTTGCGGATGACCATTGTGTACGTAACTTTAATCCTGGGGTAGCATTTACTGTTACACCAGTATCTCCTGCGATTGTGATTAGTCCTGTGTTAACTCCAAGAATATCTAGAGTTGTTCCAATTGGATAAGCAACTGCTGAGTTGGTTGGAATTGTAATTGTTACTGCTGAAGAAGAGTCAACTTCAATTAATGAATCTCTCTCGGTTAGCGCAGACAATGTATAGTCTGCAGTCTTTGAAATAATTGGAGTTCTTGAAGGAACACCCTCTTTGGTCTGTGTGCCGTCTGAGAATACTACTCCAGCTGTTTTAATTTCATTTAACTCAAGGTCATCAAGTGATCCTTCTGTAAAGTCTACTGTTGTAGCAGGCTCTGTTGTTACGCCTTTAAATAGTTTCCATTTATTAGCAGAAACATCTCTTACTATACCAGAGTGTTTTGCTGCGCCGTCATTGTACGCTACAACAAGACCTAAGTCTACGGTATTTGCTGCGTTTTGATGAGCAAGCTGAACTAGATTATCTTCAATTGTTATAGATGTAGCGCTTGCTGTAAAGCTTCCGCCATTAACAGTTACGTCACCGTCAACAATTAAGTCTCCAGTAATTCCCATGTCTCCTGTAAATTGCTGTGTAGCAGCATCTAGAAGAGCAATTTGGGCTGTATCTGTAATTCCGTGTACGTTTGTTGTATCAGATGAGTGTGTTGAAACAGCTCCTGCAACTTCGTAATTTGCTGCAAGTCCGTCAGCGTAATCTTCTGCTGCTCCTTGAGCATTTGATGCTGCGGTGTCTGCGTAAGACTCTGTAGCAACTGTTGAATCAATTGCAATTGTTACTGCTGATCCACCGTTGTAAGATGTACCACTTAAACCAGTTCCAATTGTTAATGTTTCTAAATTAGATCCAAGCGATATGCCTGAAATTGTAGAGTTTGATAATTTGTTATTATCAATGGATCCTGCAAGCATTGTATTGGTTACAGTTCCTGTATCTGCTTGTGTTACAGCGTTTCCTGATATTTTATCTGCTGCAATTCCTGCGCCAATTTTAATATTGGCATTTTCAATTTGATCTGTTGTAACAGCAAAATAATCTGTTGCAGCATCTGCTTGAGACAAGTATGTTGTACCTGCATCTGCTTGTGACAGGTATGTCGTACTTGCGTCTGTTTGATTTAAATATGTTAAAGCTGCATCTGCTTGAGTTAAATAAGTAGCCCCAGCATCTGTTTGTGACAAATAGTCATTTGCTGCATCTGCTTGAGTTAAATATGTACTTGATGCGGTAGATGTTGCTAAAAATTCTTGAGCATCAACACTAATTGTGTTTCCTGATTTAGTTATACCATTTCCAGCTATAATTGTTGCTGCTCCTGAAATTTGAGTAAAGTCAATATTTTCAGATCCAATTTTTACTGAGCCGTCTGCGTTAGTTCCTGCGTATATTTGAGAAAATTGTTTATATCCATTTTCTGTTCCATCTGTTACAAAAACGACATCGCCTTTAGCAACATCAAGAGGTGTGTTTACATCTGAGTTATTGTAGTCTGCAGATCTAGTTAAAACGGCTGGTGCTCCAGCTGATCCTGCAATTGTTACTTCATAAATACCATTATGAACTAAGTTTGCTTGATCTTTTACTAATATTCTAAATCCATTTTCTGCTTGTAAGCCATCTATTGTTAGAGTGCCATTTGAGTTCATTGTTAATGTTGCACCAATTCCAGTTCCATTGCCGTTATCAGCGGAACCAGCAGCATAAGTTGCTACTAACGGTTCTGTTGTTGCAACATTTACTGCTTGATGAATATTCAATGAAGATACTACGGAATTTAATGCTTGTGTTGTTGCATATGGTGCAAGGTCTGATGTTAGTGCTACTGTACCAGATGAGTCTGGAAGTGTGATTGTTCTATCTGATGTTGGATTTGATACTGTTAGTGTGGTTTCATGAGCATCTGCTGATGATCCTTCTATAATAATGCTTGATTTTGGAACAAGCAAGTTTCCGTCAGCATCTAATTTTGCAGGTCCACCTGCATTTCCAACATCTGCTAATAATACATAGTCTGAAGTTACTGTATTTTGTAACCCACCTACCTGGCTGTCAACATAAGATTTAAGTGCGACAATTGAGTCGTCGATGCCAAGGGAAATTGTATTTGTGTTATCGTTATAAGACTTTGTAAGACCTGAGCCCATAGAAAGAGCTTGATCAATTGCGTCTTGTGCAATTTCTGTAATTGCTGGTGAGTCTGCTGCTATGTAAGAAAGGCTAGTCCAAGCAGTGCTTCCAGTTCCAATTTTAATTTTTCTAGTGTCTGTTTCAACACCTAGTTCTCCTGCAGCTAGTGTAGGATTTACTGAGGTCCATTCTGATGCAGTACCTCGTCTTACTTGAATTCTTACTGTTGACATATTTATTTCCCCTTATTTGCTAAGTATAGCATTATTTTATTTAAACTAAAGCCCCAGAATCAAATGTCATACCATATGTTGAGGTTTCTGGGGTTCCACCGTCAGCGAACTTAGTTGCTGTGGTGCTTACTCCATTTGCCTGAACTGTGTATATTGGAAGACCATTGTAATCTATTGCTAGTCCGATATCTGTAAAGCCAATTTGGCTTTCCAGGTCTTCGGTAAATGCAATAGGCTTCCATGTTCCATTTAATTGGATCTGTAGTTTATTTGTTGCCGTATCAAATCTTAGGGGGGTTGATCCCAATATAACGCTAGAATCAAATGTAGCGTTTCCTGCGACATTGAGTCCATTTTTAACTTTAAAGTTTTTATCTGTTGTTGCCATTAAGTTCACTATCCCCTAATTGTTTTTTGTGGGGAGATTAAGGCTCTCCCCTAGCCTTTTATTTAATTATGCGTTAAAGATTGTACCAGCTACAGTAATAGTTGAATCATTTACTGGATTTACTCTGATTCGGCAATGAGTTCCATCTACATCTGCTGTAATTGTTCCTCTTGAACCATTTGTTCCGACGATTGCATATTCTGTAATTGCTACGTTGTCAGATGAATCTAGTGTTACTAGAATTTCTGAGATTTCATTATGTGTTCCGTTGTCAATCTTAACCAAGAACTTACCTGATTTAAATGTTGATTTATTGAACTGATAAGCAGTTACTACAACTGAACCAAGTGATGTAGATCTAGCAGCTACCTGCTTTGCAAAATCATTTATATTGATGTCTGAGAATGGTGTTGTGGCATCAAGAACATCATCCAGTGCTGCCTGAGCTGTAGCCTCTGCTGCTGTTTGGGCCGCTGAAGCTGCTCCATATGCATCATATGTATTGGCTGTTACCGAAATGTTATTTGAACCATCAATTGTAATTCCTGTAGATGCTGTTAATGTATCTTGCTTTCCTGCAATCTGATTAGCAATTGTTGTAAAGTAGTTTGCGTCATCATTGATTGCTGCTGCAATTTCATTAAGAGTATTTAAAAGATCAGGAGCTCCGTCAACAAGGTTACTAATTGCTGTATTGACGTAAGACTCTGTTGCAATTGTATTGTCTACAGATACTACACCAGTTCCGCTATCGTAACTGATTCCAGTTCCTGCAGAAATTGCTCCACGAGCACGAGTATTTGTAAAGTAAAGATTACTTACACCCTCTTCAATGTCATCTGTAACTAAGCCATTGATTTCACTATCTGTATATATATTAGCATTAGTTTCTGCTGTTAAAGCAGCGCCTGCTGGATCATAGTTTCCTGCTAAACTGTCTGCATAATTTTCTGCTGCAGTTTGTGCTGCTGAAGCAGAACCTGATATATCGTATGCTGATGCTGTTGCATCTAATGCACGTTGATTGGTGAAGTATAGATTTGTTGTGCCTTCAGTAAGATCATCAGTGTCTGAATCAGCTACGCCGTTTTCGGCAGTAATTGTTAATCCAGCACCTGTTCCTGTAATTGTAATATTTGTTGTTGATGCATTTGTTAAAAGTTCTGCTGCTGCATCTTTTGCACGTTGTGCGGTATGATAAAGATTACTTGCACCTTCTTCAATATCATCAGTGTCTAGTGCATTAACTGCTGTGGTAATATCTCCAGTTCTTGCAAGATCTGAAGATCCGTTGATTGTAAGATTTCCTGCTCCGTCTACTGCAAAGTCAGAGGATACAGATTTTACAAGTGTTGCCCCGCCAACGAGGTTGAGAATATAGGCATCTCCACCTGTTTCGGTTAATACATTTTGGCCATTTACGGTAGCGGTTGATCCCTCAACCACCAGACCATGTTTGATTCTAAAGTTCTTATTTACTGTTGCCATTTATTCCCCTTTTACTGCTTTTTTTATACTTTAAGTGCTGTTCTGTAATATCTAGCAGTAACTGCTGTACTCGTTGGAGTAACGCATAAACTAATTATACCCGAATTTTCTTCAAAAGTAAGATTAGCCAGAACATTATTTGTGTTTGAAATAATGTTTGATTCTGCAATGTTTACATTAGTGCCATCATTTAAAATTAAAATATTAGAACTGTGATACTCTGATCCTCTAGATAATTGAACAGTGTATTCTAATGTTCTATACAGATTTTTATTAAATGAGTCTATAGTAGTTTTGTTTTCAATACCTGATATTGTAAGGTCATTGTTTCCCTCTAGTCCTAAAAGAGTCTCTGTTGCCCCAGTTGAATTTTCAATATCTGATAAGGTTGTTTCTATTTCTGATATTTTATACTGAATTGAAGTTGAGTCATTAGATCCATTTACACCAATTTTTGTCTGAATTGCTTCGACAGCGTCATTAAGATTGGTGTGCTGCTGAGAGTGTGACGGATTTGATAACGCATCTGTTGAGTTTGGATTCGTTAATGTATCTAAAGAGCTTGGAAAGTTTGTTGCCATTTTTACCTCTAAATTATGACTTAGTTATATTATACATTATAATATTTATAATTGCCTAAAAATTAAATATTGCCGCCATCTAGTAATGATAACTCTAAGAAATTAGGATCTGTAACATTGTTTGATGGTGACCCTCCGTCAAACCCTACTATCTTAGGAATATTTTCTGAGACACTTGCTACAGTATTTATATCTTTAAATGTTATTGGATTTTCAATATCAATTGTATGTATGTCACCATCAAATGTATGTGTGTGCATATAGAATGGTGCTGGGTCTGTGTTCTGTGAAAGAATAATCCATGTTGTTCCGTTATGAATTTTTAAGGCTTTTTCTGTTGTATTAAAAAACACATCGCCTACCGACCCTGCTGGGTCGGAGGCTAGTGTTGCTAAATTAAGTAAAGACCTTAACTTCACGTTTTTATCCTATTACTACAACTCTGTACTCATTTAGACTTGGAGCTAATGCAAATTTAATTGTAGTGGTGTTTACATCGGTGTGCTCTACATCTGTTTCAACTTTTGAAAAAGGTGAAGCTTTTTCATATACTTGAACTGTTACGTCTTTTGTACTAAAGCCGTGTGGAATTACAAAAGAAACTGCTGTGCCGTCTCCAATATCTTCTGAATATTTTCTTACTCCATATCCGCTTGAAGGAACGATATTTCCAGAGCCATCAAAAGATAAACCAGTTCCTAGCTTTACAGAAATATTTTGAGAGCTATCAATATCAATACCGTTTGCGGCTGTTAAGTTATCTTGTTTTGTTGCAAGTGAATTTGCAATAGTTGTGAAATAATTAGCGTCATCGTTAATTGCCGCTGCAATTTCATTTAATGTATCTAATAAGCCTGGTGCACCATCAATTAAATTACCAATTGCTGTTGTTGTGTAAGATTCATAGGCTGTTGTTATTGCAGTTTCACGAGCATCTGTGTAAGCTTTTGCATCTACCTCTGCTTGATCTGCATATGCTTCGTAAGCAGATGTAATTGCAATTTCACGAGTATCTGTGTAATCTTTTGCTTCTTGAAGAGCATCTGCTAAATCTTCAGGATTTACAGATATTTGAATCCAAGATGTTCCATTATCCAAAAATAATGTACTTGTGTCTGTTGCGGCATATAAGGTTCCTGATTTAGAAGGACTTGGTCTATTTGCCTCTAGGCCAAATTTAGTAGACCCCCCTGAAATCCATTGATTGCCATCATAAAATTTTGTTACATTGTCTTGTGTATTAAAGTAAATCTGACCTGCCACTGGTGAAGATGGGTCGGAAGACAGATTTTGTAATCTAGCGTTTAGTAACTCATTTTTGTTAAGATCTAAACTAACTAAAAATTTTCTTGCCATTTTATTTCTCCTTTATGACAGGTATGCTGTCCCTGAAAATGGTTGAGCCATTGTCAGTTTTATTGTATTTGTATTAATGTATTCTAATCCAGTTTCTACTGTTTCTCCAGAGCTATCTTTTATTGTTGCATTTGGGAAAAAGTCTAGGTTATGGTTAATAGTTACAGAATATATTCCAGAAACTGGTCCAGTTACTTGAGCAAGTTCCCAAGAAGTAGAATATGAATAATCAGATCCTTCTTGTACAAATTTAATAACTGATGATCCAGACCATGACAAGTCTGTTAATTTTGGACCATAAAAATCTGTAGTAGTTGTATTATAATAAAAATCACCAGTAACTCCTAAGTTATTTGCGGGAGCACCAGTGCCATTTAATATTGTTCTTCCAGCTGGTCCTTGTGGCCCAGGGGATTTAATAATTACTTTATTTTTTACTTCTGTTACTATTACTTTTTCTGACATTATATAGTTACCGATCTGCTGAGAGTTAAAAACCCTTCAAGGAGTTTTATTTTATTCCCGTTAGAATCGACAACCATAATGTCATAAGAAGATTTTGGATAAAAGAGTTTATTTGTCTGAGTAGGTGTCATTTTAATGGTTAATGTTCCAGTTGCGCCATTAATTGTTATACCACCAGACGGTGATGTTAGTGTAAATGCTAATTTAGATCCACCTTTAGTATCACGTACTTGCATTTTTGCAGTTGCATTTACTAAACTTATTGGTGTGACTTCGTCCTCTAAGGTGTATTGAACCTCAAAGGTAAAAGTAGCATTTTGATCTACTTCAAAATTCTTTTGTACTGCCATTTTCAAAATCTCCTAAAATAGGAAAACTCCTATGCTCATTTTAGCATAGGAGCTTTCTTAATACAGTTTACTAAATTACTTAGCTGACTTGAAACCAAACTCTTGATTGCTTGGTGAAAGAGCCTTTAAAATTACTGGGGCTACTGCTGCAACTCCACCCATCAAAAGGTCCTTTGGATTTGTATTGCCAGTCATATACAAAGCGATTGCTGCTGAAAGAAATGCACGAGCATATGTTCCAAGAGCCGCTAGGATTTGTTCTGTCATTGTTATTACTCCATCGTTATTTAGATCTTTTTTCATTAAGATCCTCCTATTTCTGAGCCGTGTGCCCAGGAATTTTGGGGGTTACCCAATACTAATATAATACCACTATGCAGAAATATCTACAAGTTCACAGTTACCGTCTGAAGTACATGCAAGCGTAGCATTTGTAGAAGTTCCATCTTCTGTTTCATAAAATGAAAGATCTTGCCATCTAATTTCTTTTGGCATTTTAGACAAAAGCTCTTCGTACTCTTCTTTAGTAACTTCTTGATATGGTGCTTGTTTGTATGAATGATCTGAGTGGGGTAGGAATGAGATTCCAGATACTTCATCAAAGTTTTTATAAACCCATGATCCAACTTCCATCCATTCATCTTCTTTTACAGAAACAGTAATAGATGGCTTGTGTTCACACCATGCACGCTGATAAACCAACCAAGTATTTAAATGATCAATTGCTGTAAGGTCGCTTCTAACAATTGCTTCTTCTGGTGCTTTGATTGGAAATGAAAATACATAAGTTTCATTTGGCTTCATCACATCATCTTCTACTGGAATTCCTACTTCTTTTAAAAATACAGAAATTGGGTCTCCCTTTGATCCACGAACTGTGCGAATATAATACTTGGAATGCCAAGGATGCATTCCTGAAGACACTCCTACTAATTGAGATACGGTGCCAGATGGTTTAACACAAGTAATTGCTGCTGATTCCTGTATACCAATTTTTTTGGCTTCTTCAGAATTTATTTTTCTGGCTGACTCTCGAAGCGATACCAGAGTTTTTTCTAATTTATTAATATCTTCTTTTCCAGAAAAGAATTTATGCCCAAACTGTCCAGTTAAAGAAACCCCTAGTAGTCTTTCTTCTTCTGTGTTATCTTTCCAAATTTTTCTAAGATATTTAAAGTCTGTTAAGGTTGATTGCCAGGTACCAAGAATTGTAGCAAGTCGTACTTTATTTTCAACATCCTCAATTGTATCTTTTTCACGTAATACGACTTCTGAAAGGTTACAAAACTGATAAGGACGCAAAATAATTTCAGAGCAAGGGTTTGTTCCATAGTGTATTTCAGGATCCCTGCGTCCATATTTAGCTGCTTGCGCCTGTGCTGCTGCAACATTGTATATTCCACGCTCTCCTGATTTTGAATCATATAAATTTTTCCATTCTGCTATGAACTGTTCCATTTCTGGTTTACGAGAATATGCAACAGAATTATTTGATAGTGCACGTTGTGGATTTGTTTCCCACCAGTTGCCAGATTTTGCTGACGCCATCTCAATGTCATTAATATTAGAAAGAGAAATCATTGCGGATCTACGAACTCCACCAACAACTACTACTTCACCAATTTTACACATTAAGTCATGACATTCAATTGGTTTTAAATTTCTTCCAACTGCATTTTTAAATATTTTAATTGTAAAATCAAAAAGATTAACTAATGGTTGTGGGCCAGAAGATCTTCCGCCCATAGTTTTAAGACGTGCTCCTGCTGGACGCAATTTAGTTACATCAATTGCTGGAATTTGTCCTGCCCAAAGCATTGCAAGAAGTTCACGATATGCTTTTGCCCATCCTTGTTTAGAATCTTCTACTGTAATTACGGTTGTAGATTTTTCTAATGATTCTGGAACTGCTGGTAATTTATTAATGTACTTATATTCAACAGAAAATCCTACTCCTGTACCGCACATAAGAATATACATTGTTTCATCAAATGAACGAGGAGAATCTACTGGAACAAATGAACAATTGTATCCAGCAACATGATCTCTTTCTAAAGCTGGACCTGAAGTCATTACTGCTCTCATTGAAGGCATAACATTTCTTTTAAGAACTGCTTCTTTTAATTCCTGGATTAACTTTGATGATGGCTCGTACGAATACTCTCTAAACAAATGATCTAACATAAAAACAAAATAACGATCTACGGTTTCGCTCCATGTTTCACGACGATTTTCTTCTGGCATCCATCTTGCATATCTAGATAATGCAATAAAGTTTTCATATGGGTTTTCAATTGTAAATGGCATTTATATACGACCTTTTCTCCGCCTGTGCAGTTTTTAAAATTTAGATGAGATATAAGTGTATCAAATGTTATTCACAAGGGGAAGACTTTAATAAATTTTTTTTAAAATATCTTTAAATGCATTCTTGGTCAACTGATCCCAATTATAATCTTTATGTATTTTAGTTGACTGAGCAAAATAATATCCAGAATATGCATTAAAGTTTATTGAAACATCTCTCATAAGTTCAAGTAAATGTTGATAGTTTGGTTCAAAAACTTTTCCTTGATGTGGAAATGGCCAAGGTGAATCTATTAATTCTGATTTTAATTTTAGTGGACCAAGATAATTTTCGTAATGTGCCCATCCTGTTGTACATATTGTTGGCATGCCAGTTGCTAATGCTTGTAATGGAATAAAGCCAAATCCTTCACCATAACTTGGATAAACTAAGACATCATGAGACTGGTATAATTCTACTAATTCCTCATCATTTAAGACATCTATAATTACATATACGTTATTATAATATTTATCTGGTGTTCCTAAAATATTTTTATCTAAATAGTTATTATATACTCTGGTGGTATTTATTTGATCTGCTTTAATTGTTAATGAGAATCCGTCTTTATTTCCGAATAAATGTCCAAATGCATCTAATACCATTTGTCCAGCTTTTCTTGGTGCTGGCTCCCCTATGTGTAAAAATTTAATTACTCCGTCATCTTGCCTTCTGTTTGGGATCCACATAGGGTCAATACCGTGTGGATAAACATTAGAAACTTTAAATCCATTATCTTCAAATACATTTGCACACCAATCTGAAGTTACCCATATTTCATCACATGCATTCATGTAATATTTCCACTCTTCTGGGATTATTGTGGACTCCCACGGAGTATAACTAATTTGATGTTGATTTTTATGTAATTTAAAATGTGATGGTTGTGAAAAATTTAATTGTAATTTTGATTTTGGATCTTGAAATGGTGTGAAGTGTCCTAGTTTATTTAAAGATTTTACTATATTTTTACTTGCATATCCATATCCATTATTAGTTCTTAAATTAACTATAGGCGTAGAAAATGAAATATTCATAAACTCTTTCTGGTCAACTGGGTTGACACGCTCAACTAATCAATGCTACTATTATAGTTCGTTATCTCTAAAGGAGGAATGCCAATGGAGAGAATCAAACAAAGTTTGAGCGATGTAGTTCATAATTGGACTGTTATTATAATGATAACATTATTTTTGTTTACAGTCCAGCCTGGACCTACAATGAGTCAAGCTTTAACAACTGCGCCTGAAAAGGTACAAAAAACCGAAAAACAACTAAAAAGAGAAATAATAAATAAGTTCAGTAATGAAACTTATAAGCATTCTGAAATGCTTGCAGCTGAAGATTTAAAAGATTTATTATGGGCTGTAGGATTTGAAGGAATTGCTTTAAAAACAGCTTGGGCTGTTGCTAGGGTAGAGTCTAACGGGAGACCGCTTGCTTTAAACGACAACAAATCAACTGGTGATAAATCTTACGGGATTTTTCAAATTAATATGCTAGGGGAACTTGGTGTAGACAGATTAGAAAAATTCAATTTAGTGTCAAATAAGGAATTATTTGATCCAGTAACAAACGCAGAGATAACGTACTATATGACTAAGGGCGGTAAAGATTGGTCATCATGGCCTAACTCAATAGGAAAGGCCAAGGAGTTGATTAATCAATTCCCTAAAGCTTAAGGAGCAATTTTGCGACAGATACAATATGTATCTCAATATATAGCTTTATCAGAAGAGGGTCTTGTGCCTAGGCTTGAATGCCCAATGGACCAAGGCCTTCTTCAATCTAACCTAGATTTAGAAGACAATATTTATTTATATTGTTTATCTTGCTCTTATAAAAAATTTATTGGAGAAAAATTGTATAATGATATAAAGGAAAGAGTAAACAAGAATGTCTGAAAATAAAAATGAGGCTAAAAGCCTTGAAGACAATTTGCCTATGGTAAATTATATAATGCTTCACAGAATTTACGATGTTTTAACTTTGTTAGCAAAATACTCATCAAAAGATGATGGGGACGAGGTGGCTAAGCTAATAGAATACCATGAAAAAGGATTCTTATTAGGACCAGCCCCTGCATTTACAACAGAAGAAGGGTCTCAAAATGAATAAAGAAGAAATTGTACAAATGATGCTTGATGGATTTATTGCAGATATGAAAGGCATTTATTCTAGTGCTGGGATTTCGGATGAAGAGTCAGATCAGTATATTGAACAAGGACTTAGGTCTTTTGAGTTAATATGTAACAACACTTATGACAGATTAATAGAGAAATCAATTATCAATTCATAAGGCATTGAGTGATATAATATATTTATATTATGTCTAAAAAAAGGAAATGCCCCTATGTTTTATGATGACCCTAGATGCACAAAATTAGCAGATAGAATCTATATCTATAAAAATATTATTCCAAAAGAAATAATGGATTTAGTTAACATAGACCTTTCCACTTATGAAAGAGGCGTTGAAAAAAACGACTGGAGTGTAAGAGAATGGTATAAGGATAAGATGACTCCTCCTTATAAAAATAGTTTTCCATTATGGAAATTTATGTCAGAACTCATTTATCCAGAAGTTGTAATACATCCAGTAAGAAGTTTTATGGTATCTGTACCAGGCGATGAAGGAATGTTTGTGCATTCAGATAGCCCTGGAAAAGGCAATTGCCATATGTTAAGCGAAATTGATCAATGGACAACTTGTTGTGAATTAGAATATGGGATGATTTCATATTTTGGAAATTTTACAGGCGGTAAATTATATTATCCCAATTTAAATCCAGATGGTAGTATAAAAAATAATGGACCTCATTGGGAAGTCACTAAACAAATATTAGAAGAGCCATGTTTTGAAGTTCAACCTGAGCCAGGAGATATAGTTTTACATGGGGCATGCTCTCCATATGATCATGGAACTAGAGAAACAGAATATGGAATTAGGTTTGCCTTTTCTTGTTTTGCTTTAATGGCTCAAGATAATCCTGGTACATTTTATAATTACAAAACCCCTGAGTGGCAAGATCAAATAGGTAAATATGAAGATCCCACAGATAAACAATTAAATGAGTGGAACTCTCCTTTAATAGTTAATGAACAATTTAGAGAAATCATTGAAGAAAAAACAAAAAATAATGTATAAAGGAGAAAATAAATAATATGTTTTACGACAATCCAAAATGTACTAAGCTATCAGATAGAATATTTATTTACAAAAACATAATTCCACAAGAAATTATGAATGAAGTTAACAAAGATTTAGAAAATTTTCAAAGAACTATGCCTGAAAATATATGGAGTTCAAATAACTGGTATGAAGATAAAGTTTGTCCTCCTATGCCAAGCACTTTTCTTGTTTGGAAATTTATGTCTGAATTAATACACCCAGAGATTGTTATACACCCTATGAGAAGCTTAATGATTGCAGAACCTCACGATGAAGGTATGTTTGTGCATGCCGATAGTCCTGGAATGGGTAGAGAAGACGAAATTTTTGAAATAGACACTTGGTCTGCATGTTGCTCTTTACAATACGGAATGACTGCGTATTTTGGAGAATTTACTGGTGGTGAATTATACTATCCAAATATTAATCCAGATGGAACAATTAAAGTAGGCACAGATATTAGTAAAGAAAGATTAGAAGAGCCCTGCCTTGTTATTCAGCCAGAGGCTGGTGACGTTGTTTTGCATGGTGCTTGTAAACCTTATGACCATGGAACCAAAGTAACAACTTCTGGTACTAGGTTTGTATTTTCTAATTTTGCATTAAATTCAGAAGATAACCCTGGAACTTTTTATAATTATAAAACTCCAGAATGGTATGAGCAAATAGGACAGTATAAAAATCCAACTGAACAACAATTAAATGAGTGGGCTGGTCCATTAAAAGTAAATCCAAAATTTGCTGATGTTATCCAGGAAAAAGTAAGAATAATGGATGAAAGAAGATCTAAAGAAGGAATTTAATTTCTTTTGTTGACTTTATAAAATAATAATTATACAATTATTTTGTAGGTCGAGCCTAGCTCTCTACAGTGCGTCATAAGATGCCTGAAACCCAATCGGATCCGCCTCTGATTGGGTTTTCTGATAGAATGGATGTATGAATAAAAAATTAAAATATTATAGTAAATTTACTTTGCGTGGATATACTATAAATCCAATTAAAGATTTAGAATGGCTAAGTAATATGCTTTCTGGTTTATTTACATATTCAAAAGAACATTTATGCGATTATGGTCATGAGGTTTATCATAAAAACTATTTAGGAAGCCAAATTGGAAAGCCTTATATTGTAAATATAGAACAACCTGGCAATGAAGGTTTGATTGCTACTCAATATATGAGCAATGGTTATTTAGTAATGAAAATAACAGATACTGTTTATCCTGCTGAAGTAAGGTTTGATTTATTTTTAAATGAATCTCTTGATGATGTGGAATTGCTAATAGATCATCTTACGTCTCCAGCTATACCTTTTGATGGGCCTGGGGTATTTGATTACACCTATTCATTAATACATGAAAGTGTCCCAGTGCATCATTTAAGTAAATCAGATAGATCTAAATCATCTTACTTTATAAATGAACCATTAATTAAGAATGAAAAAGATGGATCTTGGTCTACAACTCTAAATGAATTGGGTAATATAGAATGTTATTTTTGTAAATTACAGGCTTCAAGGTGGATAATTGTTGGCCCTCCTTATTCAAAATTAGAAGAAGGAGAGTCTAGAGATATAAATCTAGCAGAATTTAGGACTGTGCCTTCTTGTAAAGAGCATTTAAGTTTAGGTAGATTTAGGGAAAGAAATACGGAAAAAGAAAAAGACATTTGGACAAATAAAGAAAATATGTATGCTTTGCGTCGTATTGAAAATGAAAATTCTGAGTACAGCATAAACGAACCTGTAAATGAAATTAAATAGAGGTATAATTACATCTATAGTATAATTAGAGTATGACTCCAAGAAGATATTTTAGCGATCAGATGTTTAGCCCATATTTTCAATCAGAGCATTATAAAAACGAAAGTCCTGAATTAAGGATGCAGAATTCAATAAAAAAGTTTTTTCAAAAACTACTATTCTGGAAACTATTTAAAAACTAGAAACTTTCTTTTAGGGTATGGCCTAATGCCTTTAACTTCTACATCTGGCATGTCCATATAAGCTTTAAAATAAACCTGTTTAATATTACACAACTCTTCTATCCTATCAAAATCAGAATGATTGTGGGCATCCCTAGAATATTCAATAACAGCCATTTTAGATCTCTTAAATAACTCTAAAAAAGCATCCCATTGCTCTTTAGGCCCTTGTATTGCCAGACCTAGGCATGATAATGAAAAATTTATTGGATTGACTTCTTCTAAAAATATCTTAACATCTTTATTGTATCCGCCTGGGAAGGTATTAAGTGGATCTATAGATATTAATTCTCCATTTACCTTTAACGGGATTTTATAAGTGCCAACATCTACCACAAGTGGTTCATTAGCTAAAAAATATTCAGCCATTGTATGTCTAATAGTATATGGAGTCTCATTTAAATACTCCCATAAAAACGGGCCCTGCATGATCTTAGTCATGTATTGATCTTCCATATTCACAGGGTACTAAATCCTCTCAATAAGTGCAATTGTAAAAATTTCAGTGCGTCGAAAGTAGAGAACCCATACTTACCCCTAGCCATATGCCCAGAAAATCGGGATATAGGCCTTAGAAGGCTTTTAAAGGCTATTTTAAATTTAACCTACAATGAAGGCAAGAGCTATATATGCCATCATAATAATTAAAGCACTTGCTATTAATTTCTGATAAATAGAGTTCATATAGCTATTATATATCTGATATATATCTTAGTCAACTAGAATATATATGAATTATATAGACCACCATATTGCTGGAGGAGTAGGACCAACTACGTATGTATGGACTTTATGACATCTATTGATGTATTCCCAATCAGTCTGATGATCTACTGGTATTGGTCTGAGATCGTAATCCCAAATTCTAAACTTCCCGCTTTTTTTATCATTCATATATTTAATATATTATTTATATCCTTATTTATTTTTTAGGAGTATTTCCAGATTTGAAAGCATACAACCCCTACACCCCTTTTTTAAGAAAAGGACCCCGAAATTGTCTTTTAAGGTTGTAAGCCTGCAATTCATCGGTTGAACCTATACTGGATGCATAAGCCAGACTAATAACATTTCCGTCATTGTCGCACTTGGAGTTTAACCCCTTGATATTATCTCCGAAAACTGTCCAAGGCTAAGATTGTAGCATTTGAAAAATTATTCTGTCAACCTGGGTATTTGGTTGGAAATAAAAGTCTGATTGCCGCCTGCTTCGACAGGTTCTCTAAAACAGGAAATTAAACCGTATTTTGTGTGCATATAAAATGGAATGTATATCTTGTTACCAGATGTAATTAGGGTAGATTCATGCTGATGCTTTATGCCGTCAAAAATTACAATGCTTCCAGCAGATGGTTTAAGTTTTATGCCTAAATCTACAAAATTTAATTCCCCGCCCGTATAGTCGTCGTTTAAGTAAATCAAAGCAGCCAGATCCATAGATATTTTGTCGTCATCTGTAGCACCAGCTCTTCCGCTAGCATCTACATGGATTGGCATAGATGTTCCAGTTGAGTATTTTCTAATAAGATAATTTTTACTAATATATTTAAGTTCAGGTAACTCTGAATTTTTAGACCAATAATAGTCTAATACTTTTTTAAATGGAATGTCTATTAACTTTAATGTTTTATAAGCCTCTTTATGCACTACCGAGTCGGGAACTATTCTTGGCCAAATTCTGCCGTAATCATTTATTGACATGTCCCAGTCAACAAACTTGTCTACACCCATAGGAGCGCCGCCTTCTCCAGCGGCCAACGGTTTATTAATAATTATTTCATCTGTGCCTCTAGCAAAAGAATCAAGCCAAGTAGACCAATCTGGTATAACGCTTGTAATATTTTTATTGTCTTCTAGTAAAGATAAAAATTTTTTTGATTCTGGAATGGCATCTTCAAAATACCAAATATCTGGATGTAACATAGAGACTTTCATATTATCTATTATATCAAATGTAGCTCCAACGGGAATCGAACCCGTCTTTCCGCCGTGAAAGGGCGATGTCCTAACCGATAGACGATGAAGCCAAAATTAAGATGCTATAACAATAGAAAGAATTACTAAAGCCACAATAAGTGCACCAATTGTAAGTAATCCTTCTGGTGTCATTTTATTTGGTTCCATATTTACCTCCTTGTAATATATGCTGGTCCACCTGGACTCGAACCAGGAACCCCTGAGTTAACAGCTCAGTGCTCTGCCGATTGAGCTATGGACCAATAGTGTTTAGTATACTATATTTGCTATAATATACATATGTTTCAAAATAACAATAATTTAATTAAATTAGCCAATGAGATATATGTATATAAAAATTTTATTTCAAATGAAGAAGCAGATAAATATACAGAAATTGTAAATGGGTTTCACGATGATTATTGGTTAAATAAAGATAAATGGGATCATGACTCTGAAATTAAAGCACCTAATCAAGTTTTTCAAGGAGATGCTTTATTAGACGAATTGTGGAAAAAAACAGAAGAATTTTTTGGACCAGAGTATAAGCCACTTCCATCTAATGGAGTTTCTAAAATGATAGAAGGTCAATCTTTAGAGGTTCATTGGGATAGTCCAGGACATCCAGATGATCACGACGAAGGAAGTTTAATTGGATACTTTGATGCTATTGAAAAAGGAAACTTATACGATCCGCACAATACTTGTCATATAGTGCAGTACGGATTTGTAGTATACATAAATGATTTTGAAGGCGGGGAGCTATTTTATCCAGAACAAGAGGTAGAATACAAACCAGAGAAGGGCGACCTTGTTATCCACAGTGCAAGCAAAAAATATAGACATGGAGTAAAAGCTGTAACAAAAGGTCCTAGATATGCCCATACAAACTTTATTGTAGCATCTGAAGAAAATGTTCCTACATTAGAGCAATATCAGGAAACTGAATTTAATCAAAAAATGTTGCAAGAAGCTTTAGATAAAAATATAAACGCCCCCATCTGGGTTAAGTAATCTTTCTTAAATCCCCCCATATATATCCATATAATCCTAGTTGACTATAATATCAGATTTCATAAAATGTTAATAGAGATTTTATTTGTATGATCCATGGTTTTAAAATGTCCGATTTGTCCTATTAGAGCGACCATATGTGGGGTATATCACACGATTTAGAAAAGATTTATTTTAAAATGTCCGACATGTCCGATTTGTGAGTGGCAAAATGTCAGTGCCCCCTTATATGATTATAGTATAACAAAATAAAGAATTAGAGCGTGAGCCTAGCAAATAACCCGAAAGGTGAGCCTAGCGAATAACCGCTCTCAACTAAAATTATCTACGAAAGGATAAATAAATGAATAACTTAGACGATATCTATACCGAACTTTTGTTCGAATATAATCATGGAGGTATCAAGCCTGATACCGTTAGCCGTCTTAGACTTACTAAGTCTGAGCGTGTAGGTCTGCTACGCTTAATAATGGCAGATGTGCCTAGATGCGATACCGCATGTGAGGTATCTCACACCCTCTAAGGGGTGTGTCGCCTTGCCGATTGTCGGTTAGGTATGCTAAGGTTTCACCATAACAACAACGAAAGAAGGTAAGAAAATGGATAACATGGATAAGATAAACGAGGCGATAGAAGCCTTACAACAAGCAAACAAAGTGTTTGCTGAGATGTTTGGAATTGATGAGGAGAATAACTAATATGCTATTTTTTGATTGGGTAGAGGATTATCCTCATATTGTTTTGCCTATTGTGTTAGGCACGATAACTATAATTGCTATTGTCGGTGCTATTGTTAATGGAGGTAATAACTAATGATGACTAAATGGGACACTATCCAACTAGATGTGGCAGACGCTTATACACACTTAGACGAATTAGAAAAACTAGATAAACACAATAGCGAAACGCTATTTGATGAGGACATGATTAGCCTTGATGAGATAATCGAAAATGAATTAACACTAGATTGGGAGGAGGCAGAATAAATGGAATTATACTTAGACTTAAACGCATTTGGTTTATACGCTGATAGCATAGGATTACAAATTAGTATTCCGACATGGCTATTAGTAGGCACTATCGCATTTATCTATTCGATTAAATTAATTAGGAGAGATAAATAAATGGCTAACCCTAGCGGATTTTATACCTGCCCTAAATGTGGCAGGTTAAACGCAGGCGCATATACTAAATGCGTATGTGAGCAAACTCACAAAGAATAGACGGCGTGTCGCCTTGACAAAGGCGATAGCTGCCCCCAATCTTTTGTGGGCGGTTATCCACAGGTTTACGCACAGATGTGGAAAAACCCTGAAAATTTGTGGATAACTTCGGGCGTGTCGTGGATAACTTCGGGCGTGTCTGGCGTGTCGCATGTGATTATGATCACATGAGTTGAGCGTCTCAAAATATGGAATTACTCACAAGTAATATGCAAATTGTCGGTGGGGTCTAGTATAATATCGGCATAACCAAAAAGAAAGAAGGTTGCAATGTCTGCAAATATCTACACAATAGAAAACCTGTTAGTGGGTAAACACTATCGATCAAATACTTTGGAAGGCGAAATTGTTTCTGCCGAAAAAGATCCTCGTGCTACATTCTACGGAATGAATATCGAAAGTTATTTAGTGGAAGTTGGTTCAGCCCGTAAGGTGCGAACTGTTGGCGTAAAGGTTGGTGAATAATGGGATATGTAGAAATTTTTCGCTTAAATGATGAAGGTGCTGGCTGGGTAGATTTATCCGAAGCCACGCCTTCAGAATTACTTAATTTAGAAATTGGCTTAGAGTTAGAAGGCTCTCCAGTTTTGCCAATTGTCAGTGATAACTGATACAATACTGCTAAATAAACGGAAGGAAATAAAATGGGAAATATCGCAGAAATAATTGGCGTAGAGTGTGATGAATGCGGTGGCGCAGGATTTGTATTCTATGGAGATGAAAAAGAATTTGACGTTAAAAGTTGCGATTGCGCTTTAGAAACTTGGGGGATTTAATGTTTAAACTATTTACTTGGTATGACGGCAAACTAGAATTTACACACCAATTCTCTGACGCATTAGAAGCGTTTGAGGCTTTTGCTAGATGTAAAGATCACGGTTTTGCTAATGAATACGCAACCTATAATTTAGAAATGCCTAATGGCAAAATGTATACTAAAAACTTTAATCAGATTGGTTTGGTGTCTGCTAAATGATGACAAAAAAACATTTTAAAGAAATTGCTACAATTTTAAAATATAACTCTAACAAAACTCACCCCGCTATTTTTTCTAAAATGGTTTTAGATTTTGCGGAGTTGTGTGCCAAAGAGAATTCTAATTTTAATGTAAATAAATTCTATGAGGCAAGCGGTTATAATGTTCCAAACTTCTCTTCTAAATAAAGTAAAACGCATTCAGGAATTGCGCCGATCAAATGCGGCGCAACCTGTTCGCAATAAAAAAAAATATACTAGAAAAATAAAACATAAAAAAGCTTCTAATTAATTATTAGAACAAACGTTCGATGCGCCCACAAACCCTGTGGGGGCATTTTGTGATTTACGCCACATTAAAAAAATCCCCCGAAATCTGCGGCGTGTCGATTTGTAAATGTCAGTGTGATCTGTTAGTATTCCATTACTTAACGAAAGGTCAACTAATGAACGATATCAATTCATGCTACTGTACTAATCACTCTATTTGCACAATTTGTGCCCGTGGCTATACTACGGAAGGCATGGCCGTGTATGATCGTGATCTAGCAGCTGATTGGGCTATGACACGCATGGCAGATGCAGAGATGGGTGACCTCTAATGTCACCTGCCCCTGCTATAATTACCCCCATGTTAAAAAGATCTAATGACAGAAAAGTAACTAATTTAGTTTCTAAAAATGGTAAGACCCCTGCCATTGCTAATACATTCGGGTTGCCTGCTGGTAAAGCATTCTCATGTCCTGGCGCTACTAGCATATGCGAAAGCGTGTGTTATGCTGGCAAATTAGAAAAAGTTTATAAAGGTGTAAGAGACGTGCTCATGCACAATTGGAATTTATTAAAAGACGCTGATGAGCCTACTATGGTAGACCTATTAGAAAATATGATTAATGATTTTAGAAAAGATTGTGAAAAGAAAAATGCTAAATTATTATTCCGTATCCACTGGGATGGAGATTTCTTTAATGATACCTATGCACGTGCATGGCAATACGTAATCTTAACTAATGCTGATATTCAATTCTGGGTTTATACACGAGTTAAGTCTGCTGCGCTTATTCTAGATAACATTGCTAATCTATCTCTTTATTATTCTACGGATGATGAGAATAAAGATATAGCGCATGATCTGCGTAAGACTGGTACTAAAATTAGATTGGCTTATCTTGGGAAGACTTTTGCCGTTACCGAAAATACTATGAAAGAATTAATTGGTAAGCCTGGCGCTAAGTGTCCTGAAAACAATAAAAGCATTCCATTAATTTCTGCTAGCGGTTCTGCTTGCGTATCTTGCGGATTGTGTGTTTATGGTAAAGCAGATATTAGATTTTCTGCTACTAAGAAATAGGGCCCATGGATTTTTTGTTAGGTGAAATAATTGGCGCCTTATTAAGTTTATTTATAATCGCTCCATTTATAATTTTTTTATTTGTTGCCACATATACTAAACCAGATAAAGATGAAAACGGGCTTAGCGGATAAAAGGCGCCCACACACCTGCGGGGTCGGGCGTGTCTTTAAGAGTGTGATATAAAACACCCTGGAATTTGTGGCGTGTTTTAGATAATGTCAGTTAGGCCTGCTATAATTCCACTAATCAAACGAAAGGAAATACATGCAAACAATGCTAGATACAACGAATTGGGTCTCTTACCCATTCGAAGTTAATGGAGTTAAGTTTAACTCTATGCTAGACCCACAAGGCTCTTTCTATCCTAAAGTAGAACGCTTGCCTGCTGGAATGTTTACTGCTGAAAATATCCGCATGACACTAGAACTTATTGGCGACCCAACTCAACTAAGCGTTGAGGAATTGCAGGATGAGTTAGATAGAGTAAATGCTGGTGCTTCTGAGGCTCTAGTAGTTTTAGCCTAATAATGTCGGTGGGTAGGTGTATAATCTACCCACTACAACAACGAAAGGAAATAAATGTTAGCAACGGCAATATCATTAGCAGAGGCTACAAAAAAAGCAATATATGATGAGGAAATATTATCGTTAGCAGGTGAATTACACACACGCAGAAATGAGCTAACAGATAACCAATTTCCTAAATATATTTATATGTATTCAGTAGCATTAGCAAGCAAGGTAGCAGACCTTACTACTAAAGTACTATTAACAGAGAAAGAAATGTCAGACCTTGTTGATAGTATTAGCGAAATGGAAAACCTATCCGAAACTATACTAGAGGAGTTAGAATAAATGGGACTAAATACAGCAATGGACTTGGCTGAGAGTTTTGACTTAGATCAAGCAATACTAATACACTTACAAGGTAATCATTATCCACCCGTACCTGCATCAATGGTACAGCCATGTATCGATGCTATCGATGCTTACTATGAGGACGACTACGATAAGATGATCGTATTACCTGAAGGCGTACTATGGAAGGGCAGAGATCAAGCACCTGCTTCAGCAATCATAGAAGCGCATCACCTAGAAGCGTGGCTACCTGAAACCGACTACTAATTGTCGGTGGAGGGTGCTATAATACAAACCTAAACGAAAGGAAACAAATGGAAATCGGACAACTATACACAACCACTAAAAGTGGTATTCAGGGAATTATCAAGGCTATTGATAATCACCCTTCAGGTGTTGCTCGTATCTTGCTAGATGTAAATGGCAAGGAACGCTGGACTAGCGCATCAGTTAAGTAATAAGATAAGCAGACTCTATTGTCGGTAGGGTCTGCTACAATACAACCAACCTAACGAAAGGAATACAATGGCAAGAGGCAAAGCAATACAGGTAAAAATCGCAACTGCTAAGGTTATTAAAGCCCTAGAAACAAAGTTAGCAAAGATAGAGGCTGACTACACAAAGCAAGACGAGAACGAAGCCAAATATAAGAAGGCATACGAAAAGTGGCAGAAGGATATTGGCAAATGGGCAGTTGGACAAATTGCCAAAGCACAAAACCTACGCACCAATTATCGTTCTTGGAACACAACTCTTAATGTTGATTTTGATTTAATCATAGATGAGAAAGACTTTCCAAAAGAGCCTGAGCGTAATTATGAGGTAATCCATGTTCATAGTTATCGTGAGATGAAAGAGGAGATAGAGAACGCTATCCGTATCCTTAAAATGACCGATGAGGAAGTAGTTTCTACTTCTACATACAACGCTATCGCAAGATACTTGTAATTAACTGGGGGCTAGACAAAATCTAGCCCCCTATGTTAAAATAGTTATCCCTACTAACAAAGGAATAAAATGCGGTATCGTGTAGAAATCTACGACGCAAACAAAGCTCACGATTTAACTCTTTATTTTAAAGAAAATGTAAATCGTGAAGCAATTACAAAAGCAGTTAAGCAAAACATAAAACGCTTTCAAGGAACAGTCAAAGCATATGTAGTTGATACAAAAGATAACAAAAAAATATTTGCTGCTTATTTTCCAGAAGAGATTCATTCTTTAATCTAATAATCTTGGGCCAGGTCCTTGCTCCTGGCCCATTTCCCTGCCCGCAAAGCTGTGGGGGCATTTTTCTGTTTACGTCAAGTCCAAATTTTCCCCTGGAATGTTTAGTAGTATTGCCAGATGTCAGTCATGTATGCTAGAATAAGGCAACTCAAAACGAAAGGATAAAAATGGCTCATGAACTAGAATCACAAAATGGTGTAGCAAGTTTTGCATCATTCCGTGAACCTGCGTGGCATGGTTTAGGTACCGTGTTCACAGAAGAAAAAAATACTAGCGAAATGCTAGTTGCTGCAAATCTTAACGGATGGAATGTTAGATTAGAAGATTTAGAAATCCCATCTCAATTAACATCCGATAAAAACTATCAATATGTTGTGCGTACTAATCCTACGGACAAAACACAAACCGATGTTTTAGGAATTGTCGGTGAGCGCTATGTACCATTGCAAAATGAAGATTTATTTGCATTTGGTGATAACATCCTAGATGGTGGAGGCCGATGGGAGACCGCTGGCTCAATCCGTGGCGGACGTGTTGTATTTGGATCTCTTGCTTTAGAGCGTGAGACCGTGCTCGATCCTAACGGCGTGGCAGATGTGGTTAAAACATATTTGCTAATTAATACATCGCATGATGGATCAATTGCAATTCAAGCATCCATAACACCCGTTCGTGTTGTGTGTGCTAATACTCTCAATCTTGCATTGGGTAGCATCAAGAAAAAAGATGGCGTAAAGCAATCTTTCAAAATCCGTCATACACAATCGGCGGAAGGTCGCATTCAAGTTGCCCGTGAGACTTTAGGTCTTGCCAATGCATACATGGATAAATTCGACATCATGGCTAAGTTAATGATTGAGACGGAAATTACCGCTCAACAATTTAACGAAATCATTCTTGCTGCTTATCCAAAACCTGATAAAGATGTTAAGGGTGCAATCAAGAAATGGGAAAATAAAGTTAATTTAATTAACGATATTTATACTGGCGAATATAATCACACAATCGCTGGTAATGCGTGGGGTGCTTTAAATGCTTTAACTGAGCGTTTAGATTGGCATCGCAATGCCCGTGGTACTAACACTGAAAATATGTTAGCATCTGCAAGCGGTTTTGATCCTGCAATTAACGCAGAAAAAAATCGTTTGTTAAAAGTTGTACAAAATAAATTACAACTAGTATAAATAATATGGGGCCCGCAAGGGCCCTATATTCTGGTCCCATAGATCAATTGGTTAGATCGTTACCCTGTCACGGTAGAGGCTACGGGTTCAAGTCCCGTTGGGATCGCAAGCTGCCCCCAGAGCTAAAGGCAACATAGCTCTTTTACGGCATACATATAAAAAGCCCCAAAATCCTTGATAATGTCAGTTGACTCTGCTACAATTGCGACATTCAACGAAAGGAATGAAATGCCTAACTGGGTGTATAACACATTAACTATACAAGGTCCTAAAGACCAAGTAGATTCAATTAAAGATAAACTTAATCAGCCATTTGAAGTAATGCATGATAGTTGGAACATGAAGACTATGCAGATGGAAGTAACTAAGTCTACTTATTCTAATCCTGTCTTTGCTTTTTGGAATATACATTCTCCATTAGAGGATGGTATTACAATGGAAGAATATGTTCAACAACCTGCACGACTAGGACTAGATACAAATTCCCCTGATTGGTTTGCTAAAGAAGTAGAGCATGCTAAGACTCAGAAAGACTGGTATAACTGGAATACTTCTAATTGGGGAACTAAATGGGATGTTGCTGTATCAGATGGTGACGAGTATCCTGATACTGAACTACTGGAGCATATGTCTGATGGTGAGGACCAATGGCTAGTATATAAATATAATACTGCATGGTCGCCTGCCGTCTCTGTATTAGTTAAACTATCTAACTTAATTCCGAACTGTGTCCTTACTTTAGAATTTGAAGAGGAGCAAGGCTGGGGAGGAGAATATGAGATTGTAAATGGTGAGGTTACAACTAAACTAGAATACGAGAATCGCTGCTATGCTTGCCAATCCTTTAATACATTAGATTATTGTGAGGACGGCTGCGGTGAATTCTGCTCAGAATGCAATCAAGGTTCTTGGCAAGATGAGGAAGCAATGAAAGAATGTCAGACCCATGGTGTACAATTAGCCACTACCACAACGAAAGGAAACTAACATGGAATCAACTGTAATACCTGACACATATAATCCTAATGCCCTTGTACAGTACAAGGTGATTGACGGAGAAACTGTTACATTTCCAATTACAAAAGTAACAGATTTAGAATGGGTGCTCGAAAACGCTAGACAACGCACTGCCGAGTACTTTAGCCTGCGAAATAAGATTGACGGGCTAAATGATCAAATCATAGAATGGTCTAATCCAAACTATGACAAAGATGATGTAATTCGTGAACTCTGCGAATACTTTGATCTTAACCCATCTAAGCAAGTAACTGTAACTGGAACTATATCATTTGAAGTAACGGTTGATGTTCCATTTAATGAAGTTGAAAACTTTGACGCACATTATTATCTAGGTGATGAATTATCATTAGATTCAAATAGTCATAATGTTGATGTTAACACATGGAGCATCGAAGACACAGATGTGGATTGGAACTAATGTATTATAAATTAAAAGCAGATTCAATTAAGGCGTTCCATTTTTCTATATGGGACGCTGAGGTTGGAGGCCTGGATCCTGATTCATATAATCTTGATGCATTGACTTTCGAGATTGGAACTGGTAATATTGAGAAGGTAACTAGATTAATATCTAAGCACCAACTTAAGGTTTTAATCGAGAGCAAGTATGCTGATAACGAATTAGCGTACAGATATGATAGGATGATAAATGTCTGATTATAAAGATGGGTTTCAAGACGGATATAAGTTTGCCCGTGAAGAAATGATTGATAAGTTACGGGAAATTGATATTGCAGATATTGACTCATGGTTATTAGATAGATTATCAGACATGATAGAAAGCAATAAACTATGAGCGAATGGATTAAATGCGACAGCTGCCCAGCTCAAGCCAAATACCTGGCTCGTAGTACAGGCGGTGAATTAGCTTTCTGTTCACATCATAAAAATAAAAATTCAGAGACCCTAGACAAATGGGCCTTTGAAATGATAGAATTAAATAAAACGGAAGAAATACCTCAACTAGAAAAGGCGGTTTAAAATGGGAGACAGAGCAAATTACGTATTCGTAGACGGAGCGGGTGACACCATATGTCTATATGGGCACTGGGCTGGCTACAACATGCTAGGCAAATTGGCGGATGCTGTGATCGCAGCACGTCCTCGTTGGACAGATGAATCATATGCAACACGTATTGCTATTAGCCAATTAATCGGAGACCAATGGAACATGGAAACAGGCTGGGGTCTTCAAGTAAATTCAATTGGAGATAATGAGCACAAGATTGCTGTTATCAACTGGAAAGATCAGACCTTCTCATTACACGAGCAAGACGATCACCGTAACTTAGAGAATAAAGTTTTAGGTATGAAGAATGAAGCAATCTTTACCATGGACCTAACAGCGTTCTGTGAGAAGTATGCGCTAGAAAGACTGCTAGTCTAGTGTGATATAATTTGATTAGGCCCTGTGCCTATTCATAGAATGGTGCATCTATTGGATGCTAAGTAAGGCAGGTTTTTCCTTTCGTTGAGGTCCTAGCAGCCATTCATCTTAATCCCCCCTTGTCCCAGGGGGGATTTCTTTTGCCCTCAAAGAGGAGAGGGTAGCATATTGTCTTTACGGAAGTCAAATATATTTCCCTGAAATCTCAAGCTTTGGACATGTGGTGTAAAACACACCTATATTCTATATACAATGTCAGTGGTCTGTTATATAATTAAGGTCCTAGCGAAAGGATATATATGGGTTATTCAAATGATAAACCAAGTATGTTTGATGATATGCCTGAACATATTGCAAATGCTATTGTTCAAGAGATATCTGAGGACTTATTTGATAGTTGGATATCAGGTCATTTAGACGAAGGTATGTTTATTGCTGACTATGAAATGGCTAGCATGTGCTCTGATGAATCCGTCAAAAAACAATTTAATGAATATTGGCAAGTCGAACCAGGAGAGGAATACTACATAGAATGTTAGGATATACATATAAGGATATACAGGAGTTTGGTACATCATTAACTGTTGCTATTGATTCCGCCACCGACCCTAGCGTTAAGCAAGGTCTATTAACCATATGGGATTTCTTTGAAGGTCTATTAGCGGAAGGATATGTACAAGGTGAATCATACTAAGATGATTGAATATATGAATATACATCTAATTAGTCTTAATCAAGATAGAGACCCATTAGATAAAAGCCCTGAAGATCTTATATTTTTAGAAGGACAAATACATGCAGTTAGACATCTACTGGAGGTAGCAAATGATAATGTCTGATGAATTAAGCCCACATCTTCAAAAGCTGATAGATATGGGAGAAACGGGAACTGATGTCATGCATGGAGAATTAAAAAACTTAATGTATGAATGTGAAACTAGACTATTAGACATTTCTGAGCTACAAGATAATCCTGAATATCAATATTTATCAGGTAGGCTGGATGCCTTGACAGATATCTATGTTATGACGTATAATTTATCATTCGCTATCAACGAAAGGGCTAAACAACGTGGATAATGCAGACTATGATCGTGGTGTCAAGATCAAAATGCAATTGGACCAAATAGTAAATACTTTAAATAATATGGATGTAGGAATTCCATTAGTATGGCTATGGTCTTGGGATATTATTCGAGATAAGTATCAATCATATGAGACTGTATCTGATTGGAATGAATATGTTGTTAAAGAAGGAGTAACTCTAGATAATATCTGGGAGGAACTCTGGGGTAACCCGCCTGATCAATTTACATTAGAGTATGGCGCTGAGTACATGGACGAGGCTGTCACGGATTGGATGATCAATAATAATTTCTTGGTCGCCCTAGATGATGACAACTGGCTTGATGACGAAGACGAAGATTCTGACGAGGAGTCAGATAACACAACTGAATATGGAACGCAAGAATCAGGTTTCAAGGCGGAGCCTGTCGTATTAGAAGGGTCAACACAATGACAACAAAACGTGAATATCTAGTAAGCAAGGGCATTACCGTGGGCAAGCGTGGTCGCTTCTCAGGTGCTGCTAAGCAGGCTCTATCAGAGGCTGTTAAGAATGGCGTACAGTTTACAAAAGAGCTTCCTACCAAGTCTAAGTAAACTATCTAACATTGGGGAGGGTCAGTGGCCCCCAAACATTGACCTTCCCCAACCTTTTTGGTATAATCTTTTAGAAAGGCGGATATGGCAAAGAAAACAGATGAAGATAAAATCGCAGAACAATTAGCAACAGTATTGGATAACCATTGGTTTAATCCTTCTATATGTGCTAGTGTAATTGTAAATAGATTTCCTTTATATACCCAAGATAGACTAATGGAGTTAATGACCGAAATCATTAAAGAACAGGCTTCTAGGTTTGAGGCGTATTGGGAAGAAGGTTTTACCTCTGAGGCTATTATGCTTGCCTCACATCTTGCTGAAGTAATAGAGGCTCATGAGGTGGGTATCCAGGCATGAGCAAAGCTGCTGGATCTAGCCAACGCAAACCCCGTAAATGGAAGGGCAATGGGCGGGATAAGAATCACGCCCTTGCTTCTTTTAGAAAATGGAAGAAGGCGGAAAAGGCACGGAAGACTGCAGAGATAGATAGATATAATGAACTATGTGGTCCAGTAACTATAACCTATAAGTAACAGTATAATCATATTAGGACATAATGTCCGATTTGTACTATATGTACATCTTGGATATATATGTCCTATTTTTATATATAAATATAGGGGCAAAATGTTCGCTTTACGAAGAGCTATAAAAAATCCCTGAAAATCTAGGAAAAATGTCTAACAATATGAATAAACATATATAGAATATAACAAAAAGTATATAAAATATATAGAAATATGTGGGCAAATTTTGCCATTTACGAGACATGTTTACATATCCTGGAACACATTTATATAACATTTATATAACATATATGGTCAAGGTATTGACAATATTGTGTGTATATGGTAGATATGGGGCTATGTGGAGGATTATGGGGAGTTATGGGGAATCGCCCAATTACATGTATATATATCTGAGTATATATCAATAGTATTTACTACTAAATTAATAGTATTTATATCCATAGATATCTGGTAGATATGGCTCTAAAAGGGCATATAAGGCGATTTGAGGGGGGTTTAAGAACGGGGGGAAGTTAGGATATGTAGCATATTTTAGCTATATCTAGAGGTTCTCTGGATATGCTTTAAATTGCTATTACTCAGCAATTATGGCTACATCCACATATAGTGCATACGCTATCTTGAACTGTACAGTCATCACACCATTCTGGTGGATTTTTCATATATCCAGGTATATTATCTTTAGTTATATTGCCTTGGTCTATATCTTTCAGTAGCCCGTCCAATTTTGCTTCTATATTATCCATATTAATCCTAGTCAACTGCTTTATACATACATTTAGGACAGCTTTTATTTCTCTCATACTTCTTAAATGTTGTCTCATATCTTACACCACAATTTTGGCATAATACGCTTAATGCTCCATTAAACTTATACTCCCAGTATATAGGGCTTCTGAATTTAATCATGAAGATGACTCAATAGATACAAAATGATCCTCACATACATCAACTACATTATATGTATCATTAACCTTATCTACATTTCCAGTATATTTGGCTTCTTTATTGCAGTAAAAACATGGAGTTATCATTCAGGTTCTAGCTCCCTATCTACCTCTTCTTCAAAGTCTAGCCACGCTTCTAATTTGTCTAAAAATCCCATTTTATATCCCCTCCCCGCTACCGCTCATTAGCCTCATTTAACCATTGATCTTCCCATAAGCCCATAATAGACTCATTGCCTATAT
>Ga0315904_10000149_pt1 | contig 114710 bp, 98 predicted proteins | sample LakEriMetagenome_6_FD_203529 | JGI IMG/M metagenome (GOLD analysis project Ga0315904, IMG submission 203529) | Freshwater fungal communities from buoy surface, Lake Erie, Ohio, United States - Buoy 12 MA120 | ecosystem: Environmental > Aquatic > Freshwater > Lake | place: USA: Lake Erie, Ohio...
CGCCATGCGCTCCGCCTCCTCGCGGGCCTTGCGCTCGGCGGCTTCGCGTGCGGCGCGGGCGGCGTCCTCCCGTGCCTTGAGTTCGGCGGCCTCGCGCGCCTTGCGCTCCGCCTCCTCACGGGCCTTGCGCTCGGCGGCTTCGCGTGCGGCGCGGGCGGCGTCCTCCCGCGCCTTGAGCTCGGCGGCTTCGCGGGCCTTGCGCTCCGCCTCCTCGCGGGCCTTGCGCTCGGCGGCTTCGCGTGCGGCGCGGGCGGCGTCCTCCCGTGCCTTGAGTTCGGCGGCCTCGCGCGCCTTCTGTTCGGCAGCAGCCTGCTTTTTCGCTTCCTCTGCAGCGCGACGCTGCGCTTCGCTTGCCTTGGTGCCTTCATTGGCAGGCCTAGCAGGCGTGACCGGCGCAAAAGCCGTGAAATCCAGATCGTCTTCGGTGATTTCCTGGACGCCGATGCCGGCGATAGAGATGATTGAGTCAGGCCCGCCTTTGGTGACGAAAATCCGGATCAAGTCGAGTTCGAGCAGCCTTTCAAAAATCGCTTGCATGCGGGGCGGCGCGATCTTGCCCAGCTTTTCCTGCAACTCGCCAAGATTGGACTTGCCGTCGACAAGAATCAGCGCTTGCCGCTCATCGGCAGCAAGCTTGATGCCTTTTTTGGTGATCTCCAGAGAGCCTCGTCCGGTCTTGGAGAAAATTGTGCGGTTGTCCATCTCTACGTCAGGAGACGCCGGTTCCTTGCTTGGATGCGATGTTGTTCAGACAGGCTATGCTTGTTCCGCCCGCGCTCCCGGCTTGTCCCCGGCGACCTGCGCGCATTCCGGCGGCTTGCCAAGGACAACTCCCCCGGAACATGCCAATTGTGCGCCTGATGCGGCAGCTTGATGCGGCAAATTGGGCGAAGGTTACGGCTTAATGCGACCCAAGGGTGCTTTCTTGTCGAATTTTCTCATATCGGTCCGGTGTCGCGCAGGGTGCGGTATTGCGGCGAAGCCCTAGAATGCGCGACTTGCACATGCATTTCCCAGAGAAACCGAAAGGCACGCAGATGACGCGATTCCTGCTGGTCAGGCATGGCGAAACCCACTGGAATCGCGAACAGCGCATCCAGGGGCAGCAGAACAGCGAGCTTTCTGCCGAGGGTCTGGCGCAGGCCCAGGCAGCCGCCGCCTGCCTTGCCAACAAAGATGCCGACGCGCTCATTTCCAGCGATCTCGGCCGTACCCTGCAGACCGCTGTTCCCATTGCTGCCGCGCTCGGCCTGCCGATCACGCCCCACGCCGGTTTGCGCGAACGCGCATTCGGCATCTTCGAAGGCTGCACCCTTGAGGAGATTGCGGGGCGGTTTCCGGAGCACCACGCGGCCTGGCGCTCACGTGACCCGCACTATGCGATGCCTGGCGGGGAAAGCCTGGCGCAGGTGCGCGCGCGGGTCAAGGCGACCCTGGAGGGCATCGCGGCGCAGGGGCTCCGCGAGGTCGTCGTGATTACCCACGGCGGGGTTCTCGATACGGTCTATCGGCTGGCGTCGGGCATCCCGGACGACGCCCGGCGCGCCTGGCCGCTCGTCAATGCCAGTTTCAACCATGTCGATATCGACGGCGGCGCATGGTCGCTGCGCGAATGGGGCGTGGTTTCCCATCTGCGCGGGGCGGGCGATGAGACGGTCTAAGGGTTTGCAAATCCGTACTACGGGTAGGGGGTGCGCGGAATTTTCTGGGAGGAGGCCCTGCGGCTGCTACAATATCTTGTGATTTGCACACGACCCGCCACGCAGTTTGGAGGCCGGGTCTGTCCGTTCAATCCAACACTCGCCCGCCCATGTTCAGCACCTCCGTCACACTCGAGTCATCCGATCCGGAACTCTTCGCCGCGATATCCCGCGAAAACCGCCGTCAGGAGGAGCACATCGAACTGATCGCCTCCGAGAACTACGCTTCGCCGGCGGTCATGGCGGCCCAAGGCTCGCAGCTAACCAACAAGTACGCCGAAGGCTATCCCGGCAAGCGCTACTACGGCGGTTGCGAATTCGTTGATATCGCCGAAACCATCGCCATCGAGCGCGCCAGGAAACTGTTCGGCGCCGACGCCGCCAACGTGCAGCCCAACTCCGGCTCGCAGGCCAATCAGGGCGTGTTCTTCGCCATGCTGCAGCCCGGCGACACCATCATGGGCCTCTCGCTGGCGGAGGGCGGCCACCTGACCCACGGCATGCCGCTCAACATGAGCGGCAAGTGGTTCAATGTGGTGTCTTACGGCCTGAACGCACGGGAAGAGATCGACTACGAGCGCATGGAAGCCATCGCCCGCGAGCATCGTCCCAGACTCATCATCGCCGGGGCCTCGGCGTATGCCCTGCGCATCGATTTCGAACGCTTCGGGCGTATTGCCCGCGAGATAGGCGCCTATTTCCTGGTCGACATGGCCCATTACGCTGGCCTCATCGCTGCCGGCGTCTATCCCAATCCCGTGCCGCATGCCGATTTTGTCACCAGCACCACCCACAAAACCCTGCGCGGTCCGCGCGGCGGCCTCATTCTGATGAAGGCCGAGCACGAGAAGAAGATCAACTCGGCGATTTTTCCCGGCATCCAGGGCGGCCCTCTGATGCATGTGATCGCCGCGAAGGCGATCGCCTTTGGCGAGGCGCTGCGCCCGGAATTCAAGGCGTACCAGCAGCAGGTGCTCAGAAACGCCGACGCCATGGCCCGTGCCTTTGTCGGACTGGGCATGCGGGTAGTCTCCGGACGCACCGAATCGCACGTGTTCCTGCTCGACCTGCGTGCCAAGAAGGTGACCGGCAAGGATGCCGAGGTGGCGCTCGACCGGGCCCACATCACGGTCAACAAGAACGCCATTCCCAACGATCCCGAGAAGCCGATGGTGACGTCCGGCATACGCATCGGCAGCCCGGCCATGACCACCCGCGGCTTCGGCGAGGCCGAGGCGGTGGAGGTCGCGCGCCTGATCGTCCAGGTGCTCGAGGCTCCGGCGGACGAAGCCAACCTCGCCGCCGTGCGCGAAAAGGTCGCCGTGCTGTGCCGGCGCTTCCCGGTCTACGGCGCCTGACACGCCCATGCGCTGTCCGTTCTGCGCCAATGCCGACACCGCCGTCGTCGATAGCCGCGAGGCCGACGACGGCGCGGTGATCCGGCGGCGCCGGCGCTGCCTGGCCTGCGACAAGCGCTTCACCACCTACGAGCGGGTGGAATTGCGCATGCCGGTGCTGGTGAAGAAGGACGGTGCGCGGGTCGACTACGACCGTGAAAAGCTGCGCGCCAGCTTCAAGCTCGCCCTGCGCAAGCGGGAAGTGTCTTCCGACAAGGTCGATGAGGCCATCGCGCGGGTCGAGGAGCGCCTGATCGGCCTGGCCGAGCGCGAGGTGGCCACGCATCGGGTGGGCGAATTGGTCATGCGCGAACTTCGCAAGCTCGACAAGATCGCCTATATCCGCTTCGCCTCGGTGTACCGCAACTTCGAGGATCCGGAAGAATTCGAGGATGTGGTGGCCGAGCTCACGCCGACGCGGCGTCCGCGTCGCGTCTAGGCCGCCACCACTGCGGCCCGCCAGCGCACAAGCCCCGTGTTTACCCCGCTGGACCAGTCCTTCATGCGGCGGGCGCTCGAATTGGCCGGGCGCGGGCTCTACACGGCGACGCCCAATCCGCGCGTCGGCGCGCTCGTGGTCAAGGAAGGCCGCATCGTCGGCGAAGGCTTCCATCAGTTCGCAGGCGAAAGCCATGCGGAGGTCAACGCCGTCCGCGACGCCAAGGCCAGGCATGGGGCCGATGCAGTGCGTGGCGCCACCGTGTACGTCACGCTCGAACCCTGCAGCCATCACGGCCGTACGCCGCCCTGCGCGGAACTGCTGCTTGCCGAAGGCGTCGCGCGGGTGGTGGCGGCCATGGAAGACCCCAATCCCAAGGTGGCCGGTCGCGGCTTCGCGCGCCTGCGCGAAGCCGGCGTCGATGTGCGCGTCGGCCTGCTCGCCGCCGAGGCGCACGAACTCAACATCGGTTTCGTCGCGCGCATGACGCGCGGTACGCCGTGGGTGCGCCTGAAGGTCGCTGCCAGCCTGGATGGCAAGACCGCGCTTGCCAATGGCATGAGCCAGTGGATCACCGGGCCCGAGGCGCGCCGCGACGGCCATGCCTGGCGGGCGCGCGCCTGCGCCATTCTTTCCGGCATCGGCACGGTGGTTGCGGACAACCCGAGCCTGAACGTGCGCGACATCGTCACGCCGCGCCAGCCGCGCAAGGTGATTGTCGACAGCCGCCTGCAGATGCCGTCGGACGCACGTGTGCTGAACGAAGGTGCGGTACTCATCGCCTGCGCGGTCGATGATGCCGGCGCGCGCGCCCGGTTGCAGGCCGCGGCCGATGCGCATGGCACGCAGCTGGAATTCATCTCCCTGCCGAACGCCTGCGGCAAGGTCGCCCTGCCCGACCTGCTGCGCGAGCTCGGGCGCCGCGGCATGAACGAAATCCATGTCGAATCCGGCTTCAAGCTCAACGGGTCGATGCTGCGCGTGGGCTGCGTCGACGAGTTGCTGGTGTATTTCGCCGCTTCCATCATCGGGGACGCGGGCCAGGGCATGTTCAATCTGCCGCCGCTGGAAGAACTCCAAGCGCGGCGCCGTCTCAGGATTCACAACGTCAGCCAGGTGGGCGATGATCTGCGGCTGATCGCCCGCATGGCTTAGGAGAAACAACTTGTTCACCGGAATCGTCGCGGCGGTCGGCCGCATCCTGGAAGTCACACCCTTGGGTGGCAGCGATGCGGGCGTGCGCCTGACCGTGGACGCAGGCAGTCTGGGCCTCGATGATGTGGTCCTTGGCGATTCCATCGCCATCCAGGGCGCCTGCATGACCGTGGTGGGCAAGGCCGGCAATACCTTCGCTGTCGAGGTCTCCCGCGAGAGCCTTACGAAAACCGCCGGGCTATCCGAACCCGGCGAGGTCAACCTCGAGAAGGCGCTGTCGCTTTCCACCCGGCTGGGCGGCCATCTGGTGTCCGGCCATGTTGACGGCCTGGGCGCGGTGGTGAGTTTCGAGCCGGTAGGCGAATCGCGCGAACTCATCATCCGCGCGCCGCGTGAACTGGCCAAGTTCATGGCCTACAAGGGCTCGGTCACGATCAACGGCGTGAGCCTGACGGTCAACCGCGTGACCGACCATGCCGGGGGCGCCGATTTTTCGATCAACCTGATTCCACACACCGTGGATGTCACCACCCTCAAGCATCTGAAGGCCGGCGCGTCGGTCAACCTTGAAATCGACCTGATCGCGCGGTATGTCGAGCGCATGCTGACCGCGTCCTGAAGCGCCGTCCCGCCGGGCCTGAGCACGCCCTTCAAATTGACAAATGACTCGCGGTCATTTAATGTCCGCCTTCCTGACCCGTAGTCATTTCATGCCCCGGAATCGCCGGACATCCCCATGGTCGTCATTCATCGCGCAGTACAGGCCGAGGACAAGGCCGCCCGCCGCGCTGCCATCCTGGCGGCCGCCCAAGCCCTGATCGGCCACAACCCCGAGAGCTTCGCCTCGGTGGCCGAAGTCGCCGAGGCCGCTGGTCTGGCCAAGGGTACGGTCTACTTGTACTTCCGCACCAAGGAAGAGATCGTGCTGGCGGTCCATGCGCAGCACTCCGCAGGCTTGTTTGCGCGCCTCGATGCGACCCTGGCTGCGCATCCGGACGATCTCAGCCCAGGGCATGTCGCCACCGCGTTCTGCGCATTCGTGACGGAAAACCCGGTCTTCCTGCATGTGGGCGCGGTTTGCCACTCAAGTTTCCAGCGCAACATCGAACCGGAGGTGATGCTGCAGTTTCGTGCCGCCATTGCCGAGCGGCTCGGGCATTTCGGACCACTGCTGGAAGAGCGCTTCCCGACGTTGGGCAACGGCGATGGCGTGGCGCTTCTGCAGGCGACCTATGCTTTCGCCCTGGGCATGTGGCAGTTGTGCGACCCCGCCCAGAAAAAAGCGCGCGGCATAGGCGCTCGCCCCGAACTGGAGATTCTCAATCGCGACTTCCGGCGCGACCTGTACAAGGGCATCCTGTCCTTGTGGCATGGGTTTCTGACGCCTGAGTTGGCGGACCAAAAGGAGAACGGCGCATGAGCGAACCGCGCCAACCCGCGCCAGCCGGCCTGGCGGCGTGTATGCTGGCCGTGGCCCTCGTGGCCTGTGCGCCCAAGCAGGAGACCGCGCCGGTGCCGCGGCCGGTCAAGGTGATCCAGGCCATTGCGGCGGATACCCCGTCCGTCGCCGCCTATGCCGGCGAAATCCGTGCGCGTTACGAAACCGACGTCTCGTTCCGCGTCGCGGGCAAACTGGTGGTTCGTGCCGTCGACCTCGGCACCCAGGTGAAAAAGGGCCAGGTACTGGCGCGGCTCGATGCCAGGGACGCAGACCTCAACCTCTTGTCCGCGCGCGCCGCCCTGGCGTCGGCCGAGAGCGACCTGGAGTTTGCGCGGGCCGACCTGGCGCGGTATCAGGACCTGCTGGCGAGAAAGTTCGTCAGTCAAGGGGTATACGACCAGAAAGCCAACGCCCTGAAGGCCGCGCAGGCGCGCCGCGACGCGGCCAGCGCCCAGGTGGGCGTTTCAGGCAACCAGGCGGGCTACACCACGCTGACCGCCGACGCCGATGCCGTGGTTACCGCACTGATGGCCGAACCCGGGCAGGTACTGGCCGCCGGCCAGCCGGTGGTTCGACTCGCCCGTCTGGGAGAGAAAGATGCCATCATCAACGTGGCCGAGAACCAGCTGGCCCAGGTCAAGACCAATCCTCGCGCCAAAGTGGCGCTGTGGGCCAATCCCGGCAAGCTCTACAGCGGCCGGGTGCGCGAGATCGCCGCCGCCGCTGATGCCGCCACCCGGACCTATATGGTGAAGGTGGCCGTCGAGGATGCCGACGACCAGTTGCGCTGGGGCATGTCGGCCAATGTCGGCTTTGCGGTCTCAACCGGCCCTGCTGCGGCCAAGGCGATCTTGTTGCCCCTGACGGCATTGACCCAGACCGACGACAAGTCAGGCGCCAGGCCAGCTGTCTGGGTGGTTGGTGCAGATGCCAAGGTCAGGCTCGTGCCGGTGAGCGTGGCGCGCTATACCGAGGAGGGTGTTGTCCTGGCCGGAGGCCTGGCAGGCGGCGAAACCGTCGTCACCGCCGGCGTGCACAAACTGCTGCCGGGCCAAGACGTGCGTGTACTCGTCGATTCGCCGGAACCGGGCGCGGCCAGGGCGGCGGCCGGCGCGGTGCCCCAATCGCCGCCTTCCACCCGGTGAGGCCGCGTACAGGCCGGCGGCCGCCACGCTGTCGTCCATTTCGCCAAGAACCAACCGACAGTCACCCGGCATCACCCGAGGACCGATGAAGAACTTCAATCTTTCCGAGTGGGCGTTGAAGCACCAGTCTTTCGTGCTGTATTGCATCGTGGTCCTCGGTTTCATCGGCGTGTTTTCGTACACCAAGCTTGGGCAAAGCGAAGACCCGCCCTTCACCTTCAAGATCATGACCGTGCGCACCGGCTGGCCCGGCGCCACCGCGCGCGAGGTGGAGCAGCAGGTGACCGAACGGGTGGAGAAAAAACTGCAGGAGATGCCCGAACTCAACTTCGTGCGCAGTTTTTCGCGGCCCGGCGAATCCCTCGTGTTCGTCTCGGTCAAGGACTCCGAACCGGCGGCGCGCATGCCGGAGATCTTCTACCAGGTACGCAAGAAAATCGGCGACATCCGCGGCCAACTGCCTGCCGGCATCGTCGGGCCCACCTTCAACGACGAGTTCGGCGACACCTTCGGCAACATCTACGCCATCACCGGGGACGGCTTCAGCTATGCCGAGATCAGGGACTATGCCGAGCGGGTGAAAAAGGAACTGCTTCGCATCCCCGACGTGGCCAAGGTGGAACTCATCGGCGAGCAGGATGAAAAGATCTTCGTCGAGCTCTCCAATACCAAGGTCGCCAACCTGGGTCTCGATATCAACGCCATCGTCGCCACCCTGCAGGCGCAGAACGTACTCACGCCGGCCGGCAGTTTCGAGACCCCGTCTACGCGCCTCTACCTGCGCACCAGCGGCGACTTCGAGTCTGCCGAAAGCGTGAAGAACATTCCCGTCCGCGCGGCGGGCCGCACCTTCCGGCTCGGTGACATTGCCACCGTCACGCGCGGCTACAGCGATCCCCCGCAACCCAAGATGCGCTTCATGGGCCATGAGGCGCTGGGCATCGGCGTCTCGATGCGCAAGGGCGGAGACATCCTTGCGCTGGGCGCCAACCTCGACCGCGAGCTCGACCGCATCGGGAAGACCCTGCCGGTGGGCTTGGATATCGAGCGCGTCAACGACCAGCCGCGCGCCGTGCGCGCCTCGGTGGGCGAGTTCGTGCGCTCGGTGGCCGAGGCCGTGCTGATCGTGCTGGCGGTGAGCTTCCTGTCCCTGGGCGTGCGCACCGGCATCGTGGTGGCGCTTTCCATCCCGCTGGTGCTGGCGCTGACCTTCATGTTCATGCAGATCTTCGAGGTGGGCCTGCACAAGATTTCGCTGGGCGCGCTGATCCTCGCCCTGGGCCTCCTGGTGGACGACGCGATCATTGCCGTGGAAATGATGGCCGTGAAGATGGAGGAGGGCATGGACCGCTTCAAGGCCGCAAGCTTCGCCTATACCTCGACTGCCTTTCCCATGCTCACCGGCACCCTGGTGACCGCGGCGGGCTTCCTGCCGATCGCCACCGCGCGCTCCGGAACCGGCGAATACACCGTCTCGATCTTCCAGGTGGTGGTGATCTCGCTGCTCATTTCGTGGGTCGCGGCGGTGATCGTGATCCCATACCTCGGGTTCCACCTGTTGCCGCAGCGCCGCGCACACCAGACGCATGCGCCGGGTTTGCTGTCGCGCCTGCCGGGCCTGCGCTGGACGGCCCACGTCGGGCGCGATTTCTACGTGCGTTTCCGCCGCGTCGTGGCGTGGTGCATCACATGGCGCAAGACCGTGATCCTGGTCACGCTGGCGGCGTTCATCGCCTCGATCTGGGGCTTCCGATTCGTGCAGCAGCAGTTCTTTCCTTCCTCAACGCGGCTGGAACTGGTGGTCGACCTCAAGCTGCCCGAGGGGTCTTCCTACTGGGCCACCGAGGCGCAGGTCAAGAATTTCGAGAAGATCCTCGACCGCGAGCGGGACCTGTTCTCGAGCTATGTGAGTTACGTCGGTACCGGCAGTACGCGGTTCTACCTGCCGCTCGACCAGCAGTTGCCGGCGCCTTCGTTCGCGCAGTTCGTGGTCACCACGCGGGACCTCAAGTCGCGCGAGGAATTGCGCAAGCGCCTGATCGCAGTGCTTGAAGGGGAGGAGTTTTCCATGCTGCGCGGCCGCGTGCTGCGGCTGGAGAACGGCCCCCCGGTAGGATATCCGGTGCAGTTCCGCGTCAGCGGCGAGGACCTCGCGAAGGTGCGGTCGCTGGCCGAGCAAGTAGCCGCCGCGATGCGCGCCGACAGCGCGCTCTCCAACATCAATTTCGACTGGAACGAACGTTCCAAGATCGTCCGGCTGGAGATAGACCAGGACCGCGCACGCGTGCTCAACGTCAGCACGCAGGACCTTGCCGCCTTCCTGCAGACCTCGGTCAACGGCGCCTCTGTCACTTTCCTGCGCGACCGCGACCGGCTCGTCGAGGTGCTGTTCCGCGGCACGCATGCCGAGCGCGCCCGCTTGTCGCAACTGCAGAACCTTTCGGTGCCGACACGCTCGGGCAAAAGCGTACCTCTGACGCAGTTGGCCAACATCAGCTATGAGTTCGAGGAAGGCATCATCTGGCGCCGCGACCGGCTTCCCACCATCACCGTGCGCGCCGACATCTACGATGCCGGCATCCAGCCGGCGACCGTCATTGCGCGCCTCGATCCCGGACTCGGGGAAATACGCAAGCTTCTTCCGCCGGGCTACCGCATCGAGGTCGGCGGTGCCGTGGAAGAAAGCGCCAAGGGCGGGGCTTCCGTCGCGGCCGGATTTCCCCTTATGCTTCTGACCATGTTAACCTTGCTCATGATCCAGTTGCAGAGCATCCAGCGCATGGTGCTGGTGGTGCTCACCGCCCCCCTGGGCCTGATCGGCGTGACCATGTTCCTGCTGTTGTTCAACCAGCCTTTCGGGTTCGTGGCGATGCTGGGGACCATCGCGCTCTCCGGCATGATCATGCGCAACAGCGTCATCCTGATTGACCAGATCGAGCAGGACATCCTAGCCGGGCACGCCCCCCGGGACGCGATCTGCGACGCCGCGGTGCGGCGCTTCCGGCCCATCGTGCTGACCGCCCTGGCGGCCATCCTGGCGATGATTCCGCTGACGCGCTCGGTTTTTTTCGGGCCGATGGCTGTGGCCATCATGGGTGGTCTGACGGTGGCTACCGTGCTCACCCTTCTGTTTCTGCCGGCGGCGTACGCCGCCTGGTTCGGGGTCGAGAAGCATGGCCCGGCATAAGCCCGACGGATCGGCAGGCACGCCGTGAGCCGCACGCTGCGCGCGGCCGGCTGGGCGGCCGCGGTATGGGTCGCGTTGACCGGCTGGGACTGGTTCGCGCGCCGCGCGCCGGAAGGGACGCGCTGGGTTTCAGTGGGCAAGGTGATGAAGACCATCGAAAGCAGGCAGTTTATGGCGGGTACTTCGGTGCTGCGCATCGGCGGAGCGCGCTGGTTGTATGTCGAGCGCGGCTATGCGCGCTTTTCCGAGGGTGAGGAGGTGATGATCGCCGAGCGTCCGGATGGCTACAGGCAGCTTTGCCTGGTGGGGCGCCGGACCTGCGCCTTTATCCAGCGCGACTGCGGCCGGGCCTTTGCCGAGGATCTGCCTGCCGATTGCGCCAGGGCGCAGTTGCCGGTCGGACGGGAATTCTTCGCGAACTGGCTCTCGCCTTTCATTCCGCATCTTTGACCGGACGGCATGGGCACGGTCGCACTAGGCGCCTCCGTCTGTGGGCAACGCCATGTTCGCGACACGCGCCGGCGCCACCCGCAAGAGCACGCCAGGCCAAGAGCAGCCTGTAATGCCATAGATTCATGTCAGTCTCCGAGCAGGTCAACACGTGTTGCCGATTGTCCGGACCGGGCTGCGCCGAAGCGGCCGTGACGAAGCGGCCGTGACGGCGCAAAGGCTAGCGACAGCCTCTTCGCGAAGGATAATGGAGCGTGCCGCTTACCGGGCGCGCCGCATCACTCCCGGTGTGCCCCAACCGCGATTTCGCCATAATTCGCCAGCGCTCGCGCCATGAAGCGAGCCGCTTTCGCGCATGCGCAAGGCGCAATGTCCGAAGCGGGTCATAGTCCACAGGGGAAGCAAATGCGGCAGTTCTGGGCGGGGGTCGGAGCGGGCTTGGCCTTGTGGTCGTCCGCGTCGGGTGCGGCAACGGTCGAGCGGTTTGTGCCGCAGGGGGAGGTGCGTTCGGTGCGCCAGTTGCAGGCGCGCTTTTCCGAGGACATGGTGCGTTTCGGCGACGCCACCCAGCCTTCCCCCTTCGATGTGGCCTGCCCGGTGCCCGGCAAGGGGCGCTGGATCGATGCGCGCAACTGGGTGTACGACCTGGAGGCGGACGCCCCGCCCGGCGTGAAGTGCAGCTTCACGCCCAAGGCCGCGCTACGCACTCTCGGGGGCGGCGCCATCACCGGCAAGCCGTCCTTTTCGTTCTCTACCGGCGGGCCGGCGGTGCTGCAAAGCGAGCCTTACGCCGGCGGTTCGCCGATTGACGAGGAGCAGATCTTCATCCTCAAGCTCAACGGCGCGGCCGAGACGGCCACGGTTTTGCAAAACGCATGGTGCGTGGTCGAAGGGCTGGGCGACCGGGTTCCGGTCAAGGTCGTGGCGGGTGAGGCGCGCGCGGCCTTGTTCAAGGCCTTGAGGCGCGACAAGGAGGCCGCCGACGACAAACTGTTGCTGCTGCAATGCGGCCAGCGCCTGCCGGCGGGCGCGAACGTTACGCTGGTGTGGGGACGCGGCATCGCCGCCGCCCGCGCAAAGCAGGGGTCCGAACGCATCGTGACCACCGTGGACCAGCCGCTGCGCTACAAGGTGCGGCCCGAGTTTCGGGTCAGCTTCACCTGCGTGCGGGAGAACGCGCAGGCGCCATGTTCGCCGTACCAGGGCATGGCGCTGGAGTTCACGTCCCCGGTGTCGCGCGATTTGGCCGCGGCTATTCGCCTGAAGGCGGGCGCAGCCGAGCGCAAACCGGCGTGGAACCGCAACGACACGGAAAACCTGGTCAACCGGGTGGTGTTCGAGGCGCCGTTTCCGGAAAGCGCCGAACTGACCCTCACCCTGCCGCCTGGATTCGTCGACGACAGCGGGCGCAATCCGGCCAACGCCGGCAGTTTCCCGATGCGCGGCCGCACCGGCGAGGGGCCGCCGCTGGTGAAGTTCGCGGCCGGCTTCGGCATCATCGAGTTGAAGGACGCGGTGCTGCCGGTGACGGTGCGCAATGTCGAGCCCGCCATCAAGCAGGCGAGCGCAAGCATCGGCGCCGCATCGCCCCCGCCATCGGCGGCCCCGGCCCCGGCGGCGGGCACGCCGATGGCGCGCATGCGGGTGGAGGCCGACGCCCTCATCCTCGAATGGCTGCTCAAGTTGCGCCGTGCGGGCAACGACGAATACAAGTCGCGCGAGGTGGCGCTCGTCAAGGGCCGGCCGGAGGCCAAGGCTGCCACCGTGCCCGCGCCGGCGGGCGGCAAGGCGTTCGAGGTGATCGGCATACCCTTGCCGGAGCCGGGCTTCCATGTCGTGGAACTGGAAAGCGAGCGGCTTGGCGCCGCGCTGCTGGGCAAGCCGAAACCCATGTATGTGCGCACCGGCGCGCTGGTCACCAACATGGCGGTGCATTTCAAGTCCGGGCGCGAGTCCGGGGCGGTGTGGGTCACCGCGCTGGATACGGCGCAGCCGGTAGCGGAGGCGGCAATCCGCGTCTCCGACTGCGCCGGTCGCGAGGTATGGCGTGGCAGCACGGGTGCGGACGGTGTGGCGCGCATCCCGCAAGGGCTGCAGCGTGGCGCCAAATGCGCCGATGAAGCGCCCGCCTTCTTCGTTTCCGCCCGCAAGGGCCGCGACCTGTCGTTCGCGCTGTCGGACTGGCAAAACGGTATCGAGCCGTGGCGGTTCAATGTGCAACAGGGCTACGGCGGCGAGGAAGCGGTGGTGGCACATACCGTGTTCGACCGCCCGCTGTTTCGTGCCGGCGAAACCGTGTCGATGAAGCATTTCGTGCGCATGGAAACCCTGGCGGGCCTGGCAGCGGTGGCGCGGGCGCCGGCCGGGGTGCGCATCAGCCATGCCGCCAGCGGCACGGATGTCGAACTGCCGGTGGACTTCTCGCCGCGCGGTACCGCCCACGGCACCTGGAAGATTCCGGCCGACGCCAAGCTGGGCGAATATGATGTCAGCCTGCTGTTGCCGGTCGAAGGCAAGGGGCCGGCCGGTCCGCGCGTGCTTTCAAGCGGTTCATTCCGCGTCGGCGAGTTCCGCCTGCCCCTGATGCAGGGCGCCGTCGTGGCGCCCAAGGCGGCGCAGGTCGGGGTGCGCGAGCTGCCGCTCGATCTGTCGCTGGGCTACCTGGCCGGCGGCCCGGCCGCGGGGCATGCGGTGCGCATCACCGCGCTCACCCGCGAACGCTATGCCAGCTTCGCCGGCTACGAGGCATTCCGTTTCGGCGTGGATGACGAGCCCGAGGCCGACGGCAGCGAAGCGCGCGGCAACGACCGCGCCGAGCGCCTGGTGGCCGACAAGCAGGCAGTGACCCTGGGCCGCGACGGCACGGCAAAGTTCGTCATCAAGGACCTGCCCAAATCGCCGCGCCCGCGCGAACTGGTGGCCGAGATGCAGTACCGCGACCCCAACGGCGAGGAACAGACCCTGCGTACCGTGGTGCCCGTTTGGCCGGCGGCGGTGGTGGCCGGCATCCAGACCGATTCCTGGGTGCAGGTCAGCAAGAACGCCGGCCTCAAGGTGGTGGTGCTGGGCATGGACGGCAAGCCGCGCGGCGACGCGCCGGTGAAGGTGACGGCCAGGCTGGTCAGCACGCTGTCGACCCGCAAACGCACCGTCGGCGGCTTCTACGCCTACGAGAACCGCACCGAGCGCAGGGACCTGGGCACCCTGTGCAGCGGCAAGAGCGATGCGCGCGGACTGTTCCTGTGCGACGCGCGCCTGGCCGAGCCGGGCAATGTGGAACTGGAGGCCAGCGCCGAGGACGGTAACGGGCGGGCCTCGCGCGCCATGACCTCGCTGTGGGTGGCCGGCGCCGAGATGTGGTTCGGCGGGGCCAATGCCGACCGCATGGATCTGCTGCCGGAAAAGCGCCGCTACGAGCCGGGCGAAACCGCGCGCCTTCAAGTGCGCATGCCGTTCCGCGCCGCCACTGCCTGGGTGGCGGTCGAGCGCGAAGGTGTCATCGAAACCCGCGTTTTGCCGGTCACGGGCAAGAATCCGGTGATCGAGGTGCCCGTCAAGGCCGGCTTCGCGCCCAATGTGTATGTGTCGGTGCTGGCCGTGCGCGGCCGGGTGCGCGATGTGCCTTGGACCTCGTTTTTCAGCTGGGGCTGGCGCAGCCCGTTCGAATGGTGGAGCGAGCGGCGCGAATGGGTGGAGCAGTTCAACCGTGGCGAGCCCACCGCGCTGGTGGACCTGGCGCGCCCGGCCTTCAAGCTCGGGGTGGCGGAACTGGAGGTCGGCCGCGCCGCCTACGAACTGAAGGTGGCGGTGACTACCGACAAGCCGGTCTACCAGACCCGCGAAACCGCCAGGGTGCGGGTGGTGGTGCAGGGGCCGGAGGGCAAGCCGGTGCCGGCCGGTACCGAGGTGGCGCTTGCCGCGGTCGACGAATCGTTGCTCGAACTCATGCCCAACCAGAGCTGGGACGTTCTGTCCAACATGGTGCGCAAGCGTTCGTACTACGTCGAAACCTCCACCGCGCAGATGCAGGTGGTGGGCCGGCGCCACTTCGGCAAGAAGGCGCTGCCGCCCGGCGGCGGTGGCGGCCGCGCGCCGACGCGCGAATTGTTCGACACCCTGCTGGCATGGCATCCCGCCCTGGCCGTCGGCCCGAACGGCGAGGTGCTGGTGGATGTGCCTCTCAACGACGCGCTGACCAGCTTTCGCATCGTGGCGATTGCCGACGCGCAAGGGGCGGGGCCGGGCGCGCTGTTCGGCACCGGGTCTACCACCGTGCGTGCGACCCGCGACCTGCAGGTCCTGGCGGGCCTGCCGCCGCTGGTGCGCGAAGGCGATCGCTTCGCCGCCGGCGTGACTCTGCGCAATACCACGACCCGGGCGATGCGCGTTGCCGTGACGGCCCGCGCCGAAGGGCTGCCGGCGCTGGCGGTGCAGGAAGTCAACCTGGCGGCAGGCGCCGCACAGGAGGTCCGCTGGCCGGTGACGGTGCCCAGCGATCGCAGCGTACTGGCTTGGACGGTGGCAGGCGAGGAAAAAGGCGCGGCCAAGCCGGCGCGCGACGCGCTCAAGGTGGCGCAACGAGTGGCGCCGGCGGTGCCGCTCACGGTGCAGCAGGCCACGCTGGTGCAGGTGGACCGCGCGTTCACGCTGCCGGTCGCGCCGCCGGCCGCGGCGCTCAAGGACGCCAAGGGTGTGGCGCGCGGCGGCTTGAGTGTCGCGCTGTCGCCCAGATTGGCAGGCGCCCAGGAGGGCGTGCGGCGATATTTCGCGGAGTATCCGTTCTCCTGCCTGGAGCAAAAAACCTCCAAGGCGATCGGCCTGAAAGACAAGGCGCAATGGCAGGCGCTGGCTGCGCAGGTGGGCAATTACCTCGACAGCGACGGCCTGGCCGGCTATTTCCCCGGCGGGCGCGGCAGCGACACCCTCACCGCGTATGTGCTGGCGGTGGCGCACGAGTCCGGTTTTGCCCTGCCGGAAGGCGTAAAAGAACGCATGGAGGCCGGCCTGATCGCCTTCGTCGAAGGGCGCATCCAGCGCGAAGGGTGGTCGCCCGTGCGCGACTTGGAGGCGCGGCGTTTGGCGGCCATCGAGGCCCTGGCGCGTACCGGCAAGGCCGTGCCCAGGATGCTCGACGCCATCACCCTCACACCCAATGCCTGGCCCACCCACGCGGTGATCGACTGGGTGTCCATCCTCTCGCGCATGCCGCAGATCGCCAAACGCGACGAGCAACTGGCAGCGGCCGAGCAGGTGCTGCGCGGCCGCCTCACCATGAGCGGCACCCGCATGGTGTTCTCCACCGAGAACGAGGATCGCTGGTGGTGGCTCATGGCCGGGGGCGATGTCAACGCCGCGCGCCTGATCGCGGTGCTGGCCGACAAGCCCAATTGGCGCGAAGACATGCCGCGCCTGGTGGCCGGCCTGGTGGCACGCCAGCAGCGCGGCGCCTGGGAGACCACCACCGCCAACCTGTGGGGCACGCTTGCACTGGACAAGTTCGGTGCCCGCTTCGAGAGCGCCAGTGTGGCCGGCAGCACCCGCGCCGGTTATGAAGGTACGACGCCTGCGTCCTCGCTCAATTGGGGCACGCAGGCGCAGGGCGGCGCGCTGGCCCTGCCGTGGCCTGCGGCCGGTGCCACGCTGAAGCTTGTGCATGAGGGCGGCGGCAAGCCCTGGGCCGCCATCAGCAGCACCGCGGCGGTGCCGCTGCGGGAGGCGGTATCGGCGGGCTATCGCATCACCCGCACCGTGATGGCGGTGGAGCAGAAGACCGCCGGCACCTGGACGCGTGGCGATGTGCTGCGTGTGCGTGTGGAAGTCGACGCGCAGGCCGACATGACCTGGGTTGTGGTGGCCGATCCGGTGCCGGCGGGCGCCACCGTGCTGGGCTCCGGCATGGCGCGCGATTCGCAGGTGGCGCAAGCCGGCCAGCGCGGCCCGACCGGCGCCTGGCCCGCCTTCGAGGAGCGCGCACAGGAAGCCTTCCGCGCCTATTACGACTACGCCCCCAAGGGCAAGTGGAGCGTCGAGTACACGTTGCGGCTGAACCAGGACGGCGAGTTCAACCTGCCTCCCACCCGCGTCGAAGCCATGTATGCGCCCGACGTGAACGGTATGCTGCCCAACGCGCCCATGAAGGTCGCTCCATGAACAAGCGGCATGAAATGGGGTCAGACCCCATTTCGGTGGGCAGCGTCCCCTCAAATAGAGGCCCGGCCCCATTTTTCGGCGAGGGGATAAGGGCATGCGCTCGGCGAGCCATCGGATGGGGTCTGACCCCGTTTCTTTTGGTGGCGACGCCGGTGCTGGCCGCGGTCCCGTCATTCGAGGCGGTGCGCGCGGAATGGCGTGAGTCGGATGCGTTGTTGCTGGACCGCCACGGGCGCGAATTGCAGCGGGTGCGGGTGGATGCCAAGGTGCGGCGCCTGGCGTGGACTCCGCTTGCGCAGGTGTCGCCGGCCTTGCGGCAGGCAGTGATCGAGTCGGAAGACCGGCGCTTTGAAGCGCATGAGGGCGTGGATTGGCGCGCCGCGATGCATGCCGCGCTCGGCAATCTGGGTGGCGGCGGGCTGCGCGGCGCCAGCACGCTCAGCATGCAGGTGGCGGGACTGATCGACCCGGAACTGCGCCGCAGTGACGGCGCCGCGCCGCGCAGCATGGCGCAAAAAGTCGGCCAGGCGATGGCGGCACTCGAAATGGAGAGGCGCTGGAGCAAGGCGCAGATTCTTGAAGCCTATCTGAACCTGGCGACCTTTCGCGGCGAGCTGCAGGGCGTCGCGGCGATGTCCCACGGTCTGTTCGGCAAGGGCCCGCATGGCCTCAATCGGCGCGAGGCGGCGGTCGCTGCGGCCTTGTTGCGCGGGCCCAATGCCCCCGCGCCACGGGTGGCCTCGCGTGCCTGCGCGCTCCTGGGCGCAGCGAAAAGGCAAAACGCCAGCCCGGCCGATGCGGGCTGCGCCGGGCTCGACGTCGAGGTGGCGCGCATCTTCTCGCGTGCCGACGCGGCGTTTCCACGCGCCCAGCTGGCCCCGCACGCAGCGCGGGCGGTGTTTGCCGAAGCGCGGCCCGCCGGCGGCATGCGCCTGGGCAGCACGCTCGACGCCGATCTGCAGGCGGCCGCCGTGCGCGCCCTGCGCACCCGGCTGACCGAACTGTCGGGTCGCAACGCCGAGGACGGCGCGGTCGTGGTGCTCGACAACGCCAGCGGGGAAGTGCGCGCCTATGTGGGCTCGAGCGGCCCGCTATCGCAGGCGGCCGATGTCGATGGCGCCACGGCGCTGCGTCAGGCCGGTTCCACGCTGAAGCCTTTCCTGTACGGCCTGGCCATCGAGATGCGCCTGGTCACCGCGGCTTCCGTGCTCGACGATTCGCCGCTGGCGGTGCGCACCGACAACGGCCTCTACGTGCCGCGCAACTATTCGAGCCGGCATCGCGGACCGGTAAGTGTGCGTGCCAGCCTGGCCGGCTCGCTCAACGTCCCGGCGGTACGCCTGCTGGGCCTGGCCGGGCCGGACCGCCTGGTCGAGCGCTTGCGCCTTGCCGGTCTTGCGACCGTCACGGCCGATGCGGAGCATTACGGGGCGGCGCTGGCGCTCGGCAGCGCGGATGTCACGCTCGTGCAACTGACCAACGCGTATCGCATGCTGGCCAATGGCGGCCTATGGACGCCGGCGCGAATGCGTCCCGGCGCAGCCGTCGCGCAGCCGCGTCGCGCGATGGACGCGGCTGCCGCCCACGTGGTCGGGGACATCCTGTCGGACCGCGCGGCCCGTGCAGTGGCCTTCGGACTTGCCAATCCGCTCGAGACGCCGTTCTGGTCGGCGGTGAAGACAGGCACCTCCAAGGACATGCGCGACAACTGGACGATCGGCTATACCACCCGCTATACGGTGGGTGTATGGGTCGGCAATGCCGGCGGCAGTCCCATGCATGGCGTGTCCGGGGTTTCCGGTGCCGCGCCGGTGTGGCGCGACATCATGCTGGTGGCCCATCGTGGCGCCGCGCCGCCCGAGGCGGTACGCCCGGACGGCGTGGAAGAACAGCGCATCCGCTTCGAGCCGGCGATCGAACCGCCGCGCGCAGAGGTTTTCCTGGCCGGCAGCGCCCGTCCTGTCATCCGCCTGGCGGATGCCGGCCAACTCGCGCCGCGCATCGTCGCACCCGTAGCCGGAACCGTCGTGGCGCTCGACCCGGACATTCCGCCGGCGCATCAGACGCTGGCGATTGCCGCTGCCGCCGGCGCCGGTGCACGGCTGGAGCTTGACGGGCGCGTCCTCGGCAGCGCGGCGCGGCCGCATGCCTGGTTTCCGCAGCCCGGCATGCACCGCCTGCGCCTGGTGGGTGCGGACGGCAGCGTGCTAGACGAGGCGGGGTTCGAGGTGCGCGGCATCGGCGCGGCACGTCCGGCGCCGGCCGGCAGGTAGGGGTGGCCCTGGTCGCGTTCCCGGAGAGGGCGTCGCGTCATTCCGATGCGCGGGCGCGCTATTCGCCTTCGCGGCCAGCGGTTCATGCGGGTCGCGAAGTGCGCTGCTGTAGAATTGCGCCCCTTCGACTTGAAACCTGCTTGAAAACCCGGGAGCAAGGATGTCGCAACGTCTTTCAGTGGTCGCCGGCGTGCCTGGGCTTGCCGGAGGCGCCATCAGCCCGGTCGCCGACATCATTGCCGAACTCAAGGCAGGCCGCATGGTCGTCGTGGTGGACGACGAGGATCGCGAGAACGAAGGCGACCTGCTGATGGCGGCCGAATTCGTCACTGCGGAGGCGATCAATTTCATGGCGCGCTTCGGCCGTGGCCTGATCTGCCTGACGCTCACCGAGGAGCGTTGCCGGCGCCTGAACCTGCCGCTGATGGTCTCGAATGCCGGCAACGGCACCAAGCATGGTACCAACTTCACCGTATCCATCGAGGCCGCCGAGGGTGTGACCACCGGCATCTCCGCCGCCGATCGTGCGCGCACGGTGCAAGCCGCCGTGGCGAAGGGCGCGCAGGCTGCTGATATCGTGCAGCCCGGCCACATCTTCCCGCTGATGGCGCAACCCGGCGGCGTGCTCATCCGTGCCGGCCATACCGAGGCAGGCTGCGACCTGGCGGCCCTGTCCGGCTGCGAACCTGCGGCGGTGATCTGCGAGATCCTCAAGGACGACGGCACCATGGCGCGCCTGCCCGACCTGGTCGAATTCGCCCGCGTGCACAACCTCAAGGTCGGCACGATCGCCGACCTGATCCACTACCGCAGCCGCAACGAGAGCCTGGTGGCGCGCGCGGCCGAGCGCGAGCTGGCCACTGCGCACGGCGCGTTCCGGGCCATCGCCTATATCGACCGGGCCGGCGGCGCCTCCCATCTGGCGCTGGTGCGCGGTGAGATCATCGCGGGCGAGGAAACCCTGGTGCGGGTGCATGAACCCTTGTCGGTGCTGGACCTGCTCGACAGCGGCGCGGGCACGCATTCCTGGAGCGTCAATGCCGCCATGCGCGTGGTCGCGGCGCGCGGCGCCGGGGTGATCGTGCTGCTCAATACCGGTGAGAGCGCCGATGAACTTGTGGCCAAGTTCAAGGCGCTCAATACCGGCAGCCGGCCGGCGGTGAAGATGGACCTGCGTACCTACGGCATCGGCGCGCAGATCCTGCGCGACCTGGGCGTGGGGCGCATGCGTTTGCTGGCGAATCCGCGCAAGATGCCTTCGATGGCCGGGTTCGACCTTGAAGTCAGTGGATACCTTGCGCCGGAGGCGAAGTGAGCGACGATAAAGTCAGGTATGACGAACATCTTTCGGGACGCGGGTTGCGCATCGGCGTGGTGCAGGCGCGTTTCAATGCCGCCATCGGCGACCGCATGCGCGAGGGTTGCCTGGAAGAACTGGCGCGCCTCGGCGTGGCCGCGGATGACATCGAGGTCGTCTCGGTCCCGGGGGCGCTGGAAATCCCGCTGGTGCTCCGCCTGATGGCGCAATCGGATGAATTCGATGCGCTGGTGGCGATCGGCTGCGTGATCCGCGGCGAGACCTACCATTTCGAACTGGTGTGCAACGAATCGGCCGCCGGCATCACGCGGGTGCAACTCGATTCTCTGTTGCCGGTGGCCAATGCGATCCTGACCGTCGAGAACGAGGCGCAGGCCGAGGCGCGTATCGGCAAGGGCGCCGAGGCGGCGCGCGTGGCGGTGGAAATGGCCAACCTGGCCGAGGAGTTGTCCTGAGATGAAGAGTGCCCGCCGCCGCTCGCGCGAATTCGCCGTCCAGGGGCTCTACCAGTGGCAACTCAACGCGGAGGACCCGACCCTCATCGCCGATGACCTGATGCGCACCAAGGGTTTCGAGCAGGCCGACGAAAAGCATTTTCGCGACCTGCTGCATGGCGCCATCCTGCATGCGCCGGCGCTGCGCGAAGCGCTGGCGCCCTGCCTGGACCGCGCCGTCGGCGAACTCTCGCCCGTGGAGCACGCGGTGCTTCTGGTGGGCGCCTATGAACTCGCGCACCACATCGAAATTCCGTATCGCGTGGTGATCAATGAATGCGTCGAACTGGCCAAGACCTTCGGCGGCACCGACGGTTTCAAGTATGTCAACGGCGTGCTCGACAAGTTGGCTTCGGCTGCGCGGCAGGTGGAAATGAAGGGCGCGGCCCGCCAGGGCTGATGCGCCGAGCCGGTGCGATGTCCTCAGAGTTCGACCTGATCGCCCGGCATTTCCACCGGCCGGTCAAGCGGGCGGTGCTTGGCGTCGGCGATGACTGCGCGCTGCTGGCGCCGGTGCAGGGCCAGGAAATGGCTGTATCGACCGACATGCTGGTCGAAGGTACGCATTTCCTTGCCGACACCGATCCGCGCCGCCTGGGACACAAGACGCTCGCGGTGAACCTTTCCGACCTGGCTGCCATGGGCGCGGTGCCGCGCTATGCCACGCTGGCGCTGGCCGTGCCGGACGCGCGCGATGCCTGGCTGACGCATTTCGCCGCGGGCTTTTTCGCGCTCGCCAACCGCCACGGCGTCGAACTGGTCGGCGGCGACACCACGCGCGGCCCGCTCAACCTGTGCGTGACCATTTTCGGCGAGGTGCCGTGCGGCCAGGCGATCCGCCGCGACGGCGCCGTCAGCGGCGACGACCTGTGGGTCTCGGGCACGCTGGGCGATGCGGCGCTCGGCCTCTTGGCCCTGCGCGAAGAGGCTTCGCTGGGCGCCGCCGAACGGGCGTTTTGCATCGGTCGCCTGGAGTCGCCGGAACCGCGTGTGGATCTCGGCCTGGCGCTGCGCGGGGTGGCCACCAGCATGATCGACCTCTCCGACGGCCTGGCGGGCGACGCCGCCCATCTGGCCAGGGCTTCCGGTACCGCGGCGCGGATCAATGTGGATGCCGTGCCGTTGTCGTTCGCGCTGCGCGGGCAGCCGCAGGCGCGGCGTCTGCGCTGCGCGCTCGCCGGCGGAGACGACTATGAGTTGTGCTTCACCGCTGCCGCGGACCAGCGCGACCTTGTGGTGGCGATCGGGCGCTCGGTCGGTCTGTCATTGACACGGGTGGGTAGCATGTTCGAGCGGGCCGCGGGCAGTGCGCCGGTGCTGCTGGTCGACGGCGACGGGCGGGCGCTGCCGGCGATGCGTGGTTATGACCATTTCGGTGCGCCGCCGTGACGCCCTCCTTGGCCTGGGTCGCGCGGTCGCCGGCGCGCATCATCGCCTTCGGTTTCGGCAGCGGCCTGATCAGGCCGGCGCCCGGCACCTGGGGCACGCTGGCAGGATGGGGCGCATTCATCCTGTTGCTCGAGCCCTTGCCCTTGCAGTTGCGCCTGCTCGCCGTGGCGGCGGCATTTGCGCTGGGCGTCTGGGCCTGCGGCCGGACCGGCCGAGACCTCGGGGTTGCCGACCATGGCGGCATGGTTTGGGACGAGGTGGCGGCAATCTGGCTGGTGCTATCGTTGGTGCCGGCAGGATGGGCGGCGCAGGGCGCGGCGTTCCTGCTCTTCCGCCTGTTCGACATCGTCAAGCCGCCACCGATCAGGCAGTTCGACGCGCGTTTGAAAAACGGCCTTGGCGTGATGTTCGATGACCTGCTGGCGGCGCTCTACGTGCTGCTGGTTTTCGCGTCCTGGCGCCTCTGGAACGAGTCAATGGCATGACCGACCCGGAAATCGATGATCTGGCGGTGCGTGTCGGGGCCTTTCTGGCCGCGCGCGCGTGGATGCTGGCGACGGCTGAATCCTGTACCGGCGGCTGGGTGGCCGAAGCGGTGACCTCGGTGGCCGGCAGCTCGGGCTGGTTCGAGCGCGGTTTCGTGACTTATTCGAATGCCGCCAAGGCATCCATGCTGGGCGTGGCCGAGGCGACACTTGCCGCCCACGGGGCGGTGAGCGAGCCGGTGGCGGCCGAAATGGCGGCCGGCGCGCGCATCCATTCCCGCGCCCAGGTGGCGATTTCTGTTACCGGCGTGGCCGGCCCCGGGGGTGGCTCACCTGGCAAGCCGGTAGGCACCGTATGCTTCGGCTGGTCGTGGATTGGCGGGCAGCGGGTCGAGACCCGGCGCTTTGCAGGCGACAGGCGGGAGGTGCGGCGACAGTCCGTGATCCACGCTCTGACGCAATTGCTTGCGATTCCCGAAAATCCGCGCTAGACTGCACTGTATGAAAAATCAGTGTATATGCAACCAGTACTTTGCGCCAGCGTGAAAATGCTGGTAAATCGGAGGCCGACATGGGCAGCGTTACCGCGATAGGACAGGCAATGGACGACAACAAGAGCAAGGCCCTCTCGGCCGCACTGGCGCAGATCGAGAAGCAGTTCGGCAAGGGCTCGATCATGAAATTGGGTGACCGCGGTATCGAGGACGAGATCGGGGTGGTGTCGACCGGATCGCTCGGGCTGGACATCGCCCTGGGCATCGGTGGCCTGCCGCGCGGCAGGGTGATCGAGATTTATGGTCCGGAATCCTCCGGCAAGACCACCCTGACGCTGCAGGTCATCGCCGAAATGCAGAAAATCGGCGGCACCGCAGCCTTCATCGACGCCGAGCATGCCCTTGACCCCACCTACGCGCAAAAACTGGGCGTCAACGTCGCCGACCTGCTGATTTCGCAGCCGGATACCGGCGAACAGGCCCTGGAAATCGCCGACATGCTGGTGCGTTCCGGCTCGGTCGATATCGTGGTCATCGACTCGGTGGCCGCGCTCACCCCCAAGGCGGAAATCGAGGGTGAAATGGGCGACCAGCTGCCCGGCCTGCAGGCGCGCCTGATGAGCCAGGCGCTGCGCAAGCTCACCGGCAACATCAAGCGTACCAATACCCTGGTGATATTCATCAACCAGATCCGCATGAAGATCGGCGTGATGTTCGGCAATCCCGAAACCACGACCGGCGGCAACGCGCTCAAGTTCTACGCGTCGGTGCGCCTGGATATCCGCCGCACCGGCTCGATCAAGGATGGCGAGGAAGTCGTCGGCAACGAAACTCGCGTCAAGGTGGTCAAGAACAAGGTGGCGCCGCCGTTCCGCGAAGCGCATTTCGACATTCTTTACGGGGCAGGCATTTCGCGCGAGGGCGAAATCATCGAACTCGGCGTTGAGCACAAGATCATCGACAAGTCTGGCGCCTGGTACAGCTACAAGGGCGACCGCATCGGTCAGGGCAAGGACAATACCCGCACCTGGTTGCGCGAGAACCCGGCCATAGCTCAGGAAATCGAATCGCGGGTGCGTGAGGCCCTGGGAGTCAAGGGTGGCCCTACAGCGCAAGCCGCAGCGGCCTGACCGCGCGGGGCTGGCCTGTCCGCCTGTCGTCGAGGACGGGCAGGAGGTCGCCGGCTCGTCGGGCCGGTCGCCGGTGGTCACGGAGTCGGGACCGTCGTCCCCAGACCAGGTCCGCAGCAAGGCGATCGCGCTACTCGCACGGCGCGAGCACAGCCGTATGGAACTGCACCGAAAGCTGCTTCGCGCGGGTTGCGACGGTGAAGTCATCGCGCCGGTTCTCGATGCGTTGGAATCTGAAAAACTTCTTTCCGATCAGCGGTTTGCCGAAAGTGTTGCGCGAGTGCGCGGGGCCCGTTACGGCAGTCGCCGGGTGGCGGATGACCTGCGCCGGACGGGCGTGGGCACCGAGGCCGCAGCGCTCGTGCACCGCCTCCAGGCCAGCGATGAAGAGCGGGCCCGGGAGCTTTGGACGCGCAAGTTCGGTGCCACGCCGGCCGACGCTGCCGCCCGTGCAAAGCAGATGAGGTTTCTGCTCGCGCGGGGCTTTCCTACCGATGTGATCTACCGCGTCGTGCCACGCCCCGCGCGTGGTGGTGAAGACGTCTGACCGAGCGTCTTGCCGCTGCGCCGGGCGGGCGGGAGCGGGCCGGGCGCCGGATTGGTCGTGGGCTTCGTGCTATCATTTTTGTCTTGTCAGTAGAGTAAATCGCTCGGTTTCAAGACGCCGTCGGGTCGCATCGGAAGGTCCGCCTCAGGTCAGCCCGGTTGGTTCCTGCGAGGGTGTTTTGCAGGTCTGCTTTGCAGCGGTCCGTGCGCGCGGGGCTCCGTGGCGGATTCGCACAGGTCTGGCCTGATCGGCGTCCAGGCTTGTCGTCGCCGTGCACGGGATGCCGCGCAATAGCTGACCGCACAGGGGAGAGTGCGACTGGGTGGCGAGCGCTTGACGCCAGAGAATGCGGCGCGGCGCCTTGCGCCTCAGGCCCGCTGCAACGGAATGGATGGTTTTGGATCGATGGTGGTCCGAGGGCGGCCGGGAACAAACTAGGGGAACAACTTGAAGATTCACGAATATCAGGGCAAGGAACTGCTGCGCAAGTTCGGTATGCCGACGCCGCGCGGAATCGCGTGCTTTTCGGTCGACGAGGCCGTCGCCGCAGCCGAAAAGCTTGGCGGACCGGTATGGGTGGTCAAGGCCCAGATTCATGCGGGCGGCCGCGGCAAGGGTGGCGGCGTCAAGGTGGCCAAGTCCATCGCCGAGGTGCGCGCCAGGGCCGGTGAGATCCTCGGCATGCAGTTGGTCACGCACCAAACCGGCCCGGAGGGTCAGAAGGTACGCCGCCTCCTCGTGGAAGACGGCGCGGACATCAAGAAAGAGTACTACGTCGCCGCGCTCACTGACCGCTCGACCCAGCGCGTGGCCCTGATGGCTTCCAGCGAAGGCGGCATGGATATCGAGGAAGTCGCGCATGCGACGCCGGAAAAGATCCTCAAGGAGTTCGTCGACCCGGCTGCCGGGCTGACCGACGCCCAGGCAGAGCGCCTGGCAAGAGGCATCGGTGTGCCGGAAGCATCGCTCAAGCAAGCCAAGGAGGTGTTGGGCCAGCTCTACACCTGTTACATGGATACCGACGCGTCGCTAGCCGAGATCAATCCGATGATTCTCGAAGGCAACGGCAACATCAAGGCGCTCGACGCCAAATTCAATTTCGATGCCAACGCGCTGTTCCGCCATCCGGAGATCGTCGCCTATCGCGATCTTGACGAGGAAGATCCGGCGGAGATCGAGGCCTCGAAGTTCGATCTTGCCTATATCCAGCTTGACGGCAATATCGGCTGTCTGGTCAACGGCGCCGGCCTGGCGATGGCCACCATGGACACGATCAAGCTCTTCGGCGGCGAGCCGGCCAACTTTCTCGACGTCGGTGGCGGCGCCACCGCGCAGAAGGTGACCGAGGCCTTCAAGATCATGATCAAGACCCCGGGCCTGAAAGCCATCCTGGTCAATATCTTCGGTGGCATCATGCGCTGCGACACGATCGCCGAAGGCGTCATCACTGCATGCCGCGCCGTCAACCTCGGGGTGCCTCTGGTGGTGCGCATGAAGGGGACCAATGAGGATCTCGGCAAGCAAATGCTCGCCGACTCCGGTCTGCCGATCATCGCCGCCGACACCATGGCCGAAGCCGCGCAAAAAGTGGTGGCCGCCGCAAAGTAACGCGCACCGCCGGGCGGCATTCCGCGCCCCGCGGCGGGGGGACCCGCCAGCGCCACATTCCAAGGGAAACCATGAGCATCCTGATCAACAAGAACACCCGGGTCATGACCCAGGGTATTACCGGCAAGACCGGCCAGTTCCACACCAAGATGTGCAAGGAATACGCCAACGGGGCGAACTGCTTTGTTGCCGGCGTGAATCCGAAAAAGGCCGGGGAAAGCTACGAAGGCATCCCCATTTACGCCAGCGTAAAGGATGCCAAGGCCCAGACCGGCGCGACCGTATCGGTCATCTACGTGCCTCCGGCCGGCGCGGCCGCTGCGATCTGGGAGGCGGTGGAAGCCGACCTCGATCTCGCCATCTGCATTACCGAGGGCATACCGGTGCGCGACATGCTGGAAGTGCGCAACCGAATGAAGGCCGAGGGCCGCAAGACCCTGCTGCTGGGCCCCAACTGCCCCGGCCTCATCACGCCCGAAGAAATCAAGATCGGCATCATGCCCGGCCACATTCACCGCAAGGGGCGCATCGGCGTGGTGTCGAGATCGGGTACCCTTACCTACGAAGCGGTGGCGCAACTGACCGAAATCGGCCTGGGCCAGTCTTCGGCGGTGGGCATCGGCGGCGATCCGATCAATGGCTTGAAGCATATTGACGTCATGCGCATGTTCAATGACGACCGCGAAACCGACGCCGTGGTCATGATCGGCGAGATCGGTGGGCCGGACGAGGTCAATGCGTCACGCTGGATTCGCGACAACATGAAAAAGCCGGTGGTCGGGTTCATCGCCGGCGTCACCGCGCCCCCGGGAAAACGCATGGGCCATGCAGGCGCGCTGATTTCCGGCGGCGAGGATACCGCGCAGGCAAAGCTGGCCATCATGGAAGAGTGCGGTATCAAGACCACCAAGAACCCGTCAGAAATGGGCCGCCTGCTCAAGGCGATGCTCTGAATCCGGTGCCGCGCAGAAATCGAGAGCTAGGAGACACGCATGAGTTTTGACAGCCCGGCATTCTGGCTGGCACTTGGCCAGATCGTCTGGATCAACATCATCCTCTCGGGCGACAACGCGGTGGTGATCGCGCTGGCGGCGCGTTCGCTGCCACCCAAGCAACAGAAGATGGCGATCATGTGGGGCTCGGGCGCCGCGGTGGTGCTGCGCATCGTCCTGACCTTTCTGGCGGCCTATCTGCTCAAGCTTCCCTATTTGCAGATCATCGGCGGCCTGCTGCTGCTATGGATCGGCTTCCAGTTGCTCTCCGGCGAGGAGGAAGACGAGGAAGGGAGCGAAAAGGACACCGCCGGCAACCTGACGGCGGCCGTGCGAACCATCCTGATTGCCGACTTGGTGATGAGCCTGGACAACGTGATCGCGGTGGCGCTGGCGGCCAAGGGGGATTTCACCCTGCTGGTCCTCGGGTTGGCGATAAGCATTCCCCTGGTGGTCTTCGGCAGTACCCTCATGATCAAACTGATGGAGCGCTTTCCGGTCATCATCACCCTGGGCGCCGCTTTGATCGGCTGGGTTGCCGGCGACGCGATCAGCCATGACGTGGCTATCAAACACGTCTTCGAGGGTGATGCCACGCTCACTTATGGGCTCAAGGCGGGGTGCGCGATCTTCGTGGTCGTGGTGGGCAAATGGCTGGCGGCCCGCGCGGCGGCCAAGGCGCACCAACCCCGGGGCGCCTGACAAGCGGCGCTTTGCATCCAGTCCAAGAACCCCATTAAACAGGGGCTGTTCCGCATGGACGGCCCCTGTTGTTTTTTGCGACGGGTGGGCGTGAAACGGGTTGCTCTTCTATTGATAGTCAACTGCAACAACGCGTATCATCATCCTGTTTATTCTGCGAAAACCGTGATTTTTCCGGCTTGACGTAGAATCTGTGCTTCTTTTGATGCTATATCGGCTGTTTCGCGTGTCAAAGACACGCGGCTTCGGGTCCACCCCGCCCTTCCTGGCGGCATTTGACTTTGAAGCAGCCGCATGAAAAGCGAGTGCGGCATCTGGGGGAAGTGTAATGGCCAAGGTCAAGGGGGATTTCTGGAGGTCCGACTGGTTCATCGGGTTGGTCATTGCCGTCCTGATGCTGGCATTCAAGAACGGCGACCTCCTGCAGAGCCTGGAGCGCAAGGCCTATGACCTGGGCGTCAAGGCATCCTCCCGAGCGCCCAACGACAGGGTCGCTATCATCGCCATCGACGACCAGAGCATCGCCAACATAGGGCGCTGGCCATGGAGCCGCGACATCCACGCCAAGATGACGGACATGCTGGCCGCCGCCAAGGTCAAGGTCATCGGCAACACTGTGTTTTTCTTCGAGCCGCAGCAGGACCCGGGTCTGGTCTACATCAACAAGCTCCTCGAACTGTACGCGAAGGCCGCGCCCGCTACGCCCGATTCCGGCGCGGCCGCGACCGCCCCGGCCAGCGATCTCACGCAATTCGGTGCCCTTCTGAAACAGGCGGAAAACGATCTCAACACGGACCGCAAGCTCGCCGACAGCTACACCAAGGCGGGCAACGTGATGCTGCCCTTGGTGTTCAAGCTCGGGGATCCGCGCGGCAAGCCCGACAAGGCGTTGCCCGACTTCGCCGCCCGGAGTTCATTCGAGGACAAGAACGGCCAGGCCATTCCCTCCGCCGAAATCCAGTTGCCCATCGACCCGCTCGGCAGGGCCGCCGCGGGTCTCGGGCATCTGAACGACGTGCCGGATGTCGACGGTGGCGTCCGCACCGAGCCACTGGTGGTGCAGTACTTCGACCGTTACTTTCCTTCCTACGCACTGATGATCGCGGCCAGGAGCCTCAATCTGGGCGTGGCCGACATCAAGGTCGCGTGGGGGGAGCAACTCAAGCTCGGCAAGCTTGCGATCACCACCGATTTCGAGAACAAGATGTACACGTACTACTACAAGGATCGCGACGGCAGGCGTGCCTTCCAGATCGACTCCTTCTACGACGTGTACACCGGCAAGATCCCGGCATCCAAGTACGCCGACAAGATTGTCCTCATCGGGCCGACCGCCACCGGTGTCGGCACCAGTTTCCCGACGCCGGTGTCAGCGGCCATGACGCCGGTGGAGAAGATGGCCCATTCGGTTTCCTCGATTCTTTCCGAGCATTTCTTCGTGGTTCCGTCCTGGAGCATCTGGCTTGAGTTGCTGGTGTTCCTGCTGGTGGCGGCGTATCTGGTAGCACTGCTGCCGCGCCTGTCCGCGAGGCCGGCGGCGCTGGTCACCCTGGGCGTCCTGCTGGCGCTCCTTGCCACGCATTTCGCCTTGATGGTTTCGGCGGGCATGTGGATACAGCTCATGGTTCCGGCGGCGCTGCTGCTGGTCGGCCATCTGCTGCTGACGACCAAGCGCTTCATCGTCACCGAGGCTGGCAAGCAGAAATCCGACGTCGAGTCGGCCGAGTCCAACCGCATGCTGGGCCTGGCCTTCCAGGGGCAGGGTCAGCTTGACATGGCGTTCGACAAGTTCCGCAAGGTGCCTTTCGACGCCCCGCTGATGGACAATCTGTACAACCTGGCGCTGGATTTCGAGCGCAAGCGCCAGTTCAACAAGGCGCAAGCGGTGTACGAGCACATGGCCGGCTTCGATCCCAAGTTCAAGGATCTCGAGCAGAAGATCGTGCGCGTCAAGAACCTGTCGGAAACGGTCATCCTTGGCGGCTCCTCGGGGCGAACCAACACCAGCATCCTCGACGGTGCCGGTGCGGGGGAAAAGCCCATGCTCGGCCGCTACCAGATCGAAAAGGAACTCGGCAAGGGCGCGATGGGTGTGGTCTATCTGGGACGCGACCCGAAGATCAGCCGGGTAGTGGCCATCAAGACGATGGCGCTTTCGCAGGAGTTCGAGGCCGACGAACTCGAAGAGGCCAAGTCGCGATTCTTCCGAGAAGCCGAGACTGCCGGCCGCCTCAATCATCCGCATATCGTGACCATCTACGATGCCGGCGAGGAGCATGACCTGTGTTTCATCGCCATGGAACTGCTCAAGGGCAAGGATCTGGTGCCCTACACGAGACCGGAATCGCTGCTGCCGATCCCGCGCGTGGTTTCGATCATGGCCAGGGTCGCCGATGCGCTCGGCTACGCGCACCGGCAGTCCGTGGTGCACCGCGACATCAAGCCGGCCAACATCATGTATGACCTGGAGTCCGACAACCCAAAGGTCACCGATTTCGGTATCGCGCGGGTCACCGACTCCTCTAAAACCAAGACCGGCATGGTGCTGGGCACCCCGTCCTACATGTCGCCCGAGCAGCTGTCCGGCAAGAAGGTCGACGGCCGCTCCGACCTGTTCTCCCTGGCGGTGAGTCTGTACCAGATGTTGTGTGGTCATTTGCCCTTTGTCGGCGACTCGATGGCGCAACTGATGTTCAAGATCGCCAACGAGCAGCCCGGCGATATTCGCACGCTCAACCCCGCTGTCCCCGAGGGTCTTGCCGGAGTGCTCGCTAAGGCAATGGCGAAGGATGCCGACCAACGCTACCAGTCCGGAGAGGAACTGGCGGCTGCCCTCCGGCCCTACGGTGAAACCCCGGCGACTGCGACCGGCATGAACATTCCCGCTGCGCCCAAGGCGGTACCTGCCGCGCCGCTGACCCAGCCGGCAGCGCCTGACGCCCCGGCCCCCGGCACATCCGCTGGCGTGGCGCGCGCGGGCGAAACGGTCATGCTGCAAGCTCCGGGTCTCAACCCGGCCGGGGCCGTGGGGCTGCCGGCATCCCCTGCCGGCCCTGCGCCCGCCAGCGTAGCGAAGCCGCCCAAGCCTCCGCCGGATGTGGATATTTCTCTATAGGGTACGCGCATGAATCTTTCAGATGCGATCGAAATCGTTGGCCATTCCGACCCGGGGATGGTGCGGTCCCATAACGAGGATTCGATCGCCAACGACGCGCGCAACGGCCTGGCGATTCTCGCCGACGGCATGGGCGGCTACAACGCAGGCGAGGTGGCCAGCGGCATGGCCACTACCGTGCTGATGACGGAAATGCAGTCCGCCATCGCGCAGCGAGCCCCTTTCGAACACGATGCCGACAGCGGCACTGAGTTCCGCACCCACGCGGCCCGCATGCTGCGCGACCAGATCGCCAAGGCGAACCATTCGATCTATTCGGCGGCCCAGTCGCAGCCGCAGTATTCCGGCATGGGCACGACACTGGTCATGGCGGTCTTCTACGACAACAAGATGACCGTCGCCCACATCGGCGACTCGCGCCTGTATCGTCACCGCGGCGGCGAGTTCCTCCAGATCACGCGTGATCATTCCCTGCTTCAGGAACAGATCGACAGCGGCATGATCACCCCGGAGGAAGCCAAGCATTCGCAAAACAAGAATCTGGTCACCCGGGCGCTGGGTATCGACCCCACTGTGGAGGCGGAGGTGCACGACTACGAAACGCGGCCGGGCGACATTTATCTGCTTTGCTCGGACGGGTTGTCGGATATGGTGTCGGACGAGGATATCGGTCTGACGCTCGAAACCCTCGGCGGCAACCTCAATCTGGCCGCACAGCAGCTCGTGCAGATGGCCAATGACAATGGCGGGCGTGATAACGTGTCAGTACTGCTCGTCAAGATTGCCCGGGAATATCCCGCCGCGAGGGGGCTGTTCAGCAGGTTTTTGAGGTGGTTCAAGTAAACTTAGGTAATCGCAAGTCGCTCAGGCGTCAACAGCGAAAGAGAAAAAGGAACGGGCTATGGCGAAGCTAATTCTCAGCATGGACGGGTTGGTGCTCAAGGAGATCACTCTGACCAAAGAGCGCACGACCATCGGCCGCAAGCCGCACAACGACATCCAGATCGACAACCTGGCGGTGTCGGGTGAGCATGCTGTGATCGTGACTATCCTCAATGATTCTTTTCTGGAGGATCTCGGATCTACCAACGGCACATTGGTCAACGGTTCACCGATCAAGAAACATTTCCTGCAGCCGAACGACGTCGTCGAACTCGGCAAGTACAAGCTCAAGTACATTAACGAGGCGCCGAAGGCGGCGGTCGCCGATTTCGAAAAGACCATGGTTCTGCGGCCAGGATCGATGCCCAGGCCTTCGCCAGCGCCGGCGGCCGCGCCGCCAGCCGGCGCCGCGCCGATGGCAAGCCCAGCCGCCGCGCCGGTGCCTCCTACCCCGCCCGCAGCGCCGGCTCGGCAGGGCGCCATCCAACTGCTTTCCGGCGCGAACATCGGCAAGGAGCTTCTGCTGACCAAGGCGTTGACCACGCTCGGCAAGCCGGGTGTGCAGGTCGCTGTCATCACGCGTAGGCCGCAGGGCTATTTCATCACGCACGTCGAAGGCGCGAATTTTCCGGTGGTCAACGGCAAGACCCTCGACGCGCAGGCGCATCCGTTGAACGACCACGATGTCATCGAGATCGCCGGGACCAAGATGGAGTTTTTCTACAAGTAGGCCAGTTTCCGGTGCCTGATAGCGCCGGACGACCGACTGCGCAGCCTTAACGCCGTCCGGGGAGGCGTCTGTGAAACAGCACTTCGTCCGCATCGGACTCGGCCTGCTTGTGTTGGCCGTCTTCCTGGTGCATGCGGCCGAGATATTCAACGTCCGCATCATCACGCAGCTAGACGCCATCATCTACGACGCCCGCGTCCGGCTGACCATGCCCGGAAAGGCGGATGACCGGATCGTCATTCTCGACATCGACGAGAAGAGCCTCGGCAAACTGGGACGCTGGCCCTGGAGCCGCGACATGATGGCCGAGTTGGTCGAGCGGCTTTTCACCAAGTACGGCGTCTTGATGGTCGGCTTCGACGTCGTGTTCGCCGAGCCGGACGTCAGTTCCGGCATCCGCTCCCTCGAGAAGCTTGCCAAGGAAGGCGCGCTCAAGGACAGCGAGCAGTTCCGCGCCGAAGTCGAAAAGCTCAAGCCGACCCTCGACTTCGACGCGCGATTCGCCAAGGCGATTGCCGGCCGGCCGGTGGTGCTCGGTTACTACCTATCCTCCGAGGAGAGGGCCGAAAAAAGCGGCGCGCTTCCGCCGCCTGTCATGCCGGCCGGCACTTTCAAGGGCCGCACGATAGACTGGTTCAGGTGGAACGGCTATGGGGCCAACCTGGAAATCTTCCAGAAGGCGGCCCTGGCGTCGGGCCTGTTCAACCCTGTCGTCGACCTCGACGGCGTGGTGCGACGCGTCCCCATGCTGTCCGAGTACGACGGCCAGTACTACGAGTCGCTGGCGCTTGCCATGTTTCGCGCACTGCTTGGTTCGCCCAATCTCGAGCCGGGCTATCCGCCAGACCGGTTCCTGTCGCGCAACTACCAGGGGCTGGAATGGCTGGAGATGAAGGCCAACACCAGCGCGGGGGTGCGCACCGTGCGCATCCCCGTCGACAAGACGGTGAGCGCATTGGTGCCCTATCGCGGACCCGGCGGCGCAAAGGGCAATACGTTCCGCTATATCTCCCTCTCCGACGTGTATGAAGGCAAGGTGGCCGAGGGCGACCTGAAGGGAAAGATCGCCCTATGGGGCACCACCGCCCCAGGTCTCCTGGATCTGCGGACGACGCCGGTCGGCGAGGCCTATCCCGGGGTCGAAATCCACGCCAACCTGCTGTCTGGCATGCTGACGCAGAGTTTCAAGGAGCGCCCGCCATTCACCCTGGGCGCCGAGGTGCTGCTGCTGGGCATCGGCGGACTCACCCTGGCGCTCTTGCTGCCGTTCCTCTCGCCGATGCGCGCAACGCTGGTCGCGGTTGCCGGCATGGTCCTGATTGTGGCGTTCAATTTCCTTGTCTATTCGCAGCTCAACCTGGTATTGCCGCTGGCGGCCTCGCTCCTGATGACTGCGGCGCTCTACACGCTAAACATGGCCTATGGCTATTTCGTCGAGTCGCGCAGCAAGCGCGAGTTCACTGCGCTGTTCGGCCAGTACGTGCCGCCGGAACTGGTCGACGAAATGGCGCGCGATCCCAGCAAGTACAGCATGGAGCCGCAAGCGGCCGACCTGACCATCCTGTTTTCGGATGTGCGCGGATTCACCACCATATCCGAAAGCCTTTCACCCGGCGACCTCGCGTCATACATCAATGACTACCTGACCGGCATGTCGGCCGTGATCTCGAAGAACCGCGGCACGCTCGATAAATACATCGGCGATGCGGTCATGGCCTTCTGGGGCGCACCGGTGCCGGATGCCGAGCATGCGCGTCAGGGCGTGCTCACCGCGCTGGAGATGCAGCGGGTCGCCAAAGAACTCAATGAAAAGTTCCGAGCCAAGGGCTGGCCCACCCTCAAGATCGGCATCGGCGTCAACTCGGGCAATGTCCGCGTCGGCGACATGGGCTCCAAGGTGCGCAAGGCCTATACGGTCATGGGGGACCCGGTCAACCTGGCGTCCCGGCTCGAAGGGCGCACCAAGGAGTACGGCGTGGGCATCCTGGTCGGCGAGGCCACGGAAAAGGTTGTCAAGGACGTGATTTTCAAGGAACTCGACCGCATCCGGGTGAAGGGAAAGAACGAACCCGTGGCGATCTACGAACCCCTCTGCCTGGAGGCGGATGCGGACAAGAAGCTCAAGGACGAACTCAAAATATGGCGCGATGCGCTCAAGGCCTACCGGGCCCAGTCGTGGGACCAGGTGGAAATGAACCTGCTGAACCTCCAGCGCATGAATCCTGACTGCTATCTCTACGAAAAGTACGCCGAGCGCGTGATACAGTTCAGGAAAAATCCGCCCGGTCCGAATTGGGACGGGGTCACCACATTCGATGAGAAATAGCGCGTCCGGCGCGGACCCGGTGAGATGAAAGTCAAGGTTCTCGGGTGTTCAGGCGGCATCGGTGGCAAGCATCTGCGCACCACCGCCCTCCGTGTCGACAACGACGTGTTGATCGACGCGGGGACGGGTGTTGCCGACCTGTCCCTGACCGAGCTGTCGATGATCGATCACATCTTCCTGACCCATTCGCACCTCGACCACATCGCGACCATCCCGTTCATCGTGGACACCGTCGGGGCGATGCGCGACAAACCGCTGACCATCTACGGCATCGAGGAGACCCTCGACACGCTCAAGAAGCATGTGTTCAACTGGAGCGTTTGGCCCGATTTCACCGCCATTCCGTCGGCGGACAAGCCCTTCATGCGCTACCAGAGGATTCGCCTCGGTCAGCGCATCAGCATCGACGGCCGCACCTTCACGCCGCTGCCCGCCAACCACACGGTGCCGGCGGTCGGATATCAGATCGACAGCGCCCACAACGCGCTGGTGTTCACCGGCGATACCTACGTCAATGATCCACTGTGGAAGATCGTCAACCGCATCCCCAATCTCAAGTACCTGATCATCGAAACGGCATTCTGCAACCGCGAGTTGCAGCTGGCGGTCGCCTCCAAGCACCTGTGCCCGAGCCTGCTCGCCGAAGAACTGGGCAAGCTGGAGCGAACCGCGGAGATTTTCATCACCCACCTGAAGCCTGGCGAGATCGAACTGACCATGCAGGAGATCGAGGAGTTTGCGGGCGACTACAAGCCGCGCATGCTGCAAAACGGCCAGGTCTTTGAATTCTAGAAACGCCATGGCACCCGATCCGGTATCCATCGATGTACTGCGGCGGTTCGAACCGCTCGGTTCGCTGTCCGAGCAAAGGCTTCGCGAGTTTGCCGAATTGTGCGTCACCGAAGCATTTTCACGCGGCCAGGATCCGCTGCGAACCCGCGAAAGTGGCGACCAGCTCGCCTACCTGACCGAGGGCGAGATACAGATGACCTTCTCCGACGGCAACGTCGAGATCATCAATGCTGGAAGCGAAGCGGCCCGCTCCGCCCTCGTCCGTGCGAAAGGCATAGTTGCGGCGAGCGCCATCACCGACGTGGAACTGATCCGCATCGACCGCGACCTGCTCGACATCATGCTGACCTGGGACCAGCTGGCCGAGTTCGACGCGACCCGCACCGGCCGGCTCAAGGTCGTGGTGCAGGACGAGGCGCCGGTGTTGCCGCAATGGAAGGTCATGTCGGGCGTCTTCAGCATGTCCAACCTGCGTAGCGGGGCGTTTGCCAACCTTCCGCCGGCGCATATCGCCGAGTTGCTCAACCGGTTCTCGCGCCTCGAGGTCAATGCCGGCGACGTGATCATCCGCGAGGGCGATGAAGGCGACTACTACTACGTCATCGAATCCGGCCGGGCGATGGTCACGCGCCTGGTCGGCGGCGTCGTGGTCACGCTGGCCGATCTCAAGAGCGGCGACGCCTTCGGCGAGGAAGCCTTGGTGTCGGATGCCAAGCGTAACGCGACGGTGACCATGAAGCTGCCGGGCGTGCTGCTGCGGTTGGCCAAGCATGACTTCATCGCGCTGCTCAAGGAGCCGCTGCTCAACCGCATACAGATGGCGAAAGCCCTCGACAAGGTTGCGGCGGGCGCCCAATGGCTCGACGTCCGCTACCCTTCGGAATTTCAATACGATCGACTGTCGGGGGCGATCAACATCCCGCTGGCCGAAATTCGCAATGCCTTCAACGTCCTGGATAAATCCCGGGAATTCGTTGTCTATTGTCAGAGCGGACGTCGCAGCGCGGCAGCGGCGTTCCTGCTCGCGCATCGGGGCTTCAAGGTATTCTTGCTCGATGGCGGTCTGTGGGCCGTGCGCAAGTCGGGGTGATCGTGACCCTCGCGCTGCGCATCGAGGTCGATTTTCCGGTCCGGATTTCCTGGCCGGCGTGCAGTGCCGCGGCTTGGAGCCAAACATGAGCGCAGTATTGAGTGCGAAACCGCCGGCGCAGGGTAGCGATGTCAGCCAGAAGCTCAATTTCCAGAAAAACCTGCAGACGGTTACCAACCGGATTCATGCCACCAATAACATCGACGAGATCATGCTGGAGGTCAGTCAGGAGATCTGCACGCTGTTCAATGCCGATCGACTGACCATCTACACGGTTGCCGAGGACAAGGGCTCGATCATCTCCAAGGTCAAGACCGGCCTGAATTCCTTCAAGGACCTCAAGCTGCCGATCGCCGAACACAGCATCGCCGGTTACGTCGCCCTTTCAAAAAAGCTCATCAACATCCGCGATGTCTACGACGAGAACGAACTCAAGTCGCACAATCCCAACCTGCGGTTCCTGCAGGAAGTCGACAAGCGCACCGGGTACCGCACCAAGCAGGTGCTCTGCGCTCCGGTGGTGGATGCCCAGTCCGGTGAACTCATCGGCGTTGTCCAGATCATCAACAACAAGTCAGGGCAACCCTTCGGCCAGCTAGAAGAAGAGGGTGCGGTCGGTCTGATCCAGACCCTCGCCATCGCGTTTCGCCAGCGGCAGAAGGCGGCTCAGCCGGTCAAGACCAAGTACGACTATCTGGTCGCCGATGCGGTGCTGTCGGCCCAGGAATTCGACCTGGCCACGCGTTCCGCCCGGCGCAAGGGCATCGACGTCGAGGAGGTGCTGATCGGCGAGTTCCAGGTCAAGGTGCCTGCCATGGGGGCGGCCCTGTCGAAGTTCTTTGGCGTGCCTTACGAGCCCTTCAAGACCGATCGGATCAAGCCGGCCGACCTGCTCAAGCATCTCAAGCGCGATTATGTCGAATCCAGCCAGTGGATTCCCATCGATGATGCCAAGGAAGGCCTCGTCGTGCTGTGCCTCGACCCAGAGCGGGTGCGCAGTTCGCGCATTGTCAACAACATCTTTCCGCGCGCCACCAAGGTGGTCTACAAGGTCACCACCGCGACCGAGTTCAAGCAGACGCTCAACCTGTTTTTCGGCGAGGATCTGAGCGGCGGGGACATCGACTCCATCCTGGGCGCCATCACCGACGGCGAAGACGAACCCATCATCGACACCGGCGACGACGTCAACGCGGCGGCCGACAACGAACTGGTCAAGCTGGTCAACAAGATCATCATCGACGCCTACAACCAGGGCGCTTCCGATATCCACATCGAGCCCTACCCGGGCAAGGCCAAGACCGAGATCCGCTTTCGCAAGGACGGCTCGCTCTCGCCGTATATCGAGATTCCGGCCAGCTACCGCAACGCCATCGTCGCGCGCTTAAAGATCATGTGCGACCTGGACATCTCGGAGAAACGCAGGCCGCAGGACGGCAAGATCAAGTTCAAGAAATACGGCCCGCTGGACATCGAGTTGCGGGTCGCGACCATCCCCACCGCGGGCGGCGTCGAAGACGTGGTCATGCGCATTCTGGCGGCCGGCGAACCGATCCCTCTCGACAACCTGGGCGTCACCAAGAAGAACCTCGATGCACTGAAAAAGACCGTCAGCAAACCCTACGGCCTGTTCTTCGTCTGCGGGCCGACCGGCTCCGGCAAGACCACGACCCTGCATTCGGTGCTGGGCTTCCTCAATACGCCCGACACCAAGATCTGGACTGCGGAAGACCCTGTCGAAATCACCCAAAAAGGCCTGCGCCAGGTGCAGGTGAACAAGAAGGCGGGCCTCGATTTCGCGGTGGTCATGAAGGCCTTCCTGCGCGCCGATCCCGACATCATCATGGTCGGCGAGATGCGCGACGCGGAGACCACCGGCACCGGCATCGAGGCATCGCTCACCGGCCACTTGGTGTTCGCGACCCTGCACACCAACAGCGCGCCCGAGGCGGTGATCCGTCTTCTCGACATGGGCATGGACCCGTTCAACTTCGCCGACGCCCTGCTCGGCATTCTTGCGCAGCGGCTCGCCAAGCGGCTGTGCAAGGAATGCAAGCAGCCCTACAGTCCCGACCCCAACGAACTCAAGGCCTTCATCACCGAATACGCCGAGGAACTGGTCAAGACGCCGGCCTGGAAGCAGGATCCGCAGGGCCAGTTCAAGAAGCTCTACGATTACTGGCTGCAGGAGTACGGCAAGGACGGCAAGCTCACCATGTACAAGGCCAAGGGTTGCGACAAGTGCGGCAACAGCGGCTACAAGGGCCGGGTGGGCCTGCATGAACTGATGGTCGCCTCCGAACGTGTGAAGAAACTGATCCAGGAAAAAGGCCGTGTCTCCGACATCTTCGTCACGTCGGTCGAGGACGGCATGAGCACCCTCAAGATGGACGGCATGGAAAAGGTCCTGATGGGCGTCACGGACATGAAGCAGGTCCGCACGGTCTGCATCAAGTAGCCTCCGGGAGAAGGCAGCCCCCCAATCGTGGCGACCGTCGAGGATCTATTCACCCGGCTTGAGCAGCTCAATGCCGTCGGAGCTGCGCTTTCCAAGGAGCGCGACATCAATGCGCTCCTCGAGAAAATCCTGCGCGCGGCCAAGGGCATCACAGGCGCGGATGGCGGGACGCTTTATCGCCTGATCGACGGCGAAAACCTGCAGTTCGAGATCCTGCTCAACGATTCCCTCGGTATCGCCCTGGGAGGCACCACGGGAAACGGCATCTCTTTCTATCCGATCCGCCTGCACGACGACACCGGCCAGCCCAACATGTCGATGGTCGCGGCCTATGCCGCGCTTACCGGCGACACCGTGAACATCGCCGACGCCTACACTGCCGAAGGGTTCGATTTCTCGGGCACGCGCAATTTCGACAAGAAGACCGGCTATCGCTCGACCTCCTTTCTCACCATCCCCATGCGGGACCACGAAAACGAGATCATTGGCGTATTGCAGTTGCTCAACCGTATCGATCCGCTGAGCGGAGCGGTGACCCAGTTTTCCGACGCCGACCAGCGTCTCGCCGAGAGCCTCGCCTCGCAGGCGGCCATCGCGCTGACCAACCGCAACCTGATCCTCCAGCTGGAGCAGCTGTTTGAGTCGTTCATCAACGTGATGAACACAGCGATCGACGAAAAATCGCCCTACACCGGCGGCCATTGCCAGCGCGTTCCCACGCTGACCATGATGCTGGCCGAAGCGGTCAACGAAACAAGCTCGGGTCCGCTCAAGGACTTCACGATGAACGACCGTGACCGCTACGAACTCAAGATCGCCGGCCTGCTGCATGATTGCGGCAAGGTCACCACGCCGGTGCACGTGGTCGACAAGGCGACCAAGCTCGAAACCATCTTCGACCGGGTGCATCTGCTGGACACCCGCTTCGAGGTGTTGAAGCGCGATGCGGAAATCGCCACGCTCAGGGGCGAGATCTCCGCTGATCAATACGCGGCGCGGCTGCGCCAGTACGAGGACGATCGTGTCTTCCTCCGCCGCACCAACGTCGGTGGCGAGTTCATGCGCGAAGAGGACATCGCGCGGGTCAGGGCCATCGCAGCGTACCGCTGGACCGGCGTGGACGGCAATGAAGCTCCGTTCCTGAGCGATGACGAAGTCAAAAACCTGACCGTGCGTGCCGGCACGCTCACCCAGGAAGAGCGCGAGGTGATCAACTACCACATCGTCGCTACCATCAAGATGCTGGAGGCGCTGCCGTGGCCCAAGCACCTGAAGAACGTGCCCGAATACGCCGGGGGCCACCACGAGCGGATGGACGGCAAGGGCTACCCGCGCGGCCTCAAGCGCGACGAGATGAGCCTGCAGGCGCGGGTGATGGGCATTGCAGACATCTTCGAGGCGCTGACAGCGCCCGATCGCCCCTACAAGAAGGGCAAGACCCTCACCGAGTCGCTCGAGATTCTCGGCAAGTTCAAGCTGAACGGGCATATCGACCCGGACCTCTTCGATGTGTTCATCCGCGAAAAGGTGTACCTTAAATATGCCGAAAAATTCATGCACCCGGAACAGATCGACGCGGTCGACCTGACCCGCATTCCCGGCGTGGCGCCACCGTGAGTGACGCCTCGCGTCAGGGCGTCGGCGAGGACGCCTTGCGGGTGATGTAGACGATCACCGCTTCGGTGGCAACTTCGACGAATTGCTCGTTGTAGCCCATTTCCTTGAGTTCCCACTGGAAGGTGTTGCCCAGCGCCGCCTTCTTGAACATGCCGAGTTTCTTCTCCTCGCGAAACCGTGCCGCCTTTTCGCAGACTTCCTCGATGATCGAGGTCAGGCGTTTCGGGCTGACCATGCGCTGCGGATCGTTGGCCAGTGCCGGCGGAAAACGCTTGAGAATATCCTGTGCCAGGGACTTGGCGAAGTCCTCAAGCTCCTTCCCGCCAAAAAGATTGAGTGCCATGATGATGATCGGGATTTCGCCCGCGATACTCGTATCGCTCATATCATAAACTGATCCGTGGCGATCCAGCGATCGAATCACCGCAGCATGCTCAAACGCCTTTTCGGCCGCCCTGAATCGAAGCCGGCTGGCGCGCAGGAATCGCGCGAGCGCCTGCTCGCGGCTGTCCGTGAAAGCGTGGCTCGCGGGCGCCTGGCGGAAGCGGAAGTCCGTTTGGAGGTCCTGGTACAGCGGTTTCCCGGAGATGCGAAGGTCCATAACGAGGCCGGCAGGCTGCGTTACGCGCAAGGCGACTTTGACGGCGCTGCACAGGCTTTTGCGCGTGCCTGCGAACTGGCCCCGCGCTGGCCTGACGCCCGCGCCAATCTCGGCCAGACGCGCCTGGTAAGGGGGCATTACGCAGAGGCGGTCCGCCACTTCGAGCGCGCGCTCGAGGCCGATCCGCGCCACCACGAAGCGCTCTTCAACCTTGCGCTGTCGCTTGCCCACTGCGGCGACCTGGAGGCATCGCTCGTGATTTCACGCCGGCTCGTGGCCGACGCCCCGGCGGACCCCCCCAGTCATGTGCTGCTCGCGGAGACCCTTCTGCGCGCCGGGCAGTTTCACGAAGCCTGGCGTGAATATGCATGGCGCACCCGGGTCGCGGACTATCAGCCGTTTTTCAGGACCTATGCGCAACCGGAATGGCTGGGAGAGTGGCTTCCCGGTGCGACGGTGCTGATATGGCCGGAGCAGGGCTACGGAGACATGCTGCAATTCGTGCGCCTGTTGCTGGTGGCGGCGCGCCGACATCCGGACATGTCCTTCGTCCTGGAGGCCGAACCGGCCTTGCTACGCCTCATGCAAGTCACCTGTGCCGGCCATCCCAACATCCGCGTGGTCGCCGCGTCCGACCAGATCGGCGCGTTTGACCGGCACGCGCCGATCATGAGCCTGCCGCGCAATCTCGATGCGAGCCTGGGCGTCAATCCCGCCGCCATGCCGTATCTGCGCGCAGCCAGCGACGAGCTTGCGCCATGGCGGGCGCGCGTGAGGGCGGCGGCGGGCGCAAAACTCGCAGTCGGCCTTGTATGGGCTGGAAACGCACGCGAGCGGCATGGCGCGGCCGACCAGGCCCTCGATGCGCGCCGCAGCGCGGGGGCGCAGGCGGTATCCGCGCTGTGCGATGTGGCGGGATGCACCTTCTTCAACCTCCAGGTCGGCGGCCGCAGCGGTGAAATGGCGGCGTTGGGCATCCCTCTGGTTGACTTCACCGGCGAACTCACCGATTTTGCGGCGACCGCCGCCCTGGTGTCCTGCCTCGACCTGGTGATCAGCGTCGATACGGCCGTGGTGCATCTGGCGGGCGGCCTGTCGCGGCCGGTCTGGATGCTTTCGCGTTTCGACTGCTGCTGGCGATGGGGGCGGCGCGCTGCGACCAGTGCCTGGTATCCAACCCTGCAAGCGATTTACCAGCCGAGTTCGGGCGACTGGGCGGGCGCGGTCGCCGCGACCCGCGCCGCGCTCGTCCGCGCGGCGCGGACGCACGCCGCCGGGGACGGCTGACGCGGCCTGGCGGTAAGGCATTCGTCCCGGTTACAGCGGGCATAATCCGCTCTTATGACGATCCCGGTTGCGCAAATGGCGCGGGCCTCGCACAATCGATGCGATGTGCATAAACGTGATTTCCTAGAATGCGAGCCCCACCGCTGGATTTGCGCCTGCTGGAGGTTTTCGAGGCCATCCATGTCGAAAAGAGCCTGACCAATGCGGCGCTCAAACTGGCCATGACGCAGCCCGCGGTCAGCCAGTCGCTGACCAAGATGCGCGCGCATTTCGGCGACCAACTGTTCGTACGTACCGCGGCCGGCATGGAAGCCACGCCGCGCGCCAAGGAATTGTTCACATCGGTATCGGTCATCTTGAAAGAAGCGCGCGAGTCCCTGGTGGCGCGGCCGGCGTTCGATCCGGCCATCTCCGAGCGGGAATTCGTCATCGCCACCACCGATTTGGGGGCGGCCGCGCTCATCCCGCCGTTGATCGCCGCCGCGCGCACCCGCTCGCCCATGGCGCGCATCGTCAGCGTCAATGCCGCCGGGCGCGAATTGTCCGAGGAGATGACCTCAGGGGACATCTCTCTTGCAATCGGCAATTTCCCGGTGCTGCAGGCAGGCATTTACCAGCAGGGCCTGTACCAGGAAAGCTATGTGCTTCTCGCGAGCCGCGAACGCGCGGCCGCCGGCTGCGTGACCGTCGAGGACTTCCGCGAAGCCAGGCATGTCATCGTCACCGCGGGCAACTCGGGCCACTACCATTCCGAAATCGAAAAGCGCCTCGCCGCGCTGATCCCGCATGACCATGTCGTGGCGACGGTGTCGAGCTTTCTGGTGGCGCCGTTGGTGGCGCGCGGCACCGATCTGCTGCTGACCGTCCCGCGCCGGGTGGCTGACATCTACGCGCCGCTGCTGCACCTGGAAGAAATACCGCTGCCGCTGGAACTGCCCGACTACCCGATCACGCAGTACTGGCATGCGCGCTTCCACCACGACCCCGGCGTTGTCTGGCTGCGCAATCTGGTGTTCGAATTGTTCACCGACGGCGGCGCGCGCGAGTCCGACACGACCGTCCGGCCGCAGTTTCTGCAGGGGGCGACATGAGCGCCACGCGATACCTGCGCCCGACGCACCTGGAGGAGGCGCTCGCCGCCCTGGGTACGCATCCCTGGACGGTGCTGGCGGGCGGCACCGACTTTTATCCGGGCCGGGTCGGCAAGCCGGTGGACGTCGACGTGCTCGATGTCACGCGCATTGCCGACCTGCGGGGCATACAGGTGGCCGGCGGCGCGGTGCGCATAGGCGCGACCACCACCTGGAGTGAACTCATCACCGCCCGGCTGCCGAACGTATGCGCCGGCCTCAAGGCGGCGGCGCGGGAGGTCGGTGGCGTGCAGATCCAGAATGCCGGCACCGTGGCGGGCAATCTTTGCAACGCCTCGCCCGCGGCCGATGGCGTGCCCGCGCTGCTCGCGCTCGGCGCCGAGGTGGAACTGCATTCGGGCAGCGGCGCCCGCCGCGTGAACCTCGGGGAATTCGTCCTTGGCAGCCGCAGGACGGCGCGCCGGCCGGATGAACTGGTCGTTGCCGTGCATCTGACGCCTTGGCCGGAAGGCGCCAAGGGTGTATTTCTCAAGCTTGGGCATCGGCGCTACCTGGTGATCTCCGTCGTCATGGTGGCGGCATGCGTGGCGCTCGACGCCGCCGGGCGGATCGCGCGGTGCGCGGTCGCCGTGGGCGCCTGTTCGGCGGTGGCGCAACGTCTGTCTGGTTTGGAGGCGCGGGTCGTCGGCATGCGGCCCGACGAGGCGATCGCCGGCATCACGAATGCGGACCTCACCTGCCTCACCCCGATCGACGATGTACGGGGCAGCGCGGCCTACCGGCGCGATGCGGCACTGACCCTGGTGCGCCAGGCCATCGAACAGGCGGCAACACCATGAACAAGCCGGCTGAACAATCCCTCGCGGCGCTCCGGCAGGGCACCACCCTGTCGGTCAACGGCACGGCGGTGCGCCTGGTCTGCGCGCCAAGCAAACGCCTGGCCCATGCGTTGCGGGAAGACCTCGGGCTGACCGGCACCAAGATCGGCTGCGACGCGGGCGATTGCGGCGCCTGCACCGTGCTGGTCGACGGCCGGCAGGTCTGTTCCTGCATCATGCCGGTGGCCCAGGCGGAAGGGCGTGAGGTCACCACGGTCGAAGGGCTCCCGCAGTCGGGCTGCCTCAACCGCCTCCAGCAGGCATTTCTCAAGCATGGCGCGGCGCAGTGCGGCATCTGCACGCCCGGCATGCTGATGGCCGCCACGGATCTTCTAGCGCGCAACGCGAATCCGGACGAAGCCGCGGTCCGTGATGCCCTGGGAGGGGTGCTGTGCCGCTGCACCGGCTATCGGAAGATCATCGAAGCGGTACTGGCGGTCGCGACTGCGGACAACACGGTCGATAGCCCTTCGGCAGGTGCCGCGGTGGGCAGCCGCATGGCACGCCTGGACGGGCCGGCAAAACTCACCGGCGCCGAGAAATTCGGTGCCGACGTAGCGCCCGCCGGCGCGTTGTTCCTGCGCATCATCCGCTCGCCTCATGCGCGCGCGCGTTTTACGCTGGGAAGCCTGGACGACTTCCGGCGCAGGTACCCTGCCGTCGAAGGCATCATCAGTGCTGCCGATGTGCCGGAGAATTCCTTCGCCGTGTTTCCCACGCCCAAGGACCAGCCCGTGCTGGCCGACGGGCATGTGCGCTTCCGGGGAGAAGCGGTGCTGGGGCTCATTGGCGAGGAATCCGCGCTGCGCGCCATTGCCGAGGCCGACGTGCCTATCCTCTGGCAGCCGCTGCCCGCGCTCGAGACGCCCGAACAGGCCCTGGCGGCCACCGGCGACTGGCTGCATGACTTCGCGCCCGAGAACGTGCTGTGCCGCGGCCGGGTGGTCAAGGGCGACGTGCAGCCCGCGCTGGCGGCCTCAAGCTTCACCGCCGAGGGTGAATTCCGCACCAGCCACGTCGAGCATGCATACATCGAGCCCGAGGCAGGTTATGCGGAATTGTTCGAGGAAGACGGGCGTACGCGCATCCGTGTTTTTGCCTGTACCCAGACGCCGTACATGGACAGGGAGGAGGTCGCGCGCGTGCTCAAGTTGCCGCTCGACGCGGTGCATGTCGTGCCGTCCGCCATTGGCGGCGGCTTTGGCGGCAAACTCGACATCTCGGTCCAGCCGTTGCTGGCGGTCGCGGTATGGAAAATGCGCCGGCCGGTGCGCATGGTCTACACCCGCCCGGAATCCATGATCTCGACCACCAAGCGCCATCCGGCGCGCATCCGCGTGCGCCTCGGCTGCGACAGCGGGGGACGCCTCACGGCGGTCGATTTCGCGGGCGATTTCAACACCGGGGCCTATGCGTCGTGGGGCTCCACGGTCGCCAACCGGGTGCCGGTGCATGCGAGCGGCCCATATGCCGTGCCGAACGTGCGTGCCGTGACCCGGGCGGTCTACACCCACAACGCGATCGCCGGCGCCTTCCGCGGCTTCGGCGTGCCGCAGGCTTGCATCGCCACCGAGGCGCTGATGGACGATCTCGCCCTGCAATGCGGAATCGACCGCCTGGAATTCCGCCTGAGAAATGCGCTACGTGCCGGCCATGAAACCGCGACCGGCCAGACGCTCGCGGCCAGTGTCGGCATGACGCAGTGCCTGGAGGCGCTCAAGCCTGCCTGGAAAGAGGCGCTGGCATGCGTCGCCGCGCGCAATGGCGCGTCCGCCGGCACATCCAGGCGCTACGGCGCCGGCGTGGCCTGCATGTGGTACGGCATCGGCAATACCGTGATCGCCAATCCATCGACCATGACCATCGGCTTGCGCAAGAACGGCCGCTTCATGCTCTACAACGGCGCGCAGGAAATCGGCCAGGGCACCTATACCATCATGCCGCAGATCGCCGCCGATGCACTGGGCGTGCCGGTGGCGCTGATCGACCAGATCCACGGCGATACCGACCAGACCGAGGACGGCGGCAAGTCCTCCGCCTCGCGGCAGACCTTCGTGTCGGGCAATGCGGTGAAGTTCGCCGCCGAGGACTTGAACGGCAAGCTGTGCGAACTCGCCGGCGCTCCTGCGGATGCGCGCATCGAACTCCACGGCACGACGTTGATCGCCCGTGCGGCCGGCGCAGAGAAGCGGCTTGATCTCGCCCGATGCCAGACCGACGCGCGCGGCGACATCGCGCTGGGTCGCGGCACCTTCAATCCACCCACCGTGCCGCTCGATGCCAATGGCCAGGGTGTGCCGTATGCAACCTACGGCTTCGCCGCGCAGATTGCCGAGGTCGAGGTCGATGTCGACCTCGGCACCGTGAAGGTGCTGCATGTCCACGCCGCCCATGACATCGGCCGCGCCGTCAATCCGACCCAGGTCGAGGGCCAGATCCATGGCGGCGTCGCGCAGGGTCTCGGTCTGGCGCTGATGGAGGAGTACATCAGCGGCAGGACCGACAACCTGCATGACTACCTGATCCCGACCATCGGGGACATTCCGCCGATCACCACGCATCTGGTCGAGGATCCGGAACCCCTGGCGCCGTATGGGGCCAAGGGGGTGGGCGAGCCGGCCCTGATCGCCACTGCGCCGGCGATCTTCGGCGCGATCCGCCAGGCCACCGGCGTGCGCGTCGATTTCGCGCCGTGCACGCCGGACCGGCTGCGCGCCCTGCTGAAGCGCGGTACCCCATGAGCGGGCGCCCGCCTGTCGCGCTTGTCACCGGCGGCCGGCGCGGCATCGGCCGCGGCATCGCCTGCGCCATGGCCGACGCCGGCTTCGACCTCGTCATCAACGACATCGAGTACGACGCCGCCACCACCGAGACGCTCGAGGCGATCGCGGCCACGGGGCGGCGCGCCCGCTTCGTGCTGGGCGACATCGCCGACATCGAATCGCACGAACCGATGCTCGAGCAGGCGTGGTCGTCGTTCGGCACGCTCGACGTGCTGGTCAACAACGCCGGCGTGCAGGTGAAGGTGCGCGGCGACATGCTCGACACCACGCCCGAGAGCTATGACCGCCTGCTCGACACCAACCTGCGCGGCACGTTTTTCCTCACGCAGCGGGTGGCGCGGCGCATGCTGGCCGAGAAGCGGGGTGGCGACGCGCCGCCGCGCGCGATCGTCACCATCTCGTCCATCAATGCCGGCGTGGTGGGGCCGAACCGTGCCGAGTACTGCATTTCCAAGGCCGGGCTGACCATGATGACGCAGCTGTATGCCGAACGACTGGCCGGCGACGACATCATGTGCTACGAGGTGCGCCCCGGCATTATCGAGACGGACATGACCAGGCCCGCCAGGGCCCGCTACGAGCAGCTGATCGCCGAAGGCATCACGCCCGTGAAGCGCTGGGGCCGGCCGGAGGATGTCGGCAGGACTGTGGCGGCGCTGGCGTCACGCGCCCTGCCTTTCAATACCGGCGCCGCCTTTTTCGTCGACGGCGGCCTGCACATGAAGGTGCTTTGATGAGCTCGACCCACGCGGACCCCACCACCGGCATCGAGCCGGCGCCGGTCGAGCCCAAGTCCGGCGGCAAGATCATCTGCAATGCCTGCCCGGTGCTGTGCAACATCAGCGAGGGGCGCAGCGGCGCGTGCGACCGCTATGCCAATGTGCAGGGCGCGCTGACCCGCCTTGACCCGCTGGTGCTGACCGCCCGCACCCTGGACGAGAAGGGCGAACTGGTCGCTTTCGAAGGCAAGCCGTGGGACGGCAACCCGCTCGACAACCCGCCGGTCGATGCTGACAAGTCGCCGGTTTTCGTCACCGGCATCGGCTCGACCACCACTTATCCGGATTACAAGCCGGCGCCCTTCATCGTGGCCGCGCGGCACGCCGGCGTCGACACCGTCACGGTGGTCACCGAGGGTGTGTTCAGCTACTGCAGCTTCAAGGTCAAGATCGACACCGACCGCTATATCGGGCCCGAGCAGGCCAGCGTGCGGCACGACGGCGAAGTGGTGGGTCATGTGACCACGGCTGAATACGGCTCGCAGATGCTTTCGCTCGGGGGTGTCCACCACCTGACCGGCGGCTCCAAGCGCGAGGGCAAGGTGACCTGCCAGGTGATGATGGACCTGGGCAACAAGAAGCCGGTGGAACTGCAGATCGAAGGGGGGGCCACCGTGGTGGTCCAGGCCGGCCGGCCGCCGGTGATCAACGGCGTGGTCGAAAAGCGCATGCGGGTGGGCTGCGGGTCGGCCACCATCGGCATATTCGCGCCGCAATGGAAGGCGCATGTCGACGAGGTGATCGTGGTCGACGACCACATCACCGGCGTGCTCACCGAGCACCAGGCCGGCAAGTACATCGACATGCCGCCCTCGGGCATCCGCATTCGCGGCAAGAAATCCACGCCGGGACGCTACTTCCAGGTGGCCAATCCCGGCATGGGCTGGGGCGGCACCGACATCACCGATCCGCTGACCATCATCGAGCGGGTCGACGAGAAGGTTGCGCGGCCCGGCATGCGCGTGCTGTTCGTCTCCACCACCGGCGAGGACCATGCCTATTTCGTGCTGGACGAGCAGCTACGGTTCGTGCCGGCCGCGATGTCCGCCGCGTTGCGCAAGGTGGTTGACCGGATCGGCGAGAACTGCGAGCCCGCGCTGTGCTCGGTGCTGTTTCTCGGTGGCGCGGGCGGATCGCTGCGTGCCGGGGTCACCGACAACCCGATCGCCCTGACCCGCTCGATCAAGGAACTCCTCACGAATGTCACCGCCGGCGGCGCGCCGGCCTATGTGTGGCCGGGCGGCGGCATCATGATGATGGTCGACGTGATACGCATGCCCGACAACGCCTTCGGCTATGTGCCCACGCCCGCCATCGTCGCGCCGATCGAATTCGTCATGAACCTCGCCGACTACGCGGCGATGGGGGGCTACATGCACCGCGTGCGACGCATCGAGGATGTGTTGGCAAGCGAGAAGTTCCGCCTGGTGGCGCAGGATGCGCGCAATCCCTGGCCGATCGGCACGAAGCCGGTGGTGGGTTAGCGGCATGTCCGGGCCGATTCGGCGGGCGCTTGCGGCCGGCCGCGAGCACTGGCGCCATGGCCCCATCGACCTGGTGATCCAGGCCTGGGGCGACCCAGGCGCGGTCGCCGCCGCCTACGCGGCGGCCTGGCAGCGTTTCACCGCGGTGCTTGGCGAATTGGTGCATGAACTGGCCTCGCTCAAGGCGCCGGTGGGCGCAACCACGCAGGTGCGCGGCCCGGTGGCCGTGCGCATGGTGGACGCCTGCCTGCCGTTTGCGAGCGGATTCATTACGCCCATGGCCGCGGTCGCGGGCAGCGTGGCCGACGAGATGCGGCAGTTTTTTGCCGTGGCGGGCATAGCGCGGGCCTATGTGAACAACGGCGGGGATATCGCGCTGCATCTCGCTCCCGGGCAGACCCTCACCGTTGGTGTGGTGCCCGACGCCTACCGGCCAAGCGTCGATGGCGGCATGGTGCTCGATGCCCGCAGTCCGGTGCGCGGGGTCGCCACCAGCGGCTGGCGCGGGCGCAGTTTCAGTCTGGGCATTGCCGACAGCGTGACCGTGCTCGCCCGTTCCGCGGCCGAAGCCGATGCGGCCGCCACGGTCATTGCCAATGCGGTTTATGTCGATCATCCGGCCATCCAGCGGCGCCATGCCTGCGACCTGAAGGACGACTCCGATCTCGGCGCGCGCCTGGTCACGGTGGCCGTAGGTGAACTGCCGACGCGTCTGGCTGCCGATGCCCTCGACCGTGGTGCGGCGGTCGCCGATGAATTGCTCGGTCGTGACCTGATTCTCGGCGCGGCGCTTGCTTTGCAGGGGCAGTGGCGCTGTGCAGGTTGTGCCGGGCTGACGGCGCCGCGGGAAGAATTGCCGGCGCAACGGCCGGCGCAATGGCCGGCGCCGTGCGCTGCCTGACCTGATACTGGAGATTTGCACCAATGCCAAGCATGAGCAACAAGACCAAAGAGTCCGCAGGCGCTGTCCAGGTCGATGTGCGCAAGATCGTCACCTCGGTCGAGGAAATCTGGCACGAAGGCGGGCCGCGTGCGAAAAAGCCATACCGGCGGGGCGCGATCGCCGCCGTGGTGGCCAACCCCTATGCGGGGCGCTATGTCGAGGACCTCACGCCGATGATGGATGCCTTGAAGCCCCTCGGCTTCCGGTTGGCCGCCGCCTTGATCAAGGCGCTCGGTGGCCCGAAGAAGGTCGACGCCTACGGCAAGAGCGTGATCGTCGGCGTGGCCGGCGAGTCCGAACATGCGGCCCTGTGGCATGTGCCGGGCGGCTACGGGATGCGCGAACTGCTCGACAAGTCGTTCGCCATCGTGCCCTCGAGCATCAAGGTGGCGCCCGCGGGCACCGTCATCGACGTGCCCCTGCATCATCGCACCGCGGCCTATGTGCGCAGCCATTTCGACAGCGTCGAGATGCGTGTGCCGGATGCGCCGCGTCCCAATGAGATCGTCTTCATCCTCGCCATGGGCGCGGGCGGCCGCGTGCATGACCGCATGGGCGGGCTCAAAGCGAGCGAGATTTCCAAGTTCGATGGTCAACGCTGACAACTCCCGGCGGTCATATGCAAAGGCGTTCTTTCCTCATGAAAAGCGGTGCTTGCGCCGCGATCGCGATGCTCGGTGGCGCAAGCCCGCTCCTGGCCGCCGACAAGCCCGGCGCCACTGATGCGCTTCTGGTGATCGACGTCCAGAACTGCTTCATTCCCGGCGGGTCGCTGGCGGTCAAGGACGGCGACGCCATCGTTCCTGTGATCAACAAGCTGGCGAAGTCGTTTGCCAACGTCGTTGTGACGCAGGACTGGCACACCGCCGACCACGTGTCATTCGCGTCGCGGCACCTGGGCAAGAAGCCGTTTGAAACCGTCAAGCTCAAGTACGGCACGCAGGTGTTGTGGCCCGACCACTGTGTGCAGGGCACCGAGGGCGCGGCTTTGCACAAGGACTTGTCGATTCCCCATTCCCAGCTGGTGATTCGCAAGGGTTTCCACAAGGACACCGACAGCTATTCGGCCTTCCTCGAGGCGGACCGCAAGACCGCCACCGGGCTGGCCGGCTATCTGAAGGCGCGCGGCATCAGGCGCCTCAAGTCTTCCGACATCGCCGGGTAGGACTGTGGCCTTCCTCAGGAACTGCTGGTACGTGGCCGCCTGGTGCGCCGAGGTCGTGGCCGAGCGGCCCTTCGGCCGGCGCATCCTCGGCGTTCCAATGGTGTTTTTCCGTGATAGCCAGGGCAAGCCGGCGGCGTTGCTGGACCGCTGCCCGCATCGTCTGCTGCCGCTTTCCATGGGCACGGTGTCGGGCGATCGCCTGGCCTGCGGGTATCACGGCATGGAATTCGATCGCAGCGGCCGGTGCGTGCGCGTGCCGGGACAGGAGCGCATTCCGGCGACGGCGCGGGTGGCGGCCTTTCCGGTTGCCGAGCATCTGGGCATGCTCTGGGTGTGGCCTGGCGATCCGGCGCTGGCGGACACCGCGAAGCTGTTCGACGGGCTTCCGCAATGGGCACTGTCGCAGGGGCCCGACCCGACCTGGGGTCTCAGTTGCGGCCCTTACACGCATGTGAAATGCAATTACCAGTTGCTCACCGAGAACCTGGTCGATCCCGCGCATGTCACCTATGTCCACAAGTCGACCCTGGGCACCCCGGCGATGGCGGACATTCCGGTCGAGACCACGCAGGTCGGCGACACGCTTCTGGTGACGCGCTGGACGCTGGATTCTCCCGCCGCACCCATCCTGCAGCGCTTCGGCAAATGGCCGGGCAATGTGGATCGCTGGCAGTATTACTGGCTCTATCCACCCTCGATCGCGGTGGTCGACTTCGGCTCCCACACGCCCGGCATGGAGCATACCGACGCGGCCCGCGATGCGGGGGTACGGATATACTCATGCCACTTTCTGACCCCGGAAAGCGAAGCCTCGACCCATTACTTCTGGCTGCAGTTGCGCAACTTCGCCCAGACCGATGCAGACGTTTCGCGGGACATCACCGACCAGTTGATCATGGCTTTTTCAGAGGACAAGGCGATTCTCGAGGCGATCCAGCAGGCCGAGGCCGAGCCGCATGTCGCCGAGCGGGTCAAGCTGGCGCTGGACTCCGGCAGCGTGCGCCTGCGGCGCACGGTCGGACGCATGATCGCCGAGGAAGAAGGCGGGGCGGCCGCCGCAACGAACCACTGATTACCCGAGGAGAAACAACATGAAGGTCTTTCGCAGACTCTCGCTTGCCCTGGCCGTCACGACCCTGGTTGCCGGCGCCGCGCAGGCCCAGCAAAAGCCGATCCGCATCGGCGAGATCAATAGCTACAAGGCGCAGCCCGCCTTTCTCGATCCCTACAAGAAAGCCATGGAACTGGCGGTCGAGGAGGTCAATGCCGCAGGCGGCATCAATGGCCGCAAGCTCGAACTGGTGATCCGCGACGACGGCGGCAACCCCGGCGACGCGGTGCGTGTGGCCGAGGAACTGGTGTCGCGCGAAAAGGTGGACCTGCTCGCCGGCGCCTTCCTGTCGCATATCGGGCTGGCCCTGACGGACTTCGCCAAGCAGAAGAAAACCTTTTTCCTGGCCACCGAGCCGCTGACCGACAAGATCGTCTGGCAAAACGGCAACCGGTACACCTTCCGGCTGCGCACCTCCACCTACATGCAGGCGGCGATGCTGGTGCCCGAAGCGGCCAAGATGAAGCGGAAGCGCTGGGCGGTGGTGTACCCCAACTACGAGTACGGCCAGTCCGCGGTGGCCACCTTCAAGGAGCAGCTCAAGAAGGCCCAGCCGGATGTGGAGTTCGTCGCCGAACAAGCCCCGCCGCTGGGCCGCATCGACCCAGGCGCGGTGGTCCAGGCGCTGGCCGATGCCAAGCCTGACGCCATCTTCAACGTGCTGTTCGGCGCCGACCTGGCGCGTTTCGTGCGCGAAGGCAATACTCGGGGCCTGTTCAAGGGGCGTGAGGTGGTCAGCCTGCTCACCGGCGAGCCCGAATACATCGACCCGCTCAAGGACGAGACGCCCGAGGGCTGGCTGGTGACCGGCTACCCCTGGTACGGCATCGACACGCCCGAGCACAAGTCCTTCTTCATCGCCTATCACAGGAAGTACAACGATTATCCTCGCCTGGGCTCGGTAGTCGGCTACGCCACCATCAAGGCGCTGGCGGCCGGCCTCAAGAAGGCCAACTCGACCGATACCGAAAAACTGATCGCCGCCTTCCGCGGACTGAGCTTCGAGTCGCCGTTCGGCAAGGTCACGTTCCGGCCGCAGGATCATCAGTCCACCATGGGCGCCTATGTGGGCAAGACCACGGTGCGCGGCGGCAAGGGCGAGATGAGGGATTACAAGTACTACGACGGGGCGGCTTACTTGCCGTCGGATGCCGAGGTCGCGAAAATGCGTCCCGCCAACTGAAGGCCGGCGCGCCCCGGCGCCGCCATGCATGATGGCCGCCTTCGGGCGGCCATTGTTTTGACCATCAACCCGCTGCGTTCCCCGCATGAGCCTTGATGCCATCGCCGTCCAGTTCCTCAACGGACTGGCCGGCGCCTCGACGCTGTTCCTGATCGCCGTCGGCCTGTCGCTGATCTTCGGCGTCACGCGCATCGTCAATTTCGCCCACGGCTCGTTCTACATGCTGGGCATTTATGTCGCCTATACCGTGGTGGCGCGCATGGGCGGTTCGGTGCTCGGCTTCTGGGCCTCGGTGCTGATCGCGGCGCTCGCCGTCGCCGTCATCGGCGTGATCGTCGAACTGCTGCTGTTGCGACGCATCTACCAGGCGCCGGAACTGTTCCAGTTGCTGGCCACCTTCGCCATCGTGCTGATCGTGCGCGATGCGACGCTTGCCATCTGGGGGCCGGAAGACCTGCTCGGCCCGCGCGCCCCCGGCCTCAAGGGTTCGGTCGAAGTGCTGGGTCGGCAGTTTCCGCAATACGACCTGGTGCTCATCTTCATCGGCCCCGCCGTGCTCGGGCTGCTCTGGTTCATCCTGTCGCGCACCCGCTTCGGCGTGCTGATCCGCGCCGCCACGCAGGACCGGGAAATGGTCGGTGCGCTGGGCGTCAACCAGGCCTGGCTGTTCACGGCGGTGTTTGCCCTCGGCGCCTTCCTCGCCGCGCTGGGCGGCGCCTTGCAGGCGCCGCGCGAGCCGGCCAATCTCGGGCTCGACCTGGTGGCCATCGGCGAGGCCTTCGTGGTGGTGGTGGTCGGCGGGATGGGCAGCATCCCGGGCGCGTTCCTGGCGGCACTGCTGATCGCGGAAATCAAGGCCATGTGCTTCGCCATCGGCCAGACCACCCTGTTCGGCGTGAGCTTCTCGTTCTCCAAGCTCACCCTGGTGGTGGAATTCCTGGTGATGGCGGCGGTGCTGATCTGGCGCCCCTGGGGCCTGCTGGGACGCCAGGGCGGCGCCACCCGCAACGCCGCGGAGATCGAAGCGCCGCTCGCGCCGCCCGATGCGCGCACCCGCGGGCTCGGCTGGATCGTGCTGGCGTTGTTGCTGCTCCTGCCGCTGGCCTCGCAGGGCTTTCCCTACACCGTGGTGCTGGCCATCGATATCCTCATCGCGGTGCTGTTCGCGGTGAGCCTGCATTTCATCATGGGGCCCGGCGGCATGCACTCGTTCGGGCATGCCGCCTATTTCGGCCTGGGTGCCTACGGCGCCGGGCTGATGGTCAAGCAACTCGGCTGGCCGATGGAGGGTGCGTTCATCGCCGGCCCCGCGCTGGCGGTCATCGGCGCGGTCATCTTCGGCTGGTTCTGCGTGCGGCTCTCCGGCGTCTATCTGGCGATGCTGACCCTCGCTTTCGCGCAGATCGTCTGGTCGGTGGCGTTCCAGTTTGACGAACTCACCGGCGGCAGCAACGGCATCGTCGGCGTGTGGCCGGCCGGGTGGCTTTCCGAAAAATGGGCCTACTACTACCTCACGCTCGCCTGTACGCTGGCCGGCGTGCTGTTCCTGTGGCGGGTGTTGCTGTCGCCATTCGGCTACGCGTTGCGCGCCGCTCGCGACTCGCCCCTGCGGGCGGATGCGATCGGCATCGACGTGTTCCGCGTGCAGTGGGCAGGCTTCGTTCTGGCGGGCGCGATCTGCGGCGTGGCCGGCGCGCTGTTCGCGTTCTCCAAGGGCTCCATCGCGCCGGAAGCCATCAGTGTCGGGCGCTCCATCGACGGCCTTGTGATGGTGCTCCTGGGTGGCGTGCAGACCATGGCCGGCCCTGTGGTCGGGGCGAGCCTGTTCACCTGGCTGCAGGACCTGATCGCGCGCGAGTTCCAGTACTGGCGCGCGGCCCTCGGACTGACCATTCTGGTGCTTGTGCTGGCGTTCCCGCAGGGCGTGGCCGGGTCGATCAAGCGCATGTTCGTCAAGGAGGCCCAATGAGCCTCCTCAAGGTGTCCGGCCTGACCAAGTCGTTCGGCGGCGTGCGCGCGGTGGGCGATGTCAGTTTCGAGGTGGGGTCGGGCGAGTTGCTCGCCTTGATCGGTCCCAACGGCGCGGGGAAATCCACTTGCTTCAACATGCTCAACGGCCAGCTGGCGCCGGACGCGGGCAGCATCGAGTTCCAGGGCCGGCAGGTCGTCGGCCTGAAGCCGCGCCAGGTGTGGCGCCTGGGCGTGGGGCGCACCTTCCAGATCACCGCGACCTTCAGTTCCATGACCGTGCGCGAGAACGTGCAGGTCGCACTCCTGTCGCATCGCGGCGGCTTCACCAACCTGTGGCGCCGCGCACGTGACCAGTACGTCGCCGATGCGGACGAACTCCTCGACCGGGTAGGCATGAAAGCGCAGGCCGATCGTCCCTGCTCGGTGCTCGCTTATGGTGACCTGAAGCGCCTCGAACTCGCCGTGGCGCTGGCGAACAAGCCGCGCCTGCTCCTGATGGATGAACCCACCGCCGGCATGGCGCCCAAGGAGCGCGTCGCGCTGATGGCGCTGGCCGCCGAGATCGTCAAAACCGACAACATCGGCGTGCTCTTCACCGAGCACGACATGGACGTGGTTTTCGCGCATGCCTCGCGCATCATCGTGCTCAACCGCGGGCAACTCATCGCCGAAGGCGAACCGCAGGCCGTGCGGGCCAACGAGGAAGTGCAGCGCATTTACCTGGGGAGCCGGCACTGATGTTGAAGGTTTCCGGCATCCACAGCTACTACGGGCAGGCACACATCCTCTCCGACGTCTCCATCGAGGTCAACGCCGGCGAGGTGGTGGTGCTGCTCGGGCGCAACGGCGCCGGCAAGAGCACCACGCTCAAGTCCATCATCGGTTTGGTGCGACCGAAGGCCGGCACCATCGAATTCCAGGGCCAGCGCATCGAGAAGCTCGCGCCGTTTCGCATCGCCCGGATGGGGCTGGGCTATGTGCCCGAGGAGCGCCGCATCTTCACCGATCTCACGGTGCTAGAGAACCTGGAGGTCGGGCGGCAGGCGCCGCGCGCGGGCGCGCCGACCTGGGATTTCACCAGGATAGGCGAGCTTTTTCCCAACCTGCGCGAGATGCCGCAGCGCCCCGGCGGCCGCATGTCGGGCGGCGAGCAGCAGATGCTCACCATCGCCCGCACCCTCATGGGCAACCCGCTGTGCGTGCTGCTCGATGAACCCTCCGAAGGCGTGGCGCCGGTGATCGTCGACCAGATGGCCGAGGCGATCCGCGGGCTCAAGAAGGCCGGCGTGGCGATCCTGCTGTCGGAGCAGAACCTGCATTTCGCGATGGATGTCGCGGACCGGGCCTACATCATCGAAAAGGGCGCGATCCGCTTTTCCGGCACCATGGAGCAACTGCGCGCCAACGCGGAAGTGCAGGCGCAGTATCTCGCGGTCTAGGTCACGGCTTCGGCCGTCGGTCTTTCAACAAGGAAACATCGACGGACCGCGGGTTGCTACCGGCAGATGGCGCGCCATCATGCGCAGACCCCCGGCAGCCGGCTGAGTACATCACCGCCGAAATGGCCAACCTTCCGGGCTGCGCCCCTGGGCACAAGTGCAACCTGTTCGAGCAGAACGCCGAACGCGCGTGCTTAATCCGGCGCGCCCGCGAGGAAGTCAAGGCGCTGCAAAGGGCGGGGCCGGCGTAAGCGGGCTATTCTCCTAGTATTGCCTGTTGAAGTGCCGGCCGGAATACAAACGGGAGACGAGAAATGAAAAGACTGCACTGGCTGTTGGTGGTTCTTGTATTTTTCGCAGCGACGCGTGGCGCGGATGCGCAACCCTATCCAAACCGGCCGATCCGGCTTGTTGTGCCCTTTCCCGCCGGCGGGGCTGCCGATCTGGCTGCCCGCACCGTAACGCAGGCGCTCTCCCAGGCGTTGGGCCAGACCCTGATCATCGACAACCGGGGCGGTGCCGATGGCGCGATTGCCGGTGACGTCGTCAAGACCTCGCCTCCGGATGGGTACACTTTGCTGTTTGCGACGACAACCGGCCTCAACGCCGCGCCGGTCATGCGCAAGCAGCCGCCCTATGACCCGCTCACGGCGTTCACGCCGATCTCGCTGGTTGGCAAGTTCGGCTTCTTCGTGTTTGTCCACGAAAGCCTGCCGGCAAAGAACGTTGCCGAGTTCCTCGCCTATGTGCGCGCCAATCCCGGCAAGGTCAATTACGGCACCGGCAACGGTACCAGCATCCTCTTCACCGCGCAGCTGGCGTCGATCGAAAAGCTCAACATGGCGCACATTCCCTACAAGGGCGATGCGGCGGCGACAGCCGACCTCATCGCCGGGCGGGTGCAAGTGATGATCGGCACGCCCGGCAGCGCCATGCCGCAGGTCAAGGAGGGCAGGCTGCGCGTGCTGGCCACCTTGCTGCCAACCCGCAGCCCGTTGGCGCCGGAGGCCCCGACCGGAGCCGAAGCAGGCCTGGGCAAGCTCACCATCAGCCCCTGGGCCGGCCTGTTCGGCCCGGCGAAATTGCCGCCGGAGGTGATCGAGCGGGTGGCCGCTGCCATGAAGGTGGTGGGCGCGCGTGCAGACGTCCGCGAAGCGCTCGATCGCATCGCTTTTCAACTGCAAAGCTCCACGCCGGAGGAAATGGGCGTCATCCTCAAGGATCAGCTGGACGCCTGGCGCAGGACGGCGCAGGAAGTCGGGATCGAGAAGAACTGAGTCGTGTCCAAGCCGTCGTCGGGACGTGTATAGGGGCTGCTTACGCTTTGCATAAGGCAAAAGTTCTTTTAACGAGCGCGGATGCATGAGAATCTGCGAATCGCAAACCGGTTTCCTGGACGTCGCTTCGCCAGGATCTGCCGAAGGGGGCGACTTGATGATGTATCATCTTGATTCATCAAGTTGTTTCTTGTTGTGGTCGATTTGGAGGTAATCTTGGGTGCCAATGACCTTGCCAAAGTGAAATTCGCTTCTCAGGCCGATCCAAAAGTCCTGGAGGGCTTCAAGGAACTGGCGCGCAAGGAAGGCCGGCAATTTCAGGCATTGCTGGACGAAGCCATGCGCGACTATCTGGAACGCAAGCAAAGCGGGCGGGCACGCAAGCATGTGATCGCGGCTTATGAAGAAAGCCTCGTGAAATTCGACAAGCTGTACGCCGAGCTGGCCAAGTAAATCCCCCTGATGGCTGAACGGGACTATCTGACGATAGCGGATGCCCTGGATCTTCATGGACGCTTGGTCGCGCGTCATGGCGGCGCGCATGGCGTTCGTGATATGGGTGCGCTTGAATCCGCGCTTTTCCGTCCGCGGAGCGGCTACTACGATGACATTGTCTGGGAGGCGTGCGCGCTGCTGGAGAGCCTCGCGATCAGTCATCCGTTCATCGACGGCAACAAGCGGATCGCATTCGCGGCGATGTACGCGTTTCTGCGCATCAATGGTTGGATCATCGATGGTGATGCGATGAAGATATATCGAAGGATGATTGGGCTTTTCGAAAGCGGAAAATTTCAGCTTGCCGAACTGGAGACGATGTTCCGGCCCTTGATACGCGAGCTTTGAAGGGCGGCGAATGAGCAAACTTGCAGGCATTGACGTCGGCGGCACCTTTACCGACCTGATTCTGGTCGACGACGTCAGCGGCGAAGTCCGGCTGGCCAAGGTGCCCACCACGGTGGAGAACCAGGCTTTCGGCGTGCTGGCGGCGGTCGAATCCGCCGGCGCGGACCCGGCCGGGCTGGCCGCCATCATCCACGGCACCACCACCACCACCAACGCGATGCTGGAGCGCAAGATCGCGAAGGTGGGCCTGATCACCACGCGCGGGTTCCGCGACGTGCTCGAACTCGGGCGGCGCACCCGGCCGTCGGCGTACGGGCTCACAGGCACGTTCGTGCCGCTGATCCCGCGCGAACTGCGCATGGAGGTGGCCGAGCGCATGGACGCCGAAGGCGCCGTGCTGACCCCGCTGGACGAAGCCGGCGTGGCCGCCGCGGCGCGCGCCCTGGTGGCCGCCGGCTGCGAGGCGGTGGTGATCCATTTCCTGCACAGCTACATCAATCCGGCCCACGAGACGCGGGCGACGCAGATCGTGCGCGAGCTATGGCCCAACGATTTCGTCACCGCCGGCCACACGGTGGTGTCGGAATACCGCGAATACGAGCGCGGTGTCACCGCCGCGGTGAATGCCGCCGTGCAGCCGGTGCTCGCGCGCTACATCGACCGCCTGGTCACGGAATTGAAGGGGCGCGGCTTCGCCAAGGAGCTGCTGGTCATGCAGGGCAATGGCGGCACAGTGGCCTCCGCCATCGTGGCCGAGCATGCGGTCAATACCGTGATGTCCGGCCCGGCCTCGGGGGTGATCGCCGCGGCTTACACCGGCGTGCAATCCGGCGAGCCCAATCTCATCACCTACGACATGGGCGGCACCTCGACCGATGTGGCGCTGATCCAGGGCGGCCTGCCCTCGGTCTCCAGCGAACTCGAACTTGAATACGCCATGCCCATCCATGTGCCCATGGTGGACGTGCACACCATCGGCGCCGGCGGCGGCTCGCTTGCCTATGTGGACGCTTCCGGCATGCTGCATGTGGGCCCGGAGAGCGCCGGCGCCACGCCCGGCCCGATCTGCTACGCCCGCGGCGGACTGCGTCCCACCATCACCGACGCCAACCTGGTGCTCGGCCGCCTGAACCCGGGCAAGCTTCTGTCGGTGGCCCATCCAGTCTCGATCGAGCGGGTGCGTGAGCTCGTGGTCGAGCACGTTGGCCGCCCGCTCGGGCTCGATGCCGATGCCGCCGCCGCCGCCATCCTGACCATTGCCAACGACAAGATGGCCGGCGCGATCCGCATGGTGTCCTTGGCCCGCGGCCACGATCCGCGCGATTTCGCCCTGTTCGCCTTCGGCGGCGCCGGGCCTTTGCACGCATGCGCGCTGGCGCGCGAACTGGCGATCCCGAAGGTGCTCATTCCCGCGCGGCCGGGTCTCACCAACGCGCTGGGATGCACGGTGGCCGATGTTCGGCACGACTATGTGCGCACCATCAACCGGCCACTCGGCGCGCTCGAGGAGGGCGCGATGGCCCAGGTGTTCGACGCGCAGGTCGAGGCCGGCCGGGCGACGATTGCGCGCGAGCGGGTGGAAGTCGAGCGCATCGAGGCCGTGCACAGCGCCGACATGCAGTTCCAGGGGCAGAGCCACATCCTCTCGGTTGCGGTTCCCGATCCGGCGATCTCGCCGGCGCAATTGCGCGCCCTGTTCGAGGCCGCCTACTGGCAGCGCTTCGGCGTGGAGTTGAAGGAAATCCGCCCGGTGCTGGTGAACCTGCACACCGCGGTGATCGGGCGGCGCAGGCCGGTGTCGCTCAAGGCGATCGCCGCGGCGACGCCCAAGGCCACCCTCAAGGAAGCCGAAAGCGCCCGGCGCGCGGTCTGGTTTGCCGGCGGCTGGGTGGATACGCCGATCTACCGACGCGAACTTCTGCCCGAGGGCGCACAATTCAGCGGCCCGGCGATCGTCGAACAACTCGACTGCACCACCGTGGTCGAACCCGGCGCGTCCGTCACACTGGACGCCGTCGGCAACCTCATCCTGAAAGTCTAGAACCCATGCGCGGCCTGCTGCTCACCATGACCGAACCTCCGCCCGGGATGGAGGAAGAATTCAACGCCTGGTACGACACCGAGCACATTCCGGAGCGCAACAGCATTACCGGATTCATCTCCTCGCGGCGCTGGACCTATGCCGATGGCAAACCCGGCGACGGCAAGTACCTGGCCACTTATGAACTCGAATCCCCCGAGGCGCTCACCACGCCGGAGTACATGGCGCATGTGGGCGACAACTTCACGCCCTGGAGCAAGCGCTGCCTGGGCCGCGCGGTGGTGTTCCGGCGCTGGGCCCCGCGCGAGACCGGACGTGCCCACGACAGCATGCCGGAACCCTCGCACGACGCCGCCCGTGCGCTGTTCATCTCGCTAGGCGACATCCCGGCCGAGCACGAGGAAGAATTCAACCGCTGGTACGACGAGGAGCATGTGCCGCTCATCAGCAAGGTGCCCGGGGTGCTGCGCGCGCGGCGCTTTTTTGACCCGGCCGGCAAGCCGCGCTATGTGGCGCTGTACGACCTGGCCGGGCCGGAGGTGCGCTCCCACCCGGACTGGCAGGCGGCCGTCTCCACCCCCTGGACCAAACGCATCCGCGAACTGCAGGGAGACGTCCCGCGCCTGGTGCGGACCTACCTCGCCTACGACTGAGCACGCCATGGCACTTGACCCCGTCACGCTTGCCGTTCTTCAGAGCGGCCTGAACCAGGTGTGCAACGAGATGGACCTGGCTTTCGTGCGCGCCGCGTTCTCGCCGGTGATCTCCGAGGCGCTCGACCGGTCGGATGGCATCTACCATCGCGACAATGGCGAACTCATCGCCCAGGGCGAAATGGGGCTGCCGGTGTTCGTGGGCACCATGCAGTTTTCGGTGCAGGCGGTGATCGAGCGCATCAAGGCGCGCGGCATCGCGCTTGACGACGGCGACGTGTTCATCGTCAATGACCCCTACCTGGGTGGCACTCACCTGATGGACGTGAAGTTCGTCAAACCGTTCTTCTACAAGGGCAGGCTGTGGTGCTGGCTGGCCAACACGGGCCACTGGCCGGACACCGGCGGCATGGTGCCGGGTGGGTTTTCCGCCAATGCGACGGAAGTCGAGCAGGAGGGCCTGCGCCTGCCGCCGGTGAAGCTCTACAAGAAGGGCATGCTCGACGACGAGATCATGTCGATCATCCTCTCGAACATCCGCGTGGCCGACCAGCGCATCGGTGACATCAAGGCGCAGGCGGCGGCCCTTGCCAATGGCGAAAAGCGCCTCGCGGCCCTGTTGGACCGCTACGGCGCCGACACGGTCGACAATGGCATTGCCGAACTGAAACGCCGCGCCGCCGCGCAAATGCGCGCCAAGATCGCCGCCATTCCCGACGGCAGCTATGAAGGCCAGGCCTTCGTCGATTCCGACGGCGTCGTCAATGAACCGCTAGTGATCCGCATGAAGATCACCAAGTCAGGCGGCCTGGAGGACGCCGCGCTGCGTTTCGACATGAGCGGTTCCTCGCCGCCCTGCCGCGGCCCGATGAACAGCGTGATCGCCACCACCAAGTCATCCATCTATCTGGCCGTCAAGCACGTGTTCCCCGAAGTGCCGATCAACGCCGGCACCTTCGCGCCGCTCGAGATTGTCGAGCCGCACGATACCTTCCTTTACGCCAAGTACCCGCGCCCGGTGTCCGGTTGCGCCGCCGAGGTGAGCCAGCGCATCGCCGAAGCGGTGTTCGCGGCCCTATCCCGGGCCATCCCGGAACAGCTGTTCGCCGCGCCCGCCGGCACCAGCGGCAACCTGGGCGTGGGCGGCACCGACCCCAAGACCGGCCAGTCCTACGTGATGTACGTAATCTCCGGTGGCGGCTACGGCGGCAACCCGCACGGCGACGGCATCTCCAACGGCTGCTCGACCATCGGCATCTCCAAGACCACGCCGGTGGAGATCATGGAGCAGCGCTACCCCATCCTGTTCGAGGAGTTCTCGCTCAACGAAGGGTCGGGCGGCGCAGGCGAGCATCGCGGCGGCTTCGGCGTCAACTACAAGATCCGCATCCGTCGCGGCGAGGCCGTCGCCTCGATGGTGATGGACCACGGTCGCACCGGCCCGCAAGGCGCCATCGGCGGCAGAGACGGCGGCGTGAATCGCGTGCGCATCCTGCGCGACGGCCAGCCCTATGTGCCGCCGCATCTGTCGAAAGACCAGGGCATCGCGCTGGGCGTGGGCGACGTGATCGAAGTGTCGACGCCGGGCGGCGGTGGTTATGGCACGCCAACCCAGCGCCCGGTGGCGCAGATCGAACGCGACATCATGCGCGGCTACTACACGCGCGAACAGGCGGAGCGGGTGTTTGGCGTAGTGCTGCCTTGAACGGCGGCGCCGTGGCCCCCGTCAGGAGCAGGGATGGCGCCTCCCGGCAGAAGGCGCGGTCGCTGAAGGTCCGGTAGCGCCCTGGCGCGGCCCGCTCTGAGCCGGTTCGGCACAGGCACGGCCAGGGACGCTTCGCCGCAGCGGCGCTTCGCCGGCCAGTGTCCCGGCTTGAAGCCCGGACGCGGCAAAACGATATTGCGCCGACGGCGCGTGATGCGATTGCGCGCTCTGGCGGCCGTGTTCGCAGACGCATGCGCTGGAGGGCGGGGCGCGGGGCGATCAGCCGCCCTTGCTCTCCTTGGCTTCCAGATCGTCGTAGACGGTGCGCGCGATCGGCAGGAGTTCCTCCCGAGATAGTTCTCCGGACAGGGCGTAGCCACGCGTGTCGTCGGTCCAGTGGAACACGTTGACCGTACCGACCCGCTCGAAACGGAACGCCGATTCGGTCGCCTGGCGGGCCGCCGCGGTATGCACTCGCGGCATGCTCAGCACGTACAGGGTAAGGCGCTTGCCTGCGTCGTTTTGGTACATGAACTGCGCCACCGGGCGGTCGTCGCCGGGCAGCAGGCGCCCACCCACCAGGCGAAAGCCGTGGCGCGCAAGCCCCGGCGCGCGCACCGGCACGGACAGGCGTTTGGACAGCCATTGCACCAGATGGGCTTCCTGGTCCGCCCCGACTTCCACCGGATGACGCACCTCGGGCGCGTAGACGGCATGCGCAACAGCGGCACGCTGCGGCAGCCCGGCGTTGACGCTGGTGCCGGGCGTTGCACTGCCGCCCAGCCAGAGATGACCTGCCCAGCCGATGCCCATGCACACCAGGGCGAACAGCGCCTGCCCGGCCACCCGCATGAAACGCCAGTCATTGGCGGCAGGCCTGACCTGCGCGGCGGCGAGCAGGCGCGGCGGCACGGGTTCGTTCAGCAGGGCATCGAACCGGACATGCAGCAACGCGGCCTGCAGGCGATACGCGTCCGCCTGCGCCCTGCGAGTCGCGTCGGCTTCTACCCAGGCGGAGACTTGCGCCGCATCTTCCGGCGTGAGTTCGCCGTCGATCAGGCGATGAATGTCGGTTTCGGTGAAAGTCATTTGATCACCTTCAGTCGCCTGCCTGCATCATGCGATTCTTCGCCTTCAAGCAGCGCCGCCATGCGCGCGCGGCCGCGCGAGAGACGGGACATCACGGTACCGGCGGGCACGCCCAGGGTGTGCGCGACTTCGTCATACGACAAGCCTTCCAGCGACACCAGCAACAGGACTTCGCGTTGTTCTTCCGGCAGGCGCGCCAGCGCCCGCTCGATACCGTTGAGCTGCACCAGCGAATCGGCCGCCGCCGCGTCGGTCAGGTCGAGTTCGGCCAGGACCTGCGGGTCGGTAGGCACCGCATCCCGCGCGGAGCGGCGCGCCTGATTGACGAACACGTTGTGCATGATGGTGAAAAGCCAGGCCCGCAGGTCGGTTCCGGGCCGCCAGAGCGACCATTTCGCGATGGCGCGCTCGAGCGTGTCCTGAACCAGGTCGTCAGCGCGCGGACGATCGCCGGTAAGGGCGCGCGCGTATCGACGCAGGCGAGGTATCAGCGCGACCAGCGCTGCGGAATCGTCCGTGTAAATCCTGTCACTCCCTGGCGGCGCGCCAGACGCAGCTCCATGTATCGCCTCGCCTGCACCCAGGCTTGGCGCCTCTCGGCTCATGATTGTCCATGTGGATACTAACGGACGGCCGGGCGCATTTATTCCATGCGACAGGCGGATTTGAGGGGCCGGCCCCCGCCTGCCGGATGCCCGCGACCTAGGCGGCTAGCGGGGATTGCGCCGGAAATCCTCGATTGCCCTGGACAGGGAGGCGTACTCCTCGCAACCGCGCCCGCAGATGCGCTCCAGCCGGCCCAGTTGGGCCTGGGCGAGCGGCAGGTTGCCGCGCAGCAGGTAGGCATGCCCCATGTACTCGGTGGCCCCGCGATGGTCCGGGTTGAGCGCCAAGGCGATGCGATAGTGTTTCATCGCGGTCTCCCAGTTGCCGTCGTTGCGGTTCGCGAAGCCCAGATAGTTGTGGATGTTGGCGTTGTCGGCATCGCGCGCCGCCGCACGTGAAAGGAGTTCGATAGCGCGTTTCCAGTCGCGCGCATCGACCGCGTTCTTGCCGGCGATGTAGTCGGCGTCCGGCACCGCTGCGGCCTTGGGCGCGTCCTTCGAATCGGGCTTGGGTTCGGGTTTCGGGGCTGGCTTGGGCGCCGGCTTGGGCTCGTCGGTGCCGGCCGCCTGGCCAAGCGCGGGGAGGGCGGCAAGCGTGAGGGCGAGGAGGGCGGTCGAAACGGCTGAAAGTCGCATGAGGGGCTCCGGGGCGGGCGAATCGGGTTGAGTGGGTCGGGTGGCTTGGATGGGCTGGATCGGTTGCGAGGAAACCAGGGCGTTGGTCCGGCCGCGATTCGCATGCGGCGGGATGAATCCGTCCAATGCCTTAAACTTTACCTCCGACTGCGCCATGTTTCACCACAAACAAGAAAGAAAGTTTCCATGTTCGAACAAGTGTTTTCCGGCAAGACCGTGCTGGTCTCCGGCGGCAGCAGCGGCATCGGCCTGGCGATCGCGCGCGCGTTCCGGGACGCCGGCGGGCAGGTGACGGTCACCGGGCTGACCGAGGGCGAACTCGGGGAGGCGCGCGCGGCGGGGCTTGCGGCGCTCGCGCTCGATGTCGCCGACCTCGCTGCCTGCAAGCGCCTGATGGCGGGCTTCGAGAGCCTCGATGTGCTGGTCAACTGCGCCGGCATGATCCGCCGCGCCAACGCCGAGCACGATCCGGAGGTCTTCGCCCAGGTCATCGACGTCAATCTCAACGGGACGCAGCGCCTGTGCGCGCTGGCCAGGCCGCTGCTGGCGCGGACGAAGGGCGCCATCGTCAATACCGCTTCGATGCGCAGTTTCTCCGGCGCGTCCGTCACGCCTGCGTACAGCGCCAGCAAGGGTGCGGTGATGCAGTTGACCAAGTCGCTGGCGATCGCCTACGCCGAGGAGGGAATCCGCGTCAACGCCATCGCCCCTGGCTGGGTCGCAACCGCCCTGACCAAGCCCCTGCGCGAAAACCCCGAAGCCAATCGGGCCGTCCTCGACCGCACGCCGATGAAGCGCTGGGCCGACCCCGCCGACATGGCCGGGCCGGTGCTGTTCCTGTGCTCCCCGGCGGCGGCCTTCATCACCGGCGTGATCCTGCCGGTCGACGGCGGCTACCTGGCCGCCTGAACTCCGGGTGTGGCACCGGCGCCGGCCAGCGCGGCGCCGACCACGCCGGCCGAATCGCCCAGCAGGTTGCGCACGATCGGGGTGGTCAACTCGTCGCTGAAGACGCGCCGGCGCACCGCCTCGATGCCGCGCGAATACAGCCCCTCGAGGTTCGACAGTCCGCCGCCAAGCACCACGATGTCGGGATCGAGCACCGCCAGCAGGTTCGCCACCGCCTGCCCGAAGCGCGCGTAGAAGTCATCCGCCGCGGACGCGCAGTCGGCATCGCCGGCGGCGCCGGCCATGATCTCCGCGACGCTCAGGCGCCGGCCGGTGCGCGCCGCGAAGCGCTTCTCGAAGCCGCCGCCGGAAATGAAGGTCTCCACGCATCCCCGCGCGCCGCAATAGCAAGGCGGACCGGCCGGATCGATCACCATGTGCCCCCACTCGCCGGCAATCGACTGCGGGCCGCGGCGCACCTGCCCGCCGATCACGATGCCGCCGCCGCAGCCGGTGCCCATGATCACGCCGAAGACGCAGTCGTGCCCGCGCCCGGCGCCCATCAAGGCCTCGGCCAGCGCAAAGCAGTTGGCGTCGTTCTCCAATCGCACAGGGTGGTGCAGCGCCGCTTCCAGCATGGCCGGCAGCGGCCGGCCGTTCAGGCACACGGTGTTGGAATTCTTGAGCAGCCCGGTGCGCGCCGACAGCGCGCCCGGTGTGCCCACGCCCAGCGAATGCGGCGCGTCGTCGATGGCGTAGACCAGCCCGGCATACAGCCCGGCCACCCGGCTTACGATGTGGTCGCATCCGCCTTCGGCCTCGGTGGGAATGCGCCGGCGTCCGTATTCGCGGCCTTCCGCGTCGAGCGCCACGCCTTCAATCTTGGTGCCGCCCAGGTCGATGCCGACGCGGAACATGGCCTAGCGCGCCGCCGGGGCGGCGACCCGGCCGATCACGGTGACTGTATCCCTGCCGTCCTTGCGCGCGGGCGCCACGACCACCGCTTCACCGGATTGCGGATAGATGCCGGTGATCGCGGTCACCATCACCTGGTGGGTGACCAGCACCAATGGCTTGTCGCCGGGCCGGATTTGCGCAATGCGCGCCATGACCTCGGCCACCTGGGCCGCTTCCTTTTCGCGCGCCCCGATGAAGGAATTGAGCGCCGCCCAGTCGCGCGCGCCGCCGAAGGCGAGCTGCGCGGTGTCGCGGCAGCGACACCACTGGCTGGTCAGCACTTCGCCGGACACCAGCCCCAGCGATCTGAAGTTTGCGCCTATCCTGCGCGCCTCCTCCCGCCCTTCGGCGGAGAGGTTGCGCTGGGTGGCGCAGTCGCCAATCCGGAACCCTTCCGGATCGAACGTGCCGGGTGCGGTGGCATGGCGGATGAGGATGGCGACGCCGCCGGCGCGCAATGCATCGGCTACCGCGTCGGCGTGCACCGGGGCCGATATTGAAAACAGCAGGGCGAACAGAGCGAAGGTGTGGCGCACGGGAATTTGAGGTTGTGTGGATGCCTGTAATTCTTGCTCAACTGGAGCGCCAATGAACAAATCCCTTTGACGGTGGCGGCTTTGTGTGGCAAGGAGGATGGGCTTGACTGGTTGTCAGGTCTTGCGCGGGTTGGACGGTATGCCCACCCGGGCCATGTTTCTTTCAGATTGACGGGCATGCGTTTGCAAATGCCATCGGTCCCAAAACGCTAATGATTTTGTGTGCCTAAGCCATGGCATACTTTCCTGCATGCGGTCGAATTTCATATCCGTGAAGCGACGTTGCCTGATCCAGTGCCTTGCGTTACTGCTTCCGGCGGTGGCCAGTGGCGCTGGTGCCCAGATGGTGCGGAATCGCGTCGTGCGGGTCGGCATTCTTGGCTCCACCACGTCGGCCGGGTGGGCCAGCCAGTGGGACGCATTCCGGGGCGCCCTGCGTGAACTGGGCTGGACCGAGGGCCGTGACCTGGTTTTCGAGTTGCGCTTCGCCGACAATCAGCACGAACGCCTGCCGCGTCTGGCTGCCGAACTGGTGGCCAGCCGTATCGATCTGCTGGTCACCCATGGCATTCCCGGCACGCGAGCGGCCAAGACCGCGACGAATACGATTCCGATTTTGATGGCCAGCGTGGCCGATCCGGTTGCTGCGGGCCTAGTGGCAAGCTTCGCGCGGCCGGAAGGCAACGTGACCGGCATCGCCTTTCTTGCGCAGGAGATGGCGGCCAAACGACTCCAATTGCTGAAGGAGGCCGTGCCGGGACTGAGTCGTCTTGCGATGCTGAGCAACCCGCAGAATGCGGCCTTCGGCAAGGCGATGTTTGACGCCATGTCCTCCGCAGCTGCGGCATTGGCGATCCAGCTGCATGTCTTCGACGCGCCAGAGCCAAGTGATTATCCGATGACATTCGGGCAGATGGTGGAGCGTCGCATGCAGGGGGTGGCTATCACCGAGGAGGCAACGTTGATCGCCAACGCGTCGACGCTCGCCTCCCTGGCAAGGCAGAACAGGCTCCCCAGTGTGGGCAACATCGAGTTCGCGCAGGCGGGCGGACTGATCGGCTATGGAGCCAACCGCGAGGCGATTTTTCGACGCGCGGCCGTGCTTGGCGACAAACTGTTACGTGGCACAAAGCCGGCCGACCTGCCGGTCGAGCAGCCCACCCAGTTTGAACTGCTGATTCACGCCAGGACGGCCGCCGCGTTGGCGCTGACCGTGCCGCCCGCGCTCAGGATGCGCGCGGACAGGTTCATCGACTAGCTGGGTGAAGGCGTGTATGACGCACGCCGCTTTGCAGCCGGACCGCCGCCTATAATTCTCGCTCAACTCGAGCGCCGATGAACAAATCCCTGTCGCCCTGGCGGTTTTGCATCGCCCCGATGATGGACTGGACCGACCGCCATTGCCGGTTCTTCCACCGCCTGCTGTCGCGCCATGCCCGCCTGTACACCGAAATGGTGACCACCGGGGCCCTGATCCACGGCGACGTGCCGCGCCACCTCGATTTCAATGCCGAAGAGCATCCCGTCGCCCTGCAGCTGGGCGGCAGCGAGCCTGACGATCTTGCGCATTGCGCGCGGCTGGCCGAGCGCTGGGGTTACGAGGAGGTGAACCTCAACTGCGGGTGCCCGTCCGAGCGGGTGCAACGCGGCGCATTCGGCGCCTGCCTGATGGCCGAACCGCTGCTGGTGCGCGATTGTGTGAAGGCGATGGCCGATGCGGTCGCGATCCCGGTGACGGTCAAGCACCGCATCGGCATCGACCGGGTCGACACCTATGGCTTCGTGCGTGACTTCGTCGGCACGGTGGCCGAGGGCGGGGCGCGGGTGTTCATCGTGCATGCGCGCAGTGCCTGGCTGAAGGGATTGTCGCCGAAGGAAAACCGCGAGGTGCCGCCCCTGCGCTACGAGTTTGCCCGGCGGCTGAAGGCGGATTTCCCCGATTGCACGATCGTGCTCAACGGCGGCATTGCCGATGCCGCGGCGGTCGATGATGCGCTCGCGGGTCTCGACGGCGTGATGATCGGTCGCTACGCCTATCACGAGCCCTGGTTCCTGGCGCAGGCCGACCAGCGCTGGTTTGGTGACGACCATGCCGTGCCGACCCGCGAAGATGTGGTGCAGGCGATGCGCGAATACGCCGTCGCCGCGATGGCAGCGGGCACGCCGTTGCGGGCGGTGACCCGCCACATGCTCGGCCTGTATCAGGGCCTGCCCGGCGCGCGCGCCTGGCGGCGCATGCTGTCGGACAACCTGAGGCTGGCGCAGGGCGATGCGCAACTCATCAGCGAGGCGGCGGGCCAGGTGCGCGCGCCGCGCCTGGCGGCCTGAGGTTGCCGGCATGATCATCGGTTCGCTGCTCGACACCGACCTGTACAAGTTCACCATGATGCAGGTGGTGCTGCACCAGTTCCCTGGCGCGCAGGTGGAATACCGCTTCAAGTGCCGCAATCCGGGCGTGCGGCTGGCGCCTTTCGTGGATGAAATCCGCGCCGAGATCGCCGGGCTTTGCCGCCTGCGCTTCGCCGAGGCGGAACTCGATTACCTGCGCTCGCTGCGCTTCATGAAGAGCGACTTCATCGACTTTCTCGGCCTGTTCCAGATGAACCAGAAGTGGGTGCGGGTCGAGGCGCGCGCCGACGGCGCCATCGATATCGCCGTTGCCGGGCCGTGGCTGCACACCATCCTGTTCGAGATCCCGCTGCTTGCGATCGTCAACGAGGTGTACTTCCGCAATACGCGGCCGGTGCCCGACCTGGCCGAGGGGCGCAAGCGGCTGTCGCACAAGATCGCGCTGGTTGCGGGGCATCCCGACCTCGTCGACATGCGCATTGCCGACTACGGTACCCGGCGGCGCTTCTCGCGCGACTGGCATGAGGAGGTCGTCACCACGCTCAAGCAGAAGCTGGGCGTCAATTTCGCCGGAACCTCCAACGTCCTTCTGGCGATGCGCCACGGCCTCACGCCCCTGGGCACCATGGCGCATGAGTACCTGCAGGCCTGCCAGGCGCTGGGCCCGCGGCTGCGCGACTCGCAGACCTTCGCCTTCGAGAAATGGGCGGCGGAGTATCGCGGCGACCTCGGCATCGCGCTCTCCGACGTGTATGGCCTGGCCCCATTCCTGCGTGACTTCGACATGTACTTCTGCAAGCTCTTCGACGGCGCGCGCCACGATTCCGGCGATCCGTTCGATTGGGGCGAGCGCCTGATCGAGCACTATCGCAAGCATCGGGTCGACCCGCGGACCAAGACCCTCATCTTCTCCGACAGCCTCGACGTGCCGCTGGCAGTGCGCCTGTTCGAGCGTTTCCGCGGCCGTGCGCTCACTGCCTTCGGTATCGGCACCAACCTCACCAACGACCTGGGCTACGCCCCGAACAACATCGTCATCAAGATGGTCCGCTGCAACGGCCAGCCGGTGGCCAAGCTCTCGGACGCGCCGGACAAGAACATGTGCGACGACCAGCGCTATCTCGCCTACCTGCGCCAGGTGTTCGACATTCCCCAGCCCGCCTGAAGGGGCGTCGTGGCGCGGTGATCCGTGACCGCTTGGTTACAATCGGTCCTCGAGGAGGCTTGAAAAATGAAAAGCGAAAACTTCCCCAGGATTTCCAACCGCGCATCGGCCCTGGGCACCGAGAACGCGTTCGTCGTGCTGGCCGAGGTCACCGCCCTGCAACGGGCCGGGCGCGACGTCATATCGTTCTGCATCGGCCAGCCGGATTTTCCGACGCCGGCCAATATCCAGGACGCCGCCGTCAAGGCCATCCGCGAGGGACGCCACGGTTATACGCCTTCGAACGGCATCCCGGAGCTGCGCGAAGCGATTGCGAAGGAAGTCAACCGCATGCGCGGGCTCAACGTCGCGGCCGACGACGTGGTGGTCGGTTCCGGGGCCAAGCCCTTCATCGCCTACGCGATCGTTTCGACCACCGATCACGGGGCGGGCGACGAGGTGATCTATCCCAACCCGGGCTTCCCGATCTACGAGTCGCAGATCGTCGCCAACGGCGCGGTGCCGGTGCCGCTGGGCCTGAAGGAGGCGCGCAATTTCGCCTTCGATCCGGCGGAACTCGAGGCCGCGATCACGCCGCGCACGCGCATGCTGATCCTCAACACGCCGCACAACCCCACCGGAGGTTCGCTCTCGGCCAAGGACCTGGCCGACATCGCGGCGATCATGCGGCGCCATCCGCAGGTCTGGATTTACGCCGACGAGATCTATTCGCGGCTGATCTACGACGGGGCTTTCCAGTCCATCGCGGCCCTGCCGGACATGCTTGAGCGCACCATCATCTCCGACGGTGCGTCCAAGACCTGGGCGATGACAGGCTGGCGCATCGGCTACGCGGTCAACCGTACGCTCGCGCCGACCTTCACACGCTGGGTCACCAACACCGAGTCCTGCGCCTCGCACATCAGTCAGTGGGCGGCCGTGGAGGCATTGAACGGCCCGCAGGATGCGGCGGAGATGATGAAGGCGTCCTTCCTGAGGCGCCGCGACCTGATCGTCGGCCTTCTCAACCAGGTGCCGGGCATCACCTGCCTGACACCCGGCGGCGCCTTCTACGCCTGGCCGAATGTCACCGAGGCGTGTCGCATGACCGGTTGCGCGGACTCGGAAGTGTTCCGCAAGAAGCTGCTCAACGAGGCCGGTGTGGCGGTGCTGGCCGACATCCATTTCGGCGCGCGGGTGGCCGGCGAGGGCCAGCACATCCGCTTCTCCTATGCGGCCTCGGAAGAGGCCATCAAGGGCGGCGTGGCGCGCATCGCGGACTGGGTGAAGAAGAACGCCCGCTGAAGGCCGGGCGGGTTGAACGGACGGACGGGCAGACGGGGGCGCGCCTCATGGTGCGGGTGTCTGCCATGGCGACCGTCCCGAGGGGGGTGTTGCAATGAGTCGGATGCGGGTCTTGCCGGGCGCGGGCTTGTTCTTGGTGGGCGGCAGCGCGATGGCGGCGGACTTCGTGCCGCATATCCTCAGCATCGGGCCGGTGCCGGTCGATTTCCTGTTGTTTGCCTGTGTGCTCCTGGGCATCGCTATGTTCCACCAGCATACCTTCAACATCGCGCTGGGCGGATTGTTCGTCGTCACGCTCTACAAAGTGCTGGTGACCGGTTTCAAGGCCGGCGCGGGCGTCGGCGGGCTGGCGGCGCACCTGGGGCACGAGTGGGTGACGCTGGCCAATCTGCTGGGCCTGCTGCTCGGCTTTGCGATCCTGTCCAGGCATTTCGAGGACAGCCGTTTGCCCGACCTGCTGCCGCGCTACCTGCCGGATGACTGGAAGGGCGGCTTCGTGCTGCTGATCCTGGTGTTCGTGCTGTCGGCGTTCCTGGACAACATCGCCGCGGCGCTGATCGGCGGCACGGTGGCGGCTGGCGTGTTTCGCCGCAAGGTGCATATCGGCTACCTTGCGGCGATCGTCGCGGCATCGAATGCCGGCGGCTCCGGTTCGGTGGTGGGCGACACCACCACTACCATGATGTGGATAGACGGCGTCAGTCCGATCGACGTTCTGGGCGCCTATCTGGCAGCCTGTACCGCGTTGGCTTTCTTCGGTGTGGCCGCCGCCCGCCAGCAGCATGCCTACAACCCGATCACCAGGGATGCTCCGCCCGACCTGCGTGTCGACTGGGCGCGGCTGGGTATCGTGGCCTTCATCCTGGTGGTGGCCATCGTAGCCAATGTGACGGCCAACCTGCTGTTCCCGGCGCTGCTGGACCAGTTTCCGGTGATCGGCGCGGCCGTATGGCTGGCCATCCTCGCGGCTATGCCGGTGCGCACGCCGCAGTGGTCGCTGCTGCCGGAGGCGTTGAAAGGGGCGGTCTTCCTGTTGTCTCTGGTGACCATCGCGTCGATGATGCCGGTGGAACACCTGCCGGTCGCCTCCTGGCAATCCGCGTTCGGCCTCGGCTTCGTCTCCGCGGTGTTCGACAACATTCCGCTGACCGCCCTTGCGCTCAAGCAGGGCGGATACGACTGGGGTTTCCTTGCCTATGCTGTGGGTTTTGGCGGTTCGATGATCTGGTTCGGCTCGTCCGCAGGCGTGGCCTTGTCCAGCCAGTTCCCCGAGGCCCGGTCGGCGCTCGCCTGGCTGAAGGGTGGCTGGCATGTCGCGGTCGGCTATGTGCTCGGATTTTTCGTCATGCTGGCGGTCGCGGGATGGCATCCGTCCGAAAAGCGGGTCAAGGTCGGCGCCGCCGCGCCCGTCGTACCCGCCGTGCACCCCGCGGCGGCGCTGCCCGCTGCGGGCGCCGATGCGAGCCTGGTCCCGGCGCGCTTGCCCGGCAGGTAGCCGCGCCGGCCCGATGTCCGGGCCGGCTTCGGCGCGCGTGCGGCTCCCGCCAAGCCGGCCGCGCGCGCAGGATATCCGCCGGCAGCGACCTGCGGCCAGCCGTGCCCTCGGCGCTGGTTACAATTTGGGCCTTTCCTATTGCGGCGCCCGTTCGCGTGGCGGCATCCTGGCGGTGATGTCATGAAGATTCAACCCTTGCCCAACGGTTTTGGCGTTGTCATTGAGGAGGTGCGCGTCGACCGGCTCGCGCCGGGCGAGTTCGCGGCCATCAAGCAGGCTTGGCATGCGCATCATGGCCTGATGGTCTTTCCCCGCCAGGCGGTGCCGGATCACGGCTTGCTGGAGTTTTCTCGCCTGCTGGGAGAACTGGACCTGCCGCCCAACCAGGAAAACGGCCGCCAGAGCGCGCCCGGTCATCCCGAGATCTATGTGGTGTCGAACATCAAGGACGCCGCAGGCCTGCCGATCGGCGCGCTCGGAGACGGCGAGGCGGCTTGGCATACCGACATGAGTTATGCCGCGGTCCCGCCGTTGGCCTCGATGCTGGTGGCACGCGAGATTCCCGCATCCGGAGGCAGCACCTGGTTTTGCGACATGGTCGCGGCGGCGGCGGCCTTGCCGGCCGACTTGCGCGCACGGGTCGAGCGGCTGCGCATCAAGCATGACGGCACCTACAACTCAGGCGGCTACCTGCGCAAGGGCGTCAGTGCCACGGACGACCCGGTGACCGCGCCCGGCACACTGCATCCGGCGATCGTGCGCATCCCGGAATCCGGCGAAGCGGCGCTCTATCTTGGGCGGCGCAGGCTGTCCTATGTCGACGGCCTATCGCGCGAGCGGAGCGAGGCCCTGCTCGACACGCTCTGGGCGCATGCGACCGACGCGGCGCGCGTCTACAAGCACCAGTGGCAGGTCGGCGACCTGGTGGTCTGGGACAACCGCACCACCATGCATCGGCGCGACCCGTTCCCGGCGACCGAGCGGCGCCTGATGCACCGCACGCAGATCAGGGGCGCCTTGGCGCCCGCGGCCTACGCCTAGCCGCAGCGTGGCTTTTGCGCCGCCTGGCACCCGGTGCTCCGCCGTGCGGGTGTAGACTTTTTCTTCGCGTCGAGCGGGCCGCCCCGGCGCCGGCCGGCGTCTTCCTGAGGAGAAGGTCGATGAGCCAATTGAGTGAAGAGGAACTGGCGCGCCTGGTGCCGGCGGAGTCGGCGCTGTTTCCGTCCCCCATCCCGGTGCAGTCGGTTTCTTCGGACGAATTCATGCCTGCGCCGCAGACGCCGCGGCAGTGCGAATTCGAGGCGCGCGTCAAGTCGATCGGTGCCGAGCTGGCGCGCCATCAGGGTATGAGCCGGCGTGCATTCTTCAAGACCGCCTCCGGCATGGCGGCCGCCTTCGTGGCCATGAACGATACCTTCGGCCCGGTGTACATGGTCAGCCGCGCCGAGGCGCAGACGCCGGAGATGGCCAACGCCCGCGCGCTGGCGCTCAAGGGCCAGTTCATCATGGACATGCACACGCACTTCCTGCGCGACGATACCCGGCTGGTGGGTTTCGTGCGCTCGCGGGAGGCGGTCGGCAAGGCCGGCTGGAACCCGGCGCTGGCCGACAAGGAGCAGACCCTGGAGGACCTTAAGTTCGCCAACTATTTCAAGGAAATCTATCTCGACAGCGACACCAAGGTGGCGCTGATATCGGGTTCAGGCTCGGAGGAGCCGCGCGACTGGTTCCTGACCAACGAGATGAAGGCCGAGGCGCGCGCCGGCGTCAACAACAAAGCGGGCACCCGGCGCATGTTCTCGCACGCCATCTTCATGCCCGGCACGCCGGGCTGGATGGACAAGTTCGAGAAGGACCTGGAAACGCTCAAGCCGGATTCCTTCAAGGGCTACACCATCGGCGACAACACCAACAAGCATCTGGCTCGCCATCCCTGGCATCTGGATGACGAAAAGCTGATGTATCCGTTCTACGAAAAGCTGGTCAAGGCCAGCCGGTCCCGGCCGAGCCTGGCCAACGTGTGCGTTCACAAGGGCCTCTTCCCGCCCTCGACGACCAGGCAGTTTCCCGATTTGCTGAAGTACGCCGATGTGCGCGATGTCGCCAAGGCCGCGAAGGACTGGCCGGAACTGAACTTCATCATCTACCACTCCGGCTTCCGCTATACCGGCGGGGCCTTCATGGACGGCTGGGAACAGTTCGAGAAGACCGGCCGGATCGACTGGGTCACCGACCTGGCCGAGATCCCCGCCAAGCACGGCGTCAGGAACGTCTACGGCGATCTGGGCCAGATCTTCGCCCAGAGCACTGTGGCCGAACCGCGCCTGTGCGCGGCGATGATGGGGCAGTTGGTCACGGGACTGGGAGCCGATCACATCGTGTGGGGCACCGATGCCGTCTGGACCGGCGCGCCGCAATGGCAGATCGAGGCGTTGCGCCGACTCGAGATTCCGGAAGAGATGCAGAAAAAGTACGGCTTCAAGCCCCTGGGCGCGGCGGACGGCCCGGTCAAGAACGCCATTTTCGGCGGCAATTCCGCCCGGCTGTACAACTTCACCCCGGCGCAGCGGGCGGCGCTCGACGGCGACTTCGTCGCCATGGCCAAGGCCAGATACGACCAGTTGGGCGACGGGCGCACCAATCTGGCCTATGGCTATGTCAACCGGGGCGCCTGAGGCGTCGGGCGGGGCGCCCGAGACGCCGGGCGGGGCGCCCGGCGGCGGGCTTGATTTCCTCGCGCACGGCGCTGTTTGCCGCATGCCATCCGGAGCGGGTCAAGCGGGTCGCACCCGATGCCCTCGCCTGGACCGGCACAGGCATTCCCACGCCCGCCAACCGCGCGAAGCGCATCGACCAGTGGCGCAGCAACCACCGCCGGCCGATCGACCGCGCCATGATCGAGAGCATCTTCACGCGCGATCATGGCGGCACTTCAGACCTGACGGTCGTCGATAGCTTTGCCGACGCGGTGCTGAAACTCGATTCATCGGCGCCTGCCGGAACCTATCTCGACATATCGGCCAACTCGCCGGTCTGTACTCCCGAGAAGCTGAAGGTGTCCATGCTCATGATGCGCGGCCAGTACGACGGCATCGCCAGCCTGCGGGGCCCGATGCACTACTTCGCCAGGGTACCGCACCCCGACAAGAGCCCGGACGTCATGCCGGGCATCGCCCACACCAGCCCACGATCGAAGAACTGGGCGATCGCGTACCACGCCCTGGAAAGCTTCTTCGCCCATAGCCTGCGCAGATCCATGGCGGCGGTTGAAGCGCCTTGCGCGTCAATCGCCGCCCGCCGATATCCGCACCCGGGGCGCCAGGTTCAGGCCGGAAGATCGGAGGCCATCAGGTCGGGCCGGATGTCGCCGACCTCGTCGTTGGAGAAGTTGAGTTCCACCTTCACGCCGTTGGGGTCCATCAGGAACAACTGAAACAGGCCCTGGTCGTTGACCATGCGGCGTGTGAAAGGCACACCATGGCGGGTGAGGTGCTCCATCATGCCCCCGAGTCCGGTGCAGCGGAAGGCCATGTGGTCGATCACGCCGCTGCCGCTCACTGCTTCGGATTGCTGCCCGAGATACTTCTTGCGGTTCTCGCTGACATTCGCGCCGCCGGTGGTGACATGGATCACGTCCTGGTCGCCCAGGTATAGCCAGAACACCGGGAAACTGAATTCCGGCGCCGGGCCAACGCGGAATCCGAGCACGCGCGTGTAGAAGTCGCGCGTGGCCTCCATGTCGGCGGTCTGGATGAGGTAGTGCTCAAGACGCTGGAGCGGCATGATTGTTCTCCTTCGGTAAGGGCGTTGCCCGAAGCGCCGCGGCGGCGCCTGACGAAATTCAGATGGGGGTGGCCTCGCCGCCCTCGACGATCACGTTCTCGACCACGCCGGCGCCACCGCGCCGGAAGGCCGCGGCCGCGACATACTCCGGCGACTCAAAGCACTTGACGCCCTGCTCGAGCGAAGGGAATTCGATGACGATGAAGCGGTGGAAATCCTCCGGCCCCTCCATGATCTGGTAGCGCCCGCCGCGCGCGAGCACCTTGCCGCCGTATTGCTTGAGGATTCCCGGCACGAGGTCGGTGTATTTCTTGTATTCGACCGGGTCGTTGATGCGTGAGCGGGCTATCCAGTAGGCGGCCATGTCCGATGTTCCTTTCCTTGAGGGGTCAATGCGGGAGCCGATAGTTTAGCCGGGACGCGCTTGCGTGCTGCGCCAAGGGGCGGCCCGGGCCTGACGCAAGATCGAATCTCGAAGATAATCGTAGGCTTGGCGGCGGTGTCCACGCGCCGGATCGCCGCGGCGGTTCGCCGGCCCGCAGGTGCCATGCATCGCAGCCAACCTGCCCCGGAACCGCTTACCGCAAGCCCCTACCCCGAAAGGAAACCGCATGAAAGACGATCTTCGCAACGCCAAATTTGTAATCGACCTGGGTCCCCAGCCTTCGCTGCCCATCGTCGGCAGCGACCTGCGCTTCCCGGTCGGGCGCATCTACTGCGTGGGTCGCAATTACGCCGACCACGCGCGCGAGATGGGGCACGACCCGGATCGCGAGCCGCCCTTCTTCTTCATGAAGCCGGCCAATGCGGTGGTGCAGAACGGCGCCACCATCGCCTATCCGGTCGGCACCAAGGATTGCCACCATGAAATCGAACTGGTGGTGGCCATCGGCACGGGCGGCAGTAACATCCCGGTCGAAAAGGCCCTCGAGCATGTGTGGGGCTACGGGGTCGGCCTCGACATGACGCGCCGCGATGTCCAGGGCGAGGCCAAGAAAATGGGCCGCCCCTGGGAAATGGGCAAGAGCTTCGACGAATCCGCACCCATGACCGCCCTGAAGGCCGCGGCCGACATCGGCCACCCGGCCAAGGGCGCCATCTGGCTCAAGATCAACGGTGAGTTCCGCCAGCAGGGCGATCTCGCCATGCAGATCTGGAACGTGCAGGAGCAGATCGCCTACCTGTCGAACCTCGTGACCCTGGAACCCGGCGACCTCATCATGACCGGCACGCCGGCAGGGGTGGGCCCGGTGCACAAGGGCGATCACCTGGAAGGCCATGTCGACGGTGTCGGCGACCTGTCGATCAAGTACGCGGCCTGAACGGCCGCGCGTCATCGGTTCGCGGGGGAGCAGGCGGGCATGACCGACATGAATCGGCGCAACATGCTGCAGGCGGCCGGCGCCATGACCGTCGGCGCGGTGGCCGGCTGTGCCACCCCGGGCGTCGCCGGCAACGCCGCCAGGACCGCCTTCAACGTGCCCGCCACCACCATTCCGGTGAGCGGCACCGATGAGATGTTCCCGGTGCGCCGCATCTATTGCATCGGCCGCAACTACGCCGCGCATGCGCGCGAAATGGGCTCCGATCCCACCCGCGAGCCGCCTTTCTTTTTCCAGAAGCCGACCGACGCGATCCAGAACGTCGCGCCCGGCACGCTGGCCGACCACCCCTATCCGAGCCTTACCAGGAATTACCATTACGAGGTCGAACTGGTCGCGGCCCTGTCCCGCGGCGGCAGCAACATTCCCATCGAGCGCGCCCTGGAGCACGTCTATGGTTACGCGGTCGGGCTGGACATGACCCGGCGCGACCTGCAGCGCGCTATGGGCGACGAGAAAAAGCCGTGGGAGATCGGCAAGAGCTTTGACCGCTCGGCGCCGATCGGGCCCCTGCATCGGGTGGCCAACGTCGGGCACTTCACCAACGGCGCGATCTGGCTCAAGGTCAACGGCCAGGTCAGGCAAAACGCCACCCTCAACCACATGATCTGGTCGGTGGCCGAGCAGGTCGCGCGACTGTCGCTGGCCAACGAGCTGTTTCCCGGCGACATCATCTTTTCGGGTACACCGGAAAACGTCGGTCCGGTGGTGCGCGGCGACCGCATCGACTGCCACATCGACGGTCTTCCGGATCTGAGCATCAGGATCGTCTGACCCACCGCCCGCGGATACGCAGGTGAGCAGCCGCGCCGGCATCCACTACTGGAAATGCGACCGTCCGGCCGCGCTGCACGGCACGGTACGGGCTGCAACCGGGCGTGCGCCGCGGGAGCTGATGCTGTCCCTGGCGCATGAACTGGAACGAAAGCTTGGCGGTCCCGAGTGGCGGCTGGCGCCCGCGTCCGGCCAGGGCAACCACCTCACCTTCCGGGCCGAAAGCGGGACGCGGGCCTATTTCCTGCGCGTCGAGGACGGCCCGGAGGCGGATGACTACATGGCGGTTGAATCGGAACTGCTGCGGCGCCTGCGCGCGCAGGGTATTCCGGTGCCGGCGGTGCATTACTGTGACGCGTCGCGCACGGCGCTCCCGGTCGCTTTCCATCTGCTCGACCTGGTCCCCGCGTCCGACCTCAATACCCACCTGAAGTCCGGCCGACTGGACTTGCCCGCGCTGCTGGCGCAGATCGGCCACTGGATCGCGTGCTGGCAGAAGCGCGTGCCGGTGGAGGGTTTCGGGCCGTTCGATCGCGCGACGCTGGAAGCCGAGGGCCGCCTGCGCGGCCTGCACGCGACGGCGGTCGACTACTTCTACTTGAATCTGCCGCGCCATCTGGACTTCCTGGCCGGACGCGGCTTCATCCCCCGCGGCGAGGCGGCCGCGCTGCTTGAGCTGCTCGAGGGGCAACGCGGCAAGCTGGGCGGTCTGCCGCCCTGCCTGGTGCACAAGGACATGGCCCTGTGGAACGTGCTCGGTACGGGCGAGGCAGTATCCGCCTTCATCGACTGGGACGATGCCATCGGCGGCGACCCGATGGAGGACCTCGCGCTGCTCGGGTGCTTCCATCCGGCCGGCGCGGTCGCATCCGCGCTGGACGCATACGCGGCGGTATCGGACCTGCCGCCCGACCACATGCGGCGCTTCTATGGCCACCTGCTGCGCAATATGATCGTCAAGGCCGTGATCCGCGTCGGCGCGGGCTACTTCGACGGGGCGGGTGGCTCCTTCCTGCACGGCGCCGGGGTAGACGGCGAGGCGCTGCGCGAGTTCACCCTGGCGCGCCTGCGCGGCGCGGCGCGCGCCCTGCGAGAGGGGCGCGACCGCGTCGACTTCGGCTGATCCGGCGGCTAGCCGATGGCTACGCGCGACCCCGCCGGGCCCGGCACGAGCGTCGCGGTGTGGTCGTGGAATGCGGCGATTTCCGGATTGTGCGCAATGCTGATCAGCGTACTTTCGGGCAGGCGCGCGCGCACGAGCGCGTACAGGGCGATGGCGGTCGGCGCATCGAGCGCCGAGGTCGATTCGTCCATGTAGAGCCAGCGCGGACGATTGATGAGCACCCGGGCAAAGGCCACGCGCTGCTGTTCGCCGGGGGAAAGCTGCTTGTCCCACTGGGCCTCTTCGTCCAGGCTCGCGGCCAGGTGCGGCAGATGGCAGTCGCGCAAGGCGGCGCGCACCGCCTCGTCGGTCACGCCCGCCGCGTCGGCCGGATAACAGACCGCCGCCTTGAGCGAGCCCAAGGGCAGGTAGGGCCGTTGCGGCAGGAACAGCACATCCGCCTGCGGCGCGACGACGCGGCCCGCGCCGAAGGGCCAGATGCCGGCCAGGCCGCGGAACAGGGTGCTCTTGCCGCTGCCGGAAGGCCCGCCCAGCAACCAGCGCTCGCCGGCGCGGATGGTCATGCTGGCGTCGGTGACGATCGCCTTGCCCTGCGGAGTGGCCAGCGTCACCCCGGCTAGCGAGGGCGCCGCCCCTGGCTCCGGATTGAGGGCCGATTGGCGCTCGGCTTCCATCAGTGCGTCATCGAAACTCAACAGGCGGTCCACGCTCGCCTTCCAGGCAGCCAGGTTGGCGTAAGCGTCTATGAACCAGGAAAGCGCGCCCTGCACCTGACCGAACGCGGAAGCGACCTGCATCAGTTCACCGAGCTTGATGCTGCCGGCGAAGTAGCGCGGCGCCGCCACCAGGATGGGAAAGATGATGGCGATCTGGGCATAGAAGACGCGGGCCGTGAGCAGGGTTTTCTGGCGCCGGATCAGTTCGATCGTTGTCGCGAGCACGGCGGCGAAGCGGTCGCGCAGGACGGCGCGCTCGCCGGCCTCGCCGCTGTAAAGGGCGATGCTCTCGGCGTTCTCGCGCACCCGCACCAGGCTGTAGCGGAAGTCGGCCTCCACCTTCTGGGCGCGGTTGTTGATGTCGATGAGCGGCTTGCCGATCCAGTGGATCATCAGCGAACCGCCCAGCGCGTAGATGATGGCCACCCACACCATGTAGCCGGGCACCGCGAATTCGGTGCCGCCGAGGCTTACGGCAAGCGGGCCGGACACGCTCCACAGGATCGACAGGAAGGCGCCCAGCGTCACCACCGAATTGAGCAGCCCCATGGAAAGATCGACGGTCTTCTCGGTGACCGCCCGGACGTCCTCGGCGATGCGCTGATCCGGATTGTCGGTCGAGCGCAGGAACAATTCGACCTTGTAGAACGCGCGATGGGCCAGCCAGCGGTCGATGTAGCGCCGGGTCAGCCACTCGCGCCAGCGCAGTTCGAACAGCTGCGTGAGGTAGAACTTGTAGACCGCCACGATGATGAAGAAGAACGCCAGATACGAAAAGCGCAGCAGCTGCGCCTTGAATTCGGCGAAGTCCTTCTGCTCCAGGGCGTTGTAGAAGTCGCGGTTGAACTCATTGAGCAGCACATCGACGTAGACGGCGACCAGGTTCAACGTCACCACCGCGCAGAGAAAGCCGAGCGCGCTGGCGCGATGCTCGCTTGCGAAATAGGGCTTGGTCAGGCGCCACAGGCGGCGGGCGAATGCGGGTTTGTCGTTCACGCGAGGGCCTCCGGTTCAGGGTTGCCTGCCCTGGATGGCAAAAGCCGCCGCGCCGTCGCGGCCGAGAATGGCCTTCAAGGCCGGCATCGCCCCGCGCAAGCGGGCGTCGAGCGGCCAAGGCGGGTTGAAGACGAACATGCCGGAGCCGAACAGACCGAGCCCGTCGGCGGGCGGTGCGCACACGGTCAAGGACGCATGCAACCAGCGCTCGCCGGCGAGTCGCTGCAGCTGTTCCGGCAGCCGCGACGATTCGCGCCGCCTGACCTGCGGGTACCACACCGCATACACCCCGGTGGGGAAGCGGACCAGTGCCTCGCGCATCATTGCCGCGACGCGCGCGTAGTCGTCCTTGTCTTCGTACGACGGGTCGACCAGGACAAGCGCGCGCCGGGACGGGGGCGGCAGCACCGACTTCAGGCAGGTGAAACCATCCTCCCTGCCGACCGCGACACGCCGCGCATCGGCATGGAAGTAATCGCGCAGCGCGCGCGCATCGGTGGGGTGCAGTTCGAACAGGCGCAGCCGGTCCTGCGGGCGCATCATCTGCAGGGCGATTTGCGGCGAACCGGGATAGCGCAGCAGGCGGCCGTCCGGGTTGAAGGCCGCGACCTGCCGGAGGTAGTCGCCGGCCGCGCCCGGCAGGTCCGCCCGGCCCCACAGGCGCGCGACCCCGTCGGCGAACTCCGCCGTTTGCGCCGCGTAGCTGCCGGTCTCCAGCGAATAGGCGCCCGAACCGGCATGGGTATCGACGAAGGTAAAGGGCTTTTCCTTGGCCGTCATGTGGGCGAGCAACTGCACCAGCACGACATGCTTGAGCACGTCGGCATGGTTGCCGGCATGAAACCCGTGGCGGTAGCTGAACATCGGCCTGCGGCCGGGCCGGTGCGCCGGCCCGGCCCCGGTTCAGGCGGGTGTCGCTTCGCCGCCGCTGGCGCGGTCGAGCAGGGCGATATCGTCCTGGTGCAGCGTCAGTCGGGTCGCCTCGACGAGGTCGTGCAACTGGTCGAGGCTGGTCGCGCTGGCGATCGGCGCGGTGATGCCCGGCCTGGCGATGAGCCAGGCGATCGCAACCCGGGTCGGGTTGGCATGATGGCGCGCAGCCACCTCGTCGAGAGCGGCGAGAATACGCAGGCCGCGCGCGTTCAAATAGGCTGCCACCCGGCTGCCGCGCGCCCCCCGGGTGGTGTCCGCCTCGGTCCGGTACTTGCCGCTCAGGAACCCGCTGGCCAGCGAGTAGAAGCCGATCACCCCGACGTTGCGTTTCCGGCAGAGCGGCTCGAGTTCGGCTTCGTAACCGGCCCGCTTGCAGAGGTTGTATTCGGGCTGCAGGCTGACATAGGCGGGCAGGCGGTGCCTGCGGCTCAGGTCGAGCGCCTCGGCCAGCCGGGCGGCCGTGTAGTTGGAGGCGCCGATATGGCGGACCTTGCCCGCCTTGACGAGGTCGGCATAGGTGCCGAGCGTTTCCTCCAGGGGCACGCTCCTGTCGTCCTGGTGCGACTGGTAGAGGTCGATATAGTCGGTGCCCAGGCGGCGCAGCGAGGCGTCCACCGAGCGCAGTATGTGCTTGCGGGAAAGCCCCTTGCGGTCCGGCCCCATCTCCATGCCCACCTTGGTGGCGATGATGACGCTCTGGCGCGAGCGGGTGCGCGCGTGGCGCTTGAGCCAGCGCCCGATGATGGTCTCGGATTCACCGCCCTGGTTGCCGGGTGCCCAGCGCGAGTAGACATCGGCGGTATCGATGAAATTGCAGCCTGATTCCATGAGAGCGTCGAGCAGCTTGAACGATTGTGCCTGGTCGGCCGTCCAGCCGAATACGTTGCCGCCGAAACAGAGCGTGGAAACCGCCAGACCGGAGTTGCCGAGGGTTCGTTTTTGCATGTGGATGGTGCCTCCCTTGGTACGGTGAACTTGGTGAAGCCCGACTTTACCCGGTTGCCCGTCCGGCCGCCGCGTCTGTCGGTGCGTCCGGTCCGTGTCGAGCCGGTGTAGGAAGCGTGGTGTAGGCATGTAGGAAACGCTGCCGGCTCGCGTAGGAATCGGGCCTAGTCCCGATGTATCGGCGCGCTTCCCCTCGCAGGAGGCGCTTGCCCGCCGTCCTTCCGTGCGTTTCGCTCTGGCGGGCTGCGAATTCCTACACGTGGAGTAGGAATTAGCCCTACACGGGAAAGAGGCGTCGCCTTACACCCCGGGATCCCGTATCTGAATAACATGCCTCCAACACGCATCAACGGCAAAGCAGCGGCAAAGTCAAGGTTCAATTTCGGGTTTTAACCTTTTTTTCTTTCGAGCGGGGAGCGGAAAATGCAAACAGGCAATGAAATGCAGGCACTCTTGGGCAGGATGATTGAGTCGGTTTCGAAGCCTGTACCGGGCAGCGCGGCGCAGGGTGTGCGGCAGGAACATATGCCGTTTCGCATCAAGGTGGTCAAGGACGAGCTCGATTTGGCCAAGGCGGTCAGCATCCGCCACTCGGCTTACGCGCGTCACGTGCCCGCATTCGCGGCAACCCTCGCGACACCCGAAGCTTCGGACTTCCAGCCCGGCAATGTGGTGCTGCTGGCCGAATCGAAGTTGGACGGCTCGCCCATCGGCACCATGCGCATCACCAACAACAGCCATGGTCCGCTCGGTCTGGAACAGTCGGTGAAACTCCCCGATTGGCTGGAGTTCACCAGCATCGCCGAGGCGACCCGCCTGGGCGTTGCGACCGGGCGCATGGGCACCGTGGTCAAGACCATGCTTTTCAAGGCTTTCTTCCAGTTCTGCCTGAAGACCGGGGTCGAGTGGATGGTGATCGCCGCGCGCTCGCCCATGGATCGCCAGTATGAGGACTTGCTGTTTGAAGATGTCTTCCCCGATGCCGGTTTCATGCCAATGCGCCACGCCGGGGGCATTCCGCATCGAGTGCTCGCGCTGGATGTGCTTCGTGCCCATTCGAAGTGGAGCGAGGCGCGGCATCCCCTGCTGGGCTTCATGTGCGACACGCTGCACCCCGACATTGATCTTTCCGGCGTGGGCGAACTGTTGCAACGCGAAATCACGCTTCCTTCCGCCCGGCCTGCCGTGATGGTCATGTAGCGCCGCAACCTTTCTGGGCGGCAAGGACCTGGGCCTGTGCGTGCCCGCCCGGAACCAGCAAACTCGGAGCCTCGAAGTCGGCGTGCAACCGCTTCGAGGCTCCGGACGTTCTGGCGATGTCCCGAGCCTTGCCACATTGGTGAAAGAGTAGACTTGTAGGACATTCCCCGCAGCGCGCACAGGTTGCGACTTTGCTCCGCTGGGGCCTTGCGCCGCATCGATGGTTGAGACCTCCCGATAACCCGTCATGTTCACCTCCAATCCTCGGACGCCCGCCCGCTGGGCGGCGCTCAATCTCGGCGTGGAGGAGGCGCTGTATCGCTTCGGTCAGTATGTCGTGCCATTGATGATCGGCATCATTTCGCTGATCGCGCTTGCAATGTGGCCGTATCAGTATCCCGCGGGCGGAGGCGTGCCGCTGGACATAAGGTACGTTCAGGACGAGTCCGAGAGCGGTTCGATTTCGCCTGACGAGGCGCGCACTCGGCTCGCACAGGCTTTGGCGGTTCGACACTACGATACGAAGCTTTCCGAAGCGCCGGTATGGGTCGGCTTCACCATGCCGGCCGCGTTGCCCGGGGATAGCCGCTCGGTTGTGGAATTACCCTCCCGGCATGCCATGGGCGTGTCGTGCTGGCTGGCGGAGGGATTGACTCTGCTGGGGCATGCGGATCGCCAGGGTTCGAGCGGTCGGTTAGCCGGGGTCAAGGCTGGCTTCAGCGTGGAGGTTCCGCCTGCCAGTACCGGTAGTGAAGTGCTGTGCCAGATCAGATCATCGGGTCCGGCGCGCATTTCAGCCCTGCTCTGGGCCGTTCCCGATCTCGTGGCTTCCACCCAGAAATTCCACCGAAACTCCGGTCTGGTCGATGGAGGCCTGCTTCTGCTCGCCGGGTTCATGCTGATGACGGCGCTGATCAGCCGCGAATGGATCTACGTTCTCTTTGCCGCTTGGCTGGTGTCCAATTTGCGCATGGCAGCCATTTCGGCAGGCTGGGATGGGCAGTGGCTGGAGCAGTCGCTGCCTCCGGACTGGGTGCTGCCGGTCAAGAAGATCTCGGTTGCCACCTTCTATGTACTGACTTATACGCTGTTTGCTCGCCTGTTCGCCGACGACCTAAAGCGTGTTGGATATGCGCCTCTCATGGTGGTGGCGCGTTGGTCGTGTGTCGTCATCATGTTGTTGGCGGTCGCACTTCCGCTCGCCTCGTTTTTGCCGTTCTTTTGGGTGACGACGATCCTTGGCATCGGCATCCTGCTGTTCTTTTTGGGAAGGATTGTCGTTTTCACGCGATCCAAGGTCGCGGTCTGGTACGCGGCGGCGCTCGGGATCACCCTGTTTGCGAGTTTTTTTGAGGTGATTGCCGCGGCCTTGGGTTTCAAGAGTTTGATCGGGGCGTTCAACAGCGTTACCGCTTCGCTGTCTTCCAGCCTCATTGCGTCCATGGCCATCGCCGAGCAGCTGCGGCAGGAGCGAGCACAGCGGGTCCTGGCGCAAAATGCGATGCGCAGCACATATGAGGCGATGCCGATCGGGTTGTTTACGCTCGATGGAAAGGGCTTCCTAGAGCGCGGCAACCCTGCCCTTCTCGACATGCTGGGGATTGTTGCTTGCGACGGCACCAGCCATTGGAACGACTATTTTGAGGAAGGCTCCTGGGAGAAAATGCAGGCGATGCTTGCGGCGACTTCGCCCCAGGAGATTGAAGTGTGCGGGCTCGGCAACCTCACAAGGGTCCCGGCGATGCATGCTCCGCCCGGGGACGCCATCGGCTCGGGACAGAAGCGCTTTCTGGTCAAGGCGACCTTCGCCAACGACAAGATCGAGGGCTCCCTGCAGGATGTGACGGAAAAATCGAAAGCGTCGGAGCGCCTGCGGTTTCTGGCCGAAAACGATCCTCTCACCGGCGTGCTCAACCGGCGCGGCGTGGAGCGGGCGCTCGAGGAGGCCCTGGCAGGGCTCGCTGCCGGCCAGCCGCTGGCCATTGCCTACCTCGACCTGGACCGCTTCAAGCTGATCAACGACCTCTATGGACATGCGGCGGGCGACGAGGTGTTGATCCAGGTATGCGAGCGGGTGCGCGAAATGCTCGCGCAGGGCCAGCGGGTCGGACGTGTGGGGGGGGACGAATTCGTCATCGTCCTGCCTGGAACGCCGATTCAGTCGGCCGCCTGGACCTGTCGCGGCATCGTCGAACAGATCGGTACGAAAGCCTACCGTATCGGGGACAAGGCTTTCCAGGTGCGCGGCTCCATCGGCCTGGTCGAGGTCGGGCAGGGAACCAGTGCCAAGGATGCCATTTCGGCGGCCGACCGGGCTTGCCGCGAGGCGAAGTCCGGGCTTGGCGACGGACTGCTGGTCTACGAGAAGAACGCCACCGCGTTCCGCCAGCGCCAGGCGGAACTGCGCCTGATCGAGCGGCTCGGCTCTTCGGCCGCCCATGATGGCCTGTTCCTGGAGATGCAGCCGATCATGTCGCTGCAGTCGCCACAGGAGTCCCTCAATTTCGAAGTGCTCCTGCGCATGCGCGAGGCGGACAACACGGTCGTGTCGGCCGCCTCGATCATATCGGTGGCCGAAAACAACGGCCGGATCGGCGTGATCGACCGCTGGGTGATCGCCACGGTCCTGGCCTGGATCGATGCCAACTACGACAGCCTCAAGAAGACCCAATTCGTCTGTGTGAACCTGTCGGGCGCATCACTCAACGATGAACGGTTCGTGCAGGACGCCTTCGCCCTGCTGTCGCAGTATGTGCACGCCGCCGGACGGCTGTGCATAGAGATCACCGAAAGCGTCGCCCTGCACGATCTCGAGAACACGCGCCGTTTCATCGACCGGGTGCGCAGTTTCGGAGCCAAGATCGCGCTCGACGACTTCGGCGCGGGTTACACCTCTTTTTCCTACCTCAAGGAACTGCCTGCCGATGTGCTCAAGATCGACGGCAACTTCATCGTCGGCGTGCGGAGCCATCCCTCGAACCTCGCGATCGTCGAGGCGATCGTCAGCCTGGCGCGCAACCTCGGCATGAAAACCATCGCGGAATGGGTGGAGGACCGCCAGACCCTAGAGGCGCTCGCCGAGGCGGGCGTCGACTATGTGCAGGGCTATGCCGTGGCAAAGCCGCAGTCGCCCGCGCGTCTCTTGGCGGCGCCGTCCTCGGCCAGTTTCATCGCTGACGAGCGCCTGCTGCAGTTCGTGCGTACCCTGCACGGCGCAGACCGCACCATGGAACTGTGGGACCACCTCGAGATCACCAAGCACGGCGGGCTGCACTGAGCCACACGGCGGGACAGTCTCGTCGGCGGGGCCGGTCCGCGGGCGCGGCGGCGCTTCTACGGGTGTTGGCCGCTGGCCTTACAATGCGCGGCCCCAGCAAGGAAACTCACGCCCGCGCATGCCAGTTGTCCCCGTGATCGCCATCGACGGCCCCTCGGCCTCCGGAAAGGGCGCGGTCGCCCAGCGCGTCGCGCAGCGGCTCGGCTTCCACTATCTGGACAGCGGAGCGATCTACCGCGCGGCCGGGGTGGCAGCGCGCATTGCGGGCATCAGCCTTGACGACGAGGCGGCGCTCGCCGGTTGCGGTGCCGCCATGGACCTGGAGTTCCGGGACGGCGGCGTCCTGCTGGCCGGCAGGGACGTGACCGCGGACGTACGGTCCGAAGAGGGCGGGCGAACCGCCTCGCGCATCGCGACGCTGCCGCTCTTGCGGGCGGCTCTGCTCGCGCGGCAGCAGAGGTTCCGTCAGGCCCCGGGTCTAGTGGCCGACGGGCGAGACATGGCAACCGTGGTCTTCCCGGACGCCGGCTTGAAGGTTTTTCTGACCGCCGATGTCGCCGAAAGGGCGCGTCGCCGCGCGCTGCAACTGGCCGCCGCGCAGGACGCCGCCGATGCACCTAAAGGTTTGATCGAAAAAGAAAATAGTGCTATTATTCGCGCCCCTTTCGACACCGTTCTGGCCGCTGTCCTGGCCGAACTGGTCGAACGAGACGAGCGTGATTCAGCGCGCAGCGTGGCTCCGCTCAAGCGCGCGGCCGACGCCAGGGTGCTCGACACCACCGCACTGTCGATCGACGAGGCTGTGGATGCGGTATGTCTCTGGTATCAAGGGGCGCAAGCCCAGCATTAGCTGGTCGTTTCTGCAGCAAAGGTGATACCGGTCCGGCAATGGGCGGGTATCGTTGACAACTTCCCCGGCCGCTTCCTGCCCAGGAAATGCGCGGTGCGGGCCAACCGCAGGTCCTCTCAATGTCCGTCACCCAACAAGCCGCCAACATGGCCAACGAATCCTTCGCCGCCCTTTTTGAAGAATCCCTGAACCGTCAGGAGATGCGGGCGGGCGAAGTCATCACCGCCGAGGTGGTACGCGTCGACTACAACTTCGTGGTCGTCAATGCAGGTCTGAAGTCGGAAAGCTACATTCCGCTGGAAGAATTCAAGAACGACTCCGGCGAACTCTCGGTCAAGGCCGGCGATTTTGTGTCGGTTGCGATCGATTCGCTGGAAAACGGATTCGGCGAGACGCTGCTCTCGCGCGACAAGGCCAAACGGCTGTCCGCATGGATGGACCTCGAGAAGGCGCTCGATTCGGGCGAACTGGTCACCGGTGTGATCACCGGCAAGGTCAAGGGCGGCCTGACCGTCATGACCAACGGCATCCGCGCTTTCCTGCCGGGCTCGCTGGTCGATATCCGCCCGGTCAAGGACACCACGCCCTTCGAGGGCAAGACCATGGAATTCAAGGTCATCAAGCTCGACAAGAAGCGCAACAACGTCGTGGTGTCGCGCCGCGCCGTGCTCGAAGCCACCCAGGGCGAAGAGCGCGCCAAGCTCATGGAGACGCTTTCCGAAGGCGCGGTTGTCAAGGGCGTGGTCAAGAACATCACCGACTACGGCGCGTTCGTCGACCTGGGCGGCATCGACGGCCTGCTGCACATCACCGATCTGGCATGGCGCCGCGTGCGGCATCCCTCCGAGGTCCTGTCGGTCGGCGACGAGATCACCGCCAAGATCCTCAAGTTCGACCAGGAAAAGAATCGCGTTTCCCTGGGCGTCAAGCAGCTCGGCGAAGACCCCTGGGTAGGCATCGGCCGCCGCTACCCGCAGGGCACGCGCCTGTTCGGCAAGGTCACCAACCTCACCGACTACGGCTCCTTCGTCGAAGTCGAATCCGGCATCGAAGGGCTGGTGCATGTCTCCGAGATGGACTGGACCAACAAGAACGTGCATCCGTCCAAGGTCGTGGCCCTGGGCGACGAGGTCGAGGTCATGATCCTCGAGATCGACGAGGACCGCCGCCGCATCTCGCTGGGCATGAAGCAGTGCATGCCCAATCCATGGGAAGACTTCTCGATGAACCACAAGAAGGGCGATCGCGTCCGTGGCGCGATCAAGTCGATCACCGATTTCGGCGTGTTCATCGGCCTGCCGGGCGGCATCGACGGCCTGGTGCACCTGTCCGACCTCTCCTGGTCGCAGACCGGCGAGGAAGCGGTCAAGAACTTCAAGAAGGGCGACGAGGTCGAGGCCACCGTTCTGGCCATTGATGTCGAGCGCGAGCGCATCTCGCTGGGCATCAAGCAGCTCGACGGCGATCCCTGGACCAGCTATGTGGCCGCCAACGACAAGGGCGCGGTGGTGCGCGGCAAGGTCAAGAGCGTCGACGCCAAGGGTGCGGTGGTCGCCTTGTCCGACGATGTGGAGGCTTACCTGCGCGCTTCCGAGATCTCGCGCGACCGCGTCCAGGACGCGAGCACGTTGGTCAGGGAAGGCGAGGAGATCGAGGCCATCATCATCAACGTGGACCGCAAGAACCGCAACATCAATCTCTCGATCAAGGCCAAGGACTCGGTCGAGGAGCGCGAAGCGATGGCGCGAGTGGCGGCCGATGCGGGCAACGCGGCATCCGGCACCACCAACCTCGGCGCGCTGCTCAAGGCGAAGATGGACCAGAAGTAACGGTTCTTTTTCGAAAACGCGCCGGGCATGACCAAATCCGACCTGATCGCGCGCCTCGCGGCACGCTATCCGCAGTTGGTGGCGAAGGATGCCGACTTCGCCGTCAAGACCATTCTCGATGCGATGGCGGAAAGCCTCGCGCGCGGCCAGCGCATCGAAATTCGTGGTTTCGGCAGCTTCGGTCTGAACTACCGGCCGCCGCGCGTCGGGCGCAACCCGAAATCCGGCGAGAAGGTGCACGTGCCTGAAAAGCATGTGCCTCACTTCAAGGCGGGCAAGGAGTTGCGCGACCGCGTTGACGCGCGGCTCAACGAAGAGGCGGCAGCCCGCCTGGCCGCCCCGCGCGTTGCTTCGGCGGACATGGCGGTCGCTGGGAATTGAGCGCGGCGCGCCTTGCGATTCCGGCGGCACTTGGGTGCCGTTTTTTTTTCCCGTCCGTGGTCCGCGCGCAGCGGGATTGCCGCTGATGGGCTACCTCACCGGCCTCCTGCGCGTTTTCCTGCTGGTGGTGTTTTTCCTGTTCGCGCAGAAAAACTACGAACCGGCGACGCTGCGGTTCTATTTCGACCTCGAATGGCGCGCACCCCTGATCCTGATGCTGTTGCTGTTTTTCGTGCTTGGCGTGGTCCTAACGCTGCTCGCCCTCCTGCCCCGCCTGCTGCGCATGCGCCGCCTTTCGGCGCGGTCCGGCGCGCCGCCGGGCGATGCCGCGCAATAAGCGTGCGCTGATATCGACGGGAACGGGATGGAAATCGAACTCTGGTGGTTGCTGGTCGTGCCGCTGTTCTTCGGCCTCGGCTGGGTCGCGGCTCGGGTCGACATTCGCCACCTCGTCTCCCAGTCGCGGGCCCTGCCGACCTCGTATTTCCGCGGCCTCGGATTCCTGCTCAACGAGGAGCCCGACAAGGCCATCGACGCCTTCATCGAGGTCGTGAAGGTCGACCCGGAGACCATCGAACTCCATTTCGCGCTCGGCAACCTGTTTCGCCGCCGCGGGGAAATCGATCGCGCCATACGCATGCACTCGAGCCTGGTCAATCGTCCCGATCTCGCCGAGTCCGACCGGCTGCATGCGTTCTTCGAACTCGGGCAGGACTATCTCAAGATCGGCCTGCTCGATCGCGCAGAGGAGGTGCTTTCCAAGCTCGCCGGAACGCCTTACGCCGCGCGGGCGCGCACGTTTCTTCTCGAGATTTACCAGCTCGAAAAGGATTGGGAGCGCGCGATCGCGGCGGCGCGCGAGATCGAGAGCGAGGGCGGCGGATCGCAACAGGCGGCAATCGCGCATTTCCATTGCGAACTGGCGGCCAGGCGGCTGGGCGAGTCGCGCCCCGATGAGGCGCGAGCCAACGCCCTGGCAGCGCTCGCGGCCAACCGCACGGCGGTCCGCGCCACGATGATCCTGGGCGACATCGAGGCCCTTGCGGGGCGGCACGACGCGGCCGTCGAGGCCTGGCAGCGCATCGAATCACAGGACCCGCAGTATCTTGCGCTGGTCGGCCAGCGCCTGACCGACAGCTACCGGGCGCAGGGGCGGGTGCGCGAAGGCCTGACCCTGCTTTCCGGCTACCTTGCCCAGTATCCGTCCGTCGACCTTCTGGACCAGGTGTTCGATCTGTCGCTCGAACTCGACGGCGCACAGGCGGCCTATCGGGTCGTGCGCGATGAATTGCGGCGCAGCCAGACCCTGCAGGGCCTCGACAGGCTGCTCGATGCGCAACTCATGCTGGCGCCGGCCGAGCGGGTCGCCGACCTGCAGGTGGTCAAGGACCTGGTCCACGCGCACACACACAGGCTCACGCGCTACACGTGCGAAAATTGCGGCTTCAAGGCGCGCCAGTACTTCTGGCGCTGCCCGGGCTGCAACGGCTGGGGGACTTATCCCCCGCGGCGGGTGGAGGAGATCGGCCCCTCGCAGTGAAGGCGGTGATCGCGTGCGGCACATCGGGCAACTGTTCAAGCAAATCTGGGAGGTGGCAGATGAAAGTAACCATGATCGGCACGGGCTACGTCGGACTGGTGACGGGCGCATGCTTTGCCGAGGTCGGCAACGATGTCGTCTGCCTGGACGTGGATGCCGGCAAAATCCGCATCCTCAATGAGGGCGGCATCCCGATTTTCGAGCCCGGCCTGAAGGAAATGGTCGCACGCAACCGGGCAGCCGGACGAATCCGCTTCACGACCGACGTGGCCGAGGCCGTCGCGCATGGCGACATCCAGTTCATTGCGGTGGGCACACCGCCGGACGAGGATGGCTCCGCCGACCTCAAGTACGTCACGGCTGCCGCGCGTAACATCGGACGGCACATGACCCAGGCCAAGGTGGTGGTGGACAAGTCGACGGTCCCCGTGGGCACGGCCGACCGGGTGCGCGCGGCGATCGCCGAAGAACTCGCCGCGCGCGGCGTGGCGATCGAGTTTTCCGTGGTCTCCAATCCCGAGTTTCTAAAGGAAGGTGCCGCGGTCGACGATTTCATGAAGCCCGACCGCGTGGTCATAGGCGCCAGCGACGAGCGTGCCCGCAACGCGATGCGCGCCCTGTACGCGCCGTTTCAGCGCAACCATGAACGCATGATCTTCATGGACATCCGCTCGGCCGAGCTGACCAAGTATGCGGCCAACGCAATGCTGGCTACCCGCATCTCGTTCATGAACGAGATCGCCAACCTGGCCGAAAAGCTCGGCGCCGACGTGGAACTGGTGCGCCAGGGCATCGGTTCGGATCCGCGCATCGGCTACCACTTCCTGTATGCCGGTTGCGGCTACGGCGGCTCGTGCTTTCCCAAGGATGTGCAGGCCTTGCAGCGCACCGCCGGCGAGGTCGGCCTGCCGTTCCGCATACTTGATGCGGTGGAGGCGGTCAACGAGACGCAAAAGAGGGTGCTGGCCGGCAAGATCGTCAAGCGCTTCGGCGAGGACCTGAGCGGCAAGCGATTCGCCGTCTGGGGGCTGGCATTCAAGCCGAACACCGATGACATGCGCGAAGCGCCCGCGCGGGAGTTGATCGGCGAACTGCTCGAACGCGGCGCGACGGTCACCGCCTACGACCCGGTGGCCATGCATGAAGCGCGGCGCGTGTTCGGCGACGACAAGCGTATCGGCTACGCGGATAACCCCATGCAGGCAGTCGAAGGCGCCGAGGCGCTGGTGATCGTCACGGAGTGGAAGGAGTTCCGCAGCCCCGACTTCGGACGCCTCAGGCAGTCGCTTGTCACCCCGGCGATATTCGATGGGCGCAATCTCTATGATCCGGTGATGACCCGCGACCTCGGCTTCGAGTATTACCCGCTCGGGCGCCCGGACCTGCGGCACGGGACCGCCGGGTTCATCCGCAAATGAACGTGCCCGGTTGTCGCACCGGGTACACGGACAGCGCTTACCCCACCGGAAATCCGCGCGAGGTGCCGCGTTGAACCTTCAGGCGGCCGCGCGCGGGGCGCGCATACTGGTGGTCGGCGACGTGATGCTCGACCGCTACTGGTTCGGCGAGGTTCACCGCATCAGCCCGGAAGCCCCTGTGCCGGTGGTCAAGATCGAGCGCAGCGACGAGCGCTTGGGCGGCGCGGCGAACGTGGCCCGCAATGCCGCCGCGCTCGGGGCGTCGGTCACCCTGCTCTCGGTGGTCGGACAAGACGAGGCGGGCAGCACCGTGCGCAGGCTGCTGGAGGCGGCGGGCATCCGCGTCGCGCTGCATGTCGATGCCGACTACAAGACCACGGTCAAGCTGAGGGTGATCGGCCGCCAGCAGCAGCTGCTGCGAATCGATTTCGAGGAGATGCCCAGTCATGAAGTCCTGACCGGCAAGCTCGACGAATTCCGACGCCTGCTCGACGGCGCCGACGTGGTGATACTTTCCGACTACGGCAAGGGCGGTCTCGCGCACATCGCCGACATGATCGCGGCGGCCAACGCCGCAGGCAAGCAGATCCTGGTGGACCCGAAGGGCAGCGACTACACCCGCTACAGGGGCGCCACCATGATCACGCCGAACCGCAATGAACTCGCCCAGGTGGTCGGATCGTGGTCTTCCGAGGCGGATCTCGAGCGGCGCGCGCAGGACCTGCGCACCTCCCTCGGCCTGCGCGCGTTGCTCCTTACCCGCTCCGAAGAGGGCATGACGCTTTTTCGCGCGGACGGCAAACTGCACATGCGCGCGGCGGCACGTGAAGTGTTCGACGTGTCCGGCGCGGGCGATACGGTCATCGCCACGGTGGGCGTCATGCTGGGCGGCGGCGTCCCCCTGCCGGAGGCGGTCGCGCTGGCCAACCGGGCCGGCGGCATCGTCGTCGGCAAGCTGGGAACCGCCGTGGTATCGGCCGAGGAACTGTTCACCTGACACCGCCGCGCGCCGGCTGCCCAACATCAACGGGAAATCGATTCCAAGTCATGGGTTACTACATCATTACCGGCGCCGCCGGATTCATCGGCTCCAACCTTGTGAAGGCCCTCAACGAGCACGGCGTCACCGACATCATCGCCGTGGACAATCTCACGCGCGCCGACAAGTTCGCCAACCTGATCGACTGCGAGATCGCGGATTACCTCGACAAGGGCGAATTCCTGGCGCAGCTGTCCGCCGGCGCCTGGGACGGCGAGGTCGAAGCCGTCCTGCATCAGGGCGCCTGCTCGGACACCATGGAGGCCGACGGCCGCTACATGATGGAGAACAACTACCGCTACTCCATCGCGCTGCTCGACCACTGCATCGCCGAGGGCATTCCGCTCCTGTACGCGTCGTCGGCGGCCGTGTACGGGGGCGGGCGGGCGTTCCGCGAAGAGCGCGCGTGCGAGGCGCCGCTCAACGTGTATGGCTACTCCAAGTTCCTGTTCGACCAGGTCGTCCGGCGCCGCCTGCCGGATGCCGGCGCGCAGATTGCGGGCTTTCGCTATTTCAACGTGTACGGGCCGCGCGAGGCACACAAGGGCCGCATGGCGTCGGTCGCCCTGCATAATTTCCATGAATACCGCGAAAACGGGTTCGTGCGCCTGTTCGGCGACCATGACGGCTACGGCGCCGGCGAGCAGTCGCGCGACTTCATCTCGGTCGAGGACGTGGTCAAGGTCAACCTGTTTTTCCTCGAGAATCCGGAGCTATCGGGCATCTTCAACCTCGGCACCGGGCGTGCGCAACCCTTCAATGACGTCGCGATGGCCGCGATCAACACCTGCCGCGCGGCCGAAGGCAAGCCCGCCTTGACCCTCTCCGAAGCCCGCGCCCAGAAACTCATCGAATACGTCGAGTTTCCCGACGCGCTCAAGGGCAAGTACCAGAGTTTCACCCAGGCGGACATCGCGCGCCTGCGCGAGGCCGGCTATGCCGATGACTTCATGACGGTCGAAGAAGGGGTGGCCCGCTACCTGGGCGGCCTGGCCAGGCCGGCGCGCTGATGTCAACCGGGCCGGTGCGGACGACGTTACCAGGCACAGGCGGGCACCGAACCGGAGTCCGCCATCAACCTGTGTGGAGGATTTGTCGATGAACAAGATTCTGCTGGCCTTGTTTGCCTTTTTCGTGACTTGCGGACTCGCATTCGCCGCCGTCGATATCAATACGGCCGACGAAGCCGCGCTGGACGCCATCAAAGGGGTGGGCCCGGCCAAGGCCAAGGCCATCGTCGAGGAGCGCAAGAAGAACGGGCCCTTCAAGAGCCTTGACGACGTGTCGGCGCGGGTCAAAGGCATCGGCGAGAAGACCGTGGCCGGCTGGAAGAAGGACGGCTCGGTGTCCGTGGGTGGCGGCGGTGCCGCGCCCGCCAAGGCTGACGCGAAGAAGGCGGCGCCCAAGGCGGACGAAAAGAAGGCGGAGACGAAGAAGGACGCACCCAAGGCCGATGCCCCGAAGAAGGACGCGCCCAAGGCCGACGAAAAGAAGGCCGACGCCAAGAAGTAGCCGTCAGCGCCCGGCCTCGACCCGGGCGTGTCGAACCGGCAGGCGCTGCGAGGCGCGTCGCTGCCGCCCGGAGGGGCCCCGCTCGCGGGGCCTCTTCTTTTTTCGCGGCGATGGTCGCGCAGGTAGAATTTCCGGTCCGCAAGTCAATCGAGCGTCCATGTACCCGACCATCGACACCACCGTTGGCAATACGCCGCTGGTGCGCCTGCAGCGCGTACCGGGTGCCGCCAACAGCCGGCGCAACAACGTCATCCTCGGCAAGCTCGAAGGCAACAATCCTGCGGGGTCGGTCAAGGACCGGCCCGCCTATTCCATGATCAAGCGCGCCGAGGAGCGCGGCGAGATCAGGCCCGGCGACACGCTCATTGAGGCCACCTCCGGGAATACCGGGATCGCGCTGGCGATGGTCGCGGCCATGCGCGGCTACCGCATGGTCCTGATCATGCCTGACAATCTCTCCGTCGAACGGCGCCAGAGCATGCGGGCCTATGGTGCGGAACTCATCCTCACGCCGGCCTCGGCCGGCGGCATGGAGGCCGCCCGCGACCTGGCCGAGAAAATGCAGCGCGAGGGGCGCGGCCGCATCCTGGACCAGTTTTCCAACCCGGACAACCCGCGCGCCCACTACGAGACAACCGGCCCGGAAATCTGGCGCGATACCGGCGGACGCATCACCCATTTCGTATCCGCCATGGGCACCACCGGCACCATCATGGGCGTCTCGCGCTTCCTGAAGGAACAAGCCGGCGGCGTTGCGATCATCGGCTGCCAGCCCGAGGAGGGCTCGCAGATACCCGGCATCCGCAAGTGGCCCGAAGCCTACCTGCCGCGCATCTACGAAAAGACCCGCGTCGACCGGCTGGAGTACGTGAGCCAGGTCGTCGCCGAGGAAATGTGCCGACGCCTGGCCGCCGAAGAAGGCATTTGCTGCGGACCCTCGGCCGCCGGCGCGTGCGCCGTGGCCCTGCGCGTGGCCGAGGAGGTGGAGAACGCGACCATCGTGTTCATCGTTTGCGACCGCGGCGACCGCTATCTTTCGACCGGGGTGTTTCCCGCGTGAGCGCGGGCCCTCGGCGCGCCCTTCTCAACGTCCTTCGCGCTGCGCGCGGATCGCCTCGGCCAGCTCCAGAACGCTCATCGCATAGAAGCTTGAGCGGTTATAGCGCGTGATGACGTAGAAATTGGCCAGCCCGACCCAGTACTGGGTCGGTTTGTCGGGCGTGACCAGATCGATCAGCGCGACCTGCGTGCTGCCGGGCACGCCGCTCCGCGCCAGGGCGGGCGAGGTCACGCCGAAGCGCGGCAACTCCGCTGCTGCCGCCGAGGGCAGGATATCGCGCGCGGCAAGTTCGCGGAAGGCTTCCCCCTCGACGCTCGCCGGAAACGCCACCGGCGCTCCGGCGACCCAGCCATGGCCCTTGAGGAAGCTCGCGACGCTGCCGATGGAGTCGGCGAAGCTGCCGCGCAAGTCGACGCGGTTGTCGCCGTCGAAGTCGACCGCCCACCTGCGCCACGAGGAGGGCATGAATTGCGGGATGCCGATCGCGCCGGCATAGGAGCCGCGCACGCTGAATACATCGATATCGTGCTCGCGCACGAACAGCAGATAATTCTCGAGCTCCGACCGGAAAAAGTCGGCCCGCTTGGGGTAGTCGAAGGCCAGGGTCGCGAGCGCGTCGACCACGCGCCAGTTGCCGCTATTGCGTCCGTACACCGTTTCCACCCCGATGATGGCCACGATGATCTCCGCGGGCACCCCGAACTGCGCCTCGGCCCGCTTGAGGTCGGCTTCATGGCGCCGCCATGTCTCGACGCCGCCGGCGATGCGTATCGGCTCGATGAAGCGGGCCCGGTAGGCCTCCCAGGACCGCGCGCGCGGGCTCACCGGGGGCGTGATCAGGTCGATGACCGCCGGCAAGTGCCGCACCCGGGAGAACATGAACGCGAGCTCGGATTCGACGAAGCCGTGCCGTGCGACCATATCCGCGACGAACGCCCTGACATCGCCACGCAGGCTGAAGTCGACTTTCTTGGCCGGCGCCGCGGCCTGCGATGGCGGCACGTGCGCGCGCCGCTTCGGCTTCGATTCGGCGGCCGCCGGCATGGCGAGGGCGAGGCTGACGGCGCCAATGAGGCCTGCGACGCCTAAGGCGCCGAAGATGCCAGAGACGCCAGAGATGCCAGAGACGCCGGGGCTGCCAGAGCGCCCAGAGATGCGCAGGGCCGCCGGTGCGGCAGCGCCGCGAGGAAAGTGGTTCAAGGTTCTATAAGCGGCGGGCAAGGCGCAGGAAGCGCGCAAGCGCGACTTTATCGGTTTTGGGGCCGTAGCGCAGGGCGGCATAGTCTTCAGCGACCCGGCGCAGGTTCTGCGCGGCTTCCGCAGGCAGCGCGCGGCGGGTCATTTCCGCGCCTGCACGGGCGGCGAAATCTAGCGGGCCTTCATGTGCGGCGCGCCCGAGCCCGCGCCTTGCCAGGCGCGCGCACAGCCTGTCCCACTCGCGCTTGACCGGGTCGCGCTCGCGGGCGACGCGCAGCATCCAGAGCGTCGCGCCGAGCAGCAGGGTGCCTATTCCCAGTGAAAGGGTCATGACCATCTGCTGCCACGTCGGCGTCTTCATGCCGGCGCGTTCCAGGGTTTCGCGCTGCCGGTCCGGCGTGTAGTTGAGCACCAGCTGGTTCCATTTATTGCCGAGGGCTTCCCAACCGAGCCGAGCGCGCACGAGCCACTGCCCCCCCCAGCCGCCCGCAAAGCGCGCGATCAGCGGCGGCGCGAAGCGCTCCGGCAGCGCCCCTTGCAGCCCGCGTTCGACCCGCGCCGGCGACACCGCCGAGGTCGGATCGACGCGCGTCCAGCCGCTGCCTGGCAGCCAAACCTCCGCCCAGGCATGGGCGTCGGAATGCCTGACCGTGAATACGCCGTCGACCGGGTTGATCTCCCCGCCCTGGTAACCCGTGACCACCCGGGCCGGCACCCGCGCGATGCGCATCATCACCACAAAAGCCGAGGCGTAGTGTTCACAGAAACCGCGGCGCGCGCCGAACAGGAATTCATCGACGGCGTTGTTGTCCAGCAGCGGCGGCTCGAGGGTGTAGAAGAAGGCCTCGGCGCGGAAGTATTGCAGCGCGCGGGCCACCAGGGCGCGCGGGTCGGGGTTTTCGAAATACCAGCCGGCCATCATTGCCCGGGTGCGCGGGTTGCTGCGCACCGGCAGCGCCAGATAAGGTTCGAGATCGGCGGCTTCCTCGGCGGGCACGGAACGATAGCCCGGATACGAGCGCGCGCCGTAGCGCAGGCGCGCGGTCACCGGCCTGTCGGCCACCGGCTGCAGGTCGGCGGTCAGTTTCGCAAAGTCCGGCAGCCGGGTCGGCATCTCGAGCGCGAACAGCCAATTGCGGTTCGACGGCTCGAGCGTCACCTGGTAATCGACCGCGGGCCCGGCCGCCTCGAAGCGCGCCGGCCGCATCGGGTTGGCCATGATCGCCCTCCAGGTGCGCCCGTCGAATTCGGACAGCACCGGGCCGCGCCAGTACAAATCCGCGCCGCGCGGCGGCGGTCCGCTGAAGCTGACGCGAAACGCGATGCCGTCGGAGAGCGACAACCGGGTGATGTTTCCCGGCGCCATGCTGTCGGACAGGCCGGACACGCCGGCCTGGGCATCCGCCGGCAAGCCCCACAACGGGCCCTGCACCCGCGGAAACAGCAGGAACAGGAGCAGCATCATCGGAAACGCTTGCGCGAGGATGATCGCCGCGAGCCTGTGCTGCCGCATCAGGGGCATGGGCGCCGCGTCCCGGCTTGCGGCGATCAGGGCCGAGGTGATGAGCACCAGCGCGGCCAGCATGACCGCGCCGGTGCCGATGGACTGCGAATAGAAGAAGTTGGTCAGGATCAGAAAGTAAGACAGGAAGATCGCCACGACCGCATCGCGGCGGGTGCGCGACTCGAGCAGCTTGAGCGACAGCAGGACCGTCACGAAGGTGACGCCGGCATCGCGGCCGAAAAGCGTGCGGTGCGTGTAGACGGTGGCAGCCAGCGCCGCGAACGTGAGCAGTATCAGCAGCCAGCGACCGGGCGGCCGCACCGGTCCGCGCGCCGCGCGCCACGTCAGCCACGCGCGCCAGGCGAACATCGCGCCGGCGAAGGCGGAACACCAGCCCGGCAGGCGCTCTGCATGGGGGGCCAGTACCGGCACCAGGGCCAGCAGCAGGGTGTACATGGCATGCCGGCTGATCGGCGCCGCGCCGCCCGCGTCTGCGCCGTCCTTGCCCGCGGCGCGCGCCGCCTCGCCCGCGGCGCGCGCCGCCTCGCGCCTGACCCTGAAAAGCCGCGGCATGGGCATCGCCGTCAGGCCTGCCGGGGCCGCGGTTCATGCAGGGCCAGGGCCTTCAGGCATGCCAGCCGATGGGCCTCGCCCTCCCCCGGACCGAGCGTTTGCGTGCCGAGCCTCAAGGCGTAGCGCAGGCGCCGTCCATCGGCGTCGAGGACATGGCGCGTGAGCCGTGACAGCCTGGCCTCGAGCCCCAGGTATGCGTCCAATGCCCCCAGGTCGAGCAGCACTTCCGCCGACGCCGCGCCGGCGAAGGCCTTGGCGGGCAGGGGTGCGTCGCCGGCGAACGCGCGCGCGGCCGCTTTCCAGGCGATATGCCGCGGACTGTCATGCGGCTGGTACTCGCGCAGACCGGCGAAGTCATCGGTGCCGCGGCCGCGCGGCAGGCCGTCTCCCCCCCCTCCGGGGTGCACGGGAAACGCGGCGCCGGGCGGCGCCGGTGCGGGATACACCAGGCAGGCCAGCGCCGGCTGCCAGTAGCTCCAGGCGCGAAACAGGCCGAGCGGATAGCGGGTCTCGATGGTAATGCGCGGCGCTGCCTGCCAACCGCGCAGCGGTGCGGGTACGCGTACCGCGGCCGTCATGCGCGAACGCGGCGCCAGGTCGATGGCGGCGGCGAAGCCCGGTGCCTTCACCCACAGGGCGGCGCGCTCGTCACCGCGCCGGTTCTCGAGCAGTATGTCGAAGCAGGCCTGCCCGCCTGCGAACGCCGGCTCCGCCTTCAACGGCGTCAGGCAAAGATGCACCTGGTTGCGGAACGTGTGGAGCATGGCGACGAGCGCGGCGGAGGCCAGGTAGAACGTCAGCACGAATCCCAGCGCCAGATCGTAGTTGATCGAAGCGGCAAGAAACAGCAACAGAGAGAATGCGAAAAAAAAGCCGGCGCGGGTCGGGAAAATGAAGACCCGCCGCTGGTTCAGCACGACGGTACCGAGCTCGGCGCCGCGCGGCCGGAAGACCCACTCGCGCAGGCGCGTCCGCAGGGGGGCGGCGATCCCCGGCCGTCTCAAGGCAGCGCGACCGACTTCATCCATTCTTCCACCAGGGCGGCGCTCGACGAGTGGGTGTTCGCATCGGTCGGCCGCAAGCGATGGCCGGCCACCGCGGGCAGCACCGCCTGCACGTCTTCGGGCAGCACGGCGGCGCGCCCGCAGACGAAGGCCCAGGCGCGCGCGGCCGCCAGCAGGGCGAGGCCGGCGCGCGGACTCAGGCCGGCGGCGAAGCGGGGCGAGGTGCGCGAGGCCTCGATGAGCGCCTGCAGGTAGTCGATGAGCGCCGGCGCGACCGCCGTCCCGGCCGCCTGCGCCTGCAGCGACTGCAGGTCGGCCGGTTGCATCACCGCGCCGCTGCGCTCGGCCGCCTCGCGGCGGTCCGCGCCGGTCAGGAGCGCACGTTCGGCCGCGCGGTCCGGATAGCCGAGCTCGATGCGCATGAGAAAGCGGTCGAGCTGCGACTCCGGCAGCGGAAAGGTGCCCGCCTGGGTGGAAGGATTCTGCGTGGCGATGACGAAAAACGGTTGCGGCAGGCGATGCGATGCCGCGTCAAGGGTGACCTGTTGCTCTTCCATGGCTTCGAGCAGCGCGCTTTGCGTCTTGGGGGTGGCCCGGTTGACCTCGTCGGCCAGGACGAACTGGGCGAAGATCGGGCCGGGGTGGAACTTGAAGCTGCCGGAGTGCCGGTCGAACACCGAGCCGCCCAGAACGTCGGCCGGCAGCAGGTCGCTGGTGAACTGGATGCGCTGAAAGCCCAGGCCGAGCGAGCGCGCCAGCGCATGGGCGAGCGTGGTCTTGCCCACGCCTGGCACGTCCTCGATCAGCAGGTGCCCGCGCGCGAGCATGCAGGCCACGGCGAGGCGCAGCTGGCGGTCCTTGCCGAGGATGATCCGGTTGAGCTGCTCGAACAGCGCGGCGAGGCGCGGGTGTTGGGGAGAGGGCATGTGCCTGGCGGTCGTGGGAGTGCGGCCTGGATGGAGGCTACCGGTTGCCTGGAAGCGGCAAAGAACCGATCATAGCAACCCCGTCCCCGCATCCATGCCATGAATTCGACCGCCTACATCACCCATGCCGACTGCCTGAAACACGACATGGGCGGCGGCCACCCCGAGTGCCCCGACCGCCTGATCGCCATCACCGAGCGCATGCATGGCAGCGGACTGATGGAACGCGTGCGCTGCCTGGATGCGCCGCTCGCCGCGCCCGACGCGCTCAAGCGCGTGCACCATCCGCGCTATGTCGACCGCATCTTCGAGCACGCGCCCGGCGAAGGGCTGCTGCAACTCGATCCCGATACCGCGATGAACCCGCACAGCATGAACGCCGCCCTGCGCGCCGCCGGCGCCGGCATTCTCGCCGTCGACGAGGTGCTGGCCGGGCGTGCGCGCAACGCCTTCTGCGCGGTGCGCCCGTGCGGCCACCATGCCACCCGGACCCGCTCGATGGGTTTCTGCATTTTCAACAATGTCGCCGTGGCGGCGGCCCATGCGCTGGCCCAACCGGGCGTGGAGCGCGTCGCGGTGGTCGATTTCGATGTCCACCACGGCAACGGCACCGAAGACATGTTCGGCCAGGGCACGTGGCAGGACCGGGTGCTGATGGCGGGGCTGTTTCAACACCCCTTCTATCCGTATTCCGGCACCGACGCGCCGTCCGCGAACATGGTCAACGTGCCGTTGCCGCAGGGCAGCGACGGCCGCGCGGCCCGACGCGCGGTCGAAGAGGCGTGGATGCCCGCCTTCGAGGCCTTCGCCCCGCAGATGATCCTGATCTCCGCTGGATTCGACGCCCATCGCGACGACCTTCTCGGCGGCCTCTCGCTCGAGGAGGCCGACTATGTCTGGATCACCCGGCAACTGATGGCGGTGGCCGACCGCCATGCCGGCGGACGCGTGGTCTCGATGCTCGAAGGCGGCTACAACCTCACGGCGCTCGGCAACAGCGTGGTCGCCCATGTGGGCGCGCTGGCGGGCGAGCCGGGCTGAATCAGGGCGGCGGGCCGCTTTCGGTGCGCCGGTCGAATTCGTTGCGCACCGCCTGCTCGACGGCTTCCCGCATCGCCTCGTTGAGCGAAGCGGACAAGGCCGCCTTGACGCCGGCGAATGCGGCCTCGACCGAGCCTTCGATGATCGGTGCGAGGCGTTCGTCGAGCAGCCGGTCCAGGCGCGCCGCCAGGGATTCGAAGATCCGGGTTTCCATGTCGGTGCGCGATTCGCCCGCCCACGGCGCGCCGGCGGCCGGCGCTGCGGGAAGCGGCGGACTATCGTCGATCTCCGCATCCGGCGAGGGGAATGGCGCCGCGGTGCCGCCTGCCAAGCCGGCCGCGAACGCCGGCAGGCCGGCGCCGCCGCTCTCCATGGCGTAATGGCCGGGCGGCATGTGCGCGGCCGACGGTTCTTCCGCGCCGAACGCTTCGGGCCAGGGTCCGGGTTTCGCGTTGGCCGCCGGTTCGAGTTCGGGGAACATGGCCATGGAAGGGGCGGCATCGGCCGCGCCTTGGCCGCCGTCCTGTGCGCTGTGGCCGTCGTCCTGCGCGACCGGCGGCAGCGCCGCCGCGTCCACCACGTCGGTGAGGATCGGAATCCCGTCGTCCGGAATCGGGGCCCCGGCCGGGCGCATCATGACGCGCGCGCCGCCAGGTCATGCCGGGTGATCGGATAGCCGCGGTCGCGATAGAAGCGAAAACGCTCGCGCGCGCCGGCGCGGTCGTCCGCGTCGTCCCGGCTGACGATCTCGATGACGCGGTCGAAGCGGCTGAACATCGCGTGGCGGGCGCTGTCGAGATTGAGCAGGATCTCGTGGTGCGGCAAGGCGTCGGCATCGTCGGTGAGCAGCACCGGCGTTTCGGCGGCATGGCGGTCGCTGGCACGGCAGTGCGGCAGGAAGCCGGCCGGCGGCGTGGTCCACAGGAGCGCGTCGATGCTCGCCAGGGTGCGCGCGTCGCTCGAGTAGATGAGGGTGCGCTTGCCCAGCCCGCACGCCTTGGCCGCCAGGGTGCGCGCGGTGGCCAGCTTGTCCGGCGCGTTGAAATAGAACGTGATCTCGGTCATCGCGGCTTGGTCGCGTCGCGCCTGCCCGCGCCGGCAGGCTAACCCGCCGCCCTGCCCAGCAGGAAATGCGTGAGCATCGGCACCGGCCGGCCGGTGGCCCCCTTGGCGGCCCCGCTTTTCCAGGCCGTGCCGGCGATGTCCAGATGCGCCCAGTCGAACTTGCGCGCGAAACGCGACAGGAAGCATGCCGCCGTGACGCTGCCGGCCGGCCGGCCGCCGATGTTGGCCATGTCGGCGAAATTGCTCTTGAGCTGCTCCTGATAATCGTCCCAGAGCGGCATGTGCCAGGCGCGGTCGTGCGCCTCGTCTCCCGCCCCCTGCAACTCGCGGGCGAGGCTGTCGTTGTTGCTGTACAGGCCCGTGGCCACGTGACCGAGCGCGATCACGCAGGCGCCTGTGAGGGTCGCCACGTCGACCACGCAGGCGGGATCGAAACGCTCGGCGTAGGTGAGCGCATCGCACAGGATCAGGCGGCCCTCGGCGTCGGTATTGAGGATTTCGACGGTCTGCCCGGACATGGTGGTGACGATGTCGCCGGGCTTGGTGGCCGCCCCGCCGGGCATGTTTTCGGTGGTGGGCACCAGCGCGACCAGGTTCAGGGGCAGCTTGAGGGTGGCGGCGGCCTGCATGGTGCCGATGACGGAGGCGGCGCCGCACATGTCGAACTTCATTTCATCCATGCCCTCGCCCGGCTTGAGGGAGATGCCGCCGGTGTCGAAGGTGATGCCCTTGCCGACGAGCACGACGGGCTTCTCGCCGGGCTTGCCGCCCTTGTGCTCGAGGACGATGAACTTGGGTGGCTGTCGCGATCCGTTGGCGACCGACAGGAACGAGCCCATCTTCAGCGCCTCGCACTGGGCGCGGTCGAGGATTTCGCAGTTCAGGCCGGTGCGTTCGGCCATGTCCCGCGCGCGCTCGGCCAGGTAGGTGGGCGTGCAGACGTTGCCGGGCAGGTTCCCGAGGTCCTTGGCGAGCGCCATGCCCTGGCCGATGGCCTCGCCCTCGCGCGCCGCGGTTTCGGCGCGGGCCAGTTCATTGCGCCGCTCGACCATCAGGGTGAGCTTGCGCACCGGGCGGCGCACCTCCTCCTTCTTGCTCTTCATCGCGTCGAAACGGTAGACCGTGTCGAGGGCGGTGATGGCGGCCTGGCGGACGCGCCAGGCCACGTCGCGTTTCCTCACCGGCACTTCGGTCAGGTAGATCGAGCCGTCGAAGGCGCCGGTCTCGTCGAGCGTCTTGACGGCGGCGCGGATCGCCTCGCGATACTCGCGCTCGCGGAAGTCCTTCTCGCGTCCGAGGCCGACGAGCAGCACGCGGTCGCCGAGCAGGCCGGGCACGTTGTGCAGGAGAAGGGTGCGGCCGGATTTGCCTTCCATGTCGCCGCGCCGGATGATGTCCGACAGGTAGCCCTTGCTGGCGGTGTCGAGCAGTTCCGCCGGTGCGGTGAGTTTGCGCGGCTCGAACACGCCGACGACGATGCAGGCGCTGCGCTGCTTCTCGGGGCTGCCGCTCTTTATGCTAAATTCCATTTGACAACCTCGCGCTGTAATCGGACTAATCCTTACAGATTATGACGCGAATTCGGGCAAAAATCCAAATTCCCGTCATTTCATCCAATCTTGCCGTGCGTCGGTACGCTGCATCGCGCCGCTCCGCATGCGGGCTGCTGCGCGGCAAAGACAGGCCGCGGTGCAGCCAGGTGCGCCTACTGACCGACCGGCCCGGGAATACCGCATGATTTTCGATCGCGCACTGCGGCGCGAAATGAGCCAGGTGGCCGGCGCGGTCTTCGTCACCCTGTTCACGGTCATGGCCACCACCCAGTCGATCCGGCTGCTGGGCGACGCCGCCAGCGGCAAGCTCGCCTCCGAGGCGGTGCTCGCGCTCATCGGATTCGCCGCGCTCAACTACCTGCCGGTGTTGTTGTCCCTGACGGTCTTCATGTCGGTATTGCTGGTGATCTCCCGCCAGTACAAGGATTCCGAAATGGTGGTCTGGTTCGCCAGCGGCCAGTCGCTCACCGCCTGGGTGCGCCCGGTGATGTTTTTCGCCCTCCCGTTCGTGGTGATGATCGCCGCCCTGAGCCTGGGGGTGTCGCCCTGGGCGACCGCGCAGTCCGAGCGCTACAAGGCGCGCATGGAGGCGCGCGACGAGGCGGCGCGCATCGCGCCGGGCGCGTTCAAGGAGTCGGCCGGCGGCGAGCGGGTGTTTTTCGTCGAAACCGTGGCCGGCGATGTCGCGAGCGTGCAGAACGTGTTCGTCAGTTCGGTCGTGCAGGGCAAGCTCGGCGTGATGGTCAGCCGGCGCGGGTTCACCGAGACGGTTGAAAACGGCGACCGGTTCCTCGTCATGGTCGACGGCCGGCGTTACGAGGGCGAGCCGGGGCGCCTCGACTTCAAGATCATGGACTTCGAGCGCTACGCCGTGCGCATCGAGCAGAAGGCCGGCCGGACGCCGTTGGACAGCACGCCCAAGCAGCTCTCCACGCCTGAACTGCTGGCGCAGCGCACCAACCCGAACAAGGGGGAGTTTCTCTGGCGCATCGGCCTGCCGCTTTCGGCGGCGACGCTGGCCCTCCTGGCGATTCCCCTGGCATTCGTCAATCCGCGCGTCGGGCGCTCGGTGAACATGCTGCTGGCCGTGCTGATCTACCTGGTCTACAGCAATTGCATCAGCATCACCCAGGCATGGGTGGCGCAGGGCCGGGTCGGTTTCCACGCCGCCTGGTGGCTGGTGCATGTGGCGATGGTGCTGCTGCTGTTCGTGCTGTTTTTCCGGCGCCTGGCCGTCAACCGCGTGTTCCGGGCTTTCGCGCGCCGATGAAGACCCTGTCCCGCTACCTCGCGCGCGAGATCGTCGCGGCCACGCTGCTGGTCCTGACGGCCTTTCTGGGCCTGTTCGGCTTTTTCGACCTGATCCAGGAGTTAGGCGACATCGGCAAGGGCGACTACCGGCTGCAGCATGCGGCCCTGTTCGTCCTGTTGACCGTGCCTGGCCATGTGTACGAACTCATGCCCATCGCCGCGCTGATCGGCGCGATCTACGGCCTAGCGCAACTGGCCGCGCACTCCGAGGTGACGGTGATGCGGGTGTCGGGCATGTCGACCTTCCAGGCCTTGCGTTCGGTGCTCGGCATCGGCGCCATGTTCGCCGCCGTCACCTTCCTGTTCGGCGAGATCGTGGCCCCCGAAGCCGAGCGCGCCGCGCAGGCGCTGCGCCTGAAGGCGCTCACTTCGGTGATCGCGCAGGAATTCCGCTCCGGGCTGTGGGTCAAGGACGGCCCGCGCTTCGTCAACGTGCGCGAGGTCAGGCCGGACACCCGCCTGGTCGGCGTCACGGTCTACGAATTCGACGCCGACAACCGGCTGCGCTCGGTGACCAGCGCGCGCGGCGGAGAGTACGCGCCGCCGAACGCCTGGCTGCTCACCGGGGTCACGCGCACGGTCATCGGCCGTCCCGGCGAGCCCAGCCGCGTCGAAAACGCCGCCGACTTCACCTGGACCTCCGACCTCAACCCGGACATCCTCGGGGTGCTCCTGGTGCAGCCCGACAAGATGTCGCTCATCAACCTGCACCGTTACACCCGCCACCTGGAGGAAAACCGCCAGAAGACCGACCGCTACGACATCGCGCTGTGGAAGAAGGCGGTGTACCCCCTGGCCATCCTGGTCATGATGGCGCTCGCCTTGCCGTTTGCCTACATGCAAGTCCGTTCGGGCGGGATTTCCCTGAAGATCTTCGCCGGCATCATGCTCGGCCTGGTCTTCCACCTGCTGAACAGCCTGTTTGCGCACCTCGGCGCCATCAATACCTGGCCGCCGGTGTTGTCGGCGACCACGCCGGCGGTCTTGTTCATGGTGCTGGCCTGGCTGATGCTCTATCGGGCCACGCGCGCCTGAACCGGCCGCTTGCGCGCTGACTCATTTCGCCTTGGGCACCCTTCCCATCAGGTAGAACTCGTCATTCGGGCGCATGGCCGTCATGTTGGCCATGCGGTTGGAAAGCCCGAAGAAGGCGGCGATGGCGCCGATGTCCCAGATGTCCTCGTCGGTGAAGCCGTGCGGCCTGAGCGCGGCGAAGTCCTCGTCGCCGATCTGGTGGGATGCCTCGGTCACCTTCACCGCGAAGTCGCACATCGCCTTCTGGCGCGGCGTGATGTCGGCCTTGAGGTGGTTGGTGGCCACCTGGTCGGCCACGAGCGGCTTTTTCTCGTAGATGCGCAGGATGGCGCCGTGGGCCACCACGCAGTAAATGCAGCGGTTGCGTCCCGAGACGGCGACCACGATCATCTCGCGCTCGCCCTTGGTGAGCCCGGAAGCCTCCCTGAGCATCAGGGCGTCGTGATAGGCGAAGAAGGCGCGCCACTCCGCGGGCCGGCGCGCGAGCGCCAGGAACACGTTGGGCACGAACCCCGCCTTCTCCTGGGTTTCGAGGATGCGGGCGCGGATGTCTTCCGGCAAATCGCGGATTTCAGGGACCGGATAACGGCTGATGGGCAGGCTCATGGCGGGTTCCTCGAGAGGGGGGAAGGATGGCCGGGGTTTTCGCGGCACGGTGCGAGAACACGGTCGCAGGCATCGACGACGCGCGCGAGGTCGAGCGCATGCATGCATGCCGGAGCGGCGCAACGGTCGGTGCCGCGCTGGCAGCGCCGCACCCAGGCGATGTCGCGCTTGAACACGGTGCGCTGGTCGCGGCATGGAAAGTCCGGCGCGATCACCGCGGCGAAACGCTGCGCCCGCCAGTACCGCCCGGGCCCGAACAGCACGTCCGAGCCCGGGCCGAACAGGCACACCGTGGGGGTGGCGGTGAGCTTGGCCAGATGCGCCACGCCGGTATCCGGCACCACCAGCAGCGCCGCGCTGGCCAGCAGGTGCCAAAGCTGCGCCAGGTCGAGCTTGCCGGCCAGGGAGCGGTGGCGCCGGTCGGGGTCGATGGACTCGACCAGGGCCTCTTCCCCGGGGCCGGCGGACCATACGACCTGCAGCCCGCGGCCGGCCAGATGGGCCGCGAGCGCGCGCCAGCGCTCGGCCGGCCAGTAGCGCAAGGGGGAGCCGGCGCCCACGTGCAAAACCGCATAGGGGTCGGCGGGTGTCTCGATGGGTGCCGCATGCGGCGCGGGCCAGTCGCCGGGCGCAAAAGCCTCGTCACCCGGCCCGGCCAGGCTGGCGAAGATGTCGGCGAGATTGGCGGGCGCGCCGGGCCAGGGCACCAGTTCGTCGACGATGCGGTTTTTCCAGCCCGGCGTATCGCGATCGAGCGCAACCACCCAGCGCGCGCCCGCGGCACGGGCCAGCAGCGCATGGCGGTTCTCGCCCGGGACGAAGGCCAGGTCGTAGGGTCCGCGCCGCGTGACTGCGCGGGTCAGGCCGGGATGGTGCGGATCCCACGGGATCGCATGGGCGCCGTACGGGCGGCCCGCGAACAGGGGCAGGCAGGCGGGGCTGGTCGTGATGTCGATCGTGGCGCGCGGATAGCGCCTGCGCAGCCGCGCCAGCAGCGCCGCCAGCATCAGGGTGTCGCCCAACAGCAGGTGGTGGGCGATGAGGATGCGCGCCGGATCCTGCGGCGGGCGCCGGCCGCGCAGGGCCTTGGCGAGCGCGCGCGGCATGACCACCATGCGGCTGGCCAGCCGGCTCATGGTTCCCGCGCCCCGATGGCGGCCCGGAACACGTCTTCCATCCTGTCGAGCATGGCGTCCAGGCCGAAGCGCGCCTGCGCGAGCGCATGGGCGCGCCGCGCGAGCCCCTCGGCCAGGGCGGGATCATCGAGCAGGCGCCGGATCGCGCGCGCAAGGGCGGCCGCATCTTCCATCCCGACGACCAGCGCGGTGTCGCCGTCGCGGGCCACCTCGCCGATGGCGCCCGCGGCGGTGGTGACGACCGGCAGCCCGCAGGCGAACGCCTGCAGGATGGCTTGCGGCACGCCTTCATTGGCATACGAGGGCAGCGCAAAAACATCGATCGCCTGGAGCCAGGGCACGACATCGGCCTGGTTGCCGGCGAAGGTGACGCGGCTGCCGATGCCTTTGGCGGCGACCAGCTGGTCGAGGGCGGCGCGCTGCGGGCCGTCACCGACGATCAGCAGGTGCGCGTCGGGCGCGTCGAGGGATGCGAAGGCCTCCACCAGATAGCGGTGGCCTTTCCAGCTGCGCAGGGTGGCGACGATGCCGATGATGCGCGCCTGCGCCGGCAGCCCGAGGTGCGCGCGGACCGCGCGCCTGGCCTCCGCGGAGGCGACCGGGCGAAACCGCGCCAGGTCGATCCCGGTGGGAATGGAGACGATGCGCCCGGCGGGAAAACCGTTGTCGCGCACCAGTTGCGCCTTCAGCGCCTCGCCGGTGGTGACGATGCCCTGGGTGGCGCGGGTGTAGAGCCAGCGGGTCGCGGCATTGTCGGGCACCGGCGCGGAAATGTGGCGGGTGCGCACGATCGGCGGCGGCTTGCCCAGCGTGGCGCAGGCCAGGGCGGCAAGCCAGCTGTCGGTCGAGCTGTGGGTGTTGATCACGTCCATCCGGTGCCCGGCCAGCCACGCGCGCAGCGCCAGCAGGCCGCGCAGGCGCTTCTTCTCGATGGGCAGGGCGGTGACCGGGACACCGCGGCGCGTGGCTTCGGCGAAGATGCGCGCGCCCGGCGGGCACACCAGGTGCATGTCGTGGCCGCGCCCGCGCATGCCGGCGATCTCGGAGAGGATGCGGATTTCCTGGCCGCCCCAGCCCAGCGAGTTCTCGGTATGGAGTATTTTCATGCCGCCGGCGCCGCGCCGCCTTCGCGCTCGGTGGCGTACTGGATGCGGTACAGGTTGGCGTAGATGCCGTCGGCGGCCAGCAATTCGGCATGTGTGCCGGTCTCCATCAGGCGGCCGTGGTCCATCACGACGATGCGATCGGCGTTCTCGA
>Ga0315904_10000152_pt1 | contig 113432 bp, 83 predicted proteins | sample LakEriMetagenome_6_FD_203529 | JGI IMG/M metagenome (GOLD analysis project Ga0315904, IMG submission 203529) | Freshwater fungal communities from buoy surface, Lake Erie, Ohio, United States - Buoy 12 MA120 | ecosystem: Environmental > Aquatic > Freshwater > Lake | place: USA: Lake Erie, Ohio...
CCGATTGGATCGTCGTTCCAGGGGGGAATCTGGGCAACAGCAGCGCGTTCGGAAAAGCATTCATCGAGCTCAAGGAACTAGGATTGATTTCCAAGGTGCCGAGATTGGCAGTGATCAACGCAGCGGGGGCCGACACGCTCGATGTGCTCTATAACCAAAGAAACTTGCGCTGGAATCGCGGACGACCCCGGATGGAGACAGCGTGTTGGTACTACGATGAGCTCGATCGGAGCAAAACCAAAGCCGATACGATTGCAAGCGCCATCGAGATCAATCGTCCAGTGAACTTGAAAAAATGCTTGCGGGCCTTGGACGTCTGCGATGGGGTTGTCCGCAAGGTGAGCGATCAAGAGATTCTCGATGCGAAGGCACAGGTCGGAGCAGGTGGGATCGGTTGCGAGCCGGCCAGCGCCGCGAGCGTCGCGGGCGCAAAGCTACTGAGGCAACAAGGTGTCATCGGCTATGAAGACCGCGTCGTGTGCATTTTGACCGGCCATCAACTCAAAGACCCCACGGCCACGGTCGCTTACCATACGACCGACCAGGATAAGTTTGAGGAGGTCCTCGGCAGTCGTGGTGTTACGCGTGCTTCGTTTGCAAATCGTGCGATCGCCGTCCCGAACGATGTCGAAGCGATCATCAAAGCGATTCAGTTGTATTCCTAGCGGTCTTCCAGGGTCCTACAGAACAACACGATACAACGGTACGTAACCCCGAGAAGTCAGAACGATGAGATCCTTTAAAGCCGTCGTATTGTTCTTGTCTTTATCCGCTGGTACTTGCGCGTCCTTCGCGGCCGATACGCCAGAACAGCCAACTCCGACAAAATCGGATGTCTCCTACGGACCTGATGCAAGAAATGTACTCGACTTTTGGGACGCAACCGGCGATGGCCCACGTCCACTGCTAATTTACATTCACGGAGGCGGTTGGCTTACCGGGGACAAGAGCAAAAAGGGGCCGGCTTTCCAGCCGTTTCTTGACAGGGGAATTTCCATTGCCGCGATCAACTACCGATTGACTCCTGGAAATCCTTTGCCTGCCCCGGTCTACGATGCGGCACGAGCCATCCAGTTTCTTCGTTCGAAGGCAAATCACTGGAACATTGATACGAAACATATCGCTTTGACCGGACCAAGTGCGGGGGGGTGCACAGCGATGTGGCTGTTACTGCATGATGACATTGCTGACCCAAAAGCGACGGATCCTGTTTTGCGCGAATCTACGCGTGTCTGTGCTGCCTCGGTGTTGGTCGCTCAGACCTCCATTGACCCTGAGGTCATTGAAGGCTGGTTAGGTCCAAATGTTCTCAAGCATCCCATGATCGCCGGTGCGGTAGGCGAAAGAGAAATTTCAGAAGTGATGAAGAAACATGACCTAGCCCATGATCTCTATGTCGAGTTTTCACCCATCAATCATCTCGACTCCAACGATCCTCCCTTGTTCATGACCTGCAGCGCCGAGATGGATCTTCCATCAAGGGACTCCAGCCACGGAATCCATCATCCGGTTTACGGCGTAAAGCTCAAGGAGAAATCCGACCGAGTTGGGCACGATTGCCATCTGGTGATCCCTGGCTATTCGGAATCCAAGAAGTACTCTGATGGCAACGACTTTCTCTTTCAGATGCTACTGTCAAAGTAGAACAGACCGTTGTGTCTCGATTTTATGAAGCTCCAATTGCAATTGCCGAGCAATCCTATGCACCGAGATGGTGCTCAACGCATCCAAGGTAGGAATTGCTGTGGGGATTTGACGATTACGGCTGCAGATCGACCAATTTCAAGTTCGAATTGGTCGAATGGAGAGGATCTGAAAAAACTCTTAATTGTTACCTATCTACGATGAACGCCAATCAAAAATTTTCAATCCGTGTAGAACCATTGAAATTCACATGAAACTACTTTCTCTGCTGGAATCGCCTTCGGACTGAATTTAAGCCGGCGAACGAGAGGAGTCCAAGGCTGAGTATTGCCGTGCTGGGTTCGGGAACAGCCGATGGTGGCGCGTTGTCCCCGAGGCGGATCATGTAGTTATCGATTCCGCTTTCAGTCGCCTTGAGCACCCCGGTAGATCCATGAGAGGTTGCGTTGTCGTAACCAAAAATGATTTCACCACCGGTTGCGGAGAAATTCGGGTGGAAGCCTGGCATTCCAAGGCCTGTTGTGGGATTGATCCGAAGGAACTGAGAGGCTTGGAGTGTGTCAGCGATTGAGATCCACTGCTTGTTGTCGCTTGTTCTAACAGCAACAACAGGAGCAGTGTAGTAATAGCCGTCTTGGTATAGTAGCATGGCGTAGCCGACAGCAGCTTGTTGTGACGGGGCTGGTATAGGAGCCGGATTGAAGTAGTTGGTCATGATCAAGTTAAACGAGTAATCGATCGTAGTAAACGCACCTTGCGTAGAAGGATTCCACTTAAAGCCATTGCTACCGCTTCTTAGGTGCGCTACACGCATTAGGCCACCTGCTGGAAATGTCAGAAGAACCTGCCGGTAACTCCCAGGAGCTCCGCCGCTTGCAATCGTTGTCGTCACAAAACTTGCTCCTTGATTCGCCGTAGCATCCGCGTACTTAGTGGAAGTCCAATCCGATGCGACGAAATCCGAATCTTGGAAAATAACCGCAGCACATAGCACGGAAGTGTGGCTTAATTGCCAAACGGAGGAAATTATCATAGCTAGAAAGAACACAATCGTTCGACGAACAACACTTCTTTGAGAATCCATGGCATGGCCTCTTTGTTTAAGACGAATTGGTAACAGTCCACAGGGGGCAAGTACCCTAATGCACTTATCGATGGTCTCCTCGTTTTAATTTAATACGAATCAAGTTTGAATTCGATTCGAAATCGATTGACGGATATTTAAGACGGTTGTGCTAATCGCGATGAGAGCTACAGACGTAAGTGATTGAGTTGTATTAGACCGATATGTCTTGTTGGGGAAAATGTAAGGAGTTCGATGGGTGAAATGCGGTGCCGAAGGATCTCTAGGTGATCATCAATGCAATCCCATTGTATTCTTAGCGGCAGTAGGCGATCCAACGGCACTACTACCAAGTGCGGCCACCCAAAAAGGGCATGGCCATTACTAGGTCAACAAGAAGAGCCTAGGCCGACCAGACCAACGGGCGCTTGCCAAGCCGACCTAGTACTATTGAAAATTGCATTCCGTGGGTTTGTGGGTCTGGCCTCATTAACCAAATAAAGGCTCGATCGCGCGGCCTTCGTCCAGAAGATGATACGGGCGGCCTTGGGAATCGGTCGCTTGGAGGTTTTCGACTCCCACTGCCCGGTAAACGGTTTTGGCGATATCAGCAGGAGTCACGGGGTTCTCTGCTGGGTACTCGGCGTACCGGTCGGTGGTACCAAAAGTCATCCCGCCACGGATTCCACCCCCTGCCATCAAAACGCTTTGGCAGTGGGTCCAGTGATCGCGTCCCGCGCCGTTGGTACCTCCGGATCGAGGATCTCCTATTTTAGGCTTACGCCCCATCTCACTGGTGACCAACACCAACGTTTGATCTAGCAAGCCGCGCTGCTGAAGATCGATCAATAGTCCAGAAAATGCTTGGTCGAACTCCGGCAGCAAATGCTTTTTTAAGCATTCAAAGTTATTGCCGTGGGTATCCCAAGCCCCCTCGCTCTTGCAAGCATCGGCGATCGCTTCGTTCTCTCGCCAAAAAACACTGATGAAGGGGACTTGGGCCTCGACCAATCGTCTTGCGAGCAGCAGGCTCATGGCGTTGACACTTGTACCGTAAAGCTGTCGGGTCGCCTCGGTTTCGCTCGATAGATCAAACGCCTGGGTCGCTTGGGACGAGACGAGCAGATTCAAGGTCCTTTCCTGGTGCTTTTTCCAATTCGACTCGTCGGCCGTGCGCTCAAGATCCCGCTTGGCTTGATTGAAGCGTCCTAGAAGTTCCTTGCGAGACTGCAGGAGCTCGGCCGATGTGCCACCTGCAAGTGCCAGCGACGGAGCTTGGAATTGCAATGGCTTCTCAAGTGACCCGTCAACAAACAAAGGATCGAACTCAACACCCAACCTCGCTGCGAATTGACCAGGTCGCGTGTAGGGCGCCTTGCTGGGCTTATGGGGCAAGCTGATCGTATTGGGAAGCGATGAACGCGAGGGTACCTTGTTGGCGACCACGCAGGCCATCGAGGGCCAATCGTCCGCATAGGGACGGCGGTCGTTTCCGAGCGACAAAAACGTCGGGTCAGGAACGTGACCGGTCAGGTTGTAATAATAACCAGCATGATGGTCGTTGGTGCTGACGCTTGCCCCTACCGAGCGCACGATCGCTAGGCGATGGGCCTGATTGGCTAGCTTGGGCAGATGTTCGCAAAGCCGTATTTCCGGAGCCGAAGTAGCGATGGACGCAAACGGACCACGGTATTCGACGGGTGCATCGGGCTTCATATCCCAAGTATCGATATGCGAGGCCCCGCCACAGAGGAAAAATAGAATGACCGATTTGGCTTGTCCCGCATTGGCCTTCGGTTCCGGTACAGGCGATCCGAGCAGTTGGGGGGATCCGAGAGGTAGGCCCGCAAGCAGACTGGCCGAGGCCACGAGCATGCTTCGGCGATCGATGACTTCGAATCGGTTCATGGCTATCGATGGTACAAAAGGAGTAGAGGGGGCGACAGGGCGGTCGCCGGTTGTGCCCGAATCTATCTAATTATCGTATCAGAAAATGAGGGTTGCGACGTGAGCCAACCAGCGCAAGCGGTTGGGCGATTTAACGAAGCCCACCAGGATGCTGCGTTTGGGCCCGAGCAGGCTAGTGATCCCGGCGGTGCAGCACCATCGAATCGGTACGGGGCTGATAGCAATAGCCCTCGGCTTGCGCCGAAATACCGTCAAATCGGGACATTGATGAGGTTGCATTTCCTGGTAATGGGAAAATGATAGCGGAGCAGCGCAAGCTGCCCGGTGAGTCTAAATATCCAGTGTTTTTCTGAGTGTTCGAGCGTGGAACACGACACTTGACCCTTCACCGGAGGGCTTGCGCCCAACCGCTTTCAAAAACCCCTCGGCATGCGCCGAAAACACTCAAATCCAATCTTTCCTAAAAGGATCCAAATGTCGATTTGACGGTATTGGGCTCACGGCAGGTCGCTAGTCTTCGATACCCCGTTTGTAAGCGTCGGCCAGGGGCTCGTCGAGCCCGACGGTCCAACGCTTTCCCTCGGTTTCCACTTCGATAAAATTCGATCCGATCGACATGACCTTGCCCTCGATATCGCCGAGCTTGAGTTGCTCGCCTTCCCGGACATAGAACGTTTTGTTCTCCGTTTTGGAACGGATCCAAGCTTGGGGGCCTTTGCCATCGGCAATTAAAGCGCTGACGAACGCTTGGGAAGCGACGTCGAACTCCTTCGGCTTTTTCACCGGAGGGGGAGGCTCCTGGACCTTGAACGAGATCCATTGCACACTGGATTTCGCAGGGATCCCCGAATCGGTCGCACGTATCCCTACCTTGTAGTCCCCCAGATCGGTCGCCGTCCAACTCAAATTGCCAGTCTCTGGATCGAGTTGCATGCCCCGGATCGGATCCCCCTCGAACTCGTACTTAAGTACCTGCCCAGGATCGGATTCCTTGGCCGCCACTGCGACATCCATTTTCAGGCCAAGTGTCGCCGAGACGAGCTTGCTCTGCTCGAGAACCGGAGGAGTGTTCGTCGGCGCAAAGATGTTTCGCCCGACTATCGAATTTTCGTATTCCGCCAACGGCCGTTCGATCCTCGGGGCATTATCACCTGGTGCCGCTTGAACCGGGTTGGCATTCTTCAACGCCAAGACTTCGCAATCGAGCGAGATTCGAAGCCGGTTCGGTGGATTGTTGTTGGGAATCGGCTGCATGTCGAATCGCGTGATTCGGTGCAAGTAGTCTTTGGTGTGAAACGCATGCAGAAGCTTGGTTGCATTTTCAATCGTTCCGGTACCAGCAAGTTGAAAACGGAAGGACTGGTAGAGATCCTTCTCAATCGTGTCGCCCATCGATTTCGGGAGCGGATCGGTCAAATTGCATTGATCGGCCAAGTTGATCAACCATTCGAGATACTGTGCGCGAGCCTTCTCTTCGTTGCTCGGCAAGGACTGGCTGACGAGACGATTGAGTTTCGATTTGGCGATCGCGCCGGCAGTCAGTTGAACCTGTTGTTCATTGCGTTGCTTCGACAAATTGAGTTTCAGGTTTTCTTTGGCATCAATTCCGCTGCGAATCGACTCCCAGAAGTAGTTCCCAAGGAACAGAAAAAAGATGAGTCCAACTCCGGCGGCGAGTAATTGTTCACGTTTGGATAAGTTCACGATGCACCTCCAATGATGGGTTCGGGCTCGGTAGTAGGTTCAGACTTCGGCTCAGTCGTTGCGGGCTCAGTCGTTGCGGGCTCAGTCGTTGCAGGCTCAGTCGTCGCAGGCTCAGTCGTTGCAGGCTCAGTCGTCGCAGGCTCAGTCGTCGCAGGCTCAGTCGTCGCGGGCTCAGTCGTCGCGGGCACTATCGGCTTGCGTTTGATATTCCTCGGGTCGGTGACCTCCACCGTGGCGACAGTGATGAGCATATCGGCTGCAACCGGATACTTTTTGTCTTGGCTTTGGGCCAATCCGGTACCGCGTACGTTGTGCTTTTCGTCTCGATAAGCCCCTTGGATTTCCGGTACGAGATCTTGTTCTTTGGTGAAGAATTTTGTTGCGATGGTCGCATTATTGCTGCGAGGTTCAAGCGCAAAGGTCGTTCCGCCAAAGTAGGTGGTGTCGGAGTCTTTGGAGTTTAGCGATAAGCGTTCGAGTTCGTCGACCCAGAGGATATCCCCTTGGAGAAACGTCTCGACCTTTTTCCAATCGGCAAGATTTTTGGCTGAGGATTTAAGGATCGGGACGTCTGAGTCAACCTCTGCTTTGAGCAACGCAATATCTTGGTCCAAGCGTGCGTGGCGCGAGGAGTACCACCACCAACTTGCGGCCAGCAAACCAGCGGCCGCGGCACCTGCGAGGATGTACTTACCGATCGGTTTTTTCCGCTCTACCTTCTTGCGAGGGTTAGCAAAATCGATCAAGCGGTCGGTAGTATTTGGGAATTGCAAGGCGCCCAGCACGGGAGCAAACCTGCCGACGGTTTGTGTTGTTGCGGCTACTGAGATGTCCGCCCGTTCGGCCATGGTAAACGGATCGAGCATCTTCACAGGCATCCCGGTCGCTTGACTCAACGCTTGGGCAAACGCAGCCAGGGAGTCTTTCGTCCAGACGATCAGTTGATCGACTTTCAAGCCGGGGCGTTGCGAGACGGCCGACATGAGAGTCCGCTTGACTTCGCTCGCAAGGATCTTGACCGACTGGGGGTCTTGTGGATCTGTTGGAGCGTAAAAACTTCGCATGAAAACCGATTTGCCTCGCTCGGTGATGACCACATCGGCCTCATCGTTGAGCAAATCGATGAACAAGGTCGTTGAGTTAGCCCATTCGGGATGTTTGGCGATCGCACCGGCGGCAGCAGCCATCGGGCGTAGGACCATGTGCTTGAGGGTTAATCCTGCCTCGGAGACCGTCGAGTCGATTTTCTGGATCAACGCGGGACTGAGCGCACCGACGATGCAATCGATACTTCCCTCTAGGTGTGAGGGCATGGTGATAAAATCAAGAGGCCAGCTTTCATTGACGTTGGCAAAGTAGCGTGGAGCAGCAAAACGGACCATATCGGGTAGCTCGTTGTCGTCGACCAACGGCAAGGTGATCGCGCGCAACTCGATATCGTTGCGGCTGATGCAAGCGATGACGTTTCCTCCCTTGATGCCTCCCTGTTGGAGCAGTTCCTTGAGCGCCGAGACAGCCTGGGGACTCCCCCAAGGTTGGGAGGCTTGATCAAGCTCGATCGGTGCGCTCATGACCTTTTCGATCGAAACCCCGGTCAAGCCGATGGTTCCTACCGCCAAGCGCACCTCGCTGGTATCGCATTCGATGCTGATGAATTTTGACATGCTGATTTACTCGTCGATGCAAACTGTCTTGTTGTGAATTCGTAGTGTTCGGTTCGCTTGTCGCTAAGGAGTCGAAACGATCGCATTTCCCATGGCGCGCTGGCCGAGTGTCGACTGGCTGAAACCTCGACCCAAGTGATCGAGTTTTCGGTACAGGACGATCACGGGGACTGCCCCCGATCCATCGATGACCGCTTCGGTTCTTGCAAACCCAGAGGACTGCTCGAAGTACCCGACGCACTGGACCCGCATGACATCCCCGCCACCGGTGACAAGTGGAGCGATGGTTTTCATTTGGTCGAGTGTCAGGATCCCTTCGACCATCGGCCAGGTCTCATACTTTCGATTTTCCGTATCCGATTGGGAAGATCTCGATTCGAGCAACTTGTCGAGGATCTCGTCGGTCATCCCAGGGAGCCCGCCGAGGATTTCTCGGGGAGCCTCATTAATATTAATCCGCCCTGGCAGCATTTGAGCCTCGACAGTAGTGACTTTATCCATAAGCATTGGCAAATAGAGGGACATCTGTATCGGTGATGCCGTCAGTGGGGAGGTGAAGCGTACTTCGCGCCCCTCGATGTTGGCGATGAAGCTCGCGTCGATGAGCTCGAGTACTCCGTTGACTTGAAACTGCCCGGGTTGAGTTTCGTCGATTCCCAGCGCTTCGAGACTGGCAGCCGACCAGGGTCGGGTTTCTGAGGGCTGAACGCCACCACCGCCGGCTCCACCTCCGGGGATGCCACCAACTTGGCCACCACCTGCCTGTCCGCCACCGCGTTGTCCACCTCCTGCTTGTCCACCTCCTGCTTGTCCGCCACCTGCTTGTCTGCCACCTGCTTGTCCGCCACCTGCCTGGCCGCCACCTGCCTGGCCGCCACCTGCACGGCCTCCGGCCGGTGGTTGAGCAATCGTTACAGGCATCGACACGAGCGAAAAGAGTGGGTTTGTAAGCTCCAAGAGCGAAAAGCTACTTCGGCCACCGGGTCTACCCCCAGCACCACGACCGCCCCCGCCACCAGGACCCCCGCCGCCAGGACCGCCGCCGCCTGGACCGCCGCCGCCACCGGGTCTACCGCCACCAGCACCCGGACCGCCCCCGCCACCTGCCCCAGCTCCACCCCCGCCACCAGGTCTGCCGCCAGCACCGGGTCTACCGCCAGCACCGCCACCGCCTCCGGCTGGTTGCCCGCCCGTCTGTCCACCTTGAGCACCACCTTGCGAGCCTCCCGCACCGCCGAGTCCTGCAAGCCCTGCGAGCCCCCCGCCGTTGCTCGGGCCGAGCGTGCGGTAAGCGATCACGAAGGTTGCAAGATCCTCACCGACGGCGGCGGCAAGGTCGGATCGAAACGACGTCATGTCCTGCGTGTTGAGATTGACTCGGGCTGTGCCATCTTGCGTCGCGTTTCTCTCTTTGGAATAGAGAGTCAAATACATGGCCCACCCGAGATCAGGAGGGGTGGTTTGTGCGTCTTGCCCCGTACCTGTCGAACCGCCAGCGCCGGCTCCCATTGCGCCGGCTCCCATTGCACCGGCTCCCATCGTTCCAGTCATCATCGCCGAATTCGATTCGTTTGCCTCGAGGATTCCGTTTCGATTTTGGTCCAGGCCGAACAGTAGGTAGGGTGTAACACCTTTGACCAGTAGCAATTGCTCGATCGAGTTTAGGGGACCGTTAGCAGCCGCGTAGGGATTGGGCAATTGGGTGTAGTAGTCGCTCTCGACGCCGAACTCGCGGGGTTCATCATCGGGATCGATGAAGTCCAGGATTGCATCGGCTGTGTACTCGTCCATCCCAGGCAATGCCATGAGCAGATCGCGACCGATGCTAGAGCTACTTGCTGCCGGGGCACCCGCGCTGCCCGCAGTAGCTTGGGCGCCCGAAGTTCCCGAGGTGCTAGGCGTTGGCATGATGGAATCGGACATCGCGCCGAGCAACGCTGCAGGAGCAGAAAGTGCTGCATCGATCGTCGGCAAGACATTGAGATTCAGTCGGGCTGACTCATTCTGAAGTCCAAATCGGACCCCTGAGTACTTCCCGTCCTCGTTGAGATTCGGTGCGATAAGCGTGTAGTTGCAAGGGTTCGCAGGATCGGGGGTTTGAAGTACGGGGATCGCTTGAAAGACATTCGGGTTGTTGAATGTGCCCCCGGCCTCCAAGCGTCCAGCGCGGCTGTAAGCCACAAATAGCCTAGCTGCATCGATTCCCGAGTCCGCAGCGTATCGAGCTTGAATGCTCTGCCCGGTGATTCTCGACTCCTCATGCCCTAATAGCATGGACTTCATGAAGGCTGTCGAAGCCAAGGTTACTGCCGAGATGACAATCAACACGGCCAAGAGCAGAAAACCGCGACGCGGTTTGGACAACGAACTTGGGGTTGGGACTCGAAGCGTTTTCGAACCGTTCCTCAGTGGATGCGTCAGTTTTTTGGTTTTCATAATCCTAAAGAACTCATTCCGTTCGAGGATGTTCCGCCGGAGGTGGCTCCAGCAGGGCTTGCCAATAATGCCGCACCTGGGATCAAAATGTTCATCGAATAAAGCTCGATACCGTATTCCTGGATCATCGAATTGTTGAGAGTCGAAAGCGAAATCCCAGGTGACATCGGATTGGTCCGCGCCGAAGACTCGCGTTGCATGGCTATGGTCACCTTGACGACACTCGGGAGTCCCAACGAGGTGGAATCCCATTCGGTCTGCCATCCATTGGCCCCGAAATACGAAAAATCGATCCCTAGAACCTCCGGTGCAATGATCTCACCAGTCCGGATCAACTGGTCGCTGTTACCCATCTCATAAGCAAACTGAGTGACGGCTCGATCGAGAGATCGGCGAACCAGTCCCCCGCTTTGTCCAGCAGTGCTCCCGGCGCTCGAGTTGGCGATCTGCGAGGTCAGGCTTGCCAATGGATCTTGGACCCCATCGGATCGGGGTGCTTGGACGTAATAGCCAACGGTCTTGATATCGCTGGGCATGTCCCCCAGTGAGCCGGTGTTCATATTGCCCGGTTGGATCACGTACTCGTCGGGGCGAGGCAGACGGCTCACATCGATTTCGATCGACGAAGCCGACCCGAAGATCCCAGGTGGAATGACTGTCGGTCCGGCCGCTGCACCTTCTGCGCCGGCCATCGACCCAGACCCTGCACCACCGCCCATCCCACCCGCAGCGCTGCCTCCAAGACCACCGGACATACCGCCCGAACCGGCTGCTGCTCCTGCCCCGCTCCCACCACTGGCGCTGCCGTTGGCTCCGGGGCTGCCTCCTGCGGCGCTTGCTGGAGGATTCGCGCTTCCCGACGAACCTGGATTTCCGCCCGCGCCAGCTCCGACGGCTCCGGCTCCACCGGCAGCCCCACCGCCGGCAGCTCCGGTCAAGGCTCCGAGCGCTCCACCGGTTGCGTTGTTCATCGCATTGCCGAGCATCTGGTCCAGACCGCTCGTATCGTAAGGGTAATACCTAACCGTTGTGCGAACATCCTCGGCGATCATGTTGAGGATCGCACGCGCCATCTGGGCTTGGCGTACGCTATCGCGACCTCGGGTTTCGTTGACCAAAAACAATTGCACCAGACCACCGATCAAGATCGAGACGACGGCCGTCAAGGCCAACGCCAAAAGAAGCTCCAGAAGCGAGAAACCGCTTCGGGCGGATTCCTGCCGCTCCAATCGATCGCTTTGTGTTGTGAAAGTTCGCTGGATCACTGCACACCTCCTGCCGGGGCCGCAGCACCCGATGCACCACCTGCACCCGATGCGCTACCTGCGCTGCTTGAGCCACCCGAGCCGGTCGAGGTCGCCGGAAGGGTATCGAGACCGAGTGCCGGATCGATCATCCATCGCACAATATAGAAAACCTCTTTGTTCTCATCGGCTCCAGCTTGGTCCGTCACGCTGAGTCGGATTCCTACCATGTCCTTGCGCGCAGCCGATTCGGTCTGCAGTTGAAAATACCAAGTCCCCCGAGGGACCGTATCGGTAATGGGCATCCATCCGACGGCTCCTTGCAAGGGTATTGCTCCGGTGACGACCTCGGCCATTTTGGACTCTGCAAGGATCTGTGCGGTGGCCAGTCGGTGTGCGATCAATCCGTTGTCGGTCGCTGTCCGCGTGATTTGGGCCAAGATGGCCGCCGACATAGCCAGGATCGCAAGGGCCAAGACGACTTCGAGAAGACTCATTCCGAATCTAGACAAAGTTCTTGAGGGGATCGAGGACCGATCGTGTTTTGGCATACTAAAACCCTCCTTGAATTGCAGGACCTGGAGCAATTGCAGGGACTGAGGCAGCATCGACAGGTGACAACCGCACGGAGTTCGATCGCCCTGTTACGCCCCTGAGTTGGATCGCCATGCGCCGACCTCGGGAATCGGCCAAGATGATTTGCGCCGTCGTGGAAGATCCGTCGGGATAGAGCAGAAGCGGAGAGGAGATCCCGCCGGTCGTGGCTACCCCGACGCCGCCGATGGGCGGAGCCTCGCCGTTTTTCTGCAGTTCCAGGGCGTTGCGGGCGTCGACGACCGTTTCGATCCCGAGAAATTGAACATCCCCGGCGAGTTGTTTGGCTTCCTCTCCAAGTTGTCCTGTGGTTATGCCTACTGTCCCCCCAGCGAGGCGATCGGTTTTGACCAACCCACCAGCATTCATGACCGTCGCGCCTGCGGAGGCATCGGAGTCCTCGTTGCCGCTGAGCCAAGGTTCTATCGAATAGCTGTTTCCGTTGAGTGTCGCTCGGAAGACCTGGGCCTGTCCGGTCCGCATCGCTTCGACTCTGGCTTCGAGCAACTCGTTCTGGAGTCGTTCAGCCGATTGGAGCAAGCGTCGTCCGTAGATCATCGAATCCAAGGTGGGGAAAGCAAACGCGGCTATCACCACCAGGATGATCAATACGAGAATGACCTCGAAAAGCGTGAATCCGTTACGACGAGACGATGTCATCGGAGGTCCCGGATTGTCCATCCGCTCCTAAGCTTCTAAGCTCAAAGGTTGATCCGTTGAGTTTGTACTCGTAGGGACGATTCCAGGGGTCTGAAGGGATTTTGTCGAGCAGTTTGGTCCAATCTCCTGGGTTGGCCAAATCCGCTGGCTGGGTCATCAGCGAGTCGAGCGAGGCGGGCAACTGCTGCATCATCAGTTGATACTGCTTGACCGCCGAGGAGAGTTGAGCCAATTGAGCCGTCGCTGCGCGTTTGTTGGCCTGATCGAGCACGCCGGTGAAGTTCCGGATGGCAAAGCCTGCGATGACGACCAAGATGATCAGCACGAGCATGACTTCCAAAAGGGTAAAACCACGGCGGGAGTTTCGGATAGATCTGCGATTGTTTTTCATAATTAATCCTCCAATTTCGTATGGTAGAGCGTTCTGTTGAATTTCAAATCGAATCGTTTACGACACGGTGCTAGCGGTTCGCTTGGCGATGTTTTACCCCAGGGTGTTGGCGCTGTTAAGGACCGGGAGCATCAGCGCCAGGACCACAAACATGACAAGACCAGCCAGGATCAGGAGCATCACCGGTTCGAGCAATCGGATGACCGTCTCGAGCCTTCGAAAGGTGGTTCTTTCCAAGTTCTCGGCGATGTTGACCAATACCGTATCGAGCGTATTGGATTCTTCAGCCACCGAAATCATTTCGACGACTGTCGGTGGAAAGTGCCCCGATTTTTCGAGCTGTTTTGCAAGTCTCTGTCCTGCAGTGATCTCGGCACTTGCCGAAGCGACCGCCTCGGAAAGTATTTTATTTCCTGCGGCGTTTCGACTGATGTCGAGCGACCTTAGGATTGGAACCCCGTTCTTGAGCAAAGTTCCGAGCACGCGGCAAAAACGGGCGACAGCTAGGTTGAGAAAAACCCCACCGATCAACGGGGTTTTGATTTTGATCAAGTCGGCTCGGTACTGGCCTTCGGTCGTATCGAGGTACTTCTTGAGCAGGAGCACTAGACCGGCGATCGCGCCGAGAACCACCCACCAATAGTTTTGTACAAATTTGCTGATCCCGAGCAACAGTTCGGTCGCAGCCGGCAATCCTTCTTTGGCTCGCATGCTCTGGAAGATTCCTTCGAATTTCGGAACGAAGAAAATCAAAAGTACCGTCACAACAACCACACCGACGCCCATGACAAAGACGGGATAAGCCAGAGCCCCGAGCGTTTTGCCTTTGAGCTCCTCTTGCTGTTCGACGAACCCTGATACCCGTTCGAGGGCGTCTTCGAGAAACCCACCTTCGCTCCCTGCTCGAGTCATGTTGACGGCCATGTCGTTGAAGATCTTCGGGTAGCGGGCCATCGCATCGGGCAACGATTCGCCTTCCTCGACCTTGGCTTTGATCTCCGAGATTGCGTTTCTGAGCGTTCGGCTCGAGCCGCTCTGTTGCGAGAGCACCGTGAGGGCTTTGAGCATAGGTACGCCGCTTCGAAGCAGCGAGGCCATCTGGCCATAGAACGAGGCCATCTGCGAACCGCTAACGCGGCCGGTTTTGCGTACCTGCCTCGTCTTGTCGACTTTGATCGAAATCGGAAATAGGGATTTTGAACCCAGTTGCATGGCCGCATCCCGAGTGCTCGCGGCCGTGACGGTACCTGTGACGGATTTTCCGGCAAGATCTCTTGCGATGTAGGCGAAATCAGGCATGGGAAACCTCGCTCCTGGGTTGCTTCTTGGCGATCCTAACCAATGCTATCCCCCTTGGTCGCTCGTAGAACTTCGTCCATGCTAGTCGTCCCTTCGAGTACCTTGCGGAATGCATCCATTCGCAAGGTCAACATTCCATGCTTTAGACCTAGCTTCTTGATTTCGAAACTGCTGGCTCGATCGTGTGCCAATTGACGGATCTCTTCGTTGGTAATGAGCAACTCGTAAATACCGAACCGACCCGTGTAGCCTAAGCCACGACAGACTCGGCATCCCTCGGGCATGTAAAGGGGCTTTCCGTCGAGCTGTTCCCAAGGAAAGTCCCGGGGCAGTTCGTCGCGTGTTGGATGATAAGGTTTCTTGCACTGAGGGCACAGTCGGCGTACGAGCCGTTGGGCCATGATCCCCTCGACGGTGCTGGCGACCAAGAAAGGTTCGATTCCCATATCGATGATCCGGGTGAACGAACCGGCCGCATCGTTGGTGTGGAGCGTGCTGAATACCGTGTGACCGGTCAACGAAGCTTGGATGGCGTTTTCGGCCGTCTCAGCATCCCGAATTTCACCGATGAGCACGATGTCCGGGTCGTGCCGAAGGATGCTTCGCAACGAGGCAGCAAAGGTCAAACCGATCTTGGGGTGGACCTGGATTTGGTTGATCCCATCGAGTTGGTACTCGACTGGGTCCTCGGTCGTGATGATCTTGTTCTCTGAAGATCGAATCTCCAAAAGAGAACTGTAAAGCGTGGTCGTTTTGCCCGAGCCTGTAGGGCCGGTGACGAGAATGATCCCGTGGGGGATACGGATCAACTCGCTGAACTGACGATAAGTCTCTTCCCCCATACCGAGGCTTCGCAAGTCGAACTTCATGGCCCCTTTGTCCAAGATCCGCATGACGAGGCTCTCGCCGTGGATCATCGGGATGACGGAGACGCGAATGTCGATTTCCCGACCGTGGACCCTGAGCTTGATTCGCCCGTCCTGGGGCAATCGCTTCTCGGCGATGTTCAACTTGGCCATAATCTTCAGACGCGAGATAATGGCAGCTTGGAAACGGTTGATTTCCGGAGGCACAGGTTGCGTCTGAAGGATACCGTCGATGCGGTAACGCACGACGATCCCGCCGGCCTGCGATTCGATGTGCACGTCACTGGCCCGAGCGTCAATCGCCTCGACGAGGATCTCGTTGACGAGCCGAACCACGGAGGCTTCCTGCGCCTGTTCGCTCAGCTCACTGCCATCGGCCTCGAATTTCTCGAGCAGCTCGATCTCGTCGTCTTCATCGCTCCGGGCGGCCATAAGGCCTTCGACCGTTTCGCTGCCGACACCCAAGTGTTTCTTGACGAGTTTGGCGATCTCAATCTTTTCTGCCACCAACGGCACGACGGCACAATTCAATGCCGCAGCCGCCTCGTCGAGTGGGTAGAGCTCGAGCGGATTGCTCGTTGCGACGTACACGCGACGGCCTTCCTTCCTGACCGGGAAGATCGCATGGCGATAGATCAGTTTTTGGGGGAAGGACTGCAGCAAGGAAAGATCGACGTTGGCCTCTCGCAGATCGATGTAATCGATGCCGAGTTCTTCGGCGATCGCCTTGAGCGCTACCTCCTCTTTGATAAATCCTTTTTGCACGACGCTCTCGAGAATCCCGCCGCCGTTCATCGCCGCGCGCGACTCGTCCATTTGGGCTTGGTTGACCAGCCCGCGTTGTACCAAAATGTCTCCAGCTTCAAGCATCATCGGTTCGATTACCTTGCGTTAGCGATTGCCTCGGGTGCCTCGGTTTCCGCCGCCGGTGTTCCCACCGCGTGTGTTGCCACCGCCAGTATTGCCTCCCCCAAATCCTCCTCGGTTTCCACCGAAGCCTCCCCCACCAGTTCCCTGTGCACCGAATGGGTTGCCTCCCCCTCCTTGCATGCCACGGAATCCTTGACCGCCCCCTTGGCCTCCCATACCTGGGACACCGAACATCATGCCTGGGTTGCCCCCTGCTGCGTTGGGAAATCCCATCTGCATTCCGCCACCTGCATTCCCGCCCCCAAATGCGCCTGGATTGAAATTCCTGAACGCTTGGAATGGGTTGGCTTGGGGTTGGCTGCTATTGGCAGGTGCCGAAGTTTGGGGGTTGGTCGTCGAGGAGGTTCTAGCTTGAGCTCCAAAGACCGACGAGAGTGCCGATCGGACGGTGTTGGGGTTGATCCCGGCGATGGGTGCGACGACAAAACTATCCTCGCTGCCCTCTGCGGTCTGATCGAGCATGGTGACGAACTCTTCGACTTGTTCAAACAATTGCTTCGGTGCAACGACGATCAATGAATTATTTTTCTTGTCGCTGGTGATGGTCATCGTCGATTCTTTGAGTTCTTTGGGGGCCGCTCCACGCCGTCCTCCACCCCCTCCGCCACCGCGAAGGGCTTCGATGAACTCTTGAGGGCTTGGCGGACGCTGCGCGTTTTGCGCACCGGCGGCGCCTCCGAGACGATCGGCAAACACGCTCCGCACCGTCGTTTCGACTTCAGTGACCGAGGCGTTCTTCAGATAGATGATGTTTGGTGTTCCGCGGGTTTGCGGGTCGACAGGGCTGTTGTCGGTGTCGATGATCTGAATCAACTCCTCGATCAACTGCATATCGAGCGGGTTGGCTTGAACCCAAAGTGCGTTGAGTCGAGGGTCCGCAGTGATTGAAACCTCCCCGCTTGAGGTCGATGTGCTGCTCGAAGCCGCCGAGCCGCCTCCGCCACCCATACCCAAAAGGCTTCCTAGGAATCCGCCGCCACCGAGAACACTCGAAGCGACTTCGCCGAGCAGGCCGCCACCTCCGGACGAACCGCCACCACCGGAGGAAGCTCCGCTGAGCACGCCTCGGATGAGTTCTTCGGCTGCCAAGGCCGAGATGTGCTTGAGATAGATCACCGTCGGTTCGGAAGGCCCTGAGGCCATTTGCTCTTGGACCACACGGGAGATCTCGTCGAATTCGTTGAGCAGTTGGGGATCATCGCTCGTGACGATCAAGCCCGCAGGGCCTTGGAATACTCGCAGTTCATTTTTCCCCCCGACCGGCTCGCCTGGGCTACTCGGTGGTTGGTCCGAAGGGCTTGGAGGCTCAGTCGGATCGACTGGATCTTGATTGAGCTTGGTGTACCGCACACTCGAGACCGACGGTACGCTATTGGGAAACTTAAGCGGCTCGTTCGATGCGGCCTTCTGGCCCGGTACCTTATCGGCACCCGGAAAAGGCTGAGCCTCTGGTTCCGCCCCAGGCTGAGCCTCTGGCTTAGGCTCGGGCTGAGCTCCAGGTTGAACCGGTCCTCGGTTGGTAGGCTGGGTGCCACCACCAGATTCGATCTTGCGAATTCTTCCTTTTTGATTGGTCGCCTGCCAAAGCACATCGATCTGGTCGAGGAACTTGTCGGCCGATTTGCCTGAGTAAGGTAGGAATCGGGCTTTTTCGCGAAGTCCATCGAGGGTCGGGCCGGTGCTTTCGACCTTCTTGAGCAACTCTCGGACTTGAGAGACCTCCTGAGGTGTTCCTTGGACCATGATTCTCCGAGCGATGGTATCTCCATAGAAAATAGGTCCCTTGGCTGCGCCGTCTTTGTCTTTAGCGCTCGATTTCCCGAAGAACTTCTCGAGGGTCATGATCGCCGCTTGGGTGTCCATTTTCCCAAGGTCGATGACCTCGAAATCGCTGGTTTGGCCCGAGAGGGTTTCGATGATCTCTTCGATGGTCTTGTGATCGGTCGGTGTGGCCCGAGCGATGATGTTGTTGGACTTTGGGTCCAGAGCCAAGTTGATATTTGTCTGCCCGGAGAACTGCGTTTGCAGAACATCCATCGTTGTTTGTGGGTCGGACCCCCGAATGTTGTGGCTCCGAACAGCGACTTGCTCGGCCGTCGTCGAAGAGGCCTTGCTATCGGTTTGCTCGACATCGACTTGGGTTACAAGATCGCGAAGTTTTTGAAGCTTGTCAGGGGTTCCTGTCGCGTAGAGAGTCGTCCCGAACGCGTCGGTCGAAATGCTCAGATCCTCCGAAACGTTGGCGTTGTCCTTGAGCCCCAGAAGGGGCCTTGCAATCCCGAGAAGCTCCTCGGAACTCATGTTCTTGAGCGCGATCGCTACGATCTTGGACATCCGGCCCGCATCGGGCATCTCGGAGCGTTCGATCGTCTCGCGGATCATCCTCAACTTGCCACCCGTCTCGGTCACGAGCAACTGATTGGCAGAGGGCAACGCAACGATCGAGCCCTGTGGACCGAGCAGCGGCTTGACCTCCTTCTCGGCCTCCTCGACGCTCAGGCGTGTGAGCATGAAAACGGTTTTGCAAATCTCGAAATCCCCGCGTGTGTCGAGGTCCTTCGAGGGTACCAACTCGGTCAACTCACGGATCAAGCCGCGGACAAGTTCTGGATCGCCCGCTCCGAGGTCGATGCACAGCAGCGCACGCTGCTTGCGAACCAGCGTGTAGCCCCGGTTCAGCAGCACACCATTCATGATATCCATCGCTTGGGAAACACTGTAGACGCGGTAAGGATCGCGGTAGGTGAACGTCCCAGGGGGGAAAAAATCGGTCTGAAGGCTCAATTCGGCCTCTTTAGCAAGCCATTTCAATACATCCGACCAAGGCGCCGAGTTGAAGTTCACTCGGAGTCCGAATTCCCCAGGAACCCCCGTCGGGACCGATGAGGAACTCGCCTCGCGACTGGCCATCGGAGCACCGGCGTTGGTATCACCCGGGGCCTCCTGGGCTCCTTGTGAGCTAGCCGAAGGGTTCGAGTCGCTCGCCTCGGCAGGCTTGCCCGCGATCGGTCCGATCATTCCAGCCCATTTGGTCCGCTGCTCGTCGTTGAGAACTTCATTGAGCTGTTTGGACAACTCGAAAGCCCCTTTTTCAGGGCCGAGTTGACGCATCAAGCCTCGCTTGCCCTCGACAATCGTCTGTATTTTTGCCAACTGCTCTTCGTTGATCGCAAGCGACCCTGCGATTTGCGGATCGAGGGCAGCAGCCAATCCAAGCCCCTGGAGACGCAACTGCTCGGCTCGCGCTTGCTGCTGAGCGTTGAGCATCGTCATTCCTGCGATCTCGACCGAACGGAGGTTTTGACGCGCGCGCTCCTTGCGCTGGATCGGATCCTCGATGGCCCGCAACTCGGCCGCAAAATCGATCGCCTTGCCCTCGTGCTGCTTGACCAAATCACGCAACTTCGTCAATTGCTCGTCGCTGAGCCCCAAGTCGGCGGCGATGTTCGGTTCGGTCAACGCAGCGAGCACCCCGACAATGTCCGGATTGCCCTCGCTGCGTCCTGTGCTCGGGGCGGCCATCGATATGGCACACGATAGAAGTAAACTGCCGAATAGCTTGGAGTTCCGACGCAACCTAAGTGATCGGCGGTTGGTGTTTCGCATAGTTTTCGTTGCCGCAATGGATCGCTGAGACGTAAAGAGTTGATCGATTAAGGGGATTCTGCGGGCTGAGCTGACCCTGACTGTAGTTCAAAGTCAACAATTTCCCAGGTCTTTTGCTCGGCTAGGGAGACATTCCAGCCCAACAAGTCCCCAAAAATGCCGGTTTTGATAGCAAATAACCTATTTGCTACCTTGCCTTGCATTCCTGCAAACCCCCTGTTTTGCCAAAGGTTTCGAGCCTCTGGGGCGCTAAAGCCGGAAAGCTTTGCGGTTTGGGAGGTTTGCATGACCGAGGCAAGCTGCCGTCCTAGAATTCGACACCCGGCTGGGAATCTTGGATTTGCAAACGTAATACTGGGCCTCAGGGTGCCCGTTTTCGAAGTTTCCTTTGGAGAGACCTTCGATGGATCCCCAAGCGACGCGAGGCCTCAGAGATGTTGTTGCTGCAGTCGGCAAGCACGCGATGGATGTGCTCCCATTCGGCTTGTGCCAACGTCGGGACCGGTATTTCCTCGTCGGTCTCGGGCATCTCGACCTCGGTACCCCCGCGTTTGAAGGCGTTGAGGATGTCGTCGACATCGGCCGGTTTGGGAAGAAAATTCACCGCACCGAGTTTGATCGCGTCGATGGCCGTGGCGATGCTGCCGAACCCCGATAGGATCAGCACGCGAACATCAGGCGAAATTTGCTTGATGTCCTGAATGAGGCTCAGCCCGGATCGTCCGGGCATACGAAGGTCCACGACAGCAAGATCCGTCGGGGAGAGTTTGAACTTTTCGACCGCTTCGTCACAAGTCCCTGCCACGAGCACTCGAAATCCGCGTTCCTCAAAAGCCTCTGCAAGGCGGTCGCGAAGGATGATGCTGTCGTCGACGAGCATGATGCTCGATAGGCCCGAAAGTGCGTCTGATTCGGCCGACATAGTTTTGATTACCCGTTGGTGAATTCGAAACGATCAAGCGTCAAAGAAATCGATGAGCCAGTATTGTAATCCATCCTAAAGCACTTCATCAGTGCTTTGATGCTCCATCGATCGTCGAGTTTCCTTGCTCGGGATTCCATCGGGGTGATGGTACTGATCGTACAGTCCGCGCAAACCGACGAGTTCGAGCCGGATATTTCGCAGCCCGGATTGCGAAATCCAGTTGCAATAAGCATCGATTGTGCCGGCCAGTTCGAGCGTGACGCTTTGGTTTTTGGTTTCTAGGAGCCGAATGCCACCTGGCAGATCGTTCAAGCCAACCCCAGGGACGCCCTCGGGTCCCAGTTCGGCCCGAAGCAGGTGCGTGGTTCGAACTTCGTCGAGCCTCGCTGTTCGAACGATCTTACCCTGCCTCAAGACCCCGACTTGGTCGCACAGACTCTCGATCTCGCTGAGGATGTGCGAGCAAAGCACTACGGTCGAACCCTGCTGATGGATCTCTTGGATCAAGTCAATGACGGTGAAACGCACCGAGGGGTCAAGGTTTTCGGTAGGTTCATCGAGAATCATCAAGGGGCTCGGGCAGCCCAAGACGCAGCAAATCGATAGCTTCCGGCGCATCCCGGTCGACATAAAAGCGACCCGACGCGAAAGGTCCAAGGCCAATCGATCGGCATATCGCATCGCGGCGGTTTTGCTACCTCTGGGATGCATCGAGGTAAAAAAATCGATGCAATCTCTGCCTCGCATCATCCGAAATAGCTTCGGCTCGGCAGGCAAATACCCGACGCGCTGCCGGACAAGCAAACTCTGGGTGCAGCAGTCAAGCTCCTGGACGCTTGCGCGTCCAGAGGTCGGCTGTAGGTAGCCCAACAAGCACCGAATGAGAGTGGTTTTGCCCGATCCATTGGGTCCAAGCAATCCGAAGATGGAGTTTTCATGAACCGTCAGGTCGCATTCGTCCAACGCCCGAAATGTCCCGTACTGCTTGGTGAGTTTGTCGACCGAAAGGATTGCAGGTTGCAGGTTCGATTGTGCCATCGGGAAAAGCCGTTTTCGATTGGAGCCGTCGGAATAGGAGCTATGATACTCCATGGTCCGAGTCAGAAGACGCTCTGCTCGGCAAAGGGAACCCAAAGACGGATTATTCACCGTGAATCGAGCAACAAGTGCCAAAGCGCCCAAGGAGCAAGATTTGCGCTTTTACGGACAACCCGATCCGCTGGGACTCAGGCAACTGAAGGAAGCCTGGGATTCGCGAGAATTGCTGCTGAGTTTTTTTCAACGCGACTTGTTGATCCGTTACAGACAAGTCTTCGTCGGAGTCCTCTGGGTTTTGATCCAACCCCTGCTCGGTACGTTGATCTTCCTGTTGCTCTTCTACTTCATGGGCGCTCAGGGGACTGCCAGTGGATCGACGACCGCATTTTGGAAGGACGCCTCGGTGATTCTCCTTGGCATGCTCCTTTGGCAATTGGTCAACAATTCCCTTCGAGACGCCACAGGTTCGCTGGTCAACTACCGTCATGTGATCACCAAGATTTATTTTCCACGCATGCTCCTACCCCTCTCGAGCTTGCTCTGCGCCCTGTTCGATTTGGCCGTCGGTGGGGTCCTGCTGATTCCGCTCGCTGCTTGGTTTGGAGAAGGCGTGCACTGGTCGACAAGTTGGGCTGGATTGCTAGCCGTCATTTGGCTGGCTCTGTTCTGCTTTGGGGCGATCCTATGGCTGAGCTCTCTGAACGCTCAGTATCGCGATGTCGGATACGTCCTACCATTCCTTATGCAAATCGGCATGTTTCTCTCGCCAGTCGTCTATGGGTTTGAACGCATCGAAAGCTCACTGAGTTACTTCTGGCAGGTCGTCTACTGCACCAATCCAGTAGCAAGCTGCATTGGGCTGGCTCGCTGGGGGCTCCTCGGATCCCCGCTCCCACCCATCCTGGGATTGGTACTCGCGGCGCTGCTGACCCTGAGCCTAGTTGTCTCCAGCTTGGTCTGGTTCCAACGCAGCGACCAATGGATGGCAGATCGTATATGATGCCAGTTCAAAACCCCATCGATGATTCCCGCCAAAACTCGGTAGCGATCCGCCTTGAGGATGTCTCGAAACGTTTTCGCCTCGGAACCATCGGTGAACACCAACGCTTGACCGAGGCGATCTCCTCAAGGCTCAAGTCGCTCTTCAATCCCCACGCTGGAGCTTCCAATACACAGCCCAAAGACTTTTGGGCCCTGAAGAATATCTCGTTTGATATTCAACGCTCTGAAGTTGTCGGAATCATCGGCCACAACGGGGCAGGAAAAAGCACCCTGCTCAAGATCCTCTCGAGGATCGTCACCCCGAGTTCCGGTCGCGTGGGAGTCCAAGGCCGCATCGGCAGTTTGCTCGAAGTTGGCACCGGCTTCCACCCGGAATTGACCGGACGTGAAAACATCTTTCTCAACGGCGCAATCCTCGGGATGAAACGCACCGAAATTCGCAATCGCTTCGATCAAATCGTCGAGTTTGCCGAGATCGGCCCTTTCCTCGATACCCCAGTCAAACGCTACTCAAGCGGCATGACTGTCCGACTGGGTTTCTCCGTCGCTGCCCACATGGAACCCGATGTTCTGATCATCGACGAGGTCTTGAGCGTCGGCGATCAAGCTTTTCAAAACCGTTGCATGGGAAAAGCGACCGAGCTGGGCAACCAAGGCCGCGCAATTCTAGTGGTCTCCCATAACCTTGCAGCCATCTCCAATATCTGCTCGCGCGCGATCCTGCTCGAACAAGGTTCGATCGCTCTGGATGCTTCCCCCAAAGAAACGATCCGGAAATACCTCCAGTCCATGCGCTACGATGCGGGCAGAATCCAATGGGAACCAGATCAGGCACCGGCAAGCCAGGAGGTTCGACTCCACGCGGTCTCCGTCCGCAATGCCACGAACCTATCGAGCGCCAATCAAGTCGATATCGATCAGCCGATCGTGATCGAGCTGGACTACGAGGTGCTAGTCCAGGGCGCTTTCAACACGGTCCAAATCCACCTCAAGGACGAAAACGGAGTCTTTGTCTTCTCTTCTGCCAATGCTCCATCGATGAGCCTCCAGACCGACGAGACCTTTGGAAAACCCCTCGATGTGGCTCGCTATCGAACCGAATGCACCGTTCCTGCGAACTTTCTCAACGACAGTCGGTATATCTTGAGCGTTTTCCTCGGCCCACAGGTCGGCAAACCGACGATCCAGTGCGATTCGGTCCTGGCCTTTAGCGTCCTCGATACAGGCGCGATGCGCAAGGAATTCCTAGGCTCTTGGTACGGTCCTGTCATCCGCCCACGTCTAGCTTGGTCGAGCCGACCGATCGACTCGTATTGACCGATTGCTGAGCACTTCGGTCCAATGCTTTGTTCGTACTTCTTTTCGTACTCGTACTCGATTCGATTCGACCTAGTAGAGCAATCCGGCCGATAGGTCTCTGCAATTTCCCGCATACCGACTCGATGAACCATCGGCATGGCGGCAGTTCAAACAGCCATCGACGGCTAACCCAAGCCAAAATGGCCCCACAAATTCTGCTCACGAGACAGCAGATCCGAAGCTTTATTGAGAGCTTTATTTAGCCGTCGTCGGCCCGTTGGCCTTCGAGGTATTATTCGATGCGTCGTTCCCCGAGGTGTTTTTGTCCGCGACATTGCTGGTCCTTGGACTGCCCGCTGTGCGAGGCTCAAGCTTGGCCGATACGACTCGGTCCTCAAGCCGCGAGGAATACTCCAAAAGACTACCCGCACCGGAAAAGGACACGACTTGGTGGTCCCATGCGAGCTCCTTGGAGATCATGCGGCCTGCGTCGATGTCGAATTGGATGATTCCGTTGCTCAATTGCTGCATGACTTGCGCTTCCTCGGTCGGATCGTTGACCGGCGAGAGCGGCTCGCTTCGTACCGAAATCGTCGCCACGCCCGCACTGACCTTGTCGAGCTTGAAGAACTCACGGAACTTGATCATCCGAGACGTTCCATCCTTGCGCTCGATGCGCAGCTCGCGAGGAATCTCCCAAGTCGCACCGACGGCAACGGGAGCTTCGGGCAAAGGCAAGGTGATGTCTCCCATTCCCATATGTGGCGGATCATTCGAATCGCTACGTGCGATGACCATCCCTCTTGCGTCGATCCGTAGCGTCGATACGACCTTGCCGATCGTATCGACAGCACCCGCAAATTGCACCGGTATCTGCTCGCTCGGTTCCTTGGTGTTGTAGCGTATCTCTTCGTTGGTTCCGAACTGCTGGGAAAGATCGACCGCTTCGACAAGGTACTCAAAGGTGGTGGACTGCTCATCGGACTCTAGGACATACCAAGCTTTGTCGGTGATCGTTCGGCTCGAGGCGTCCTGCTGCACCGAGTTGATCCGTGTGCTGTTTTTCGATAGATGGGTCACTTCGTTGCGAAGCATCAATCCGGGTTCAAAACGGTATCGCAAAAGGTAAGTCTCAGCACCTGGGCTCGCGGGTGTTTCCTTCAAGACCTTGGGCTCTACTTTCCGAAGTTTCGTTCCAGCTTGGGTGACTAAGATGTCGGGATCGGTATCTTGGCTAGCGGCGCTTGGGGAAATTCCAGCGGCTGGTCGGCCCTGTACCTTGCTTGGGGTTTTGCTCTGAGTCCGGCCGACTTGGGCCTGGGCACTGGTGCATGCGAAACAAAGGGCGGTAAAAAGCAGCGTGGGGATGGCAAACCGTCGCATCGTCAAAGCCTCACAAGAGAACAAGAAAACAAGCTCCGAGGTCTGATAGCAAATCGAACCTTGGCAGGTCAAGTCCGAACGGACTTTGTCCGATATCTTTAGTCGTCCTGGGTTGGCTTTCGCTTGCCTTTGCGGTCCTGATCGTCTTTTGGGGACCCGCGATCTTTGGATCGATCGCCTCGGAAGGTATTTCCGCGTTGCCTTCGGTACTTGGACGCAGGCCGTTTGGAGTTTTCCCCGGTGCTTGATCCTTGGGATCCATCTCCCCCCGAGCCGGTATCTTCGGAGTCGACGGGTTGGCCGACTCGATTTTTATTCCGTTGGATCTTGTCGCGAATCGCGGCGGCCCGTTCGAATTCCATCTCTTCGGCAGCCTCCATCATCTCTTTCTCGAGTTCCTTGAGATACTCTTCGGTGACGATCTTCGGAGGCGCGCTTTGGAGGATCAAATCGCGTGCTTTTTTCCGGAATTTGGCGTGCTCTTGAATACTTGCCGACACACTCTTGCGAACCGTCGTTGGGGTGATGTTATTGGCTAAGTTGTATTCTTGTTGTTTTTTGCGTCGTCGGTTGGTTTCCTCGATGGCGATTTGCATCGCTTGGGTGACTCGATCGGCATAGAGAATCACCTTCGAGTTGACGTTGCGGGCAGCGCGGCCGATGGTTTGAATCAGCGAGGTTTCGCTCCGAAGAAATCCTTCTTTGTCGGCATCGAGGATGGCAACCAGGGACACTTCGGGTAGATCGAGACCCTCGCGCAGAAGGTTCACACCGACGATCACATCGCAGTGGCCTTCGCGCAAATCCTTGAGCAGATCGACCCGCTCGAAGGCATCGAGTTCGCTGTGGAGCCATCGGCACTTGATGTCTTGATCGCAGAAGTAATTGGACAAGTCCTCGGCGAGTCGTTTTGTCAACGCGGTGATCAACACCCGATCGCCCAACGCGACGCGCTCTTTGATTTGTCCTAATAAGTGGTTGATCTGGCCTTGTGCCGGGACGATCTCAATGACCGGATCGAGAAGCCCCGTCGGACGGATCACTTGTTCGACGACTTCTCCGCCGGTCTTCTCCAATTCGTAATCCCCAGGCGTAGCCGATACATAGACGACTTGGTTGATCTTCTTTTCCCATTCGTCGAATTTCAAAGGGCGATTGTCCAGCGCGCAGGGCAGACGAAAGCCGTGATCGACAAGGCTTGTTTTTCGGTTGTGGTCGCCGAAGTACATCGCGCGGACTTGGGGAATCGTCACGTGGGATTCATCGACGATGACAAAGTAATCTTTAGGGAAAAAATCATGGAGGGTATCGGGAGTTGCGCCTGCCGGTTTGCCTGAAAGAGGGCGCGAGTAGTTTTCGATCCCTGGGCAATGTCCTGCGATCGAGAGCATTTCCAAGTCGTATTTGGTGCGCGATTCGAGGCGTTGGGCCTCGAGGATCTTTCCCTCTTTCTTGAACTTGGCCAACTGCTCTTCTAACTCCTTGCGGATCACTCGAATCGCTTCAAAGATCCGTTGGTCATCGGTTACGAAATGCTTGGCCGGATAGATCATGAGGTTCTGCTCGCGCGAAAGCGCCTCGCCAGTCTCCGGCTGGATGATCGTCAACTTCTCGACTTCATTGCCCCAGAATTCCAATCGCAATGCGAAATCCTCATAAGGAGGCCAAACCTCGATGGTGTCGCCACGGATGCGGAACTTGCCCCGTTCAATGTTCGACTCGGTGCGGAAGTATTGGATGTTGATAAGCTTGAGCAGAAATTCCTCTCGGATCAATAGTTCGCCAAGATGGATGGGGATGACCATCTTGCTGTACATCTCCGGGGAGCCCAATCCGAAAATGCACGAGACGCTCGCGACGATGATGCAATCGCGACGTGTGATCAAGGCGCTCGTTGCTGCCAGTCGCAATCGTTCGATTTCCTCATTGATCGAGGAGTCTTTCTCGATGTAAAGATCCTTTTGCGGGATATAAGCTTCAGGTTGGTAGTAGTCGTAGTAACTGATGAAATAGTGGACGGCGTTGCGAGGGAAGAACTCTCGGAATTCGGCGTACAATTGCGCAGCGAGCGTCTTGTTGTGGCTCAGAATCAACGTCGGCCTCTGGACCTGCTCGATGACATTGGCCATGGTAAAAGTCTTCCCAGAGCCCGTTACTCCCATGAGGACCTGCTGGGGCGTCCCGCGACGGAGCCCCCGGACCAAAGACTGGATGGCTTGGGGTTGATCCCCAGCGGGCTTGTAACTGCTCTCGAGCTCGAACGGTTTGTTGATCATTCGCTAATCGGAGTCTCTAGGCGATGATGGATCGATGCGCAGGTACCTCGATAAAGCACGGATACGCTGCTCTTTAAAGCCGGAAATCTCGGCCAAATCGTCGAGATGGTCAAAGCCCCCACGCTCGGACCGGTGAGTCAAAATCGCCTCGATGAGTTTCGGGCCTAATCCAGGGACCAAATGCAACTCTTGGCTGGTCGCTTCGTTCAAGTCGACGGTCCAAGGTTGCATAAGTTGCACTTGCGGTGCGAGGCTCTCTGGTTGACTTCGAGAAGCCCGAAGCGAACCGGACGCAAGAGCCAACAAGGATGCTACGGCGAGCAAGCCCAATGCGCCATTGCGTGCGCTGATCGCCATCGAGACGTTCGATTCCCAATCCTCGCTTTGCATCAGACGACCATCCTTGGAGTCACTCAATCCGTTGGTTCCTTATGCTCTGATTCGCAACCAGAGGCTATACCGACTTGAGTTGAGACAGAACCTCGTGAACGATCCGGTTGATGACCGAATCGCTCGCGCCAGATGAGATCTCCCGAGCAGGATTCGGCCGCGATTGCATGAAGTCGAATCCCGAGAGCATCTCTTGAAGTTTCCCTTGAGCGACATCGGCCGCCGTGGCCTGTTGCGGGGAGAGCGGTTGGCGGGATTCGCCAAGATCCCAGCCTCGGATCCTCGCACCGCGACGGAAGCCCTCAGGGAATTCCAAGGTCGAGAGCATCGCATCAAACAATGGCAATAGCCGGTATTGCAACTGCATGGCCCGATCCCATTGCCCCGCTTTGCAGGATTCATATATCGCTCGCGTCAGCTCCGGAACCACTCCACTCGTCGCATTGGTCCCGCCGTCGCAGCCGATCATCAGCATCGGGACCAATGCCGCGTCCCAACCGGTCATGAAAAAGAAGTCCTTTCTCAATGGCCGCACCTCGGCGATCATTCGCATCATGTGCGGAATGTCGCCAGAACTGTCTTTGATGCCTACGACCCGAGGACACTCCTGCGCCAGTCGCTTGACCGTTGCCACATCGATCGGCGAGGCGAACAAGGGAATGTTGTAAAGAGTGACGTCGACCGAGACTCGATCGGCGATCTCCTTGAAGTATGCAAAGACTCCATCGGGCGCAAGTCGGTAGTAAAAGGGCGCTACAATCGCGACGGCTCGACAACCTAAACTGCCGTACAGATCGCAAGCGCGAATCGTCTCGGACACGTTCGCTTCGGCCGCTCCTGCCAAAATCGGAACTCGTCCCTGGGTCTGGTCGACTACGATCTCGATGACCCGCCGACGCTCCTCAGGGGTAAAGCGAACGAACTCCCCTGTGCTGCCGTTGGGATAGAGTCCATGGACCCCCTTTTCGATGAGCCAATCGACGTAGCTGCGAAGCTTCTGCTCGTCGAGCCGTCCTCGGGAGTCCAAGGGGGTGATGTTCGGGGTGAAAATACCGGAAAGTGGCTGTTTCATGATGGTTAAGATATCACAATTGCGTAGATTTTTCCATGTGTGGGCGCGATAGTCTAGGTTTCCCCAAGCGATCTAGCTGCCGATTGCTGGCATATCGAGCCCGAGGATGTGGGAAAAAGATTCCGCAGCCCATCAAAAAGGCTACAATCGCGCCATTCGGAATTCGCTGCTCGGTAGACTTGGTACCAACTCAGCACGATACCGACTGCGCGGGATTTGCGCAGGATTCGCGCAAGACTGGAAAGTGCGACTCGAAAACGACTCGAAAGTGACTCAAAAGCGGCAGACCTATGCAGGTGTGGATCATCGGACAGACCGGAGGGGCTAGACAGATGGGGATCGATTTTTTCGATCTTCTGGTTCGCGGCGGTATCTTCATGATCCCGATCGGACTGATGAGCTTGCTGGTCGTGACGTTTGTCTTCGATCGTTGGATCGGACTTCGCCGAGGCAAATTGATTCCGTCTAAGCCTCTGAAATCACTTCGCTCGGGGCTTCAACTCGAAACGCTCGATCCGGTGGAATTGTATAGCCAATGCCGAGGTAATTCAGCCTTCGAACAGATCGTCCAATCCGCCCTGTTACGGGCCGGCCGATCCTATGGGGAGATACAAGCGGCCGTAGGCGAGACGGTCCAACGGCAAGTCGATCGGGCTTACGCAAACGTCCGTTGGTTGAACCTAGGGGCTGGGATCGCCCCCCTTTTAGGACTCCTAGGTACGGTCTGGGGTTTGATCCGGGCATTCCACGATACGACCAAACTCACCGCAGGTCAGAACCGTGCCGATTTTCTGGCCGTAGGAATTTACGAAGCGCTCGTAACGACACTTGCGGGCCTGATGGTAGCCATCCCCGCGGCGGTCGCCTCGCATTATTTCGAGGGCCGAATCGGTAGGATTTTTCGCGATATCGAGGAGCAAATCGGCGTCTTGGTCCGCCGGCTCGGGGGACTCGAGGGGAAAATTCGGACCGAGCTCATCGGCCAGGAATTGAAGACTCGGCCAATATCCAACCTTCCTCCCCCGATCTCTGCCGACAGCTCGGATCGAAGCCAAACCTCAAATCGAATGCATGATTTGTGAATAGGCCCAATAGCAAATGACCACACAAAGCCCGATGAGCATCAGCGTGTAGACTAGATTGACCAGCGACCAAATCACCTTCTCGGTCGCGTTAAACGCTGGACTGAGCCAGAGCAACGGCAGCCCCAACGCACCGGTGACCAAAAAAAGCATCGCCAGAATCACCTTGCGGTTCGACACAAGCTGCTCCCACTCGCTTCGCGGGCGACTGGTGCGCTGTGCCTTGTTGTTTTGAATCTCCGGGGCAGACTCCCCACGGTCAGTTTCCTGGATATCTTCCTTCGGCAATCTCTTGCTCCCACTGTTTCATCAAAGGCCAATCGATGGCGCAAGTGCCGAAATCGGATAGATGCAAGTATCCATCGAGACGCTTGAGCACTCGGTCGATCATCGCAGGGTCCCTGCGAAAGTAAGGGCCATGGCTCGGAAGCAACCACTCGATCGATGAGTCGCGAATTCTCTCCAAAGACTTGATGAACGAGGGGATGTCACTCCCATGATGCGCATCGATCGCTCCGACTCCCTCGTCGCGATAAATGTTGTCACCGCTGAACAACAAGTTACCGAACTGGAACGCCAACTGGCTATCGGCATGACCCGGGGTCGACCAAACAACTATCTCTAATCCCCCCACTTGGATTCGGTCTCCATCCTTGACCCGATGCTCGACGCTCACCTTGGGCATCGGCTCGGAGATCCCCTGGGCATGAATCTCTGCGAAGGTCTGCAAGCGGTCGCCACTTTCCAAAAGATCCGCTGCCTTTGGATGTGCCGTTACGGTGGTCTTGAGCATCTGCTTGGCCTTGGCTAACCCTTGGCAATGATCCACATCGGCATGCGTCGCCAGCAACGTCTTGCATTTGGATAAAGGGAAATCCAAATCCCGAATCAGATCGACGATCTCGTCGACATGCTCCTCGTACCCGATGTCGATGAGCAACCATTCGTCTCGGTCGTAGATCAGATAGAGATTGCACCCGATCAAGTGGCCGGCTTGGACATTCAATTCGATAACGTTAGGAAATATCGGTTTTCGGGTGATCATAGTGGATTGCAAGGAGATTGGGTTTGGACATGCTCAGAGTACCAAACCTTAGGATTTCGCTCAAGAATACAAAGGGCTCTCAAGCCGATTGCCACTGCCGAATGAGCTCGAAAAGCAAAATAGAGCAAGTGACCGAGGCGTTCAGGGAATCGATCTTCCCGTACATCGGGATATGAACCGGGGTGATTTCCTCGGACTTCCAGCGGTCCTCGAGCCCGTAGGCCTCGCTTCCGATGATGATCGCCGATTTTCTGGCAAAATGAACCTGGGAATAGTCCGAACCGTTTTCAGTCCGCGCCGCATAGCAGCAGATCGAACGCTCGCCAAGCCACTTGCGCAAGTCGACTGAGCTCGACACGGCAATTGGAACGGTAAACATCGCGCCGAGACTCGCCCGGATCGCATTGGGATTCCAGATCTCGCTGATCGGATCGCTCACGAGCACCGCCGTCGCACCGGCCGCATCGGCCGTTCGAAGAGCGGCTCCGAGATTCCCAGGCTTTTCAAATCGATCCAGCACCAAATAAAGCTCCCGCTCCGGACCCCGGGCCGATGGACTAAGCCGATCGGACAAACTCTCCAACGAGGTCGATGGCATGAGCGCTACGGCGATCGCCTGGAGATCCCGATCCCCATACTGAAGCCTCTGCATGGGTACCTCTGTCAGTCGCGCCCAACGGATCGCTTGATTCGAATCACCGATCGAGTCACCGTTCGAATCATGTAGGGACTCTCTGCGATCGAGTCCAGGCTCTGTTTGGGGCAAGATCTCTCGAAGTGCTCGATTCGATTCCTCCCAAGCCTTCTGGCAGATGAAGATATCCGTGCATCGAATACCGCTTCGAAGCGCGATGGCAATGTTTTTCACCCCATCGATAAGGATTCGGCCCTCGCGCCGGCGATCCTTCGCGTCCCGCAAACTTGCCGCAAAGCGGACCCGCGGGTTGTTCGGACTGGAAATCAGTTCGCTTATCAAGTCGATTTCCGATTTGCTTCAGAGTTTCTCGCTGAAAACTGATTCTCAGGAAAATCGCCTCCCATCGAAGCATTCTCGATACAGGAGGCCTGCAGTGGCCACTCGGGGAGTCGAACCCCGACGCCTTGCGGCACAAGATCCTAAGTCTTGCGTGTCTGCCAATTTCACCAAGCGGCCATAAATTGCGATCGTGATTCTAACCAGGACTCAACAAGATGTCGACGGTTCGGAAAAAACTACCTAGGAATCGGTTTTCGCCACTGGGAATTGCCCTCGGCACTAGGCTCGCCCGTCGAGTCACCGATCGACCCGCTCGATGCTGCAGGTAGTGATGTCGCGGGTAGTGATGTCGCGGGTAGTGAGGTCGCGGGTAGTGAGGTCGCGGGTAGTGACGTCGCGGGCGGTACAGCGATTGGCGGAAAAGGTATGGGGTCCTTAAACGACGATTCGAGGATCTCGGACGCTTGGACCACCCCACTGCCGACCCGATCGATCCTGGCTCCTGCCTGCGATACCCCACTGTTGATCGAATTGGCGGATTTCTCAATCGCCATGCGTGCGTTATCCGTCGCGATCCGCAAGTCGTTCTGTGCCGCAGCCACCGCATCGGTCAATGGGCTGTTCGAATAAGCGGAAACGGATTTCGGTGCCGCTTGGCCTGCTCCAGCTCCTGCTCCTGCCCCCATCGGTGTCGAGTAGGGGGCCGTCGGAAGATTGCTCGGCGCATTCGGAGGCGGAACCCGCGTCGGTTGATTCCATGGGGTACTCATCATGGAGTTGGATTGACAACCCCAAGCGGTCGAAAAAATCGCGAGGGTCAAAAACGTCGCGAATTGCCTATTTCGTAGCGTAACCATTCTCAGACCCTTTGCGATTCAGTAGTTTTCATTCCGTGTTTTTACCCCCCTGCATACGGACGACCTCTTCATGGAATTGGCTCATCGAGCCAAAGTCCGATACAGTACGAGACCTAAGTCTCATAATCGAATTGCATCTATCAGAGCAAGTCCGATATGTTCCTGCTGGGATTTCTGCTAAGATCCAGGTCCTTGATTGACCCAGTCTGGACCGTCTCGGTTAACGTCTGAATTTCATTTCACCTTCAAAAGGGATCACCACTATGCATCGCAGATTTTGTTTGGGGCTTCTATCGGCCGCCGCCCTCGTCCTGGGGGGCTCCCAGGCCAATATGCTCAGTCGCTCCAATGCCGCCGAACTCGAAATCGGAGCCAAGGCTCCTGACTTCAAGGCCCAAGGGGTCGATGGAAAAGACATCTCCCTGGCCGATAGCAAAGGGACCAAAGCCACCGTCATCGCCTTCACCTGCAATCGATGCCCTGTGTCGATCGCCTACGAAGACCGATTCATCGATTTCCAAAAGAAATTTGCCGGCAAAGACGTCAAGTTCATCGCGATCAACGTCAACTCCTCGGAGGACCTTCAAGCCATGAAGCAACGTGTGGAGGAAAAAGGAATCAATTATCCTTACGCCTATGATAAATCCGGTGACTCGGCCCGCGCCTTCGGCGCTCGGGTCACCCCCCACGTCTTTGTCCTCGATGGCGAAGGTAAATTGGCTTACCAAGGTGCATTCGACGATAAGCAAGACGGACCGACGACCGGCCACGTCGAAAACGCCGTCAAAGCGCTCATGCAAGGCAAACAGCCCGAAGTCAAATCGACCCGACCCTTCGGCTGTGGAATCAAGCCGAACAAAGGCTAATCGGCTCACCCCCGAAGGTCCTCTATGAAACGATTCCACCAGACCAAGGCCCTCATGGCCTTGGCTACCCTGGCAGCAATGGGATTTGGGTTGGGCTGCGATTCAAAAACCGCAGCACCAATTCCTGTCCCAACGGATCATTCCCCTGCAAAGACCTCCTCGGCCGGCGATCGCGATTCGCAGGCGGGGTCTGGTGTCGTGCTGGTCGACGGCGGCAACCAAACGCTCGCCGATTGGATCGCCAGCCATCGTGGCAAAGTCGTGCTTGTCGACTTTTGGGCGACGTGGTGCGGCCCATGTGTCAAAGAGTTTCCGCACTTGGTCGAATTGAGCAACCAACACCGAGACGCTGGATTGGTGGTCATTTCGGTCAGTATGAACGAACCCAAGGATCGCCAGTCCGTTCTAGCTTTCTTAAATCGACAAAAAGCGGACTTCGAGAATTTGCTCCCCGAGTACGGAGCCGGCTCGAAGTTCCTCGAGGCCTTTGACCTCCGAGGCGATGTCCCTTTTTACCGGCTCTACGATTCCAAGGGTGTCTTGCGATTCTCCTTTAGCGACGATCCCTCAGGCATCGAAAATTGCGAATCGATCGATAAGATCGATTCAAGAGTCGAAGGTTTGCTCAAAGAGATAGGTCAAGAGATAGGCCAATAGCCATTTGGGCTCTACGGATGGCTCGCTAGCCATGAGGCGACCTGTGGGGCAAAGTAAGTCAAGATCGCATCGGCACCGGCTCTGCGGAATGCAATCATGCTTTCCATGACGCAGGCTTCCTCGTGGATCGCCGAGCCCTGCGCGGCGAACTTGAGCATCGCATACTCCCCAGAGACTTGATAGACGGCTAAAGGGATCGAGAATTGGTCATGGATTCTGCGCACGATGTCCAAATAAGGCATCCCAGGTTTGACCATAACGATGTCGGCCCCTTCTTGGATATCGAGCGCCACTTCGCGGATCGCTTCGTCGCTATTCGCTGGATCCATTTGGTAGGTCTTTTTGGAGGCACCCACGAGATTCTTTGCAGACCCGACGGCATCGCGGAACGGACCATAGAATGCCGAAGCATATTTTGCGGCATAGCTCATGAGGATCACATGCTCAAAACCCGCTTGGTCCAACGCCTTGCGAATCGCCCCGATGCGCCCGTCCATCATGTCCGAAGGAGCAATGACGGTCGCTCCTGCTTGGGCCTGTAGAACAGCTTGTTGGCACAAGACCTCCAAGGTCGGATCGTTGACAATGTAGTCATCAATCATGATTCCATCGTGACCGTGACTGGTGTAAGGATCCAACGCTACGTCGCAAACGATCCCAAGGGAGTCTTTGCATCGTTCTCGGATCGCGCGTGTCGCGGTGCAGATCAAGTTCCCGGCCACGAGTGCTTCGTCCCCCCGAAGGCTTTTCTTCTGAGCAGGGGTCACTGGAAAAATCGCAACGGCTCCGACGCCGAGTTCGGCGGCTCGCTCGGCGGCTCGAACCGCAAGGTCGATACTCATGCGTTCGACCCCCGGCATCGTGGCGATGGGCTCGGTACGCTCGGTTCCTTCAATAACAAAAATAGGCCAGATCAAGTTCGAGGCGTTCAGTTGGGTTTCCTGCACCATCGAGCGAACCCAGTCCCAACGCCGCATCCGTCGCAAACGTGTCTGAGGAAACCCACCCAGCGGAGATAACGGCGATAACGGAGATGATGCATGGGTCATAGAAGCCTCGCCATCGAGAAAAACAAAGGAAAAACTGACGAGAACCACTGAAAATTCTCTTGGGCTCTCTGTCCGTCGGGAGCCTGCGTAGCAGAATATCGACAAACAGGATAAAATAGAATCGTCAATTTGATCACCCCCCCCCTCCCCTGTTCCGTGTTCCCCCTTTCCACAGAGCCCATAGGCTCGGAACTTCGATAGGCCTTCCCCATGATCCAAATCCAACGCTGCCTTACTCTCACTCTATGCTTCTCGACGGCTTGGTTCTCGAGTTCTACCGTTCCGCTAAGAGCCCAGGATTCGGACAAGCAAAAACAAAATGTTGTTGTGCGAAATGAAAACCCTGCCGCAGAGGTCCCCTCTGGCGAAGGCTGGAAATCCCTCTTCGATGGTAAAAACCTCGACGGCTGGCAACAGAAAAACGGATGGGCTGTCTACCGAATCGACGGCAATTCGATCCACGGTACCACGTCGAAGAACAGCCCAAATTCCTTCCTGTGCACGACCAAGGATTACTCGGACTTCGAACTGAAGTTCGAGGTCAAGGTTCACAACGCTCTGAATTCAGGCGTACAAATCCGGTCCAAGAGCCTTCCCGAACGCGATAACGGTCGTGTCCATGGCCCCCAAGTCGAGATCGAAGCCTCGCCAGGGGAATCAGGATATGTCTACGGAGAAGCCACCGGACGCAATTGGATCTCCCCGACCCAACCGATCCATTCCGTCCTGAAAAATGACGATTGGAACCAGTACCACATCCGAGCCAAAGGCAAACGGATCCAGACCTGGATCAACGGCAAGTTGATCGAAGATATCACCGATGCGCAATCCCACGACTCGGGGTTCATCGGACTTCAAGTCCATAGCATCGGAGCCGACCAAGGTCCCTTTGATGTTCGTTGGCGAAATATCGCTATCCGCGAACTCCCGTAAATCACTCCCGAAAGTCGCAGCCGGCGAGTAACGCCCCGGCCGACCCCAGCACGAAATTCCACGATCTTTTTGTCTCGTATGAACCGTTGCAAACTCATGAATCCTATCGGGAAAGCCTCCCTCCGATCCCACATTGCGATCCTTATGCTCGGAGCCGGGGCTCTGGTGGTATCTCAGACAGGATGCCGTGACCAAACACCCGTTGCTAGTCACTACGAACCGAACTACCTGTTTGCCAAAGCCACCGAGATCGGGCTGAGCAAGGAGGACGGGGAACTCGATCCAACCATCCAAGACAGCCAGAATCTCTTGGTCGAGTGGTTCGGTACCATGGAGGCCCCAAAACTCCCTAGCCTTCTGAAAGAAGACGACTACGCCGATTTGATCTCCGAAGCGAATCTCAAGATCGCCGTCGGAACTCCGAAAGAACCGGGAATCTACATTCAGCAGTGCGTATCGTGTCACGGAAGCTCGGGACAAGGACGCGGGACCAATGCGGCCAGCCAAGATCCTTACCCAAGGGACTTCCGCATGGGGGTCTTCAAGTTCAAGTCCTCCCCACGCACCGCACGACCCGTCAAAGAGGACATCGAAAAGGTTTTGCGAAACGGATTGTCCGGCTCGCAAATGCCCTTGTTCAACCAACTCAGCGATCAGGAGATCCAAGCCCTCGTCGATTATGTGGTCTTCCTGAGCCTTCGGGGTGAATTCGAACGGAGACTCATTCAACTCTCGGCCACCGAATGGGAAGGCGAACGCCTCTACGATCCCTCAGCGGAAAAATCTGTCCTCGAAGGACAACTTTCCAACGCCTCCGATGCGCTGACCGAAATCGCCGACCGATGGGTCCAATCGGCCGATGCAGTCGAAGACTTTCCACGACCCTCGTTCCCGATTGTCGGTTCCGAAACCGAAGAGAACAAAGAAGAATTGATCTCCTCGATCGAGAAAGGCAAAGTTCTTTTTGCCAGCGAGATCGCTTCGTGCTCGAAATGCCACGGTGTCAACGCCGACGGTAAAGGCAACCAGTTGCCCGACTACGACGACTGGACCAAGGACTGGACCTCCAAAATCGGGATCCAACCGACCGACAGCCAGTCGCTTTTGCCGCTGATGGCCCGCGGGGGAATGAAGCCCCTCCCTTTAAAGCCCCGCAACATCCTCGAGGGACACTTTCGCGGCGGCCGGTCTCCCGAAGACCTTTACCGTCGTATTCGCTACGGAATCGCAGGGTCACCAATGCCAGCGGCCGCGGTGGTCGAATCCCGAGATGAACCCGGTCTGATCGACGAAGACCTTTGGCACTTGGTCAACTATGTGCTTTCGATCGCCAATGTGCCTCCGCCTCCGATGGAAACCAAAGTCGTCTCGACTCAGTAAGTCCCCTGAAATCCAAACCTGTTTTCCCCTTTTTGGTGCCACGCGTGTTCGATTCCCACTCGAAATTAGCCGCCGCCAAATTAGGCGACTCCGAGGCCAAAGGGGAACTGCTCGATCGATTTCGACCCTATTTAAATGTCATCGCGCAGCGATTGCTCGATGAGAGACTTAAAGGTCGTATGGATTCAGGCGATGTCGTCCAAGCCACCTATCTCGAAGCGTCTCGGGATTTCGGTGCCTTCCGCGGAGATTCGATCGAGTCGTTCCTGGCATGGCTTCGACACATCCTGCGCAACAACGTCGCGACGGCCCACCAAGAGCATTTGGCCACCCAAAAGCGCTCGGCAAGGCTCGAGGTGACAATCCAACCGACGGGGAACTCCTCGTCCGACCCGCTCCAATTCGAGCAGATGATTCCTTCCGATTCGTCCTCCCCGAGCCAACGGATGATGCGAAGCGAATCGGCCGCACTGCTTGCTGCATGCATCGAACAATTGCCCTCGACCCAACAAGATGCCATACGCATGAAGTATCTAGATGGACTGTCCATCAAAGCGATCTCCGAAAGGATGCAAAAGTCCGAAATGGCCGTCGCAGGACTCCTCAAACGAGGCCTCCAAGGCTTGCGCGAACACATGTCCCGAGCCCAAGCGGGAAACAGTTCTTTCTGGTAGACACATACCTCTTTAGAATCCGACGACCCAACACCGAATGGCAAACATCTCAACGAATCTCGATCTCGACTCGGCTACCCCGCTGCGGACTCCCCTACCCTTTGCGGACTCGTCTTTACCGGCCGCTTGGATGCTAGCCAAACGCGAATGGATTCGATTTTTTCGACAGCCCTTCCGGGTCATCGCTGCCTTAGGCCAACCGATCCTTTTTTGGATCCTCTTTGGTACCGGGTTTCATAGGGCCTTTCAAGGCTCCGGACCTCAGGAGAGCTACATGGGGTTTTTCATCCCCGGTACCGCAGCCTTGATCCTACTCTTTACGGCGATCTTTTCGACCATCTCGATCATCGAGGATCGACGCGAAGGCTTCCTGCAAGGAGTCATGGTCTCGCCGGCCCGACGCTGGGGGATTGCCTTTGGCAAGTCGCTCGGTGGTGCCGCAATTGCATGGGCCCAGGCCATCTTTTTTCTCCTGCTAGCAATCGGTATCGGAATGGTCCCCTTGGGGCCAAACCTGCTGATTCTGCCAGTGTTCCTGTTCGTGGCCGCTTTGGCCTTGACCGCCATGGGGGTGTGCTTTGCTTGGCCTATGGAGAGCACCCAAGGCTATCATGCAGCGATGAACATGGTCATGCTCCCGATGTGGCTTCTGAGCGGTGCGTTCTTTCCAATCCCAGCCCAAAGCGATGGCATGCCCATCGGACAACGGATCCTGCAACTGATGATGCAATGCAACCCCATGAGCTACATCGTCGCGGGGATCCGACACCTGTGCACCGTCCCTAGCGCGTTGGGAACCGAGAACTCAGAGGTCCGCATTGACTGGATCCCTACGATACAAGCGAGTTGGTTAGTCACGCTAGGATTCGCCTTGGCCATGGGTGCTCTTGCAACTGTGCTGGTGCACAGAAGGCAAAAAGGGGAATTGCAATAGAGTTGAGGTAGCTTATGAACCGTCGAGTTTTTCAATTGTTAATGGTAATGCTCGGGATCGTCATCGGAACGACCGCTGCGATGCTTCGGATCAAGGTAGGGCGCGTCATGTCGGGACGTGAAGCTCCCATGGCTACTTTGGCCCCAGAAGCTCCAGGTGGAGAGTTATCCCGAGAAGTATCCGGAGAAGTCACCGATGCGAAATTCGATCAAGATGCACAACCGATCAGAGACCCTGGAAATCGTCGCTCCCTGGTCGAACTCAGACAGGCCGCGATGCTCGAGCCGAACTGGACTCGATCGTTCGAGTTGACCGAACGCAGCGGCCAAAAAGTGCGATCTGAAGACTTGGTTGGACAACCCTACGTGGTTTGTTTTTTCTTTTCGACATGCCCCGGAACATGCAAAAGGCAAAGCGGTGAGATGCGACTCTTGCAGTCGAAGTTCAAAGACAAGCCGATTAGGCTTCTGAGCATCTCGGTCGACCCGGAAGTCGATACCCCGGAGGTTCTAAGTGCTTATGCAGAGGGTTTCAATGCCGACCCCAAGCAATGGTTGTTCTTGACTGGGGAACTTCAAAACATCATCAAGATCGGGTCGGAGATGTTTTTTTTACCTGGCGTTGAGAAGCGTGGTCACCCCGATCGCTTTTGTTTAGTCAACGCACAAGGCGAGCTCGTCGGATCCTATGTTTGGCTTGACCAAGAGGAACGCGAATTGCTAGTTCAGCACATCGAAGAGCTGCTGAAATAAGCCGCGGACGATGGTTCGTAGGGTTCGTGTAGCGGTCCGTTTGTCACTTGATTCCAGCGTTGCACAAATAACCGATCCACAAAATCAAGTCATACAACGGTCAACCCATCGACCGCGGAACGTACCACCGAGCGTGGGATGTTTGGCTTTTCGCTTCGGGTATTGCCCGATGAACCATCGAACCCCACCGCCCCAAAGGGGCAAAATGAGGTAGCCCCAGGGCAGAGCGAAGCACCGCCCTGGGTTCGTGTGGCGGTAGGTACCGGGAAGTTAGCCCTGCGATAAGATCAACGCCGAGTATTTCCCAATAGCCAAGTTGCCGTGAAATGGAAGTTCATCACGAGCTCCGAGATGTCCCTCGGTATGATACCCGGGGTGGTTGTCGAAAAGAGGTGAGTAGCCTTCCCAATCGCTATTGAAACGTATAAACCAACGCCCGCCATGCGGAAGGCCCAGGGTATAGGTTTCGTATGCGCGATTAGCGAAGTTCAGGAGCACAACTACGTCATCACCGGGCCCCCCGTCATGCCAACGGTGGAACGCAATCACTTTGTCCGAATCATTCACGTGAAAGACATTAAGTTTTTGACCGCGAAGACCTCTTGTATTGTTGTACCAGTTTCGCCTTAATCGAATCAAATCGCGATAAAGCGTTACGATTCCCGCGTAGGTTTTGAGTTTACTCCAGTCCATGCCTTCCTTGCCGGTGAACTGTCTATATTCGAGCATTTCTTGCCCTTGGAAAAGCATTGGGATTCCGGGAGATGTCATCGTCACCACCGCTCCGAGCGTCGAGCGTTTTTGCGCAAACCAGCTGTCTGAGTTACCCGGGTGGATTGCTTCCGGAACTCTTAGGCCGCCCTCTGGACGCCCAAATACATCTCCGACTTCATCATGGCTCTCGGTGTAGATGACGCGTTGCCAAGCATTACCAAAATTATTCGAGATCGCACTGGCAACGCTTCTCATGTCCCGGTATTCGTCGTTGGGGGTAACGATTGCGGCACGCACTTTGTGAAAGAACTGATCATCCCATTGGCTGTCGAAACCGAGCCCTCCGTGGGCGGTTGTTTGTGTAACCAATGCGTTCTGTCTCATGTCTTCAGCTACAATCAATTTCCAAGGCTGATCCTGGTCGACTCGATTGTTGATTCGCTGCAGCAAGGTCCACCCACAACCACCTAGTTGTGTTGGATCGTCTGGGGGCAAGTTATCCCAGCCGCGTGAATTACGAATGTAACAAGTCATGTCCAAGCGAAGGCCATCGATCCGATACTCATGCAGCCAATACAATACGTTATCGCAAATGAAGTCGCGCACCTCGGGACGTCCGTAGTCAGGCCTTGTTTCTCCCCAGTCCCCGGTATCCGCACGCCAGTCGTTGTAGAAGTAAATGCCTCCCAATCCGTTCTCCGACCACTCGTCAAATTGCCAAAGCGATTCGTGCAAATTGTCCGGGCCGATATGGTTGTAGACGACATCAAGAATCACAGCGATTCCCAAATCGTGCGCTTTGTCGATCAGACGCTTGAGCGCTGATGGGCCTCCGTAGGCTCGTTCAACAGAAAACAAATGCTGCGGGTTATAACCCCACGAAAGCTCACCATTAAATTCCTTGATAGGCATTATTTCAATGGCATTGATACCCAAATCTCTCAACCTGCTTAAATGACGGCACATTTCATCAATGGGGCGTAACGAAGCTCGATCATCCTGACAATCAGAAAGGTAAGAGCCAAGGTGCAGCTCGTAGATTACTAACTCATCCCATGAGGGCATGCGGTAGGAATCCGTTTGCCAATCGAATGGCTCAGCGCAAATCAAACTGTTTTCGCCATCACCAATGCACCCTGATCGTGGATCCGACCTCCAATGAAGGGGCGATTTTGTATTGTCGCCCAAGACATAGCGATACTGATCGCCATTGCTTGCTCCCGCTACGTCTACCGACCAGTACCCATTACCTTCAGAGGCCAGCGGGTTTGCGAATACATCCCAACCATTGAATGTTCCGGCTACGTGAACCTGGCTGGCGAACGGAGCCCAGACCCGAAACGCGACACCGCCGTCAAAAACGATTGCTCCCAAACCAGGGCGACTCGACGTGACGGGCAAGGACTTACGAATTACAGTGGTGGTACTCTTCATTTGTTCAAGTCCTTGCGCAGATGTGCCAGATGCTTAGCAAGTCGCAAAGCGAGAGCTGCGATCGTCAGTGAGGGATTTGCCGCCGGAATGCTCGGAAATACCGACGCATCGCAACAATGAATATTGTCGTATGCGAGCAGTTTAAGATTCTCATCAACGACGCCTGTTCCGTTGTCGCTCATTCTCATCGATCCTCCGCTGTGCTGGACACTTCCCTTATCTCCCACGTGCCATTCATCATTAAGCCATTCCGTTGAGAGACCTGTCGAAGGAACTCCGAGCGCGATGAAGATATCATTTCTTGCTTTTACTATCCGATCCAGGTACGGTTTCGCGTCATGGTTCAGCCCCACATGGATCAACGGTTTCTTGCCCTCTCCCTGAGGTCGGATCCAGTTCCGGTCGTCCAAGGGGCTCGCAAAAATGAACTTGATGCCGACGGTCGCTTCGTTGGGTCTTACGTTCCTCCACAAATCTGGATCGCGGTGACGAACATCCCAATAGGAGCTGTTAATCAAAACCTCGATGTTAAACGGATTTTCGAGTGGGTTAGCCGGGCGAACCATGATTTTCGCGTGTCCATCGACATTTCCCAGCCATTTCAGCCTGCCAGTCGTTGGAAGTTTGGGAGTCCATTTGTTGACATAGGCGGCGTGATCGGTTAGTCCGCGTCCCATCTTTGTGTTGGGATCGGACAAGCCACTTTGAATTGCAAGACGCGGGGTTTCCACAGAACCGCAACACATGACCAGATGGCGGGCCCTGTAAACGCATGAACGATTCGCGATCAGGTCTTGACAATGAGCTAAGACTAAGTCGCCTGCAGGCTCGATCTTGGTGGTCAGATGATGAAGGGCTAGGTCCAGGTATTGCTCTCCGGCTGGGGTGTTGTAACCCAGAGATTCCAACAGAAGATCGGACGAAGAGAAGGCACCGCACGAACGACGCACAACGTTTTGTAATTTGCCGGTACAATCGACGTCTGGTTGATGCATCGATCTTGGAAGAATCTCAACTTTGTACGAGTTTCCAAGATCCGTTTTTAACAATTGAACAACTCGATCTTGGTACGGTCCCATGGAGACCTGCTTTGTCATCAGTTCATTAGCTTCTTTATAGACGCCCAGTTGCTCTTCGGTACCGAGCAGCGCATCCCTAACTGAATCCGGCCAAGGGCCAGTGCGGAACTCCCAAAGTTGCATTTCTGGAATGATACCGGACCAGTAGTTGGATCGCCCACCCAAATTAAAAATCAAGCCTCCAACAAATTCACTATCGTCAGTCGAAAAGCTACCTAGTTGATCCCTTGAAACGGGATTGAATTGGCTGCGAGGGAATTCGTTCATGTGAACCGGGTACCCAAGTCCGCCAGCTTCCAAGACCAGGGTTGAGAGCCCCTGGTCGGATAGGGCATCGGCTAGAGTTCCGCCTGCTATTCCCGAACCCACCACGATGACATCGTAAACTTTTTCCGCACTCGGGCGGGATCTCGGCGGCACGATCCGTTGTTCCCAAAGCGACTCTTCCGCGACCAAGTTATCGTAGGCATGAACATAGGCACTCGGCGAAATACCAAAATCGATGTCATCGTCCCTGAGCTTCCTCTCGTTTTCGTCGAGCGAGATGTGCAGGTTTACCCCCCGTATCCGATGCTGCCGATCCAAGACAAAACTGACCTCCATTTCGGATTCGCGAAACCGCGAACGGTCCAATTCAAATACCCACTTTCCTGACCCGTTCCCGGTGGTATGAAACCTTCCGAACAGATCTCGATACCAGCCGTCGACCGGAGTGCGCAAAGTAACGAGGTGGTTGGGACGCCATCGATCGGTGGAAAATTCGATCTTGTGAGCTAAATATACATCATCGTCGGTCAGATGAATTTCCTTGTCGGTTTTAGGAATGTTTCTGTTTGCGCCTTCCATCCAAATATTCCCAAGTCGGATCTTGAATTCAAGATCTTTGGCGTAGCCATCGCGAGAAAACTCAATCTGCCAAGATCCGTCCTCATGCCAGGCCATCGGAGCAATCTTATCCCAATCGATGCTCGTTGTGATCCCAATGGGCAAAGGTGCCGTATACTTCACTGTTTTGAAAACGACTCGAATGAGGTCTCGCGTGTCTTCCTCAGAAGCGAGGATTGCCTCGGCTTTCGTTGGGACAAAGTTAGCCTCTTTTTGAAAGCCGCTGTGGTAGAAGACATCTTCGACTGCACGATTACGGGAGGGCTTGCTGTGTTTCATCGATCTTCTTTATTCCTGATTGAACAATCTTCGGGGTTGGTAGAGTCCTGCAAATTCGAAACCCGTCGGCGTCCGTCGTCTTGTCTGGAGGATTCCAGTTATGCGCGTTGAAGCCAAGTTCGCGATGGTCGTCGATGAATGTCCCTCCGCACAGCCGATGGTCCCCTAGTTTGAATGGATCTCGAAATTCATCGGTTGCAAGCTTGTCGTGACACCATTCCCACACGTTGCCATGCATGTCGAAAAGCCCATGCTCATTGGGTTTGAGCTCACCGACGCAATGCGAGCGAGAACCTGCGTTGACTTGATACCACGCGTACTGTGCGGCAAGTTGAGGATCCTTTCCGTATGACCAATTCGTCCGCGCAGAACCCCGACAGGCGAACTCCCACTCGGCTGCGGTAGCGAGTCGGAACCCCAAGCGATCCAACGCATCGTCTGGAACCCTCATCCCCTCGCCGTATTCGCCCAACTCATTTGGTTCATAGCACCACTGACTTTGCGGAATACCACATTGCTTGCTTAGCCAGTTGCAGTAATCGGCCGCATCGTACCAGCTTACCATGTTGACGGGACAATTGAATTCCGGCGACTTTCGCTCATCCCATTTATGGGCCTTGCGAAATCGAACAAAGTCTTCGACCGTCACTTCCGTCGTTCCAATCGCAAACGGCCTAGGGATCGTCAAATGAATTTCGCGTCCAAGGTCATCAGTTCGGCTGAAGTTGCCGGCAGGAAAACAAACCATGGGATCTTCGAGTGGACGATGCCGATTCGTTTCGCTGACGGGGAAATGGCTAAGCAAATCGTTCTCACCAAGGAAATTCCACGCGGATGCCCCAGGGGAGGGAGCCTCAGACGGCTCAGACGCTTTTGAAACATCGTTTGTTGGCGTTTCCCATTTTCGCAGCACCCATGAGATCGGGTGACGAACACCCGGTGATCCGTTCGAATGCCAGATCCTCATAAGCCTACGAACAGCCATTGCACGAGCACCTCTTGAACGTGAGCTACCCATGTCGCCAATGGTCAAGATGATCCCATGTAATGTGCGGGAGTCTGTGAAGGATCCCAATTGATCTACAAGCGAGTCGAAATTGATCGCGCTTTCGACCAGAAAATCGATGAGCTGCGATTGGAATGTGGGGTCTTCGGTATGTTGAAACGCGGTATCGACAGCATCCCAACGACCATAGCTTGCAAGCGCGGCTGCGGCTGCAGCTGCCCTTTTGGCTTGCTCAACAGAGCGCTCATCAGCCTTCATGGCAGAATCAAAAAGATCGATGATCGGCTGGTATCCGTTGGGAGTGGCTTGGGCCAACTCGTTGTACAAACTCGCTGGAATTCTCAGCGTCGTTCCATTCGGACTTTCAACAATCTTCGCGGCCAGTTGGGAAAGAACAGATGGTGCAACTGGCTGAACAAGCACTGCCCATTGCTTTTGTTCCGCTGGGGGCAGATCAAGCAACAACGTAGCGATGTCGTCGGCCAAGAATTGCCAGCTTCCGTCAGTCGGGAGGCGATGTGCCAAGAATATAGCGATGCGGATTCGTTCTGACGATGGCGTCTCTGAATTTTTCAAGTCCTGCCATAGCGATTCTAAATTACATTGCGAATTGGGAACATGTCTCATCGCGGCGTTCATCAATACCAGTTCGTCAAGCGGAGCCTCACGATAGTGTCCTAAGAGCTTTGGTGAAAGCTGATAGTTCCTGCGTACCAAAGCCATCAGAGCTCGTCGTTGCGATTTCCGATCATTAGTGCTCTCGGCAACGGTCAAGATGTTTTTCAGTTGTGGATGAGACCAGCGATGACATGAATCCACTGCTTCCATCAAGTAAGAGACATCTGTGGAGGTGGAGTTTAGGAACGAATCGACAATTTTTTTGGCCCGTCCGAACTCAAGAGATGGCATCGAAATACAGATTAATGCGATCATCAAACCGAGGCCGACGATGCCTCGGCGCAGAAAACGCCTTTGTGCGTGCCGCATCATCCGTACCTGCGAATTCGTCCACTCCGACATAGGAATCAAAGCGCGAATCTGCAACCACTCAATCAGACGGGGTAGGTGCCTAGTATCTTCGTACTTCGACCACATGTCATTTAGGCGTCGCAGCATTTGGCGAGTTCGACCACGCCAGGTGAGCGCTTCGGTTCTTGCTAACCATTCCTGCAGCGACGGGATCAAATAGTCATGGGCCAGTTGGTAGCGACGATCTTGACCAGTTCCGTCGCTCTCATCACGTCGAATCGGATCCACAGCGGTGATCAGCTTGGTCTTTTCGTCTAGAATCTGCAGAAGCTCCTGGAATTCGGCACTCTCGAGTGGCATACCACTTGCAAGGCTGAGTTCCTTTTCTGAACGGCTTCGTCCTTTGAGTGTTGTCCTTGCCTCGCCTTGAGAGCCCGGGAGAAGCAACTGTAGTACCGCCTGGGCTGCCGTCGCATAAGAACGATGAATCACTGGCGCGGTCGGTAGGGTGAAGGTTTTTTCGAGGAACCGGACTCCTATGCCTTCTACGCCACCGTAGAGTTCCAGTGTGCGAGGATCCCAAGTTTCATCTTTGAGAATCTCTGCAACGAATGCGATTTGAACCGGAGCGACGCGTCCGTTTTGGGAAAGCCCTTCAATCGTAGTTCCCACGAACGCGCGTTGATCTCTACTCAGCGGAGCGGGATGGGCTGGCAACGCACGATAGGCACGGCCAAATCCCTGGAGGACAATTTCTGCGTGTGAAGTTAAGAAAAGATCGATGAATACAGCATTCTCGCCGTCGGCCAACGGTATTTCAACGCTTCTCATCAGGCGAGAAGTTGCCAGCCAAAAGTCGTCACGAACGATCAACAGGGTTTGTAAGGCAACTCCATCACAATGACGCAGAGCAGAAACGAGTGGATCGGTGGGCGCACTGTCTGAAACACTCAACCACTGTTCCAACTGATCGATAATAACGACGAGCTTTTTCTTCTGTGGACCAATCGTATGGCGAACTCGATCGAACAACTCAGCTAGCGTCAAATCGTCAAACTCGGAACCCGAAACGATGTCGGGTAAGGTTATGTGCAAAGCATCGCGGAGGCGTGCTTCGAGATCGTGTTTTGTTGCTTCCACGACAACGACATACGTCGAAGAATCCAATCGAGGGAGAACACCGGCTTTTACGAAGGATGATTTTCCGCAGCCGCTCGGCCCATAAATTACACCTATGGGGAACGTTGCATTCGGCTCTCTGCATAGTAGTTTGTCACAAACAAATCTGACGGTTTCAGGTACTCCGTCGGTTCCCCTGAGCCCAGGCATCAGAGCGCAGAACACTTCCGCATCCGACATTTCAAAGCTGCGAACGCCGACCGGGAATAAAGAATGCGAAACTCCATCGACTTGGTTGGTGGTTTGACATATCGCCTGAGGAATCTTGGCTCTGAGAAATTGACTCAAATCGGCGGAAAGATCTGCCGCCGTTGAATAACGGTCGGTCATTCGTTTTTGTAGACACTTCATACAGATCCGTTCCAGTTCCGTAGGAACGGATTCGTCGATCTGTCGCAATGGTTTCGGGTCGCGGCTCTCAACTTCGTCGATCAGCTGCGACATTTCGCGACCATGAAAAGGACGTTGACCTACCAATAGTTCGTAGAGGATCACCCCTATCGCCCAAATATCAGTGCGTCCATCGAGCCGGTGGGTTTCACCACGTAGCTGCTCCGGCGACATATAGGGTCTTGTACCAGCGCGTTGGCCCTTGCTTTGCCATTGCTGGTCGTCACGAATCGCGAGGCCGAAGTCAACCAAATATGCCCTACCCTCGCGATCAACCAAGATATTTTCTGGTTTCACATCGCGATGCACCAATCCACTCTCATGCGTATGTTGCAACCCATCAGCAATCTGGCACAGGATACTGACGAGTGCTTGGCGATCCGAATCATTTTGCTGGGTCCAGTCGCGCAGATTTACACCATCGATCCATTGGCTGGCAACAAAACACTGCTGTTGCTTCAATTCCCCCCAGTCCACGATTGGAACAATTGTGGGGTGCCGCAACATGGATACCTTCTTGGCCTCTTCCAAGTATCGGGTAAGCGAGTCTTTCGATAATGGCTTGTCGTGCCGAGGGATCTTGATTGCAACTCGTCTTCCGTTGTCACGATGCTCGGCCAAATAGACATTAGAGAACCCACCTTGCCCAAGCTGCCGAATAATCGAGTAGTCGCCTACGTAGTTTGTGATTTTCTGGGGCGGTGTTTCGCTCGGGGCAAAGAAATCATCAAGTAGCTTGATGGGAATGGACTGGAACGACTCTGCGTAAGCGTAATCCCTAGGTAAGTCCTTGCGATTGGCATGTCTCGATTCCCTTGGAACTATTTCTAAAGCATTCTGGCACAACTGACGCAGCTCTGCCTCATTGAGCAACCGTCGCAAGACGGCGAACCCTGGATCGACTCCCAGAGCCGATACACCACTATCCGAAATCGCATCGAGCCGACCATCCTCGCCATTTTTCTTCGAGGTAACCGCCGCCTCAAGTGTCTCGACGCATCTCAAACAGTCGGGGCATTCACACAGGTGTTCACCGATCCATTCGCAACTTGATTGGTCGATTGCTCCCCGATGAAAGTCTTTTAATTGTTGCCATGAAGGGCATGCATGGCGAGTCCTGCCCATTACATGCTCTCCTTGGCTTCGGGAAACATATTGCGAAGCTGTCCAAGAACACGTGATTTGATGACGTAAACATGAGCCCGCTCTAAACCATTCAGGTCAGCAACCTCGGAAGCTGATTTTTCTTCGACCGCTAGCTGCCAGAAAACCGTCCAGTGGATCGGCTGAATATGCTCCTTTGCGTAGTTCAACACCTGAACAAGGAAGCTTTTTTCTGTTGCATCATTTCCTTGGATGGATTCATCAGATTCGGGAAAATCCTTGATTTTGTCGAGCCATTCGCTGCCGCCGGCTGCTTGGGGCTGTGCGTTCATCTTGGACCAATGGTCTCGAATCTTGTTTTCAGTGATTGAGCGGATCCAACCACGCAAAGTTCCTCCAGGCGATTTGCGATCAAATCGTTGGAGATTTCTTGATACGGCAATAAACACCTCCTGCCCCACGTCGCGGGCCGTTTCGGCGTCCAATCCTCTCATACGGCACCAACTATATACCAATGGAGCATGAAATTCCACGAGAAGTCTCCATGAGTCTTCATCTTGTCTACATGCTCGCTCAAGCAAACTCGTAGCAATCGAGCTCATGGTTTCTTCAATCGGATCACTATTGTCTTCTTCAATCATTAACGATTCCATCTAACAAGCCAAAGCACTAACCGTTCCGATTTTTCTGTACATGGGGCTCGTTCGCCCGAGAGTTGTAGTTTAGCAAACCTATAAGTTGGATTCCCGCGCTTTTCAGAAAAAAATTCATTTGGTTTTTGTGACTCAGAGTCGGCTTTGCGATCTTCACGCTGGCCGCTCTGACCGCCGAGCATGAGCCAAAACTCGACGCCGGAAATTTTTTGTTAGACCCCAGCGTTAATCCTCGTGTGGTTGGATTTCAAAACAATTTTTTGGAGAGAGAATGATGAGCGTCGGTGAAAACGGATTTGGAGAAAATGCGGAAATGAGTGCTAGTTCCGCAGACGATACTGGCAACTTTGATTTACCACCGAGTGGGCAAGCGAGTAGTTCCAATTCTGGCTTCGATTTGCCGCCCGGACAAGGTGGCGACGGAAGTTATGAAGTTGGTGCGAGCATCGAATCAAGCGTCTCGGCTCAACTGCTTGAGTGCAAGAAGCAGATTGAACAAAAACTTGTCGAGGCCGCGTCCTCCAATGCCATGTCGATCGCACGGATGAGAAATGTGGACAGTGCTGGTGTCCAGGGCGTCGGAATCTCGGCGTCGAGTTCCATCCCCGGTGGCGAGGCAAGTTTGATTGTCTACGTCGAAAGCAGCGCGGATGTCGAGCAAGTTCGCCGTGAGATCGTTGATATTATGGGCGTGCGAGCAGCGTCTAGCGATTCGCTTCCAGTGGAGGTAGAAGTCACCGGGCCAATCACCGCCTACACGACCAATCAATCGAAATTTCGGCCCGCCCCAGGCGGTGCATCGGGCGGCCATTTCCAGATCACGGCTGGCACAATCGGCGGTTGGGCTCGCGGTAGAGGCGACGATCGCAGACGCCGTCTGTTGATGCTTTCTAACAATCATGTGTTGGCCAACTCCAACGCAGGCAAGTTCGGCGATCCCATCATCCAGCCGGGACGTTTGGATGGCGGCCTGAACCCGGCCGATCAGATCGCCATACTGGAACGGTTTGTACCGATCAACTTTGCAGCAGGCTCCACCAACTTTGTCGATTGCGCAACAGGATGGTGTTGGCCGGATCGGGTTCGTCGCGACCACGTGCATCACAGCGGGAGCGCGACGGCCAAGTTTTTCCGGATCGGAAATGCGCCAATCGAACCAGTGGCCAATATGCTCGTAGGCAAGACCGGCCGGACGACAGATTTGACTCAGGGAACGGTTCGTGCGACAGGTGTAACGGTAAACGTCGACTTCGGTTCGGCTGGAGTGGCAACATTCATTGACCAATTCTCGGTCCGATCCACAACCTCTGGAACGTTCTCCGCACCTGGTGATTCAGGTTCCATCGTTTGGGCAGTCCGTCAGGGCTTGCCGCCTGTCGGTTTGCTGTTTGCCGGTGGTGGTGGAACTACGTTCTGCAATCGGATCACACGAGTGTATGCAGCACTGCAAATTGACCCTTTTGAGCTGCCATTGATCTAGTCAGCGAAACTTGACAACCGCCCGGCCAGTGCGACCCATCTCCATTGGCCGGGCTCGTCTCGGTAATCAGTACATTGACTTTCGACCCATTTTTCCTCAAAATTGGAAAATGTCACAGATCAAAAAAATAAGCCTCGCATCATGACGCCCATTGACCAGGAGAATCACATGAGTGAAAACGCAGAGATGTCCTATGAGCCCTCCGACGACAATCAGTTTGTTTTTGGTGGAATTAAAGGTGCATTTGCAAAAGCTCAATCGCAATTGCTAAGCCAACCAGGTGTTAATGGCCTAGGCATGACAAAAACACCCACTGGGCAAGACGTGATCGTCGTGTATGTAAAGAACGCACTTGTTATCGAAAAACTGCCGCCAAACATCGAAGGTTTCTCTGTGGTAGGCGAGGTTACGGGCGATATCCGTGCTCTGTAAATCGAACCCGTGGCGTAAGCCCTGGGCTATCACCTTGCAATCCGTTGTGGAAAAAGACCACTAAATCGCGTACATGAGTTATCATGCCCCTCCCTGTTTTGGCAAACGACCCTTGGGGACGCCCGATCAACCATCGAACCCCACCGCCCCAAAGGGGCAAAATGAGGTAGCCCAAGGGCTGAGCGAAGCACCGCCCAGAGTCGGGAAAGAAAAAAAGGTCACCCAAATTGGCTACGCGACGCTGATGGTTATTGGTCTGAATCGCTGATGGTACTAAGCCCGGAGGAATGGAACACCCTCTGCCGAGGTCGAAGGCCCCGGTGGTAGTGCAAAGTAAAGTCCGAGAGGCCCGGAGGGCCGACACACTGGATTGAAAAAAACCGGTGGGATCCCCCGGGCCAATCATGCGTGGTTGGGTTCCAATCGAGGTGCATAATTGGGGCGGTGCTGAGTACTGGCCATGCCCGCGGCTTGCGCTCATGCGGCGCATGGATCGCCTGCGGCGGTTGACGGATCACGGTGCGCGTCGGTTTTGAGTAGGAAAGTAGGTGGTCTCAGCACCGCTGCGTGCGGGCTCGGAGGCCCGCACTACGCGAGGAAGGAGCAACAGTAAGCAGGAGGAGAGCAGCCGAGGGATTGAGGATAATCGCCTGAGGCAAACTTTCGCTCGGGGGTAATGGGCTTCCTGTCGCTTGCCGTATTCCTCTGAATCGCTAATTGTTATAAGCCCGGAGGGCTGGAACACCCTCTGCCGGGGTCGAAGGCCCCGGTGGTAGTGCAAAGTAAAGTCCGAGAGGCCCGGAGGGCCGACACACTGGATTGAAAAAACCGGTGGGATGCCCCGGGACAATCATGCGCGATCGGTTCCAATCGAGGTGCATGATTGGGGCGGTGCTGAGTACTGGCCATCCCTGCGGCTTGCGCCCATGCGGCCCACAGGGATCGGACGGATCGGACGGATCGGACGGATCAGACGGATCAGACGGATCAGACGGATCAGACGGATCAGACGGATCGGACGGATCGGACGGATCGGACGGATCAGACGGATCGGACGGATCGGACGGATCAGACGGATCGGACGGATCGGACGGATCAGACGGATCAGACGGATCAGACGGATCAGACGGATAAGACCGATCAGACCGATCAGACGGATAAGACCGATCAGACGGATTAGACGGATCGGATGGATCAGACGGGTTGCGCCGGTGGGCCGAAAGAGATGGGAATCCCTTTTGGGATTACCCGATACTCCAATGGAACGGATTCCCCCACGGTTGTTCCTTGGAACAGACCACCCACTCACAAAATCAAGATGATTTCGCCGACGACTAGGCCAATCCGATCCGCCTTCCCAGCGATTCAAATCGGTTTGGACTTTTTGATCATCGGACTATGTTATGTCGCCGTCGTCCGTTGGCAGTCTCCCCTAACATCCCTGCCACCCCTTCAAACTGCTTTTCTTGCCGCACTGGGGTTTGTGATCGCAGGCGAATTTTTAGGTGTCTTCCACACCGGTCATCACCGCCCGGCGGACTACGACATCCTGCTGATCAGCGGATCCTGGCTCCTCGGGTTTGTTGTCGCGGTCTTTGGTGGGTTTTTGCTCACCCCTCTGAGCGAGCCGCTAAGCAACAACAATCTTGTCCTTTGGTTCCTCATCTCGCTGCTGTTTGTTTTGCTTTCCCACATGCTCTCTCGCGCCTTGTTCGCTTGGATGAGCGAGCGAGGCTGGACCTCGCGCCGCTGCGCAATCCTCGGAAACACCGAGCTCGGTAGGCAACTTGCCGACGCGGTCGCTTTCGATCGCGATTTAGGGATCCGAGTCGAAGGCATCTTTGACCACAATGCCGATGGCCAAGAAGGGGGATTTCAAGATCTACTCGTTGCGATCGGTCAACGAAAAATCGACACGGTTTTCATCGCGGTCCCCATGAGCATGGACGAAACGATTCGAGGGTGGATCGATCGTCTTGCCGACACGACCGCTTCGGTTTACCTAGTCCCGAATCTCGATGCCTTTGATTACCTCTATTCGCGTTGGGGATTTGTCGGCGGACACACGGTGGTGAGCATTTTTGAAACGCCCATCTATGGGGTCGACGGTTGCCTAAAACGTGGTCTGGACATCGCTTTGAGTATCTTGGGTCTACTCCTTTCTGCACCGATTCTGCTGATGGCCGCCTTGGCGATCAAGCTCACGACGGTCGGTCCGGTCCTCTTTCTTCAGCGACGCTATGGGCTCGATGGCAAAGAGATCTCGGTTTGGAAGTTTCGAACCATGACGACGATGGACAATGGGCTGGAAGTCAAACAAGCCACGAAGAACGACCCTAGGGTGACTCCGGTCGGGCGGTTGCTCCGTCGGACCTCCTTGGACGAGTTGCCCCAGTTGTTCAACGTCTTGATAGGGACGATGTCGCTCGTGGGCCCTAGACCTTACGCCGTGGCCCACAATGAGCAGTTCCGAAGTCTGATTCGAGGCTACATGCTCAGGCACAAGGTCAAGCCGGGAATCACCGGCTTGGCCCAGGTCCTTGGGAGCCGACTCGAGACCGATACGGTCGAGAAAATGCGAGCCCGGATCGAATTGGATCATCGCTACATTCGCGATTGGTCCCTCTGGCTTGACCTGAAAATCATGGTCAAAACCATCGCTGTTGTTCTGCGACAGCAAGCCCACTGAATTAACCAAAAAACTTTCGGTTTTTCCAGGTTGTACCGCAGTCGGTTGGAACGAAATGACTAAAATTCTATCCTTACAGGTACATGAACCGGGCTTGTGTGTGTCAAAGGTTGCAATCCGTCGCTCGTCGACGGAACGAAACCTTGGCGAAAGCCTCGGAAAAGGATGGCTGGTCAACGTTTCCAAGGGTTGAAAAAAGATGCGTTGGGAAGGTAGAGACGAATCGAAGAATGTCGAAGATCGCCGTGGGTCGGCAATGCCCGTCGCCGGGATGGCAGGTGGCGGATTGCTGTTCCTGATCTTCACCGTGGTGATCTCGATGCTTTTGGGGAGCAATCCAAGGCAATTGATCGAACAGGCCGGTCAACAGCAGCAATCGCAGCAAAATCGCATGCCGCCATCGGCGGAAAACGATAAGGATGCCAACCTCAAGAAGTTTGTAGGGGTTGTTCTTAAGGACAACGAGGATATCTGGACCAAGCTCTTTCGCGAGAAATTAAACGCCCGTTACGAAGAGCCTAAGTTGGTGATCTTCAGCGGTGCCGTTCGATCCGCTTGCGGGGAAGCGACCGCGGCCGTGGGTCCTTTCTATTGCCCAGGGGACAAAAATGTCTATCTCGATTTCGACTTTTTCCGCACCATGGAAAAGGACCTGGGAGCCAAAGGGGAATTCGCCATGGCGTTCGTCATCGCGCACGAAGTTGGACACCACGTTCAAAACCTGTTGGGCTTGTCGATGAAAATCCAAAGGATGCAGGCCCAAGCAAGCCAAACAGAGGCCAATCAACTGAGCGTTCGATTGGAGTTGCAAGCCGACTATCTGGCAGGGGTTTGGGCCCACCATGCCCAGCAGATGAAGGGAATCCTCGAGAGAGGAGATATCGGGGACGCGATCAATACCGCACAACGAATCGGTGACGACGTGCTCCAGAAGAAGGCCACTGGGCGGATCCGCGAAGCGGCCTTCACCCACGGCAGCGCAGCGGCCCGCGAATACTGGTTCACCCAAGGTCTCAAATCTGGGGATCTCGAAGGAATGATGAAGACCTTTGAACTACCCTTCTCGCAACTCGATCCGAAAACCATGCGATAGTCGGATCGACTCGAAAAAACCAAAGAATAAGGCCGTGTTCAACGCACGGCCTTTTTCTTTTAGCTTGCCCGCAGAACTTGCAGGTGAAAACTGATCGACTCGCATCGACCGATCGGTCTTTAGGTTACCGCGAACCGCTTCGATCATCGATCGGGATCGCCGCAGTTTAAACAGCCATCGAGTACGAGTACCGTTGTACTGAGTACCGCTTCGCTGAGTACGAGCATCAAGAAATACGATGTCAGGCCGAACGGTTAGAAGTCGGCACATCGCAAGCCGAAAACGCCCCACGGCAAGGGGCCTGAGCGGAGGACACGGGGATCGAACCCGCAACCCCTTACGGGGCACATCATTTCCAATGATGCCGCTAACCATTCGCTTATCCTCCAAATGGTCGCTAGACTAGAGAAAGCATATCTTAACAGGTTCGATTCACAAGCCAACTTTAAAATCTTACGCTCGGTTTTTCTCTATGAATGACTGCCGTCGCTGGATCTATCGTAAAAATTCCACCTCCTACGACCTTGTCGCTCAAACCCAGCCCGTTCCGAGCCCTGAGGACCTAAAGCCCCACGAATGCCTCGTGGCAGTCCGAGCCGTTTCGCTGAACTATCGAGATCGCATTCAATGGCGAAATCTCGCAGGGAGAAACGTTGACGGAAAGGTGCCCGCCTCGGATGGAGCCGGCGAGATCCTCGCCGTCGGATCGGCTGTCACGCGGTTCAGGCCCGGCGACCGAGTGGCTGCCTGTTTTTTTCCGACCTGGATATCTGGAAAGTTCGACTTGGGATATCACCAAGCGGATCTCGGTGGCAATTTGGACGGAATGCTGCGAGATTTTGCTCTGTTCGACCAAGATGCCTTGGTCCGAATCCCGGACGATTGGAGCTTTGTCCAAGCGGCCACGCTCCCTTGTGCGGCCCTTACAGCCTGGGTCGCTCTGGTCCGCCGTGGAAACTTACAACCTGGTCGATCGGTCTGTGTTTTGGGGACCGGCGGTGTGTCGATTTTCGCCCTGCAATTCGGCAAGCTTCTCGGCGCCAAAGTGGTCGTTACCTCTAGCAGCAATGCGAAACTCGAAAAAGCCCGCCAACTGGGAGCCGATCACTGCATCAATTATCAGGAGATCCCCGACTGGTCGAAGTCCCTGTGGGAATGGTCTGAGCGTCGAGGGGTTGACCATGTTGTTGAGGTCGGGGGTCCAGGAACCTTCGAGCAGTCGATGAAATCGGTAGCCGCCGACGGACATATCGCTCTGATTGGAGTCCTGACAGGTTTCGGCCCGCCCACCGCAAGTCTCTTCCCTCTCCTGGCACGGAACGTTCGCCTCGATGGCATCTATGTCGGTTCTCGCGATGACTTCGAGGCCATGGTCGAATTCCTCAACTCGCACCAACTCAGACCCCAGATCGACCGTAGGTTTCGATTCGAGCAGACACCAGAGGCCTTCGAGTACCTCGAATCAGCCCAACACTTTGGCAAGATTGTTATCGAGTTGTGATCGGATTGCGGCGGTAGACGGCCCGTTGGGGCCATTGCACGCTGTAGTCGCTCCAGCGTGAGTCAGGGATCGGATAGTCGGTGCTGATGAATTGCGCTCCGCTTGCAAACGCTTTATCACGTTGTGTTGGATCGTTTTTGCGAGCTTGTTGGGTGTCCGAGTCGGCGCGTGTGCGCACCAAAAAACCCTTATTCACGCACTGTTGGATCCGTTCGAAATCGCGGATCGGATCGTTGATCTTCATCCAGGCGGCTGCCGGATGTTCGGCTCCAACGGATACGAACATCACGCGATCCTGCAAGACATTGTGATCCTCCAAATACCGATCCTTGAGCGAGTCGGTATTGTCGAGCGCAAAGAAGATTTTCCCGCAGAGATTCTCGAGCGTTGGCCAACCCTGGGTTTCAATCGCTTCCCGCAACGTCTTGTACTCTCCTCGTACCGAATCGGGAGAAATCAGCATCCGAGCCTCCACGCACCCGCGAATCTCTTCGTCGAGCGCATCGAGCATCGAGCGATCGTACTTCAGCGGCTTGACCCCCGCAGGCCCGGTCGCCGACTCTTTGATCTCCAAGAGAATCAAAATAGGAAGGTGTCCGGGGTTGGATTTCGACCAAGCGACCGTCTGCTCGAGGGCCATCTTTAAGGTCGGAACATGGGTAGCAAAATCGAAACCTGGAGCGTGGATGATCTTTGTACCGGGTCGCTTCATCAGTGTGTCGAAATCAAAAGCCATCCGGGGATCGGGCTCGGTCTGCTGTGCCAATCGTTTTCCGACCGGTTGGCTGTAAAGCCCTCCGTCAGGATCGGCATAGATGTCGAGCTCGATCTGACGAATCCCGTACTTTGCGTACTGCGTTTCCAGATTCGGATGGGAGTAATCGATCGCCTCGGCAACCGATTTCCCTGTAAGTCCGATGAGGCTCATGATCTCCGGTGCTGGTGCCAAGTGATAGGAATTGTGCGTCCCGATCACTTGGATTTGATGGAGGCGAAGATTTCGGTCCTCGGGACGAACCTCAAGAGTGGCAACCTCAGGGGCGGTCGGCTCTTGACCAACGCACCCCTGCTGGGATTGGCTCAACACGTCCATTCCTAGGAACCAGCCTATCGATAGACAGATCCAAGCTTGAGCGCTTAGGTGTTTTCGGACGGTCATCGATTGCGTTTCCAAGCTTCCAAAAAGTCCATTGACCTGCGGCTTACCTGCGTCGGTTCCGACGGGCGATCGGATCGGTCTCCAATCCATCAAAACCGAAATCACCTTGAGCAAACGCCGCATCGATCGAGCTGTTTTCCGAGGAGTCTTCCCCCTCACCGGCCCCGGGTGCCTGGTTGATCGAATTGACCACACGTAGAACATCCAAAGGCGTTGCGAATCCATCCCCATCGACATCGACAAAGGGAGGCACATCCGGCCTGTTGAGCGGCAATTGCGACTGGCCTGGGTTGGCATTGATGTAGTCGACCGTCGAGAGCACGTCCAACGGAGAGATCAGTCCATCAGCATTGACATCCAACGCGTTACCTTGGTTTTGGAACGCCGAATAGAAGGAGACCGTTACGGTGCCGACGTTGCTGACCATCTGGTTGATGTCCTGGACCTCGTATTGCAGGAGCACCTGTGCATTCCTATCGGCAACATTGTGCGTAAATAGGATGCGCCCGTCGGGCAAAGCTGTCGCGGAGCCCTGGGTCGGTGGCGTAACGATTCGAACGGTAGCTGGATCGAGATCCGCACCCAAGCCAGAGTCGTTGGCTAGCACGTTCATCGAGATCGGTCGGCCAAAGGAAGTCAGGAATGCGTCGTTGGTCGCAAAGGGTGGGAATTCAGCCACATTGTTGATCGTGACAATAATCGCCCTTTCGAAGAACAGTCCACCCTTATCGGTTGCGCGAACCCTAACGGAGTAAAGGTCCTGTTTCTCAAAGTTAAATCGTGCATTGGTTTCAAGCCGATTGCCATTGATGCGGAACGAGGCGTTATTGAATCCACCCGAACCAGGGACCAAGCTATACGTGGCCGTTTCATTCGCGTCGACGTCTAGTGCCGTAAGCAATCCGACCAACGCTCCGGGGGCGAGATTCTCATTGACCGCTTGATTGCTGATCAGGACATTCGTCGGTCGCTCGTTGACATCGGTCACTTGCACGTTGACCGGAACGGTCACGCTTGCCCCTGCTGCATCGCTGACAACGATCGTCGGTGTGTAGCTCGAGAGGGTTTCGAAATCGAACGAGCCGGTCGCGATCAATTGCCCCGCGACGATGACGAAGTCGGTCGTCGGGGTGGCAAATGCATAGCTGAACGTGTCATTGGTATCTTGATCGATCGCTCGAAGGTTTCCGACGACGCGATTGTTACCTGCGTTCTCAGGTAGGCTCGCGGGCGTGAGCGTCACGCCAGTCGGGGCATCGTTGGCGTCGAGCACTTGGATGACAAACGCGTTGCTCGCTCGGTTGCTTCCCGAATCGGTCGCTTGAATCCGAACGTTGTAAGCGTTTTTGGTTTCGAAATCGAAAGCAGACTTGGCTCGCAGTTGGTTTCCAACGATCACAAAAGCGTTGTTGTCAGAGCTTCCCGTGCCGGGAACCAATTCGTAGAGCGTTTGTTCATTGGTGTCTGGATCATCGGTCGTCAGGATAGCAACGAGCAGGTTCGAGTTGTTCTCGGAGATTTGATTCGAACTGAGGATTACCTGGGTTGGAACCTCGTTGACGTCCACGATACGGATCGTAAAGTCTCGGAAAAGGTTTTGACCAGCGACATCGGTTGCTCTGACTCGCACTTGATAGGTCGACTTGGATTCGAAGTTGAATATGGCATTCGAAAGCAATTGCGTCCCAGAAACCTGGAACAGTCCGTTATCGAGCGCATCGGGAACCAAAGAGAGGCTGACAGGACCTGCCAAATCCGGATCGATCGCCGAGAGCAACCCGATAAAGCTTCCAGGCGGAGAGTTCTCCGAGAGGTTGGTGTTGCTGAGTTCGAGGTTGATCGGGGCTTCCTCAAGATTGTTTACAAGGATCGAGAAGGACTTGGTCGTCGAATTGCCTCCGGTATCGGTCGAACGCACGAGGATGTTGTAGACCGACTGCTCTTCGAAATCGAGCGCTCGGGTGGTCCTGAGCGTATTGCCGACCGTAGTGAATGCGGTATGGTCGCTACTGCCTACCTGAGGCACGATGCTGTAGATGAAGCTATCGCCGAGATCCTGGTCGATCGTCGAGAGGGTCCCGAGTGTTGTGCCGGACGCTAGATTTTCATTGATCGTATTGCTCGACAGTAAGACCTCCGTCGGAGCTTCGTTTTGGTTGATCACTAGGACGCGGATCACCTTCTCGAACGAGGCACCTTGAGGGTCGGAAGATCGGACTCGGATCGAGTAGCTCGATTGGGTTTCGAAGTCGAGCGAGCTATTGACTCGAAGGTCTGGTCCATCGATGCTAAACGATGCGTTGTCGGTACTACCGAAACCATTGACCAGGGTGTAAACATGATTGTCGGCAATGTCTTCGTCGGTGGTTATGAACGAACCGACGATGCTTCCGGGAGCATTGTTTTCAGGAATGCTCGATGGAACCAAGTTGACATCGCTAGGGGTATCGTTTTGGTCGATGACGTTGATCACCAACGCGCGTTCGATCGATAATCCATTGGTATCGGTGGCTCGAACACGGATCGCCAGAGTCGGTTTGGTTTCGAAATTCAGCGGAGCGAGTGCAAAGATTTTGCCATCGGCATCGACGCGGACCAAGCCGTTGTCGTTCGAGCCCGTTCCTGGAACCTTTGCAAAGCTGACCCCATCTCCGGCATCTGGATCGATGGCTGAGAGTTGGCCGATCTGGATACTGATCGCTTGATTCTCTAAAGCGTTTTGTGCGATATTGATCGCCGTTGGTGCTTCGTTGACGTTCGTTACAACGATCGCAAAGACCGACTCGAACGTTAAACCGCCTGCATCGGTACTACGGATGCGAATCGAGTAGCTCGGTTGGGTTTCGAAATCGACCGCTGCGGTTGTTTGAAGCTGGGTTCCAACAAGAGTGAACTTGCTGTTGTCGGCGCTGCCGGTGCCTTCGACCAATGCATAGGTGAAGGTATCGGCGGCGTCTGGGTCGAGAGTCGTCAGGGTTCCGACCGTGGTTCCGATCGGAACATTTTCAGCGATGGTCGTTCGGCTCAGGACGATCGAGGTAGGAGATTCATTGACATTGGTGATGGTGATCACAAATGCTTTTTCCGTCAGTAGACCACCTGCGTCGGTAGAACGCACCCGCACGCGATGGAGGGCTTGCTGTTCAAAATTCAGGTTCGAGTTGGTAAACAACCCGTTGCCGATAATCTGCCAATTGGCATTGTCGGTACTTCCTGTTCCTGCGACCAAGCTATAGCTGTAGGAGTCGACATCGTCAGCATCGGTGGTGCTGAACGTGCCAACCAAGGTTGGAACACCTGCGGGTTGGTTCTCCGCGATGGTCGCATTGGAAAGAGCGATATCCGTCGGCGGATCGTTCACATTGAGGACTCGGACCGTCAAAGGTGTTTCGACAGCAAAGCCACCGGCATCGACCGATCGTACGCGGACCGAGTAGGAGGAGCGTACATCGAAATCGAATACCGAGGTGCTCCGGAGTTTATTCCCGACAATCGTAAAGAAGCTGTTGTCTTGGGATCCGGATCCGCTGACCAACGTATAACCGAACGAGTCGCCCGCATCCGGGTCGGTGGTGCTCAAATCGCCAACGAGGGAATTGATCGGGAGTCGTTCATTGATGGAGTTTGGATTGACCGACACGAGCGTTGGAGCTTCGTTCACATTGGTGACTAGAATCTGGAAAACCCGTTCGAGTCCGGCGCCGAATTGATCCTCGACGCGAGCGCGGATGGTATAGGTTTTCTTGGTCTCAAAATCGAACGATGCGTTGCTCGAAATGCTGTTGCCTGCAAGGCTGAAGCTAGCGTTGTCGTCGCTTCCGGCTCCGGCGATCAGGCTGTATGAAAGGACCGAGCCGGAGTCTGGGTCGGAACCCATCAAAGTTCCGATGGGAGTTCCAAGAGGTGCGTTTTCGGCGATGGTGTTTGCCGAGAGGTTAAGCACGTTGGGATTCTCGTTGGTGTCGAGAACATTGATCACAAACGGGGCTTCGATGAAACCACCAACTCGGTCGGTTACCCTGACGCGGATGTTGTAAGTCGATTTGGTTTCGAAATCGTAGCTTTGGAAGGATCGCAATTCGTTTCCGACGATATCGAAAAGCAAATTGTCTTGTCCGCCCGAACCGGGTTCGAGGGTATAGATATGCGAATCATTGAAATCCGGATCGTTGTTGCCGAACAAACCGATCGCGGTTCCGACCGGACGGTTTTCAAGGATCGTATTGCCCGTGAGATTCAGATTTGTTGGAAGCTCGTTGACGTTGGTCACATCGACTGCGAAGGGAGCTTCGACAAACAAACCACCTAGATCCGTGCTTCTGACGCGAATCGATAGTTTATTGATCGTTTCGAAATCCAACGGGGCGTTCAAAAGAACCTGGTTGCCCGAGATCGTAAAGAGATCGTTGTTCGAGTCCCCTGTGCCTGAGACCAACGAGTACACGAATTCGGTGTCCGTGAGGGTATCGGTATCGGTCGTCGAGAGCGTGCCGAGCACTGTTCCCATCGGAGAGTTTTCGGCGATCGATCGCCTGGAGATGCGGACAGAGGTCGGCGACTCGTTGACATTCGTGATCGAGATCGGGAACAGCCGCTCGAACATCAATCCGCCAGCATCTTGGGTTTGGATGCGGATCGAATAAGTGCTGCGGCTCTCGAAGTTGAAGACGTTCCGAGTGATGAGTTGATTTCCGACGATCGCAAAGAGCGTATTGTCGGCGTCCCCCGCTCCGGTAACGAAGCTATAGGTGTGGGTATCGCCGTCGTCGGCGTCGGTCGATGCAAACAAGCCGACTGCTGTCCCGATCGGTGAATTTTCTGGAACTGTTGAATTCGACAGAACGATCGCAGTCGGTGGGTCATTGACATTGGTGATGTTGACCAAGAGCTGTTGCTCGACGGACAATCCACCAAGATCGAAGGTGCGTACCCGAATCGTGTAAAGATTTTTGACGTCGAAATCAAAATTCGAGGCCGTTCGGAGTTGGTCCCCGACGAGGGAGAAGAGCCCGTTGTCATCCGAACCCGCACCGGTAGCGAATTCGTATCGGAACACATTATCGCCATCGATATCCGTGGTGATCAGCCTGCCAATCGTGGCACCTAAAGCGGCATTTTCAGGAATCGAATTCGGTGACAAAGCTATGGCACTGGGAGCTTCGTTGGTGTTCAAAACGGCGACCTGGAGGATCTGGCGAGTCGAGAGCCCCAGGGTGTCGGTCGCTTCGAATAGAACACTTAAAAGTCTCTTGGATTCAAAATCGAAGCTTTCGGTTGAGTAAAGATCGCGTCCGATGAGTTGGAATCTCGAGTTGTCCTCCCCACCCGGTCCGTCGACGATCGCAATTTGCACTAGGTCGCCATCGATATCGGTCGAGGAAACAGATCCGATGTAGGTCCCTGCTGGTAGGTTTTCCTGAATCCGGTTGTTCGATAGTACGACTGCCGCGGGTGGTTCGTTGACGTCCGTTACGTTGATGATGAAGGATCGCTCAAGGAAGAAGCCACCTCGGTCGGTGGCCCGTACTCTGAGGTTGTAGGCACTACGAGCTTCGAAATCGAAGGTTACGGCCGATTGGAGTTTATCGCCGACGATTCGAAACATGATGTTGTCATCGCTTCCGGGGCCCGTTACGAGCGAGAACGATGGGGTATCGCCCACATCGGGATCGCCGTTGGTCAAAGTCCCGATTTCAAAGCCTGCCGGTTGATTTTCTGGCAATGAGGTATTTGAAATATCGACAGCCGTAGGCACTTCGTTGACATTGCGGATCGTGATCGTCAAAACTTCTTCGACCGACAATCCACCTTGGTCCGTCGAGCGAACGCGGATGTTCATCACCGGCGTGGATTCAAAATCGATCGGCCCGTCGACGAGCACATCGCCGTTGACGATCGAAAAAGAACTGTTGTGGGTACTGCCCGCACCGGCGACCAATTGGTAGTCGAAAACAAAGTCGGTCAGAAAGTCCGTGTCGAGTGTCGAGAGCGTACCGACATAAAAACCGTTAGGTACATTCTCATCGATCATGCTCGGATTCAATCCGATTGCCAACGGGTTTTCGTTGACGTTGACCACGGAAATCACGATCGCTTCCTGGTAGGTCAAAGAGGTCGCATCGGTCGATTGGATACGGATCGAAAAGCTCTGATTGGACTCGTAATCGAAGGTTTCCCGTGCGAAAAGTTGGTCTCCTACAATCTCGAACCGAGTATTGTCGGTCGACCCGGTTCCGTTGACCAATGCGTAAGTGAACGAGTCTCCCCGGTTCGGATCGCGGCTCGTCAGGGTCCCTATCAATCGACCTACGGGTTCGTTTTCAGGAACAGCGGTGCTTGAAAGCAGGATGTCTGTCGGTGGGAGTGGCGGTGTACGCGCTCCGTAGGTACGCCCATAGATAGGCGCACCGACTGCTGTAAACGAATGAGTTCCGTTGGTAGGAACGGTGTACTGATAGGTGGGTTGCAATTGCAAGACAGCAGTAACCGGCCCATTATTGACATCGACAAGAGCCCATCCGTTTGCATCGGAGGTGGCCCTAAAGAGCCTGGAAATCTGCATCGACCAATTCAAAAGGGTCCCCGAATCCCCAGCTGCAAGATCGCGTATCTGAAGACGCCAATTTCCCTGCCAGGGCTTATTATTGAAAGCGGATAGAGGTTGATCAGGTCTGAAGGTCCCTGTAAACGGCGCGGTACCTGACGCAATGGGAGTCAACGCCGCATCGTCGAATGTCGTATTGGTATAGTTGTCTCCCGAACCGCCTCGTCGGTTGGAGAGAATGACCTGGGTGTTATCGGGCGCAAACAGCGATATCTCCATATCGCTGTTCCAGGTATGGGTCAAATTGATAAGCACATTGATATCGTCGATCGTCAGCGACGAGGCCGGAACAGTGATCGTCGAGTTGGATGTCGACGAATCGATAATCGGAACCGGTACGCTGGTCGCAAAGTTCTGTGTCGACCCTCCTGCATCAACGACGAAATTCGATAGTGGAATATCATTGCCATTGAGAATTCCGTCCCCGTTGAGATCGTCAAACACAAACGAGTAGTACCGATTGTTCTTGCCGAACCCAAAGTTATTGCCGATCGAGAAATCCCCTGGATTGGTCAAGTTGACCAGATAGGATTCGTTCGCAGAGGTACGGGTCCAACCAGGGAGATTGACTCGGACTCTGTAGCTCCCGTCGGCCAGCGTCGGATAAGCGAAATAGCCCGTCGCGTCGATCGTCGCTTGAGATTCCCCGGTATCGAAACTGCCGTTGTTGTTGGAATCTAGGTAGACGAATCCAGCACTCCCGACACCTCGCTCGAAGAATTCAAAAGTCCCGTTGTTGTTGAAATCTTCAAATACCGATCCAGACAAACGGGGTGCCGTAGCAATCCCCGTCAAGCGAATCCGATAGGCTCCTTCGTTCGAATCGTTGTTGTTGATCACCAAGTCCTCCGAAAACGAACCGGGTGACATCGGATTGAAGCGAACGCGGATGACTGCCGTCTGGCCGAGTCCAATGGAACCTGAAGAGAAATTCACTACCGAAAACGGTGCCGGTACGACGATCGAACTGATGTTCAAATCGCTCGTTCCTTGGTTTCGGATTCTTAAGTTGGTCTCGACGAACTGACCTGTAAATGCCGAGCCCATGTTCAGCGTCGAGCCGCTGGCAAATTCCCGCGTCGTGCTGACGACCGAGATCTCGGGGTTGCCGATTCCGCTGAGCATGGTCTGTGCATTGATCCGACCAAATCCGTACTCATTGTTTTTTCCTGTGACGATGTCATACGTCGCTCCACCGATCAGATCCGTGTTGTTGCGCATCATCGCACGCAATTCCGCAGGCCGAATCGTCACCCCGACGACATCGGCCTGAGCGATCGCCAAAGCCGCTATCCCCGCAGCCAGCGGAGTGGCCGACGAAGTGCCCCCGAAACCGGTCCCCCCGGTGCCTGTGTAGTCGCCACTTGCATAGCCGCTCGCCCCGGTCCGGTCGGTCGTGTCGATGGCCAAGGTTCCGCCGTTGCTCGGGGCCATCAAATCCAAGGGCGAACCGAATTGACTGTAACTTGAACGAACTCCCTGATTGGTTGTCGCTCCGACTGCGATAACTCCCGGAATGTTTGCCGCTTGGGCTGCCGGTTGACCGACCGTACCGCTCGAGTTGTTTCCGGTTGCAAAGAGGTACGTCGCACCGATTCCGTTTCGGCCAATGGTTGTCCCATCGACCAGCGCGTTGTTGATCGTCGCCGATTCTGCACCGCCACCCCAAGAATTGTTGACCAAATCGCCCGCATTCCACACGCGGACTCCGTCTGCGTTGATCCCGGCTGCATAGCGCAGAGCCGCCGCGATGTTGGCAGTGCTAGCGACGTTGCTGCCATCGAACATCTTGATCGAGATGACCTGGGAATTGTAAGCTGCACCGGTAACCCCCAAGGAATTATCTCCGCGGGCCGCCGCAACGCCAGCTACTGCAGTGCCGTGCGCATCTGATCCCATAGGTTCCGATTGGTTAGTGCCAAAGACAAAGTTCCAACCGTGGATGTCATCGATCCATCCATTTCCATCATTGTCGAGCCCATCCCCAGCGATTTCCCCCGGATTGGTCCAAATGTTCAAATCTGGATGGGTCGATTGAACGCCGTCGTCAATCACCGCTATAACGGTTGTGGGTGATCCACCTCGGTTGATATCCCAAGCTTCTGGCATGTCGACATCCGCATCGGCCAATCCACCCGATTGCCCGGTGTTGTTCAAATGCCAAAGATTTCCAAACCGAGGATCGTTCGGCGTGTAGAACCGCTGCCAGTTCTGGTAGAAGTTCGGTTCGACCCATTCGACCTGCTGGTTGTCCTGCAAAAGATTCGCACGATCGAGCGCCTTGCGACCCGTGGAACTGGCAAAACGTCCGACAAACTGATCGGTCGTTCCCTCCAAGGGTCGGTAACTTGCAACCTCAGGAAGCGAAGAGAAGAAATCCTGCGCCGAGACCCCAGCTTTGAGATTCACGATGAACTCGTCGAGCAAGGTCAACTCGGTTCCCGTCGAAGCTGCGATGTATACTGGGGCTGTATAAGCCACCCCAGGGATCCGTTCTATGCTCTTGAGCAGCTCCGGGGTGAGCTCCTGGGTGGTTTGATAAACCCTGGCTCTGCCACCCAATCCAAAATCTCCGCTCAGAAACGCCGGAAGGTCCACCGACGACTGATCCAATCCGATGACCAGTTTGCTGGTCGACACATTCAACCCAACGTATCGATCGTCGATCGAATAAAAGGCATCTGCATCCTTGAGCGGAACTTCGGATCCAGGCAACGCATCCCAATTGACGTTGTTCCAAACCACATCGCTGGCCAACATGGTTCGCAGCTCCAGTCGCTCGAACCGATACGATCGTCGAACGGGCCTTCGATTTCTCTTGAACATGCTTAATCAAACCTTCGAAAAAGACCTTGGAATATCCGACGAGCCTGGGATTGGGAAATGTAAAAAAACGAACCGCCCGCCGCTTAAGTGATGATCGTCACAGAAAACGATACGTTAAGATTATAAGTGCAAAATAGAGGGATTTGCCGGTAACTCAAAGACAAAATGAAAAAAAACTATCCCCCTAATAGAGGGGTAGTTTCCTGGGACTTTTCTGACTTCCAGACGCTTAGGTCCGGATTCAATCCATCGAGCTGCTGACCCCGCCCGAGGCTGGAACATAAGCCATCCGCGCATAGTCCATCACCATCCGGTGGCTGCTGAATCGCCAAGCCAGGGTACTGATGCTGTTGCGCATGCGTTGGATCCAAGCCGCCGGTAGGCCGTCTTGGTCTCGCTCGAAAAACAATGGAATTACCTGGTTTTCCAGGGCCTCATAGAGATTGTTCGCGTCCCGTTCGTCGGTGATACGGTCCTCGACATGGCTGGTTCCTTTACCGATCGCAAAACCGTTAGAACCGTTAAAGGCCTCGGCCCACCATCCGTCGAGAATGCTCAGGTTCAATCCGCCATTGAGGATGACTTTTTGTCCGCTTGTCCCGGAGGCCTCCAAGGGGCGTCTTGGATTGTTGAGCCACACATCGACCCCTTGGATCAAATGCCGGCATACGTTGATGTCGTAATCCTCGACGAATACAACCTTGCCCGCAAACCGTGAATCGCCTCGTAGATTGGCGATCTCCTGGATGAATCGCTTGCCCGGTTCGTCCTTGGGGTGCGCTTTGCCTGCGAATAAAATCTGCACCGGGCGGGCCGGATCGTTGACGATCGCCGCGATGCGATCCAGATCGCGAAAGATCATGTTGGCGCGTTTGTAGGTTGCAAATCTTCGTCCAAAACCGATCGTCAATGCTGCGGGGTTTCCTACGCGCATCGCCAAATCTATCGATTCCTGACTCTCGTTCCGCTGGCTCATCTGACGTACTAACCGCCGGCGAACGAACGACCAAAGCATGGTCTTGAGCGCATTGTGGGTTTCCCATAACTCGCCCGGGTCGACCTGATGGATCGATTGCCATACCGCTGGTTCTCCCATGTGACTGATCCAGTGGGCCGGGAAATGACGATCGTACAATTGAAGCATTTGCTCGGCGAGCCAACTCTGGACATGGACTCCGTTGGTGATATGCCCGATGGGTATGGCGTTTTCTTCGCGGTTGGGCCATAAGGCCCTCCACATGCGACGCGATATGTGTCCGTGCAAATGACTGACCGCATTGGCACGCCGTGAAAGCTTCAACCCCAAGACCGTCATGCAAAAGGGCTCCTGGTGATCCCCAGGATTGACTCGCCCAAGACTCATCAAGTGCTCATGGGAGATACCAAGATGGTCCCTCAGTGGCCCTAAATGCTCCTCGATCAAATCCGCATGGAATCGATCGTGACCGGCAGGCACCGGCGTGTGTGTCGTAAAGACCGTCGAGTCGGCGATGTCTCTTTGCGCATCTTCAAAACTCACCCCGTCTTCTTCCATGCGCAATCGAACGGCCTCTAGAGTCGCAAACGCACTGTGGCCTTCGTTCAAATGATAAGCCCCTGGGCTGATCCCCATCGCATGCAAAATGCGTATCCCTCCGACTCCGATGAGCAACTCCTGACGTATACGCGTCCGCTCATCGCCCCCATAGAGTCGACTCGTCAACTCTCGATCCTCCGGTCGGTTGCTCTCGTCGTTGCTGTCGAGCAAAAACAAAGTCACTCGCCCAACGGCTAGCTTCCAAACCTTGGCGAACAAATCCCCAGATCGTGTCTCCAATCGCACCACGAACGGACTGCCCGAGGAGGTCCGAGCCGGCGTCAACGGCAGATTCTCGACGTTGCTCTCAATGTAATCCTCGGATTGATATCCGTCGGCCGATAACCGCTGCTTGAAATACCCATGATTGTAAAATAACCCGATACCCACCAGAGGTATCCCTAAGCCACTGGCGCTTTTGATGTGGTCCCCAGACAAAACCCCCAATCCTCCCGAATAAATCGGCAACGATTCGTGCAATCCAAACTCAGCCGAAAAATAAGCCACCGGCTTGCTCCCCAATACTCCCGCATGGGTGTGGGCCCAAGTGCTGTGGCAGCCTATGTACTCATGGAGCCTTCGGTACGCATAATTGATGCGGCTATGCAAAACCCGCTCGTTGGCTCGATAGGCCAAGCTCTCTGGCGTAAACTCCCGGAGCAACGCGATCGGATTGTGATCGAGCTCCCGCCACCGCACCGGATCGATGTCTCGAAACAAATGCACCACCTCGGGATGCCAACTCCACCAAAGGTTGCCGGCAATCGCCATGCACTTCTGGTAAACCAACTCCGATCCCTCAGCCGCTAGGTCTACCGAGGAACTGTTGGGGTTTTGATCATGCCCTAGAATATTCACAAGCTCTCCTGCTCACAGATGGAAGATCGCCGATTCGAAGCTACAATCATCGCATAGGTGCACACCCTGCGCTCGGGATCATTATGATCGAACCGCGAAAAAAATCTCCACCAAATAACCCACGGGCTCATGCCCCCCTATTTGGCCGCCGACCGGCCAATTCCAATCAAATCGAATGGGATGCGATTTGTGGATAATCAACTCTAATAAGGCCCCTTTCCATCACCGAAACACTTCTTAGCCAACAGCTCTCCAAGCTTCCGGATTTGCTCCCCCTCCTGGCGGTCTTGCGATCCACTCCGAAGTCCCTCTCGGATCGCCTAGGAAATCTCTCCGATCTGTGCACCTACGAACAGTCGGTCGTGTCCGACTCGGCTCTGCATCTTGCTTTTTATTGTGCTACGGCTCACGCATCGCTGACCGATGCGTTCATCCTGACCCAACGAAGTGCAGCCCTGCGGCGAATCGAAACCTCCCGCAATCCCGCCGCTTCAATCTACCTTGCACGGCATGCAAGTGCCAGTCGATGGATCTCGGTCGGAATCAGCCATCTGACGACCAGTCGACAACACCTGCCTACGCCGTCCGTATTGGCTCACCCCAGCGCCTCGGGCTGGACGCTCCAAGGCACGGTCCCATGGGTGACTGCCTGTGCTGATTCCCAAGCCCTCGTCGTCGGGGCCTGCGATCCGACCGATCCAGAACTCCAGTCCTTGTTTTATCTTCCGACCAACGACCCGCGGATCCATCGCGGACCGGGCATGGATTTGCTGGCGCTCAAGGATAGTTGCACCGATGAGGTTTTCCTCGATCGGGTCTGTGTCGTCCCGGAGCAACTCCTCCACGGTCCGGTCCGTCATGTGATGGCCGTTTCTCAAAGCGGTGGGGCAGGTGGACTCCAGACCAGCGCTCTGGCACTCGGGCTTGCCGCACGCGCCATCGATCATATTCTCGGGCAGTCGACCAATAGGCCCTACCTCGGACGCTTTGGAGAGAGCTTCAAACTGCGCTGGGATACCCTCAGTGACAGGCTCTATCAAGCCACCCAAGCCGGTCAACGGATCGTCGATACGGCCGAGCTCCGCAAGGATTCCAATGACCTAGTCCTCAGAGCCACCCAAGCTGCCCTGGCCATCGAGAAAGGGGCCGGTTTCATCGCCAGCTCCCATGTAGCTCGCTGGGCCCAAGAGGCTTTGTTCTTTTTGGTTTGGAGTTGCCCACAACCGATAGCCGAAGCCCACTTGTGCGATCTGACTCAGTTTGACTCCCACCCCTCCGATGCGTATTAGGAACTCCAAATCCATATGTCCATGAAAGCTGAAATCATCTCCGTCGGTGATGAACTCACCAGCGGTCAACGCCTGGATACCAACAGCCAGATCATCAGTCGTCGGCTCGGTGACCTCGGAATCCGTGTCGGCCATCATACCACCGTTGGGGACGACCTTGCCGACAATGTCTCAGCGTTTCGGATTGCTGCGAGCCGTTGCGACATCGTGATCATCTCCGGTGGCCTAGGCCCGACGGCCGATGATTTAACCCGCGAGGCGATGGCCGAGGCCTTCGGCAAACCGCTTGAATTCCGCCCCGATGCGATGGCCCATATCGAGAACCTCTTCAAGTCTCGAAACAGATCCATGCCCGAACGCAATCGGGTTCAAGCCATGTTCCCTCAAACCTCACGCATCATTCCCAATCCCCATGGCACAGCGCCTGGTGTCGATCTGGAGGTTCTAGTCAAAGACTCACAGAACATGGATCACTCAAGCCGGCTATTCGCTCTGCCGGGAGTCCCGGCAGAGATGATTCAAATGCTTAGCCAAACCGTCGAACCCCGCCTGATCGAGGAACTGCGACTCGGGCATCAACGCTGCTTTTTTCATTCGGTAAAACTCTTCGGCCTCGGCGAAAGCGACGTCGAACAAGTGATCCCCGATTTGATCTCCCGAGATCGAATTCCTCGCGTTGGTATCACGGTATCCAAAGCGACCATCACCCTGCGCATCGCGGCGCTTGCTACCTGCGAGGCTGAATTTCAATCGCTCATCGAACCGACCCTCGCTCAGATTCGCCAAGCCTTTGGCGAAGTGATCTTCGCAGAAGGTGACTTGGAACTCCAGGATGTCATCCATGACCTTTTGGATCAAAAACACCTTACATTGAGCATCGTCGAAGTAGGCTCAGGTTGTTGGGTCGGCCAAATGCTCAGCGAAGGCTTGGAACCGAACAAACCGGGTGGTCTTAAGCACCTTGCATGGCAGCCTCAACTTCCCGCTTCGGCAACGGCCCTGGATTGCAATCCCCAATCACTTGCCGATCTGGCTCTGGAATCGAAGCAACTTCACCGGACCGACTATGCGATGGCTGTCGGTGTTTACCCCCCGAGCAGCTCGTTCCCCCGCGAATCCTCCTTGCCATCGACCGAATTGCAAGTTGCGATCGTCGGCCCAACCCATCGGGCGACGCTGAAAACCAAATCGGTCAGCGGACACCCTGAACTGTTCTATCAAAGGCTAGCCAAAACGGCGCTCGATTTGCTGCGCAAGGAGCTGCTCGGTGAGTGAGGAAACGTCGAAATTCGAGTGGGTCAAGGTAGCCAAGATCGAGGACATTCCCAAGAACGAAGGGCGCGCCTTTCCGGTCGCCGATCGCATGATCGCGATCTTCGAGTCCGAAGGCCAGTACCACGCTTTGGATGATTTCTGCCCGCACCAAGGAGCTTCGCTCTCGGCCGGCTGGATCCACGATGGATGCGTCGCATGCCCCTGGCACGCGTGGCGGTTTGCCTTAAGCGATGGGACTTGGATGGACAACCCCAAGGTGAAAACCGACCACTTCGAAGTCCAGCTCCGCGACGGGGAGATCTTCGTCGCTATACCGATCCTGTAGCTGCCTAGTTACGCCTCCGCCGGGAAGAGCCCGACGGTAGGCTTTTCAGTCCATCAAAAAGACCAAGGCGATCGCATTACCTTCTTGCAATATTCCCGCGACGAGCACCCCGGTGATCGCCTCAGTATCTCCGATACTATAAATCGATACATCTTGAATTTCCGGAGAATCAAAGACGCCCTGGAGCCCAAGTGCAGCTCCTTGGGCATCGTCATGATTCTCGGTCAACTGGGAAGCCGCCAGACTCGTGGCCGGATCCTCCAAGTTCTCAAGCTCCTTGAGAATATCCCCACAGACCCCCTCAGGGCGATGGTATTGAAGTTCCCACGGCGCGGTCCAATTCTCTGGACCGATCGACTCCCAAGCGTCCCCTACAAAATGCTGATACTTGGATTTCGCAAATGCCTCGAGGTCTTTGTAGGCAACCGCAAAGTCGCTCACAAAGACCGAAGCTCCCAGAGTGTTTCGAGACGGTTTACCGAAAAGCTCCTCCAAACGCTGGATGGCCTTGGTCAAATCGTCTTGCGACATCGGCTAGTCTTTCCACTGATATAGACAAAGGGATTTTTGGGTTCGGATCACCACGTCCGATCCAGCCACGGCCACGTGCGCCCAAGCTTCCTCGTCGGTGATCTTGAGTTCGCCCAACATAGTGTACTCGGCTGGATTGTGAGCGATCAACCGAATTTTGCCCGCTTGGTCCAACGCCAGGATCTTCTCCCCGTTGCTGACCATGCTCCAGTATTCGCCGTAAGGTCGTGTAATCCAGGTCTCTTTACCTTCCTTGAGATCGATGCACGCAAACCGCTTGTTCCGCAGGTGCAAGTACAAGTAGTGATCGATCACCACAGGCGAGGACATGTAACCCTCGACCTTGTTCTCCCAACGCGCATTGGCTCCATCGGATTGCACGTCCAGCAGCAACGATCGACCACCGTAACTGCTTGTGAAGATCCCATTGTCCCATACCGTCGGGGTCAAAATGTTCATGCCTCGGAACGAATCGACGTTCTTGCTCCAGAGCTTCGATCCGCTCTCCAAATCGACTCCGGCCATATAAGTCCGGGTCTGTACGATCAATTGACACTTGCCATCCAAGGTCGAAATGACCGGTGAAGAAAAGGCCCCACTGGACATCATGTCGCCATTGTCCCCGAGGGCGGACCAAACAATCGAGCCGTCCTTTTTGTTGAGCTTGTGCAACCCCTTGCCCGCCTGGATGTAGAGAAAGTCTCCGTCGATCAGCGGGGAGCAGACCATCCCAAAATCCGGCACCTTGCCAAATTTCTCGGCGAAATCAACACGCCACTTCTCTTCCCCCGTCTGGCAATCCAACGCGACAAGAACGTCACGAATTCCGCCGACGAACAAGGTCTCTCCGTCGGAAGCGGGCGTTGAACGAATCCAACTCCCATTCCTGGCCGCAAAAAATGGGACCTTCATCGACCCCTCCCACTCCTTGCTCCATCGCGTCTCCCCAGTACGGCGATCGACGCAAGTGACCCTCTCTTTGTTCCCCGAGGACTCGGTGGTAAATACTGAGTTTGTAGTGACGATCGGCCCGGAATAACTGTCTCCAAAGGGGACCGACCAGACCTTTTTGAAATTCGCGTCGGTGAGAGTGCTCGGCCAGTTCGAATCCTTGACCGTGCTGTCGCGGGAGCTACCCCGCCAAGTCAGCCATTGCTGATTGTCCTCGCCGTGGGCCCGACTATCATGCAAAAATCCAGCTCCTAAAAAACCGGCGATCCCGGCCGCGACGATCGATCTTTGGAAGAACCGTCGGCTAGTTTTTACAGATGCTGCTTGGGGCAACGACGAGTCGGACATAGAACACCTACTTTTGAATCAAAACCCAGTGAATTACAAATCGCACACTTCCAGTGCGCGTATCCTGCGATTGTAAAGGTATGCCAACCCCCCCATTTGGGTGCTCGTGCATCGCATCGGATTTCGTCGTACTCGATGGCTGTTTGAACTGCGGCGCTGCCGATCGTCGATCGAAGTGGTTCGCGGTAACTCGCGGACCAATAGGTCGGATTGCTATACTAGATCGAATCGAGTACGAGTACGAGTACCGCTTCGCTGAGTACGAGTACGAGAAAACGCGCGAACAAAGTGGTGCACCAAAGCCGTCGCCGATGCGTTGTTAACTTTTAGAATCGTGGTCTCCGGCGGCATTGGTGACCACGGTCGTTATCCGACCGAACCAGCTATGAACAACAGAGCGCGAAATGACCAAACCGCCAAAACGAATTCGCATCAATCACGACGATTACTACGCGAGCCTGGTCGGCAAGACAAAGGATGGCCGACAATTTTTTATCACACAGCCATTCGTTCCTGGTGGCCATGATTTCGTCGCGCGATACCTGTTCGACAAAGATGGTGCTTTCCTTGACGCAAAAATTCACGACCTTGGTTCACGTGATTCCGACGTGCTGCCGGGCAACGCGTTGATGGATAACCACAGGGTTGCGACGTTACAAAAGGAAATGCTCGAAGAACTTGGCGACACAAAATTCGGCGATATAAAGGTATCTCCATTTGTACATAAATGGAATGGTGTCGACTTCGGGCTCGTCACCCAGGTTCCCGAAGAAGAAGACGATGAATGGAACGTGATAGCGGAGCCGGGAGACTATATGGCGTTCTACCCACCGTGGGATGGCGACTATGACACTTGACCCGATCGTCGGATAACCAAGCAATGCAGCCGAGCCGCGAAGTCGGGCGTTTTGACAATGGACGATCTCTCGTCGCGGCCGGGTGATTGCAAGCGTTCTCTCCTCGCATCGGATTTCGTCGTACTCGTACTCAGCGAAGCGGTACTCAGTGAAACGGTACTCGTACTCGATGGCTGTTTGAACTGCGGCGCTGCCGATCGTCGATCGAAGCGGTTCGCGGAAACTTGCGGACCAATAGGCCGGATTGCTATACTGGACCGCTTCGAGTACGAGTACGAGTACGAGTACCGCGATGCTGAGTACGAGTACGAGAAAACGCACGAACAAAGCATTGGACCGAAGTGCTCGATCGGGCGTTTTTGATTTGTGTAAAGTCCCCTCATCGCACTCGGTCGATGTGTGTCGTTGAACTAAACCGATTCGCCTACGAGCGGTTGGATGTCGGCAGTCACTCTCAGGACCGTACTTCCTTGTCTAAAATACGTGTCAGCCTTCCTTGGCTGACAGGCTCTTTTTTTTTTCAGATGCTGGGTCTAGCTGAGATGATTCAGCGCGCTATCGGGAATTGAGCAGCCAGCGACTACCCCCGGCGTGCCACTGGGCTGTCGAGCCCCCTAGGCTGTTGAATCTCAGAAGTGGATCAAGTAAAATTCGCAGCAGAATCCGCATACGATAGACACGGCAAAGCGACTTAGCCCAACGTACAAACTATCCCTCCGTTCCGCTTCGCTCCAGTCGGGATAGTTTGTTATTCGTTCCTTCAGAGCGAACGGAGTTTGGTTAACGCCTGCTGGACCCCCTGGCGTTGGGCGACCAAGTCGCTCAATGCTTGGCGTTCTTTGTCGATGATTTCCGGAGGAGCTTTTCCTACGAAGGCCTGATTGGATAGCCGACTTTCTTTGCCCAGAATCTGCTTTTCCAAGTTCTCGAGCTGCTTTTCATTGCGTGCGATCTCGGCGGCGACGTCGAGGAACTGGCTCAAGTCGACATACACATCCATCCCTTCGATAGGCATGTGGGCATGGACCTCTGGGATCGGGATGTTCGTGCCCCATGCGACTCCGACGGCTCCTGCCATGCTCTCGAGGAACGTTCCCATCGGTTTGAGCAAACGCTCGTAGCGATCCTCACAACGGACCGAAAATTGGACGCGTTGCTTGGGTGCGATATTTTGCCTGGAACGAATTTCGCGGATCGCTCCGATCAATGCGACGAAGTGCTTGAACTGCGCTTCGACATCCTGACGGATCATCTCGGCCTGGGCTTTTGGCCACGGGGCCTGGATCAACCATGCCGTGGCGTCCTGCTGGGAGAACAAATCGCGCCGCTTGCTGAACTTGCCTAACTCCTGCCAAATCGCTTCGGTGACAAAGGGCATCATCGGGTGGAGCAAGCGGAGCATCTGGTCCAAGCAATGGGCTAGGATTCTCTGGACCATCGGCCGAGCTTGTGGATCTTGCATCCGTGGTTTGGCCATCTCGACATAGTACGAACAGAAATCGTCCCAAGCGAAATCGTAAGCCGCCCGGGCCGCCTCGGCGTACCCGTACCGCTGGAGCTCGCGATCGACCACTTCGGTGGTCGTCGATAGACGGGACAGAATCCACTGGTCTTCGAGCGGCAAATTTGCCCAGTCGATCGAGCCTTGGGTGTATCCCTCGAGATTCAACATCACGAATCGGGATGCATTCCAAAGCTTGTTGACAAAGTTCCTGGCGACCTCGAACCGCTCGGAGACCACCGGAGCGCGGGGCAAGGCTTTGTCTTCGTCACTCTCGGCCCATTGGGTCGAGAAGGGCTTCTTGCATTTGTCGCAAACGACTCGATGCTTGATCCGATTCTCTTTGGTCTGGTTCACAAGTGCCTGGCAGTTGGGGCACTCGTATTGCACGGGCATTCGCACGTCTTGGGTTTCGGTGGTCAACCAAGCCAATCCGAACCGCAATGCATCGGCACCGAACTTCTCGATCACGTCGATCGGATCGACTCCGTTGCCCTTGGACTTGGACATCGTTTCGCCGAATCCATCGAGGATTTTCGGATGGATGTAGACCTCGCGAAAGGGGACTTGGCCAACATTGTTCAAGCCCATGAGAACCATCCGGGCGACCCAGAGTGTGATGATATCTCGCGAGGTGATCAACGTATTGGTCGGATAGAAGTAATTCAAATCGTCGGTTCGATCGGGCCAACCGAGCGTCGAGTGGGGCCATAAGGCCGAGGAGAACCAGGTGTCGAGCACGTCCTCTTGGCGGACCAACCCGAGCGACTGGATCTTGAGCTCCATTCCGGATGCTTCTTCAAGGATGCAAACGTGCAGGACCGAGGGCTCCTCGATCGACGCCGAGACCTGCCCCTGGGCGGCCTCGGGCATCGCTAGGATTTTCTTCATGGCCCCTTGGGCCTCCTCGGGGGACTCATAAGTTCGCGTCCAAATGGGAATTTGATGCCCCCACCATAGCTGCCTTCCGACCGGCCAATCCCGCTTTTCGCTGAGCCAATCGATATAACCTTGGGTGTATCGCTCCGGGTATATCTTCACTTGACCTGTCTCGACCGCATCGATCGCCGATTGCGCCAGTTGTCCCATGGACACAAACCATTGATCGGCCAGGTACGGTTCGATAGGGGTCTTGCTCCGATCGCTGTGCTTGAGTTCGATCTGCCGATCCTCGGTCTTCTCGAGCATCCCCAACGCGTCCATAGCCTTAACGACCTGCTGGCGCGCTTCGGACATCGACAACCCGTCGAACCGTCCGCCACCGGTATGGATCGTGCCATCGGGGTTCATGATGTTGATCATGGGTAATCCGCATCGCTGGGCGACCTCGTAGTCGTTCGGATCGTGCGCCGGGGTGACTTTCACGCACCCGGACCCAAGCTCTGGTTTGGCCCAGCTATCGACGACCAGGGGTATCTCGCGATCGCTCAGCGGCAAACGAACCTTGCGCCCATCGCGCGCCATGGCCGCAAGCAGCTCGAGTTGGGGCAACAACTCGGCTTGCCGCTGCTTGAGCCCATCGATCTGAAGCTCGATAGATTCTCGGTCCTTGGCCGCACATTCGGCCAACCTCTGCTGGGCCTGTTCGAGCGCTTTGCTCAAGGCGTTTGCAGGATCTGGATGGACCGCCACGGCGGTGTCTCCTAGCATCGTTTCGGGTCGCGTTGTCGCTACGACGACATAAGCCGGCTCGCCAGGCTTGGGATCGACCACCGGATATCGGAAATGCCAAAATCCCCCATCGACCGTTTCGGTAAAGACTTCATCGTCGCTGACTGCCGTCTGCAAATACGCATCCCAATTGACAAGCCGCTTGCCCCGATAGATAAGCCCCTTGGAAAACAAATCGAAAAACGTGGTGCGGACAGCCCTTGCGCACATGGGGTCGAGCGTAAATCGGGTCCGACGCCAATCGCATGAGCAACCGAGCCGCTTGAGCTGACTCAAAATCCGCGCTTCATACTGCTCCTTCCATTCCCAAATCCGTTGGATCAACTGCTCGCGCCCCAGATCGTGTCGGGTCTTGTTCTCGACCTCCTTGAGTCTCCGCTCGACGACGGCCTGCGTGGCGATCCCCGCATGGTCCGTTCCAGGCATCCACAGGGCGACTTCGCCCATCATCCGATGCATGCGAATCTGGATGTCTTGAAGCGTATTGTTCAAGGCATGTCCTAAATGCAAGGCTCCCGTGACGTTCGGAGGTGGAATGACGATCGTAAAAGGACGCTTGCTCGGGTCCGCGTCGGCATCGAAACATCCTGCCTCGATCCACTGCAAGTAGATTCGATCGGAGGCCCCGACAAAATCAAAGCGGTTTGGAATCTCGATGGGTTGGGCTGGATTGGTCATGAAAATCGGTCCTCGGCTGATAATCTTTGAACCCCCTGGCTCTTTGGCGCTCAGGGCAGTTCCCTCTAGGTGCCCAATTCTCAAAGAATCGACCTGCAACGCAAGGCCGACAGAGCCCAGGACCTAAAGAAACCTCGTTTTGGCTCGACTCTACCGGCTCGTCTTGAGATCCTGAGTTGCGCGAAACGGACTCTGGAACACTGCACTTGACCTTTCACCGGAGGGCTTGCGCCCAATACCGCTTTCAAAAACCCATCGGCATGCGCCGAAATCCATTCAAATCCAATCTTTCCTAAAAAGATCCAAATGTCGATTTGACGGTAATGGCAATTGGCCACTAGCTATTGGAATTCGTCTCGTTCGATCTGATAGCTCTCTAGTTTGCGGTACATCGTCGCGCGAGAAATCCCGAGCATTTCCGCTGCTTCGGGGATGCTCCCGCGTGTCCGACGCATCGCTTCGCGGATCAATCGTTGCTCCCATTGCTCGATGTTCAAGGAGTCCAAGTCCGAATCGCTCAATGTTTCGTGGAGAGCAAGGTCGCTTGCCTTGATCTCCGTCCCGTTGGCTAGGACGACCGCACTGTCGATGACGTTGCGCAACTGGCGGACATTCCCGGGCCAGGAGTACTTGCGCATCTTTTCCAACGCTTGCTCAGATAGTTTCAACTGAGGCCTGCCGTGGAACTTTGAGAAGTGATCGAAAAAGTGTGTGATCAGAAGATCGATATCCTCTTGCCGCTGTCGCAAAGGAGGAATCATCAACTCGAAAACGCTCAATCGGTAATAAAGATCCTCACGAAACCTCTTTTCTTGGACAAATTCCATCAGATCTCGGTTTGTCGCAGCGATGACGCGCACATCGACGCTGATCTCTTTTCTGCCTCCGACGGGCAAGAAGGGATGACCTTCGAGTATACGCAATAACTTGGCCTGTCCCTCAAGCGTCATCTCGCCGAGCTCGTCGAGAAATAACGTGCTATTGTTGGCTTGCTCAAACCAACCGATGTGGTCCTTGTCCGCTCCGGTAAATGCTCCTTTGACATGACCAAAAAGCTGGCTCTCCATCAAATCCGCTGGAATCGCAGCACAGTTGACGCTCAGCATCGGTCGGTCAGCACGCGAACTCGCTCGATGGATCGCTCGGGCGACGAGCTCTTTGCCGGAACCGCTCTCGCCGCGTATGAGAATCGATCCAGATGCCCTGGCAATCCGTACGATCTTCTCCTTCAATTCCACCATCGCTGAGCTCTGACCGAGCAACTCGTCGAATTCAGCCGTGCGACTCTTGAGCCTGTCGTGATGGATCTTCAACACCTCCGATTCCCGCACCCGGACAATCGTGGTGGATAATATGCTCGATGCCGCGATCGCGAAATCGAAAGCATAAGGGGAAAAAATCTCTTTGTCCCGGTACAGATGGATCGCTCCAATCGTCTTGCGATCGTCGAGCAACGGTACACAAATCGCATCTTTGAACGTACGTAAAGCACCCTCTTCGGCACTCGATTGCTTGCTCTCCGGAGATTCTTGCTGCATCCAAACCGCTTTGCCGTACTTGCAGACCATCTCGGTAAGCCGGTCGCTCAGCTCGAGCTTGTTTTTCTTGGTCGTCGCAGGATATCTATGGCCAACATCGAGCAGTCCGTATTCGTTGGCCACCAAAAATGCGACAGCCGTCGCATGGGTATGCGCTCGGAGCAACTCGATGGCGATCGTCGCGACCTCATCAGGCGACGTAAGCGAGTTGCAATGGATCGACAATTGGTGCAGGTCGGCGATCTCCTCGTTTCGACCCGCCTCCTTGAGAGCTCGAAAGGCGATCATCCCGGAATTGATGCTTCCCGATGAGCCATCACTCTGAACATCGGGAAATAAATCTTTGGAATGATTGACGATCTCTACGGTCTGCTCTTCCACACTCGATTCGTCGACAAAGGTAAACTCGGTCCCCCCCATGCGAATCGTGTCGCCATCGCTCAAAACCGCTTCGTCGGTTTTCGAACGGTTGACCATCGTGCCGTTCGTCGAGCCGGCATCGAGCAACGTCCAACGCCCGTTCCTGTAAACGATCCGGGCATGGACCCGCGAACATCGAGGATCGTTCAACTGGACCTGGCACTCTGCTCCGCGACCGATCAAAGTCTCGACATGACGGTTCAGCGGAAGCTTGGCATTCAAGTCCACACCGCGTGTAACCTTTAGGTAGCTGGACATGTGCCTGGATCGTAGTGGAAGTGGCGGATTCGACGCTTAAAGACGCTTAAAATCCTCAATTATAGACAATTTGTCTCAATTTGCTACAGCAACTGATTTGCTGCTTGAAGTACTCCGAGTGGTTTCCCATTAAAATTCCGATAACATGCCATCGATTCATCGATCCTAACACCCCTTTTGGCGATGCTCCTATGTCCCTGATCGATCCAGAAAAAGCCTTCCATGCTCGTTCTCTGAAGAATCTCCTGCTGCTGGTCCTTTTCATCGCCTTAGCAAGGCCGAGTCTCCATGCACAGGAACTCTGGGTCTACTCGCAAACCAATCTGCTCGTACCCCAGGAAGTCGAACGTATCGAGGCGCTCATGCGACGCGCAAAACAAGCCGGCTACACGCACATGCTCATCGCCGATTCGAAGTTCTCTCGGTTGTCGCAACTCGATCAACGTTACTTCAACCACGTCGAACGGATCAAGAAACTTGCTGCGGAACTTCCGATGAAGCTCGTCCCTGCGGTTTGCTCGGTCGGCTACTCGAACGATATTCTCTCGCTCAATCCGAACCTCGCCGAAGGCTTACCCGTTCGCGAGGCTCTTTACGAAGTTCGCTCGGGCGTTGCGCACCATGTTCCCGAAACGGGGTCTGCAACCTCCAAGAACGCTCTGCCGCCACTTCGCGAAAAACGCCAATGGGGCTTCATCGATGAGGCATTGGTTCCCGACGGCGAGGCTCTCCGATCGGTCCGCCCACACTCGGGCAACGTTCGCATCTCGAAAAAAATTGAGTTGACACCCTTTCGTCAATACCATGTGTCGGTCGAAATCCAAACCGACGATCTGGATGTCCCAGTCGAGATCAAACTCCTTACCATGGATGGCTCAAACCTCAACTACACCAACCTCGGTGTGCAAGCGACCCAGGATTGGAAAGAGCATCACATCACTTTCAACTCCCTGGGGAACCAACAAGCCAATCTCTATATCGGTGCCTGGGGACTCAATCGTGGAGGACTTTCGATCCGCAACCCCACGCTGCACGAATGCGGTGCAGTGAACTTGGTCCGTCGACCAACAGCACCGATCGAGGTAGTATGGGAAGGCCCCGACGGACGACGCACGGCGCTGAGCGAAGGGGTCGATTTCGAACGATGGAGCGATCCGAAACTCGGTACGGTCCCCTACGATGGGGAATACGATGTTTGGCATGAAGCTCCCTCGATCAAACTCTTGCGGAAACTGCCCGACGCCAGCCGACTAAGGGTCTCGTATTACCACGCTCATATCGTCTACGACGGTCAGGTTTGCGGTGCTGCGAACGATAAGGATTTTCAACAACTTCTCGATCAGCAAATCGATGCCATGACCCGTCTGTTTCCCGACGCAGACTTCATGATGTCGCATGACGAGTACCGCGTCATGGGGTGGACCCAATCGAATATCGATCGCCTCGCTCCAGAGGCCTCGCCTGCGGAGGTCCTGTCCCACAATGTCAAGCACTGCAGCGAGCAACTCTTTGGAAAAGCCCCATCGTCAAAAATTGCGGTCTGGAGCGATATGTTTGACCCCTACCATAATGCCGTCGACAAGTACTACCTGGTCAAAGGCTCGCTGAGGGGCGCAAACGCTCCGGAAAGCGTGCGCGTGGTCAACTGGAACTTTGACAAACGCCAAAAGAGCTTAAAGCACTTTTCCCAAAAAGGTCACAGCCAAATCCTCGCCGGTTACTACGATGGTCCACCGGAACAGATCAATCAATGGCTAGATACCGTTCTTCAAGAGCAGATCCCGGGCGCCCAAGGGGTCATGTACACGACCTGGCGGCGCAACTACTCCGATCTTGAAAAGTTCGCCAAAGCCGTTCAGTCGCACCGATGGTACAGCGAACCTCGCTGATCGCTTAGGAAAAACTTTTCCCCGCGATTCTCAAAAAGACATCCTCGAGACTCGGAGGCCCGATCGTCATGCTCGTGACAAGCGATCCGAGACTTGCATAGACATCCATCGGGGATATATCGGTTTGCTGTCGGACGATTCGGACCGATCCGCCATGGATGCTACCTTGATACCCATACTGCTTTTCGAGTTGTTCGACCACCCTGCTGGGCTCGTTGGTCGCAACGCTAAAGACGATCTGTCCGGTGCTCTTGCGCAGAGCTTCGGGCGAATCATCGACCAAAAGGTGACCTTGATCCAAAATCGCAATCCGATCGCATTTCTCGGCTTCCTCGAGAAGGTGAGTGGTCAAAACGATCGTCGTGGAGTGCTCTTGGCGAAGCTCTTCGAGGGATTGCCAAAGCTCGAGCCTCGAAAGAGGATCCAAACCGGTGCTCGGCTCGTCGAGAAAAAGCAACTCGGGCCGATGCAATAGTCCTTTGACCAACTCGACGCGTCGTCTGAGCCCACCCGATAGCTTGTCGATCTTGATGTCGAGTTGCTCCTTGACGCTCAACGCTTCGGACAATTCATCTATTCTCGACTTGGCCTCGCGTGGGCCGATTCCATACAAGGCTGCTTGAAACAGAATGTTCTCGCGAGCCGTCAACTTGCGATCTAAGCTCGGGGACTGAAACACCACTCCAATCCGCTCTCGAATCGCTTGTTGGTCTTTGGCCACATCGTACCCGAGCATCTGAATCGTGCCGCTTTGAACGGGCACCAAGGTGGACAAGAGCCTAAACAAGGTCGATTTGCCAGAGCCGTTGGGTCCCAGGACTCCGAAAATCGACCGTTGAGGGATTTCCAGAGAGACATCGTCAAGCGCCGCTTTTTCTCCGTAACGATGCGAGAGCCCCGAGATGGCAACCGATGGCCCAGCATAGGTCGGCATTAGAAGAGACCCCAACGCACGACGACCAGCAGGAAAATCGCCGGTAGGAAAACCAATGAGGTTCGCAGTAGCTTTCGGGCTGTACCCTGATCCCTGCTGCGAAGGAACTTGGTCGAGGCGATCAGTTGAAAAAAGGCAATACCGAAGGCCAAGCCGGCTAAGATCCACGTAGCGATCGATTCCGGACCGAGCACTACCAAGCTCAATGGACAGAGCAACGCCGCCGGTACTACAGCATGCCAGCCTGCCGCCAGCCCCGATGGCTCCTCGCCGGTGAGCATCCGAAATCCGGCTTGGGAGTATTGATCTTTGTACAACCAAGCGATGGCCATGAAGTGGGGGAACTGCCAAAGGATCACAATGGCGGTCAATCCCCAAGCTTCCATCGAATCGATGGATCCACCGGCGGCCGTCCACCCGATCATCACCGGCAACGCGCCTGGCAAGGTCCCGACAGCGGTGTTCCACCACGACCAAGCCTTCATCGGTGTGTAGACCCAACAGTAGATGAACCAAGTCATGAAACTGACCAAGGCCGCTGTCGCATTGGTCCCGAAGTAAATCATCGATGTGCCGACGACGAAGAGCAACCAACCAAAAAGACTCGCCTCACTCATGGTAAGCCGACCGCTGGGCAACGGTCGGTTGCGGGTCCGTGGCATGAGAAAATCCCGATCCCGTTCGAACCATTGGTTCAGGACGCTAGCGCTCGCAGCGACCATGCTGGTTCCGACCAAGGCGCTGAACCAGGCGATCGGAGCGACCGACGTCCCGAGCAGCCGACCGGCAAAGACCATCGCGACGGCGACGGTCAAAAGGATCATCACGGTGATGCGCGGCTTGGCCAAGACCAGATAATCCCGCCATGCAGATCGCACCCACGGCGAAGGCAATTCCAAAGTTTTGGTCACTGGTGTGGACACGTTGTTCTCGAAATGGTTCCGTTAGACGGCGGAAATAGACCGGGGTAAAGCCCCAGTTGACTGAGGATTATTCAACGGATCGGGATTCTCGACAAGGGAAAACTGACGCCTCCCGACGCGGCAAATCAGCCAAGTCGAACTGGCGATCAGGAGCGATCCGGTCGCTTGATGGGCCGTGACCAACATCGATTCCCAGTATCCTTTTGCCGCGATAACGTACCGGGCAAGGGCCCCGGTCGTCTCGCTCCAAGGAAGGGCATAGTTGGCCATCCAGGTGCCAACACCCAACAGCAATTGCAAGACCAAGAGCGCCAACAATGCGTTGGCGGGTGCTCTCAAACCAGGCTCCTGAGCATAAGGGCTCCTGCGGACCATCAGGGCCACGGCAAGGATCGCGATCGTTACGACCCCTGCAAACGTCAAATGCAAATGCACCATCGACATGAAACCCACTGGGCTCGTACTGGGCAAGGCATGCCGAAGCTGAGCTCCCAGGGCCAATTGGGTGACCGTCGAGGCGAGCAAAATCCAAGATAAACTCCACAAACCACGGGGCACGATTCTGGCCGTGGCCGTTTTCCAATCCGAAGACGAGGCCAGAGCGACAAAGGTCGCATAAGCAAAAACCATCGGCCCCCCACACCCGTGGATCATGGCGATGGTCCGTTCATCCAAAACGACCCGAAATCCTCCGAGCAACCCCTGTGCGATGACCGCTCCGAGCAAACCGACGCAAGCCCAACGGTACCACCGACGGGGCTCTTGCCTCCAAGCAGCGATGCACAAGAAGATCACCAAGAGTCCTACCCATGATCCCAAAAGCCGGTGTCCATGCTCGATGAGCAGGTCGAACGGGCCATAGATCCATGTCCAGAAGGGGTACAGGAACAGGTTGTATCCATAAGTCCCGGGCCAATCGGGAACGGCCATACCGGCATCGTGGGTCGTGACCAACCCTCCGACCCAAATCAACGGGAAAATAAACAGTGCGGCAAGCCAACTCCAGAGCTTGACGAAGTTGAATTTCACTTCTGAGCTCACGATCTGTCCTCCAAGTGCATGACGTAGTACACCAACTCCCAGAGCTCCTGATCGGTCAGACCCGGATTGGAGTTCTCAGCTCTTGCCACAGGTGGCATCGGCGTGCCTTCGATCCCCAAGACAATTCTTTTAAAAATTTCCTTGGGAGACTTTCCACCATGGAATGCGCCCCAGTGGAAGTTCCTAGGCTTGGCCAACACCGGACGGAGAGCTCCATAAGGCTTCATCTCCTTCCACTCTTTGGGATGCTTCGGATCGATCCCTGCAAGGATCGTCCAGTCCTTGGTCCATTCGTCGTAATCTTGGGAGGCTCCATCCCCGGAACCGGTTTTTCCATGGCATTTGACACACGCCGTAAGCTCACTTTCAAAGTGCAATTTGCCTTTTTGGATCCATTCCAGGTGGCTTTCCTCGTCGCTCGGTGCGGTGGTAAACCAAGCCGGCGGCTCGGGCACGGAAAGTGCCTCGCTCGGGGCACTGTTCCATTTACCGACAACGTCCGAGAGAATTTCTTGCATTCTCGGCTCGCTCGTCTCCAAAGGGATCCCTTCTTGCAGGTTCAAACGGATGGCTCGGCGTTCGACCTCCCCTCGTATGGCCAAAAACTGCACGTACTCGACAAGGTCTTCGACGTCATTGGCGAACTCCTCGGATTCTTCGAGAGCACGGAACGAGGGCATCGCGGTTCCAGGAATCCCTTCGACAAGGGTCCGATGAAGGTCCTCTCGGATCGGTTTTTTGCCGACTGGATTGGATTTGAATTTGAAGGTTCCCCTGCGAAAATCTCTAGGATAAGGTTCCAGGAGCATGGAAACGGGCCCGAGCCCATCGCCCGAAAGGCCGTGACAAGTCACACAGTGCTTGCGAAAAACTCCACGCTCGACCTTGTCGGCCAGTCGACCGACGGGCCCAGCACACCTCAAGACCGATTCCATTCGGACTGCTTCGGCCTGCCCGGAGGGCCATCTGGGCTGATCCAACGAGCCGAACCAATTTTCGGTCACCGCGGCGGCTTGTTCGGCGATCTTGGTCGGATTCCGATCGGCCGACTCGCGAGTCAAACTCGCCGCATGCAGAAAATTGGGCCGATAATCCAACTCCGACGGGCCGCAACCGACGAGCAGAACCCCAAGCATCGGCAAAGCCCACGCCAAGCGTGTCGCGGCGTTACGCTGTGTTTTCGAAGGGCGGTGCCAAGGGCCGGGCTCAGTTCGAGCCAGCCGCCGAGCAGTTTTTTCTAGAGCAACAGGATTCATTTAAATTTCAAAGAGAGGCTCAAATAGTTCCGACGCCAGTCGGCCGACATGCCTACTGTAGGCTGACCGCAAAGTCACCCGAGAGTTTCCCAAGAAAACCCACGATTCGTAGTGTCAAATCGCCGCACGTGCTTGCGGCAGACCCGGAATGTTACCTTTTTGTGCGTATGATGACCCGTTTGGTCCGATTTTCGAATTGTTTTTTGATCTCCACAAGGTATTTTCCAATCGATGAAGCTTAAAAGTACGCATGAGGATTTTCGGGTCGAGGAGATCACCTCGGTCCGCCCGACGGGCGGATCGCACGCTTTGTATCGGCTCACGAAGGCTGGTTTGGGTACTCCGGAAGCGATTGCGGAGGTTTTGAGCCACTGGAATATCGAACGCCGAAGGATCAGTTATGGTGGGCTCAAGGACCGGCACGCCTCGACCCTTCAGCATTTCTCGATCGCTCACGGTCCGAAAACCGGTTTCACAGACCGTTCGATGCAAGTCGAGTACCTCGGGCAAGTCCACCGCCCCTTCGACGCCAAGGACATTCAGGCCAACCGGTTCGAAATCCGTCTGCGAAAAATCGCAAAAAAAGACGTTGAGCAACTCGATCGCAACGCTGATTGGCTCAAGCATTTCGGCGCGATCAACTACTTTGACGACCAACGTTTCGGATCGATCGGGCAATCCGGCGAGCTTATCGGCATGCACTGGTGCAAGTTGAATTACGAGCGTGCGCTGTACATCGCCATGGCTGAGCCGAACCCTCACGATCGACCCCGAGAGAGCGAACAAAAGGAGATTCTTCGAAACACTTGGGGGCAATGGGAAAAGTGCAAAGAGTTGCTCGACCGCTCCCATCGCCGCAGCATCGTCACCTACTTGTTGGACCATCCTGCGGACTTTAAGCGAGCGTTGGCTCTGGTCCGTTTGGACCTGCGTAGTATCTACATCGCCGCCTTCCAAAGTTGGATTTGGAACCGTTGGCTCTCGGCCCTGATCGACCGCTTCAATGAGCATCAGACCCAACGCCGCTTGCCGTCGAAATCCGGGCCCCTCTCGTTGCCTCAGTTGCTCACTGCCGACCAACAGAGCCGATGGAAAAGCCAGTGGCGAACCACCTTGCCTCTCCCCTCGGCTCGTCAACACGAATGGCCCGAAGGGACCTTCGAGATCCTCGAGTCGGTCGTCGCCCAACTGGGTCTTGCGGTGCGTGAGTTGCGTTTGAAGTTCCCTCGCGACACCTTTTTCTCGCGAGGTCAGCGAGAGGTGCTGCTGTTTGCAAACGGATTCGAGTCGACCTGGGAGTCCTCCGAGCCGAGCTCCGATCCAAACTCCGAATCGGTCGATTGGAAATTGGCTTTCGAACTTCCCCGAGGCGCTTACGCGACGATGATCATCCGGCAGTTATTTCTCGATAGTATCGAAAATGGGCCAGAAAGTGGTCCAGAAGAAGGCCCAGAGGATAACCTAGAAACCGGCGCCGAGGACGGCCCGGGAATGCCGCTTTGAAACACACCGTCAAGCAAGCTGTGACCAAAGACAAATAGAGAACTCGACACGATTTAAGGAAACGGCGATGAAACGTTTTGATGGGGTGATATTCGATCTCGACGGAACGCTCATCGACTCCTTGGAGGACATCGCCAACGCGGCCAACGCGACGCTTGCGGAGTTGGGCAAACCGACTTGTACGCTCGAATCGTTCAAAACCCATGTCGGAGATGGCGTAAGTGTCTTGTTCCAAAGAGCCTTGCCAGAGACCCGTACCGATCCGCAACTGCTCGATCGGTGCATGAGGATCTACCAAGGATACTACGATCGCGGCTGGGATCGAAACACCGAGCCCTACCCAGGCATCCTGCAAATGCTTCGAAAGACCCAACAAGAAGGGCTGATACTCGCGGTGCTTTCGAACAAGCCGGATCACTTTACCAAACGCTGCGTCGAACGGTTCTTGCCAGGGGTCTTCTTTACGCACGTGATCGGTCACAGCGAGCGATTCCCTCGCAAGCCGGACCCACAGTCGGCCATCTGGATCGCCTCCGAGATCTCGCAGAGCCCTACCCGTATCGCTTATGTTGGCGATACCAACACCGATATGAAAACGGCCACCGGCGCGGGGCTTTATCCTATCGGCGTGTCTTGGGGTTTTCGCCAAGTCGAGGAGATCGTCCAGGCCGGCGCGCAAGCCATCTGTAACACCTCTGAAGAGCTTTCCGATCTGCTCCTTTGGTCCTAATGATCTCTGTGTGGTTCCCAACGTGGTTTTTTGCCCCAACGGGGCGCAAGGTGATAGCCCAGGGCAAAGCGAAGCGCCGCCCTGGGTTGGATCGGCGAATTCAACGCTAGCCCTGTAGGGGCGGAACCCAGCATCGCGGAAACCAAAACGTCGATATTTTGCCCTTTCAGGGCATTCGTGAATGGGGGGGCGGCGGGAGATGGCGGTTCGTCCTGCGGTTCCCAACGTGGTTTTTTGCCCCTTCGGGGCGGGCCAATGATGTTACATCGTACGCATACCAATTAATTTCTTGCTCGAGAGTTGAACTTGACTCCCAACCCGAAGATTTTTTAAGCTATCGCCCCCGGATCGAGTATCAAGGAAAGACAGCTTTCGGGCGTAACGATCCGATTTTGAAACGAGTAAACCAAGGATGGGGGTTGGGAATGTCAAACGAATCGAACAAAAACAAACCGGTTCCAATGCTCGATGTAGGCAGAGGCAACCTACCCTTAAAACAAGCATTCCTAGACGCGATCGAACGCGTTGTCGATAGCGGTCGCTTTTTGCATGGCCCGGAAGTCACGGAATTGGAGAAAACCGTGGCCGAGGTGTGCGGCACAAGGCATGCCATCGGCTGCGCATCGGGTAGCGACGCTCTTCTGCTGGCTCTGATGGCCCTGGATATCGAACCGGGCGACGAAATTATCGTTCCGAGCTTTACTTTCTTCGCGACCGCCAGCGCCGTTTCGAGGCTGGGTGCCGAACCGATCTTTGTCGACATCGATCCGATGACCTACAACATGGATCCAGAATGCCTCGAAGAGAGCATTACGGCCAGGACCAAGGCGATTATTCCCGTGCACCTGTTCGGTCAGTGCGCTGCGATGGACCGGATCCATGAAATTGCATCTGCCCACGGCTTGCCCGTGATCGAGGATGCAGCTCAAGCGATCGGGGCGGCTTGGGACGATCGGCCCGCTGGGTCCTGGGGTCAGATCGGCTGTCTGAGTTTTTACCCAACCAAGAACCTAGGCGGCATGGGCGATGGCGGCATGCTCGTTTGCAATGACGATGCAATCGCTGCGAAGCTGCGTTTGCTCGCTTCGCACGGTATGCAACCGCGTTATTACCACAAACTCGTCGGAATCAACAGTCGCTTGGACACCCTCCAGGCTGCTATCCTGAATGTAAAAATCCCCCATCTTGAGGATTACGCCAACGCACGACGCGCCAACGCAGCAAGATACAAAGAGCTCTTTCAAGCGAGCCAATTGCACGAGATCGTCGAGCTGCCCAAGAAGCAGCCCAAGGCGACTCACGTTTGGAATCAGTATGGCATCCGAGTCCCGCACGGGCGACGCGATAGCCTCAAGGCCCACCTGCAGAATCAAGGGATCGGCTGCGAAGTCTATTATCCGGTCCCCCTGCACATGCAGGAGTGTTTCTCCGACCTTGGTTACTCTCTAGGATGCCTGCCCCATACGGAAACCGCGGCTCGGGAAATCCTTCACCTGCCAGTCTACCCCGAGTTGACGGCAGGCGAACAGGAAGCGGTTGTCGAGGCGATCGAGTCGTTCTACATGACCGGTGCTTACCGACGTGTCGCTTAGAAAATATCCCGCCGTTGCTTAAGCTGCCGCAGGCAATCATCGAGCCTACGATTTAGGATTTTTCTTCGTAGGGGCTTCCTTAAGGTTCACCTGAAAGGGCTTGGGCAGTTTGCCCATTTGCTCTTCGGTGAGCATTTTTCCGATTTCGATTCGGGTCTTGGCAAGCATTTCCTCGGTTTCGATGAGAACCTTCTTCTGCTCCTCGTTAGCCTTCATCGCCGCGAGTGCAAGCTCTCGGACTTCCTTCGGCTTCTTGCCATCCTCGCGGGCCTTCTTACCGGCTTCAGTCCTCGCCTTGAGCATTTGAGGTGTAAGGTCCACGGCCTTTCGCTTTGCCATGACTTCCTTGACCGTCTTGGTGAAATTCTCTTTGATCTTGTCGGTGGTTTCCTGGCTCAATCCGGCTGGTTCAAGTTGCTTGAGAAACTGGTTGACCATCGCGGTTGCCGGATCGCCACGTCCCGCCTTGGTTGCGGTTTCTTGAGCTGAAACATTGGAACCGAAAAAACCGACTATCGTTGTGCAAATCAAAAGGTACTTGAGCATGAAACTCTGCCTCCAAAAAAACTTGGTAACAAAAACACAAAACGTTGACTGCGACTCACCGGACGGCTTGCGCCGTTCCGCTTTTATTTTTCAATGAGCTGATTGTTCAAGATAACATGATCCTTTGTTCAAGGGGCCTTTGAAGCGCTGAGCTTGATCAACAATTTCAATGCCTGTTCGTAGCGGGGTGATTCCTCCAGAGCCATCAAGCAGTGCCTTAAGGCTTGCTCGGGGTGTTGACCTAGACGATCGTAGGCGACGGCCAGCTCGAAGTTCAATTCAGCCGGGTCCAACGGGTCTAGGTGAGCCAGTGCCACAAGGCTATCGATGACCAGCTTGGGCTGTTGGGTTTTCTGACCGGCCAGCGCGAGGTCTTCGAGCACCGAAGCCCGCATGGGCTGGATTTCGAGCCACTTTTTGCACCAGTTCGCCACGCTTCCCCAATCCTGCGATTCTTTGTCCAGGGCGATCAACCGCTCGAGCGGCGTGGTCGAGTGGGGGTCGAGCGTTACGATTTCGAGCAAGCATTCGCGGACCTTTTTTGTTTCGTTCTGCTCGCGGTGGATGACGAACTTCTTTGTCAGTGCGCTGTTGGCTGTCGGATCCGTTGGCCAGGCGTCGAAGAGCCACTGCGCCGTTACGATCGCTTCGGTCCACGCTTTCTGCTGGATCTGCTCATCGAGTTTTCGGTGAAGAGCTGCGTAAGAATTCGGATGGGCGTCGAGCCAGGTGTTCCAGAGTTGTTCTTTGTCCATGGGAGCCATATCGAGGCTCGGTGCAAGTTTTGCGCCTTGGTCTTTCGCATATCTTTCGAAAGCCAGATCGAGGCCCTCAAGGCTTCCGGTTCGCCGTGCGATCGCATCGGTGATCGGGAGTCCATCGCGAAGGTCGGCAAGCAAAGTGAGCAATGCATCATGTCCGAATTGCTCGACCCAGAACTCCACGACCAAGGAGGCTACATAGTAGGCATACTGAAGATGCATCGGAGACTTAGGGGCAATAAACATACGGCTCATGCGGCTCGGAGGTTCGAATTCGCCGCTTCGGAGCCATTGGATGAACATCGGGTTGGCAGGTTCCCCCCAGTTGTCTCTGTGCCTCCGCTCCTCGTAGACCGAGATACCTTCGGAGAGCCAGCGAGGCATGCGGTTGTTGGTCAGATTCAACGTCACGACGTGACAAAACTCGTGCCACAGGACCGATTTCCAATTGTGTTCGACATTCAATGCCGCAGGGGAGTTGGCCGTGATCACATTTCCAAAGCACACGCCTAAGAACCCTTCGCCTCCTGGGAGCCCAAAGGTCCGTACAGCGAAATCCCTTTGCTTGGCAAAAAGCTCCACGACGATGGGTTCTTGAAGCTCCACCTTGTACTTGTTGACAAGCGTTTCTCGGGCCTCTTGCAGGAGCTCGACGATCTGGGCCCCGTAGACGTTCGCTTCGGTGGCATCCATGCGAATGACCAAGCCCGGTGCCTCGATCGTCTGGTACTTGGCGAGCTCACCTCGGAGGATCTGAAGGTTGTAGCTCGTCACATGGAATGGATCGGCTTGGCGAGCCAACGCGACCATTTCCCAACCCTCCTGCTCTTTTCCTAGCCGCAAGAGGTCTTGGGCCAGTTGGGTGCGGGCCGGATGGAAGTTGTTGTCCATCGCCAAGGCGCGCTGTTGGTATTGGGAGCCTTCAGCAAATCGGTAGTGCAACGATAGGTGTTTACCGATTTTGTGATCGACGATCGGATTGAGCTTCCTCAGAACCAGTGCGCGGCTGCGAAAGGTTCCTTCGTCGTTGTAGGCTCCTTGGAGGTGTGCGATCGCAGCTCTCAGAGCCCAGAGTTCGGGCAGTTCTGGGTTGATCGCTTCGACCTGCCCGAGCACGCTCAAAGATTGCGGATAGCTCTCGGAGTCCATGAGAGCTTCGGCCTGTTTCAGAAGGCTTGGGATATGACTTGGGTTGATGCTTAGGGCCTCTTGGAGCGCATCTCGAGATTTCGCAGGATCGGAGTTGCTGAGGGCTTCCGAATAGAGAAATAAAAGATCCGGGTCGTTCCGACTGAGTTTGAGCCCCTTTTCCAGTGCGTCGGCCGCCACTTTGCTGTCGGACTTCTCAAGGGCCATCGACGCGATCGCCTTGAGGGCCTCGAGGTTCTTCGGATCGGATCGAAGGGCCTGATCGTAGCAAAGCTTCAAGACCTGTTTGGGATCCTCGCCTTGGAGAAGGAAGAACTCCCCGAGCGGTACAAGCTCTGCTTTGGTCGAATATCGCCAAGGATTGCGTTGGATCTGAGCCGTGAGCTCCTCGAGTAGCGCGCGAGCTTCGGTATCGAGGTTGTTAGCAAGCAGGATTTTATGACCGAGAAGCTTCAGCCGAAGGCTATCGGAAAAGCGTTCCAAGGATCCTCGGTAAACCTCAAGGGCTTGAGGGTACTTGCCCTGGAGCATGTAGTTGGCCGCAAGCAGGCGTGGCCAAGCTTCGTTCCAGGTCTTTTTCTCCACTTGGGACCGAGCGATCTCGACGGCTTTTTGGTATTCGCCGATCCGCATCGCCTCTTGGACCGTTCCGACGTCGACGAGTTGTCCGGAGCACTCGCTGCCTGGGGCGCTCCATGCCAAGACGGCAAGGACAATAAAAAAGCACCATTTAGGCGATTTTGGCGACCTTGGGAGCTTCGGCATCGTTGCATCCAATCAAGCTGGTGGGAAATCGTGACGCTCCTACATGACCGGCGCGATCGGATATACTGTAACAAGTTTCCATCGTGGAAACATCGGTTCGTTCCATGCGGATGGGGCGACGAAGTCTTGGTGGTGACTGTTTTTTGACGACTGTTTATAAGGGGTAGAAAATGACGAAGTATCTCAGTGGGCTGCTCTTTGCAGCGATGTTTGCACTCTCGCCAGCGTATGCGGAGACTTGGACCCTAGATGTCGAGAAGTCCAAAATCGATTTTGTTGGCAAGAAGCCCGATGGTGCCCATAAGGGAGGATTCAAGGGGTTTAAGTCCGAGGTCAAAGCGGATCTCGAGAATCCACAGAACGGATCGATGAAACTCGAAATCGAAGCCGAAAGCTTGTGGTCCGACGACCCAAAGCTCACCGAACACCTCAAGAACCCTGACTTCTTCGATGTACGCAAGTATCCGAAAATCACGTTCGAAACAACGGCCATCAATGCGGCCAGTGAAGATGACGTGCAATTGACCGGCAAGATGACCATGCTAGGCAAGACCGTCGAGGTCAAGGTACCTTGCAAGGCTACCATCGCCGAGGGAAACGCAACGCTCAAAGCCGACTTCAAACTCGATCGCACTAAGTTCGGGATGATGTACGGCAAAGGCAAGATCAACGACGAAGTTGAAATCACCGCCAACTTGGTTTTCAAGCGTCCCTAAAGACCCATTCGATCACTAAAACGCCGTTCGTCGGGCTTGTCCGAGGCGGCGTTTTTTTTTGAATGGTTCGTAAGCTGAGAAGGATTTAGATGACGTACTGCTCTCGCAATCGAGACATGCATTCGACGAGCGGTCGACGCCGAGAATCTGCTGAGAAAAGACCTGCATTGGGAAATAAGTGGCCACTCGAATCGATCGCTTGGTTCCAAATAATCCCGTGCACACTCGGTTTGGACAAAAGCATCTGAAGAAGCTCTAGGCCGTTGGGGGGCAGCGCCGTCGGGCGAACGGCAACTGCCGCCTCTGAGCCTTCTTCAAGCTTGGTTCCAAAAAGGTCCGGATCGGTGTCTTGCATGAAATCGTGGACATCTACCGAAGGTTGGCTGCCCGGATAGGCCCAGGACGAGACGATGGAGTTTTGATACAAAGCCGTCGGGTCGTTCTCGAGCGAAAGGGGAGCGGTCAATCGTACCAAGAGGGATTTCTCGAGGAATTGCCAGTGGTCGATGATGTCCGACAAATCGATCAAGTCTCTTGGCAATGTCCCATAGGGCCAGCAGTTCAAGTTCAAATCCAGGCCGATGCCCGCAATGTCCTTGTCGTGGACTTGGATCAAGCTTCGAGCAAAGCGAAAAGGATCGATGCTCTGTTGGTTTTGAGTCATGTACTCTGCTGCCGGCAGATTGATGCAAAAAACGATTGGGCTCTTGGGGTCCACGCTCCGTATCGCACCGATAACTCCTGAGGCCAAGCGGAAGGCTTGTTCGTCACTCAGTTCGTACTGAGCGCAAGCATTGATGCTTGCACTCGCATCCCAGAGTCGAACACGCCCGAGGCATTGCGAAACGACGTTTTCAACATGGCTAATGACCTTGTAACAGACTTGATCGAAGGATGTCGCTGGCTGAATGAACGAAGGACACCTGCCCTGTTGAAGCGACACCAATGGTCCGCCGATGACCTTAAGGTCTCTTTCTTTGGCCCAGTCGAGTTGTTGGAAGACCGGATCATTATCTGCCAGTCGGTTTGCTCCAGGTGCGATTCGATGGATTCCAAGGTCGATGCTGATGGCATTGCAGGCAGGCAAGAGCTCTTGGCCGATCGAATGCCAATCCGGGATCGTGGGAAGTTGCACACCAAAGAGTGTTTGAAGTTTTTCACCCCCGAGCAATCGAGCTTGTAGGACTTGCGATGAGTAAGCTCGAGCTAAGGACCGCGAGGCCTCGATGGCCTTATCGATCGAGCATTGGGCCTGTTGTCCAGGCGCATCGCGGCCCTTTTCCTCGACGATCGCCTGGACGAAGTGCTCGAGGGCTTGGTCCATCGATGCATGGTAGGCCGCAGGGATCCGCAAGCCTCGTATGTGCTCCCAGGAAAAGGCGCGGGTGCGAATCCGATGGATTGTTCCTCGGGCCAATTCCAAGCGCAGAGAATAGGGGGTCTGTGAGCTTTTCAGGGACGTCGAGGTAAGAACGACCGGTCCATAGTCCGTCGTCGGCCAGGGCATCGAAAGCTTGCAGGTATCGTTTTCGTCGAAATCGAAGCTGAGGATCCCGTCGGCGATCGAACGTCGTGAGGGTTTAGGGATCCCTTCGATCGCTCCGGCAACATAGGCCGATTCCCAAAAGCGCGAATCGAACTGGGAATGGTCAGGAAGTCGGAATCGCAGGATGCCCATAGAGCCACGGCTAGAAGGTATTGCTTCGGATAAGTCTTGCTAGAGCGAAGACCGACAGTGTAGCGGGTTTCGCTAGCATTACAACAAATCCAGAATACAGTGCCGAACCGAGCCAGTGGGTTTCGGATCAATCGCCGCGGAGTTTGAGATTCAGACCGGTGAGTTTCTCGCGAACTTCGGTCAAGCTTGTGACGCCAAAGTTCTTGCATTCGAGCAGGTCATCGCCGGTCTTTCGGATCAATTCACCGATGGTGTTGAGTTGCAGGCGGACCATGCATTTTCTTGCTCGAACCGAGAGATTCAACTCGGAGATCGGGCGGTCCAGGAGCATCTGCTGATCTGGGGTCATGCCCGAGAGGTCCAAGGGTGGCTCGGCTTCTCGCTTCTCGTGGGCATACTGCCCGAGCGAAAGACTTTTTGCGGCGAGCATTTCCTTGATCTCTACCAGCGAGGTTTCGCCGAAGTTCTTGCTCGATAGGAGGGTTTGTTCGGAGACCCGCGTGAGGTCTCCAAGCGTGCGGATTCCCATCTTTTGCAGACAATTTCGGGATCGGACCGACAGTTCGAAGTCGGTCACCGAGATGTTGAGCAGTTGGGCAAGTTTCTCGTTTTTCTTATGGGTTTCTTCGTCGACCGATTCGGGACCACCGGCGATTGCGTCCTTGAGATACATCTTGGCGACGTGGTGGTCTGGGCAGGTCTCCAGAATGCGTCGGTACACGCCCTGAGCGCGTGAGTAGTCGTTTCGGTCTTCGTAGAGGAGTCCAAGGTTCAGCAGGGTTCCGATGTGCGAGGGGATTAGCCCTGCTCCGCGTTGGTAGAGTTCGAAGGCTTGTTGGTCGTGTCCGAGTCGATCGTACTCTAATGCCAAGCCGAAGAGGGCACCGCCGTGTTTCGGATTGTGTTGCAAGGCTCTTTGGTACAGAGCGATGACCTCGGGGAGATTTCCTCCGATGGCCGCAAGGGTCGCTGCCCTCTGGTAGGGGTATTCGGGGTGCTGTTCGACGGGTCCAAAAATATTGTCGAGCAGTTGGAGGGCTTCTTCTTTACGTCCGAGATACCGTAGGACTTCGGCTCGTGAAAGTTGGCACCATTCGGCAGTGTAACCAGCCTTTTCGGCGGCTTGGTAGTAGTCCAAGGCGCGTTGGAATTGGTCGGTTTGGAAGCAAATTCTCCCCAGGTAATACTGGGCCAGAGCCCCACCATCACCTTGCTTGAGGGCACTTTCGGACTCCGCAAACCTGCCCAGAAGAAACAAGCAAACCCCTAGCCGCACTTGAGTGGCAGGCGATAGACCTTGGGTCTGTTGAAGTTCTTGAACAGCATCCTTGAGCAATGCCAACTGCGTGAGATCTTCTTCGACAGCTCGAGTAATACGCTCGATGTCTGAAGGTCCAAAGGATTGATTCGCCAGGACGACTTCACGAATGTCGATCGATGATGCTGCTACCATGGATGCTGTGGTTCCAATTCTGATTCACGAAGCTGAGAAAGCCGGCAGTGGGAGTCGAACCCACAACCCCCGCATTACGAATGCGGTGCTCTGCCAATTGAAGCTATGCCGACAACCCGCCCAAGGACGGAAACCTAGGCTCTGGGGGTACAAAGATAATTGCTAAACGCTGAAAACGTCAAGTCCTCTTGCCTGCTGAGAGCAGGTCCACTGGTCGAAAATCCTGTGGATCAAGCGCCTCTGGGGAGTCTTGAACTGCCAGTATGCGTGGCAGCTTGCGTTGCCGCTTGGGAGATCGATGGGGCAGAAGAGAAAGAAATTGGCTCGTTCTCTTGGTGGGTTTGTGACGGAGAAGTCGCGTTTTTCGCGGGAAAACGATTTCGGTAAATCCAACGTTCCCACCAATTTGCCACCCGGATTCGACGGTCTTTCAGGGAAACCAAATGCTGCTTTCCGGTTCGAGTTTCCAAAACCAGATCTTGGTCGCTTACCGATCGGACGATCCAATACTTGTCGACTTCATAGGAATAAAGATCGCCTCGGGGAGCTGGACTGATGTTTTTCGCACGTTTTCCAGGAGAAAGCCCGTACTTTTCCCGTGTGCAAATCACCCAGTCGTTGACTTTAAACCGACTCTCCATGACAGACTCCGACCCGTCGAGCAAAAAACGACATATATTCGATGAATTCTTCCAAATATCGAACGCCTGAATCCCTCCGGCGCTCGTCCCTGATGCAAATTCTCGGATGCATTTGACCTAAGTCTAGTCCAATCATGGGGTTAGCAGGCGATTTACGTGGGAATTTCACGGAATCCTCACAGAACCCTACTTTTTTTCGCAACGGTTGCCACAACGGGTTCCAAGGGATATCCTTAGATTTATGTTGAGCCTCACGGGTGATTCAGGTGCGCAACGAACGGAATAAAACAGGACTCTATGTCAGACCATTGGAATTTGCTTGCGGATCAGCTTGGCACGCCGAACCTCGCTCCACGCTCAAAGAAAACGCCGAAAACCGAGGCTCCCATCGAGCCTGCCCCGGCGATTGCCCCGGTCAAACCGAAGACATCCAGTCGGCCAACGGATGTTCCCGAAGAGATTCTTACTACCCCGGAATCACTCCCTGGCCCGGGAAATTCGTCCGGATCGAACTCCGATTCTAAGTCCGAGGACAAACCCCGCGCGACCCGCAGCCGTCCGACCGCATCGTCACCTAGGAAGCCCAAACCCGCTACCGAAGCGGTCCAAGACAAATTCGGCGACGGGCTTTCCGACTTGCCCGGATCGTCTGAGCCGAACTTAGACCCTGAAACGGTTTCGTCGTTCGAGCAGTTTGCAAAGGCTGGCTTTACCCAGTCTGCCGGTCGACGCGCCGATCTCTCTGCAATCGACCTTGACCAAACACTCCCGACTCAGGCCCAATCCGTCTCCAATCAGGAAGCTCCCCTGTCCGATTCAAAAACCCAACCTGCTGCCTCACGATCTGTCGAGTCTCGAACACCCGTGCAACAGGTCAAAGAACCGCAGGTGAAGGAACCTCGCGAGAGATCCATGCTCCAGAGCTCATGGGACGCTCTAGCAAATCTCTTTGGCGTATCCTCGGACTCTCGACGCGAACCGACCGAGACCCCAGTTGCCCCCAAATCGCCCGAACCCAGAGTCGACGAGCCAAAAAATTCGCAAGATCGGAATGTGCAAGCCAACCGGCCATCGTCCAAGCGGTCGGCCCCGAGCAGCATGTGGGATTCCGAAGAAAAAGCGTCGAGGCCCGATCCCTCCCCAGAGACGATCAAGAATGAGGATTCTGTTTCGACCGCACCGGTCTCGGCACCACGAAACCGACGCCCCGAACCGAGGGATCTAGAATCCGTCGAATCGGATCGCCGGGGACCAAGGCGCGCACCCCGAAGAGGTCAGCGCGACGAAGCAATCCCGGCGGCAGATCCAGATCGACGCGACCATGATCGCCCCAGAAGCGAGCGACGCGAAAACGATAAGCCCTTGGATGATCGAAGAGATAGCGATCGACGCAACGACGATCGGCCTAGAGGCGAGCGCCGCGGCAATGTGCCCCGCGAAGAGGATCGCCGCGAAACCGATCGCCGCGATAATGATCGGCCAGTAAGCGAGCGACGCGATCGGGAGCGAACGGACAACGACCGTCCGGTGAGCGATCGTCGAGATGGCGATCGCCGCGATAGCAATCGCCCCACAAGCGAACGCCGAGATGGCAACCGCCCCACAAGCGAACGTCGAGACGGCGAACGCCGCGATGGCAACCGTCCCACGAGCGATCGACGAGATGGCGATCGACGCGATAGCGATCGACGAGGCAACGACCGTCCGGCAGGCGATCGACGCGATGGAGATCGACGCGATGGAGATCGACGCGACCGCATCCTGCGCAGTGACTCCGACCGACGCAAAGAGCACCTCGGATTCGCCGAAGGCCTCGTGTCGGACACCGATCCGATCGATCTGGATCGCGAAGACCAAGGGTTGTTCAATGACCAACCAGAAGAGTCCAACGAGCCATCGCGAAACGATCGGAACCGAGACTCCCAGGAATCTTCTTCCTCACGAGAAAGAAGGCCCAAACGACGCGGACGCCGAAACTCGGATTCACAACTAGACGCGGAAGGACCCTCCAAGGAGCGTTCCGCGGATTCTTTCGACGAATTCGAAGACCCCAATGATTCGGATCGATCTGACGATTCTTCCGAAAGTCGGCCAAAGCACGGCAAGGTTCCTTCTTGGACAGAAACGATCGGCGCGGTCATCGAATCGAACGTTGCTAACCACCAGAAGAACTCCTCGGGCAGCCGAGCACGACATCGTCGACCCAACCATTAGAAATCGGTTTCCCTCCCGATGGGCGGGGCAAAAGGTTTTTAAACATCTCGATGCGCCGAGGCCGGTTTGCAACCTGCTTTCGTCAACGCCCCTTGCGGCATCTTGATCATTCTTTTTTCATTGCGACCCACGTTGGTGTCGCTTTGGTGGACTCGGGACTTATTCCATCGATCGGGTGTTGCGACATCAAGTCACTCGATCGCTCGAGTTTCGACTTGATGGCACCCCCCCTTTTGTGGGATACTTGGCCCCCCCATTTAGATGGGGTCGACCCTAAAAAGTAGGGGGTCCGAGTTCTACTCGGAGGATTTATTTCCGGTTTGAAAATAAGGTGTTCCACCTTTTTTCGATCGGAAAACACTAGGAACACACAGTCAAGGAGTTTTCGTTCGATGTACAAGAATCTCAATGCTTCCTCTCTGGGGATCTCAGGTCGCCAAAGCGATCTGATCGAGCTGGCCATGACCTACGGGTTTCAAGGTTTGGATATCGATGCAGTCGACTTGCAAGTTAGGACCGCACGGACCGATTTCGATCGGGCAGCTCGATTCCTGACGAGTTCCTCGATGCGTGTATCGGGCTTCGATGTCCCATGCAATCTCGATGCAGACGACAAGGACTTCGAGCAATCGTTGAAGCTTGTCGAACAAGTCGTCAAAGTTGCCGGGATGGTCAAAGCCCGGGCCGGATTCCTAGCGATTCCAGCGGCCACCAATCGGGCACCTTTCCCGCAATACTTCGAGTGGATCAAATTGCGGATCGAGCGACTCGCAAGCATCTTCGAGGCCAACAATGTCCTCTTGGCCCTCCACTTTTCCACTTTTTCCGAAGCCCGCGAATCGTATCAGTACCAGTTCATTCAGGACGTCAACGGCGCCTTGGCTTTGATTCAAGCCTGTCCGTCGAAGTCCGTCGGGATGCTCATCGACACCTTTCACTGGACCGTCGGCAAAGGAACTTGGGAGCAATTGGAGAGTTTCCCGGTGGGCCGAATCGGTGGATTGAATATCGCCGATGCGAGTGAAATTCCTGAGATCGGCGACTGCAAGGAGTCGCACAAACTCGTCGCGGCCAGCGTCGGAACGATCGACAATTCCCGATTCGCTAAGATCCTCAGCGCAAGTGCTTACGATGGTCCGATCACCAGCACTCCGGCCCTCTCAAACCTTGGCTCTGTGAAACGCGACCTGATCGCTTCGAAAGCCCAAGACGTACTCGATGCGACCTTGACGCAAGCAGGGCTTGCGACCCAAACCCGGCGGCCCGAGGTGGTTGCGGCTCAGTCGCGATTCGCTCCTTATACCCCCGGTATCGAGGAACTCGGTTGATCGATGCGTTCGAGGAAATCTTGAGGATCGGTTTCTCCAATCCAGCCAAAACCGACTATTATTTGTGCTACACTAACGACGTCTTGAACGTGGCCGTCCGAACCATCAAGGGCTTTGTGTTTTCTTGATGATTAGCCAGCCGATAGCATCGAACCCAAGAAATGAGCCGGGTAGGTATAGAGGCCTGCCCGGAAATGAAGTTTGGCAGGAATCAAATCCGCCGCCGCGGAGTGGTGAAAACATGTCGAAATTAACTTTGCGAGTCGTCCAAGGAGCCGACCGCGGGAAAGTCTTCGGTGACTTATCCCCCCCGATTTCTATCGGCCGCGAAGAAGGCAATACGATTCAACTCAATGACGAACGCATTAGCCGTTACCACTGCAAAATACTTCTCGACAACCAACATCTTGTCTTGACCGATTTGGAGAGCACCAACGGCACCAAGGTCAACGGTCAGAACTGCCAATTGAAAATCCTACGCTTCGGCGATCTGATTCTTGTCGGTCGAAGCATCTTACTTTTTGGCGATCAGCAACAAATCCGTTCTCGGCTCAATGAAACGAATTTGGTCGACGAGAGTGGCTTGGTCGAACGCCAAAGCGATCGCGATTTTGAGGTCGACTCGAGTCTGCTCGTCGAAGTGTCTCCTGCTCAGGGGCTCGAGTATCCACCGGTGATTCCCCACCGACTGAGTCCTAGTCAAGCAGCACAACTTGCAGAGCTTTTGGAGTACATTCATCGAGGGATTGGAGATGTCGTCGAGGGCGTTCAATCCAATGAGTCCAAGAATTCAGTATCGGTTTCCCAGCAAAACTGGCAGTCACTCTTGTTGGTCTATTCGAACCTCTCGGAGCTGATTCGAGCGATTGCAGACCCTGATTTCAAGCTTCCTGGCTAGGCGATATCCTCGGCCAACTCCAGGTTAGAGCACGCACTCCTGGACGACCCTTCCATGCACATCGGTCAGTCGGTAGTCCCTGCCACCCCAGCGGTAGGTCAATTTCTCGTGATCGATCCCCATCAAGTGCAAGACTGTCGCTTGCAAATCGTAAATCGATACGATGTTCTCCACGGCGCGGTATCCGAATTCGTCGGTAGCTCCATGCCAGTAACCTCCCCGGGTTCCTCCTCCTGCCATCCAAAGACTAAAACCTTGAGGATTGTGGTCTCGACCACTGCCACCTTGTGCAAAGGGAGTACGTCCGAATTCGCCGGCGCAGATTACCAACGTGGATTCCAAAAGCCCTCTTGCTTTTAAGTCATCCAGCAGCGCTGCGATCGGTTGATCGACGACCTTGGCGTTTTTGCGGTGACCGGCTTGAAGGTTGTCGTGATCGTCCCAGGGGGCGATAAAGCGAACGCCTTTGACACAGGTGACTTCGACGAACCGAACCCCGCGCTCGACAAGCCGCCGAGCCAGCAAGCATTCTTTAGCGTACTGGGCCATCAATGGGTCGGGCGAATCGACTCCATAACGCGTCAGGGTCTCTTTGGTCTCGTCGGAGAACTGGACCAATTCCGGTACGGAGCTTTGCATCGCGCTTGCAGTCTGGTCGTTTTGGATTGAGGACTCGATGAGTTGATAACCGGCGGTCGTCGAATCGTATTCTTGGAGGAATCGCAGATCCTCGCCTCGCAGGTACTTCAGAAGCGCTTGCTGCTCTTGGACCGGTCTCGAAGGTTGGATGTTTCGCACAATCTCTCCCCCGCTGAAGGTGTCGAAGATCGCCCCTTGATGGACTGCGGGCAAGAAGGCATTCGAGAAGTTTTCCGGACCTCCGATCGGCAGCAGGCCACCATGGACGACAATGTAGCTCGGTAGCTGTTGGTTCTCGGACCCTAAGCCGTAGCCGAGCCAAGCTCCCATCGAAGGTCGGCCTTGCGCCGCAAACCCAGTATGCAGGAACATACAAGCTTGGGAATGTTCGGCAAACTCGCTTTGCATCGATCGAACGACACAAAGTTGATCGGCATGGCGCGAGAGATTTGGAAACAGCTCGCTGATCTCCATTCCCGACTCTCCGTATTTTGAGAACGAGAACGGGCTCCCAAGGCACTTGCCATTTTGATCGAACTGGGTCGCATCGATCGACGCCGGAAAAACGTCTCCATGGCGTTTGCTCAACTCCGGCTTGGGATCCCATGTGTCGACCTGCGATGGCCCACCATCCATAAATAGGAAGATCACTCGTTGGGCTTTCGCCGGGAAATGGAGCCCATCCTTCGCTTGGACTTGGACCCCTCGCGCAGCGCCTGCCAACCAGCCTAGACCCAACCCGGTTTGGCGGATCCAATCTCTTCGGGTTCTGGTGTGGGGTGTCGTGGCTCTATGGGGATCTTTGGAGTTAGTCATCGTACGAACCAAGCTTCCTTGAAGTTGAACATCGCATGAGCCAAAATGGACCATGCTTCTTTGCCATCGGTCGCCTTGCCATCAGCCACTTGCTGCACATCGCGGATCAATGCAAGAGCCGAATCGACCTCGGTATCCGATGGAGGTCTGCTCAGCAGACGCATGTACATCGCTCCGATGCGCTCCGTTGGGTCCAGTTCCTGGGTATCTTGACTCCAGAGTCTTGCCTGCTGCAAGACAAAAGGGTCGTTGAGCAGCATCAAACTCTGTAGGGGACCATGGGTGGTATAGCGTCTGCCGACGGTTGAGGTCGGCTTGGGGAAATCGAAAGCCGCTAGGAATTCATCGGGGAAATTGCGCCGTACCTCCAGATAAATCGATCGGCGTGAATCTCCGTCGATCGGTCCAGGCGGTGATTGCTTGTTGGGCTCAAGCACGGACTTGTAGTAATTGCGTGTTCCGAGTCCTTGATCAGGGCGGCGCAAATTGCCAGCGACCGACAGGAGGGTATCACGAATCGATTCGGCTTCGAGACGACGCAAGTGGGAGTGCGAGACCAACCGATTCGCTGGGTCTTTTTGGCTTGCCGATGCCGTTGGAATACTCGAGCGTCTCCAAACCCTTGTTGTGACGATCGCCCGAATCAATCGCTTGGTCGACCAACCCTCGCGAAGAAAGTCGCTCGCGAGGCGATCCAAAAGCTCCGGATGGCTCGGCTCCTGACCCATCCGTCCGAAGTTGTCGACGGTCCGAACGAGCCCCTCTCCGAAGAGCCAACACCAAACCCGGTTGACATACACCCTGGCCGTCAATGGATTCTTGGGGCTTGCAATCTCCAGGGCCAGCGTCAGTCGACCGCTTTGGGAATCCTGGTAAGCTTTGGGGTCCGAACCGAGGACCTGCAGATAGCGCCTTGCGACGGGCTGTCCTGGGCTCTTGTGGTCTCCCCGAGGGAGCCATTCTTGGTCGATCGGCATGCGGTCTTCGACGACCCCCGGCACCCAGCGCAGAGCGGGTATCGAGGATTCGGCGTTTCGATACTGCTGGCTTAGAGACGAGATTTCGGCAACAATCGCTGGCTCGAAACGAAACAGATTCTCGTCGATCAACGCATTGATCCAGCGAAGATCCTCGATCGTATAGGTTCCTGACAAGAGCCGTTCGAGGGCTGCTCGGGTCACCGTAGCGGTCGAGCGAATCCAAGCGTCTGGCAAGGCACCATCGGCCAGGAACGAATCGAGCAGACTGCCTGGAATGGGGCTCGGAGCAGAGGGCTTCTCGTTGGCCCCATGGGCTAGGACCATCCCTAGTCCAAAACTCGATCGGCCGTCGGAGCGTTCCAATACGCTCGGGTCTTTGGTGACCCCTAGATAAGGTTTCGCGTCGCGCGTTAGCAGTTCGATGTGCGCGCGAAGCCCCTTCCACTGAGGCCTTATCCGCATGGTTACCCATTGATAAGCGTTGGATTTCAGGCTCGGGTTTAACGTGTCGAACAGCAACGAATCGCCTTGGAAATTCTCGATGACCAAACGAGCTCGTGCCTGGTCCGTTCCACGGCACCACAGGGAGATCGAATCCGAATCGATCTGGAAATCAGGGGATCTCAGGCTGCCCGATGCCCGATCCGTCAGCAGATTGCTGTGGTACCCGGGCTCTTGCAAGCGGGTCAACGGGAGATCGGTTTTCCCGAGGACCGACCAAGCGAGATCTCGGTTCGGTTGATCAGGCGAAGGGAGCCCAATGGCATACGGAGCAAGCCCGGCTCCGTGGACCCTCCATGGCTCGATCCGACCATCGGTCAAATGGGTTAAATCGAACAAGACTTTGCTCTCGGCCGGTAGTTGACTTCCATTCCATGTGGGCCGAGCAAGCTTCTTTTTTATCCGCTCTTTGAGTTCGCCCTGGGATTGGGGATCGGCCGAGAGGACCTCGATCCAGTCGGCAAGTGCGGAGTCCTTTGGGTTGGATTTCCATCGCGCGATCGCGCTTCGCCAAGCGTGATCGTTGCCGACTGCATCCTTGATCTGGTCCCATTTCTGACCGGGCTCTATCCGAGATTCGACCCAGCGAAGAGCTTCGGGAATTTCCAGGTCCCACGAGGAAGTCGATGCGGCCCATGCTTCGATGAGCTTGTGCGTCATGAGCTTTTGAAGTTGCTTGAGCTCAGAGTCCTTGGATACGAAAGGATCGGGTCGGTCGATAGGGATCATAGCCGAGCGTGTGCTGCGAAGAATCCCGTAAAGCGAATAGAAGTCTTCATCAGATATTGGGTCGAACTTGTGGTCATGGCAACGCGCGCAGGAAATGGTTAATCCTTGGAACGCTTTACCGATGGTGTCGATCTGGTTGTCGATCACCGCGATCTCTTCTCGCTTGACGTCCAGGGGCGTTTGATTGAACTCGACGAGTCGGTAGAAACAAAGGCCGATGAGCGCTTCGTTGCAATCCAGGGCATCATTCCATCTCGGTTCGATCAGATCGCCGGCCAAATGCTCTTGAATAAGTCGTTGAATCGAAAGATCGTTGGCGAACGCGCGGATCAGATAATCGCGGTATCGGTACGCGAAGGGCAGGTACGCATCGTCTTCGGATCCGTGGGTCTCTGCGTAGCGCACCGTATCCATCCAATGCCGAGCCCAGTGTTCGGCGTATTCGGTCGTCTCGAGCATCGCATCGAGGGCCGCTTGCCAAGCTTCGTCGTGGGTCGATGGGTCGAGGAGTTTGGGAACGAAACGCTCGATTTCCTCGATGCTCGGTGGCAAGCCTCGGAGTTGATAGCTCAGTCGACGCAAGAGCGTATGCGCGTCGGCAGGTTCGCTCGGCACGATGTCGGCCTTTGCGAGCCCTTGGTCGATCCAATGATCGATCGCCTCTGTGGTCGATAGGCTCGAAGCTTCGCTCGGTGATTCTCGGTTTTCCGGGCTTTTGACGGGCTTAAAAGCCCACCACTTCGAGCGTTCCTCGTAGAGCTCCTCCCAGGTTCTCGCCTGGAGAGACCCCAAGGCTTCAGGCTCGGTTCGAGGGTCGGCAGCGCCCGTGGCAATCCAATTTTCAAAAAGATCGATCGTCTCCTGGGTGAGCTTCGGCGCCTTCGAAGGCATTTCCAGGCCCGGTTCGAGATGCTTGAGGACCCGCAGGAGCAAGCTGTTTTGAGGTGTTTTCAGATCGACCGACGGTCCGGAATCACCCCCTAATTGCCAGCCCTCTCGGGAGTCTAGGGCCAAGCCACCCCCTTTTTTGCCCTGGTGATGGCATTCTAAACAGTGGGTATGCAGCGCCGGGCGTATCTTGCTCTCGAAGAATTCGAATTCATCTCCGAGGACTGGAGATTCGGCGCCGATCCAGGCAAGGCTGCTGAGCAATCCGATGAGGGACACGTCCAGGAGGATCGCCCGCAAGCTGGCAATTCGCAAGCAGGCAACTCGAAATCGCAAAGCGTCAAGTATCTGTTGGCTGGCTTGCATCGAGGAGGGATTCCCTTGGGAATGGTTTTAAGGCTTGATGGCGGGTCGGATCGTCACGGCCGTCTTTGCCGAGGCACGTCCGACGGTATTGACACTATGGACGGTGATTTTCTGGGGTTCGCTTGGGGCTGCATCGGTGAGGAACGTTGCGTCGCGATAGAGCATTTGCGCCAAGGGCAAGGGTGGGGTATCGCTGTACTGGAGGCCTTGGAAAACGGGCCTTCCGAAGGGATTGTTGCTCTTCTGAGGCACCTGCGCAATCTGCTTGCCATCGCGTTCGATGACAAAATAGGCCAGTCCGCTCTCGAGATCGGCATCGCAGGTCCAGGAGATCGTATCTCCCTGGAGGATTGCAAGATCCGGTGCCGGGGGGAGAGTCTCGTCGAGCACAAGGGTGTCTTTGTTGTACTGCGACCAGAGCTTGGCGATTCTCTCGTTAGGCAACCATGACCACTTCAAGGCGTCGGCCGAAGCGTTGTTGGGATCCAATTCGGTATTCGAGTCGCTGCCGTGCGATGCCAACCACGCTTGGCTTGCATTCATCGGACGGATCGGTGCCCCGAATTCGGTTGGCAATCGCTGGGAAAGGCATTCATCGAGCCAGGGGATCGCTAGGTACCTTTGGTTTCCGCATTCGTGGCTCGATAACGGATCGACGGAGGTGGCGATGAGTCCCCCGCGGGATCGGAGGTTGTTGAAAAACTCGAGATTCGCTGGCCAGACCGATCCGAAGCGTGCGTCCTGGACGCTAACGCCTTCCTTGGTCCCCACATTGCACATCAAGGGGACCGTCAAAATTCGGTCGTTGAGCGAGTAGTTTTGGATGTTCCCTTTCGATGCGACCGGTTCGACCAAAGGGACCCCTGAGCGCAGCCAAGCCGCCAGGGTCCTTTCCGGATACAGCATCGCCATACCGCCACACCAGTGTCCACCGCCGCTGTGTCCCCAGAGAGCCCAGGGCAGGCCAGAGAGTTCCCGGTGTCCTGATTTTTCGCCCAGCATCTCGAGCGCTTTGAGGAAGGCTTTTGCCGACCCTTTGCGAGGGTCGCACCACAACTGACAATCGGCTTTTTCGGGTTGTTCATAAGCCGGCGCCAGAAGAGCGCAGCGATGTTTTTTAGCTAGAGCTTGCCAGTGAAGGTCATACGCACCGCTGAGCCCCGACTTGCACGATCCCTCCCCGCATCCATGCTGGTGGACGATCAGCCCTCGAAGCGTTTGAACCTCGGGGGGGATCCAGATGGTAAAGTTGGCTCCGAAGGAGAGCTCGCCAGGGGAACTTGAGGGTTCGAGCCGTACGCGATAGTACGGCGGGGCGGCGTCGGGATAGACGTCGTAGGGGGCCGATTGGCCCAGGATCGATCCTGCCGCAGCGATGGTCCAAAACAGACATGCCATGGGGATCCAAGCGTTTGCGAACTTGGGATTCCACCGGGAACTCGATCGATAAGCAACCACTTGCATAGGAATCAAACCATTAGGATGAAATTTGGAGGAAGCTCAAGGCCGGTTTTCCTGGGATTTTCCAGGCAAGTGGGCCACCGGCGGGTCAACGGTAAACATTGCCAAAAAGGTCGACGTTGAGTATTATAACGCACGTTCCGGGAAACTGAGTTTGTGTCCCCGAAAAGCCCGGACATCAAAGATCTCTCGACATGAAATCCCCTTTTACCGTCTCTCAGATTGTGGACCCCGTCGATCTGTTGCGTATCGGTCGCCAGTGGAATCGATTGTGCGGAGAAACCCCCAACCAAAATGCAGCGCATAGGGGTCGATGGGATCTTTCTCTCCCCTGGACGCTCGGCTGGATCAGCGAACTTCCAGAGTCGCAGCGCGATCTGGTGGTGTTGACTGCAAGCTCGGGGACGAGCCTACGCGGGATCCTCCCGCTGGTCATGCACAGCACGCCTGCTGGACGCGAATTGCGTTTGGTCGGCTCGGTAGGGTGCCTTGGTGACTCGAAGGGAATTCTTGCTACTGGCGACGACCAAGAGGCGATCGGTGAGGCCTTTGGAAATTACCTAGCTTCCGAATGGCTTGGACAAGTCCCATCGTTGCACCTTCAATCGGTAGCTCAGGAGGATCCAGGCATCAGGAGCTTCGTCGAAGCCTTGGTGTCCCGCTCAGGTTGGAATGCGGAAACCAGACCCGAGCCGACCCAACGTATGGTGCTGCGTCCGGTGCAGGGTCCTGACGGCGAACCGATCTGGCCTTTGAGCTGCCGTCGCGCGATTGCGTTGGTCAAGAAGTCTCTCGAATCGGGAATGTTCAAACTGACCGGAGCCTCGGAGGATACCGATCGGATGCAGGTGGCCAAGCATGCGATGATGATTCGCGGAATGTTGAAAAATGACGCGCCGGAACTCCAGGAGCCTTTCGGTTCGATCCCGATGTCTCAGCGCCTGTTGGATTACCGATTTTCGAAAGGTGTATCGCGGAACCTCTCCCAAGTCGGGTGCCTAGGCTCCTGCTTGGTCGAATGGAAAGGAACACCGATCGCAGGAGCATTGTTCGTCGACTTTGGTTCCTCGCGGTCTGTCGTTTGGTCCGAAGTTCGGGTCCATCCCGACCAAGAACCTCTGGTAGCTTGGATGCTCCTATCGCAACTTTTGAGGACCGCCATCCAATCGGGTTTAAGAGAACTTCAGTTGGGCTTGGCGCTGGGGCGCTACGCAATCGCTATGGGGAACAAGGCACCGAGCCTCTGGAGCATCAGCGTCGGTCCCGCCGAATCGGAAACCGAAGGAAACTCGGTCGACACGCTCGAAACGGCCAACACTGCCAGCACGGCCAACACGGCCAACGACGAGTGACATCGTCACTTTTATAGCGGCCACTCGCTGGTCGCTGCTCCTCTCACACCTCACACCTCACACCTCACGACCGCCCCATCCAACCGCTTGGCTCCCCTTCTCCACCGGGGCTTTGGCCGGGGGAGTAAGGGGCGGGGGGGAGGGGGCCGACCGCGCGTAAGGCTGATTGGCTGTAATGGTCCCTCATGGCAACTCATGCAATACAGACAGATCGAGCCATACAGATTTGCATTCATCAATCCCGGAGGGCTGCCACAACCTCTGCCGGTGGTGGTAACCACGGGTCCGACCGCTCCATCCAACCGCTTGGCCCCCCTTCTCCACCGGGGCTTTGGCCGGGGGAGCAAGGGGCGGGGGGGATGAGGGGGCCGACCGCGCGTAAGGCTGCTTGGCTGTAATGGTCTCTCATGGCCACTCATGCAATACAGCCAGATCGATCCATACAGATTTGCATTCATCACGCCCGTAGGGCTCACACAACCTCTGCCGGTGGTGGTAACCACCGATCCGGGCGCTCCATCCAATCGCTTGGCTCCCCTTCTCCACCGGGGCTTTGGCCGGGGGAGTAAGGGGCGGGGGGGTTGAGGGGGCCGACCGCGCGTAAGGCTGCTTGGCTGTAATGGCCACACATGGCGACTCATGCAATACAGGCAGATCGATCCACACAGATTTGCATTCATCAATCCCGGAGGGCTGACACAACCTCTGCCGGTGGTGGTAACCACCGATCCGGGCGCTCCATCCAACCGCTTGGCTCCCCTTCTCCACCGGGGCTTTGGCCGGGGGAGTAAGGGGCGGGGGGGCTGAGGGGGCCGACCGCGCGTAAGGCTGCTTGGCTGTAATGGCCACACATGGCCACTCATGCAACACAGACAGATCGATCCACACAGATTTGCATTCATCAATCCCGGAGGGCTGACACAACCTCTGCCGGTGGTGGTAACCACAGATCCGGGCGCTCCATCCAACCGCTTGGCCCCCCTTCTCCACCGGGGCTTTGGCCGGGGGAGCAAGGGGCGGGGGGGTTGAGGGGGCCGACCGCGCGTAAGGCTGCTTGGCTGTAATGGCCACACACGGCCACTCATGCAATACAGACTGATCGATCCATACAGATTTGCATTCATCAATCCCGGAGGGCTGCCACAACCTCTGCCGGTGGTGGTAACCACCGATCCGGGCGCTCCATCCAACCGCTTGGCTCCCCTTCTCCACCGGGGCTTTGGCCGGGGGAGTAAGGGGCGGGGGGGCTGAGGGGGCCGACCGCGCGTAAGGCTGCTTGGCTGTAATGGCCACACATGGCGACTCATGCAATACAGGCAGATCGATCCACACAGATTTGCATTCATCAATCCCGGAGGGCTGACACAACCTCTGCCGGTGGTGGTAACCACCGATCCGGGCGCTCCATCCAACCGCTTGGCCCCCCTTCTCCACCGGGGCTTTGGCCGGGGGAGTAAGGGGCGGGGGGGTTGAGGGGGCCGACCGCGCGTAAGGCTGCTTGGCTGTAATGGCCACACACGGCCACTCATGCA